>Ga0315289_10002513_pt1 | contig 28060 bp, 22 predicted proteins | sample YL17G11_40_MG_FD_203452 | JGI IMG/M metagenome (GOLD analysis project Ga0315289, IMG submission 203452) | Sediment microbial communities from Yellowstone Lake, YNP, Wyoming, USA - YL17G11_40 | ecosystem: Environmental > Aquatic > Freshwater > Lake > Sediment | place: USA: Wyoming | collected... | reverse complement strand
GGGAAGCAGGAAACTGCCTTTCTTATATGCGGAATTGCTTGAGCTGGTGATTTTGCGAAAAGAAGACAAGTGCCCGCATTTCCTTCTAATTCACAATTGTTGGGATCAAGCCGGATTTCCGCAAGATATTCTCCCGCCGCCTCTTCATATTGCTTGAGCTGATAATATACCCGTGCCAGAAAGTCGTGAGCTTTCAAATTATTAGGGTCTAACTCCACCACTTTTTTCAAAGGTTCACGCGCTTCCGGAAACTGTTTCAACTGAAGACAACATAATGCTAAGTTCATATAGGCATTGGCATTGCCTGAATCAGCTTCAATCTTCTTTTTGAAAAAGGGAATGGCCTGAGTGTAATTCTTCTGCTTATACAAAGCTGAGCCCAAAAATGAATAAACGCTGGTCTTGGTAGAATCCAATTCGATGGCTTTGGTAAGGGAGGCGATAGCAGAAGGTACGAGCACCGAATCCCCGATTTCCACCTGCACCTGACCCTTTCTCACCCAATAATCTGCATCCTCTTTTTTCCACTCATAATTTTGTGCAGATAAAAGCCTCTCATAATTCTCATAGGCCTTCAAAGCCTCCGGAAACTTGCCTAAATCCTGATAGGCTTTACCTAAAAGAAGATAAACCGCGGCAGATTTCGGATCGAAGGAAATCGACTTCTCCAAATTCTCGACGGATTTAGAGAGAAGATCTGTTTGAGAAAGGGTATCCCCCTCCAGCACAAGAGAATTACCCATTTTTGATAGGTAATAATACGCCTCTCCTAAATTTGAATAAACTTTGCTATTTTGTTGATCGAACTTTAAATACTCCTCATAAATTATTCTGGCCTCAGGATAATGCTTCCGGTCCAACATGTAAAGGTTTCCCAAAGCTAAATAAGCATCTTTATGCTGGGGATCCAACCTTATCACCGTTTTGAATTCTTCCATCGCCTTGTTAAATTCCATCTGCTTAAGATAGCACTGCCCCAAGTTGTAATGAACGTCCGCCAAAGTAGAGTCCAGCCCCAATGCATTTTTATAGGATTGGATCGCAATTACCACCACCCCTTTCTTGAAGTTCACGTCACCTAAGTTTTTATGAAACTCCGGATTTTTTTGGTCATAAGAGATAGCCTTACGAAAGGAGAAATCTGCCCCTTTAAGCGAATCCATCGCCATCTGCACCAGTCCCAATCCGTTATAAAATTCCCCTGTCACCTTTATCTTGAGTCCCTCCTCAAAGGTTTTCTCTGCCTCATCATACATTCCCTGCTTGTAATAAACGTAACCCAGTTGATACAAAGCCTGCCAATAGCTATTTTTCAGGCTCAGAGCTTTTTTATATTGGACAACGGCAGAATCCAGCATATCCTTCTTAAGATAAACATTCCCCAAATAGAAATAAGCTTCGTAATCATTTGGCTTTTGCAGAATATATTGAGAAAGAAGCTGGATGGCTTGGTCGTAATTCCCTTTCTCATAGGCTTTGATGGCAGGCTCAAGACCCTGACATCCGGCGGAGGTGGGCAAAATCAATAAAAGGAGAATTACCCAAAGAAAACGTCTTAACAAAATTTTATCGCACATAATCTCAATCACTCCAAAAAACACAATATCTTATCTTAATACTTTTTCTCATAAAGTCAAGAATTTTTTTACAACTTACGCAAAGTTTTATTAGCTTCTTTGTTCCCCTCTCCTAATCCCTGTTTTCCCCTTTCTTTAGACCTGTCAAATCTTGTTTTCATTAATAAAAATCTAATCAACCCATAACCGATCAGAATTACTCCTAAGATTCCTTTAAACTGAGGGGTGATGCTAAATGCCCCCAAAAGAATCGAAATACCTAAAAGGACAACAATAAGCACCACACAATAACTGAAAATCTTTTCAAACTTGGTAGGAGTTTGTCTCTCCCGTACGGAGCGTCCGTCAAAAGGTTCGGGTGTTTGAGGCATTCTGAAAGATCGTATTTTCCTCATCTTACATTTTTGTTCTCCCTTTCAAAGTAAAACAAATTGCACTTTTGTCAAGCAAAAACTTTGCGCAAAAAGCTGACTTTTCCAAACAAAAAAGCTACAAAAAGCGTGCCAATTTTAAGCCTGCAAAAAGCTCTCTTTTAATACGTTCCGCCAGTTAGAATTAGAGGGACGATTTGTTTGAGAAAAGATAGAACAAGGAGAATTTCGCAGAATTCGGCGAGTCTTTTTCGCCAGCTTCTGCGGTTACCCTCTTTTTTGCGAAGCGGAGACAGAAGGTGCTCATGGTAAAGACGACATTCTCCCCCACACGGGTCTCCATATCCCTACCATAGCCAACCTCTGATCTCGAAGTTATCTCCCCAGATAGATCTTTATTGGCTGCATCAGGGACTATCATAGTCCCTCAGAACATCAAGTTTGAGCGAATTTGATAGATTATGTTTTACCTGATGATTTGGTTCGAGGTTTCTTGACGACAATCCCTATGTCTTCTGTGCGAAAAGTATCATATTTTTTTTACCCCTCACGCGAGTCCGTCAATTGTAACTATCGGCAGATCGTCTGAAAACCTCAATTTTGGTGGCTTCCCCGCCAAAGGCGGGGCTACCAACTTCCCTCTCTCTGTGCCACCCCGTCCATATGGACGGCTACCAACCACCCCCTTCCCAAGAAATCAAGATCGGGATTTGGACCTAAACAAGTGTAGTCTTTTACACTTTGTTAGGCGCGGTTTTAGCATGTTCTTCCTCTTTTTTCCAGCTCACCTGAATTCCCACTCTTTGTTCAGCCGCCCGCAAAATAGCTTCCAGCATTTCAGCATAAGAAATCCCTGCAATTTTTGCCATCTTTGCCAAATGACCATCCCAGCACCAACCCGGATTTGGGTTTACTTCAAGAAGTTTGGGGTTACCCTCAGCATCCAGCCTCCAGTCAAACCGACAGTAATCACGACACTCAAGCCTCTCGAATAGTTTCAAACACCATTCTATGATCAATTTCTCTGTCTCCTCAGGAAGATCAGCTCGAATAGATTTAATGTTCCAGTAAGGGGATCCCGGCAACCACTTGGCTTCATAACCGCAGATTTTTGGCAAGTCTTCTGGAACCGTGGAGTAGTCCTCCTCGATAATGGGTAAGGCCGAATAAGATGAAGGAGGGTTGCCTATAATGCCCACACTAAGATCTTTTCCGGTAAGGAATTCTTCTACGAGTAAAGGCTTGTCGTAGCCAAATTTCTCTCGTATTTCTGAAACGCCATTCAAAAGCTCCTCCAGGTTGCTTGCCACACTCCTTTGTGTGATTCCAAAACTGGAATCGCCAAAGTTAGGCTTCACGATCACGGGAAAGCTGAAGGGCAACTCAAAAGTTGTATCTTCCGGTTTGATAAAAAACGCTTCCGGGACCGGAATTCCCATTTCCTTTGCGATGCCACGCACCAGCGATTTATCGTAGCAGTAAGCGATACATTGAGGTCCGGCACCGGTGTAGGGGATTTCCAAACTTTCCAACAAAGAGGGGACATGGAGCTCTTTTCGGGGATCGTTGCTATACCCCTCATCACAAAGATTAAAGACTAAATCCACTTTTCCCCCCAGTTTTATCAGGTCTTGAATGAGAGTATCGTGACTATTCAGATAGATAAACTGGTAATCTTTTCCTATGGATCCTGTGGAGAGTTCTCTCAATGCAGACTTCAACTGATCAATGGTGTATAGATCGTCATCGTCGAAAATGGAGAGCGGTTTTAGGGGATCGGGTTTGGTCGGGTCACCTAAGATTACCACTACGTTTCCTACTGTCTCTTTTGGCTTCTTTTTGATGGGAGTCCATTCCTTTCTAACCACGGCGGTGGCAATGATGCGTTTCTCCATCATTCCCAGATCCTGGTTTCTCTGAGAATCGGGAGAAATCTCACCGTGAAAAGCGAAGTCGGTGAAGCCTGCGTTCCTCATAAGTTCGGCTAGGCTTTCCTTAGTATAAAGCCTTTCCGCATAGAACTGGTCCGCAATCACCCCCTTTTCCACATGGGCGATTACCTCCCTGGATATCAGACGTTGCCCATCCAAAGAAAGGGAGCGCTCTCTGCAGACAAAATGCTTCTTATCTATCCATTCCCAAGAACGAGGTTGAAAATGCTCCCTTAAATATTCGCCATCCGTAACGTCGACCAGCAATTTCCCCCATGGTTTTAGGACTTTACACACCTCCTTTAGCACCCTTAAGTCATCCTGGATGGTGTCGAAATAACCAAAACTATTTCCCAGAATCACGGTCACGTCGAAGGTATCGGGTAGGTAGGGGAGCTTTCTGGCATCCCCTTCTCTAAATTTGACATTCAGACTTTCTTTTTTCTCATTTCCCTTAGCCTTTTGTATCAGGTAGTGGGAGCGATCCAACCCCTCTACATATTTAAATCCTCTCCTTGCCAGCTCCAGGGAATGACGTCCCTGTCCACAACATAAATCCAAAATTTTGTCTTCCGGCGAGATCTTTAGAATCTCCGAGAACAAGCCCACTTCTTGACGAGTAATGTTCTGGTCGTCCACCACATCCGCATCGGTTTTCAAATAAAGGGAGTTGAAAATCCCTCGCCACCAATCCGGGTGAACGTATTCCTCAAGATTGGGGACGGGTCCTAATATCTTTCTCTGGTGTCCACTAAATGACGGATACTTTTGGGGTTTCCCGTTTTTCACACGTTGCGGAGGTTTATCCGCAGAGGTTTTTTCATCCATATTTTTCTCCTCCAAATTTTGTCAAATTTCCGCCTAACGGTTTGCGGATATACGAGGTCCCAAGTGAAGGTAGGGATTTGAGCGAGCGTAAGCGAGCCGTATGTCCGTTGTTAGGCGAAGGAACTACTCCCTCCTTTTTTAGCAATAGCTCTTTCTATCATCTTTTCTAGTTTTTTATGGAACTCCTCGTCTGGAATTTTTTCTCCAGAATTTTCATATTCAATCCAGGTTTGCCCAGAAATGTCTGTAGGTGGTTTAGGACTGTTTCTCTCTCTTAGGGGTAGTACACGTACCCCCCAAGTTAAAGCTACCCCCAGTTCTATCATGACATTTGGATTTTGGTCTGAAACTTCAAAAACAGCAATATCAGAACCTATTATACTTCTTGCAATGGTATTGAATAAATGCTCTCCATACCCTGCTGTTAATTTTTCAAATTGCAACGTGACCTTACTCTTAGAATGTTTCTCGTTATACATTTCGATTGTTTTTTCAAAATGTTTCTTGATATTATTTATCAATTGATCGGTATTATAATATTCTGATTTGTATTGCAACCCAAACCCTACATTTAATGTAGCTATATCTTCTTTCCTCAAAGATACAAATTCCCAATCATCATCAGTAAAACCGTAAGGGGAACCGACGGGATTAAAGGGTCTTTTGGGAAGTAATTTTTTTTCTTCGTCTTTTTTCACTTCACTCATTTCCCTCTTTACTTCATGGTATAAATATCTCCCCCGAGAATTAACCATTACAATGCCAAACCTATATGGGGTAGTGCCAATGAATTTTTCAACATCTACAGCTCCTATGCTTTCTAAATACTCTATGGCATCATTAATGTCTTCTGGGTTTAAACCTGTTAAATCTTTTATTTGATTTCCGTTAGCTTGGTCTATTTTGTTTTCAGTTAGATATATCAATATATTAACTGCATTTTCTTCAATAGGATTCATCTAATAAACCTCATCCTTACTTTCGTTTAACTATGATATATCCGCATTGCGGATTCGTATGAATGCATACGCATATCATCACCATTTATGAGTATAGAGACATTCCGTATAAATTTCTTACGGATGAAATTAAACATTTCTTGCATAGAATATGGATACTAAATTGTCTGTCAAGTAAAAAATTGATCTCTGATGATTTTTTTGTATTTTCTGCTCAACCCAAAGTTCACATGGAAGGTTTCTTTGTCTGTCACAATGCCTTCGTTCGTGACGCCCATTGTAACGAACAAGGTGTCCGTTCTCCCGCCAAAGGCGGGATCCGGATGAATCCGTTACCAACGAAAGGCTTTAATGGTTCGCCTGAAGGCGAACACTCCAATTCGCATATTCCCCCCAATCTTCTTCAAACCTCAAATCCTGTTCTCATCAGCTCTTTCATCTTTACTAAATCTCCTACCAGAAGTCTGTCTTTGGTGACGGGAGGTATCATTTTTCTGATCTCTTTATAAATTTTTCCGGTGCCGATTCCGGGTTTCAAGGGAGCTCGGAAATCTATGCCTTGAGATGCGGCTAAAAATTCGATGGCTAACACTTCCTCGATGTTATTGACGATCTCTCTTGATTTCCTTGCCGCAATAGTTCCCATGCTTACATGATCTTCCTGATTGTTGGAGGTGGGAATCGAATCGACCGAGGCCGGATGAGATAACACCTTGTTTTCGGAAACTAACGAAGCCGCCACGATCTGAGCTATCATAAAGCCGGAATTAAGCCCCGGCTCTTTGATTAAAAAGGCGGGCAGACCGCTGATCTCAGGATTTATCAAAGCCGCGATCCTTCGTTCGGATATGCTGGCAAGCTCTGAACAAGCTATTCCTAAGAAATCTAAAGCCAAGGCAACCGGCTCCCCATGAAAATTTCCTCCAGAGATCACCTTGTCCTTGTCTGGAAAAATCAAGGGATTATCCGTGGCTGAATTTATCTCTATATTTAAAATGGATCGAACATAAGAAAGGGCATCTCTGACCGCACCGTGAACCTGAGGCATACAGCGGAAACTATATGGATCCTGAACTTTGGGACAGGCTTTATGAAACTCTCTTATCTGACTCTGTCTGGTCAGGTTTATCAAGTTTCGAGCGGTCTCTTTTTGACCTTTATATTTTCTGACTTTTTGAATATTTTCATCAAAAGCCACAGGAGTGCACAAAGCGGCTTCCAAACTTAAAGCTCCAGCCATATCCGCCAGCTCTGCCAATCTCTCTGCTTTCAGCAAGGATAAAACCCCTAAAGCGGTCATCACGCATGTCCCATTAATCAAGGCAATCCCTTCCTTAGCGGAGAATTTTAAAGGGCTAATCCCGACATTTTTTAAAGCCCTTCTTCCTTCCATCAATCTTCCCTTATAAAATACCCAACCCTTTCCCATCATAACTAATGCGATAAAAGCTAAAGGAGCTAAATCTCCGGATGCACCCACTGATCCTTTTTCCGGAATCATGGGATGAACGCCCTTATTTATCATATTCACCAAGGTTTGAACTAGTTCCAATCTCACTCCGGAGTAGCCCTTGGCTAATACATTAGCCCGCAAAAGCATGATCGCCCTAACTTCCTCTTCGGAAAAGACCGGACCAACAGAAAGGGCATGACTTAGCACCAAATTCTCTTGAAGCTTTTCAATATCCTTTTTCCCTATCCTTACTTGGCAAAGTTTTCCAAAACCGGTGTTGATCCCATAAACCGTCTTTCCTGTATCAACTATTTTTTCTACATATTTTCTGCACTTATTTATTTTGCTTATCGCCTTCTGATCAATTTTTACAGAGGCTTTTCCCAAAGCTACTTGTTCCACCTGTTCTAAGGTTAAATTGTCTCCATCGATTGATACTGTCTTCATTTGTCGTTTCCTCGATTTTAAAAATACTGCAGGTAAAATTTAATTGTAGCGGAGGTCTTTAGACCTCCATTTATGGAAGGCTGAAGCCTTCCGCTACATTTTTTCTCTTTGATTTTGTGACGCGAGACAAGTCTCGCTACTCCAACGCCACTTGGAGTAACCGAGCTTGTCGTAGCGAAGCGGAGATCCCGCTTTTGCGGGGCTCTGCGTTGTGCATGAGACTATTTCTGCAAATTAAAAACCACCATCTTTATGTCCGTCATTTCCTCGATGGCATATTTTAGACCTTCTCTGCCGATGCCCGATTCTTTGACGCCACCATAAGGCATCTGATCTGCACGGTAAGTGGGGACATCGTTGACTATGACTCCGCCGACCTTTATTCCTTTTATTGCCTGAAATGCTTTGTCAATGTCCGATGTGAAAACGCCAGCTTGTAAACCATAAATCGAATCGTCCACCATTCGGACTGCATCCGAGAAGTCGTCAAACGGAACGAAACTGACCACTGGGGCAAATATCTCAATTGCCATCACTTTCATATCCGCTTTCACATTGGTCAGGACCGTGGGATAATAGAAATTCTTTTCTCTTTTTCCACCTATCAAAATTTTTGCTCCACCCTGGACTGCTTCATTCACCCAGCTTTCGGTTCTTTTGGCATCCTCCTCTGTGATCATGGGACCCACGTCTGTTTCTGGATTCAATGGATCGCCTAATTTCATTTTTTTTGTGCTCTCCAAAAATCTATGCGTAAATTCATCAAAGAACTTTCTATGAATATAGATTCTTTGGATCGAGATACAAACCTGACCAGCATAAGCGAAACTTCCCCACACACAGCGTGGGACTGCTAAATCTAAATCAGCGCTTTCATCAATAATGCATGCGGAGTTTGAGCCTAATTCTAAAGTGACCTTCTTTAGACCAGACTTCTCTTTAATATCTCGCCCCACCGGAGGACTTCCAGTGAAAGTAATCATCGAGACTCGTTCGTCCGTTACTAACCAATTGCCAACCGTTCCCCCGGAACCAATGACAATATTAAGAGCACCATCAGGAAGCCCAGCTTCCATCATTATCTCGCCTAATTTCAGGGAAGTGAGAGGAGTCATGGAAGCTGGTTTTAAAATCACTGAACAACCTGCGGCAATGGCTGGAGCAACTTTATGCGCCACCAGATTCAAAGGATAATTAAAAGGGGTGATTGCACCCACAATTCCTACCGGAAAGCGAAGATAAAAACCTATCCTTTTCTCCCCGCCAATGGCGGCATCCATAGGGACAGTTTCGCCGTGAATCGACTTCGCCTCCTCTGAAGCGAGCTTAAATGTCTGAACAGACCTTTCCACCTCAGCTTTTGCATGCTTCCACGCTTTGCCCGCCTCCAGAGCGATGAGCTTGGTGATTTCATCTTTGTCCTTTTCTATGATCTCAGATGTTTTCTCTAAGATTTTCGATCTTTTATAAGCGGGCATATTGGAGATAAGAGAAAAACCATCTTGAGCTGATTTTATTGCTCTTTCGAAGGTCTCTTTATCTGCCAGGGGAACTGATCCTATGACCTCACCATTATACTTATTGGCAACCTCCATGAATTTTTCTCCTTCTACCCATTTCCCTCCGATAAGCATTTTATATTTCTGGAGCATGGTTTCCTCGCTTTCAGCAATTTGTCTACAGCTACTCAACAAATTTTTGGCAATATAGTTTGAGAAAACATTTGGGTCAAGAAGTAAATAGGATAGAGAGGGGCAAGGTTTTTTGCGAAAGGTGAGACGCCAAACATTTCAAACAATTTGTCGGGTAACTCTCTTCGTTCATAACCCGATCTACAGCTACTATATTTTGAATTCGCAGGCTGATGGTTATCAACTTTTTAATTTGACAGATTTTGTGAACATAGCATTTTGTTCTCGGAAAGCTTATGTAGGGGAGGGGCTTGTCCCCTCCCGAACTGGTTTTACGGGCGACCACAAGGGTCGCCCCTACGTTTCCTCTCACCATGCTATGTAGGGTCGTCATGATAATTAGTTGATGACCATAAGCCTGCGCCTACCGAAGTCATTTTTCCCACGAGAAAGAAAGACTAAGCTTATGAGATCCACCTAAGACTGGATGGTTTAAGTAAGCATAATCTACATTCATTTTCTCAAAATCGAATCCGACCCCGAAAGCAAATCGAGCCGGTGAGGTTTGAATGCCAAATCTCAAAGGAAGATTCTTAATAAGCTTCACTTCTTGACCGAAATGAAGTTGTCCTTTGTATATATTATCATAGGAAAAATCAAAGGTCAAAGTCACCTCTTCAAAAGGAAATACTGCTATGCCGGATGAGAAGATGGTCAGTATGTCATCTGAATTATCCGGAAGCTTAGGTTGATTGAAATTCTTAATCACCATGCCGAATTGAACCTTATCATCAAACTTGAATATCGCACCAAAGTCCGCTCCCAAAGCGGAAAGAGCCTTATAGGTCGGTGAAAACGAAACCCGCATATATTTGAGATTTGAACCAAAGGAGAGGTAATCTTTTAGTTTGTATCCTAATGCTAAGGTTAAAACCATCTCCTGATAATAATTTGTTTTGCCAAAGATGTAAGTCCCTCCGCCAAGAGAAAAGGACTTGAAGGGATAAACCAAGTAAAACTCTTTTTCGGAAAGCTCGTCTAAGTCAAAAAGCCGAGAGAGGCTGGCTTGAAATCCTATTTTCTTGAAAAACCCTAACCCTCCTGGATTTGTGGAGATGACCGAAGCTTCATCTCCTAAGGCTACGGAGGCCTGCCCCAAGCTTAGAGCTTTAGCACTTGTGCTACAATTATCAAATGCCCCTTGGGTAAGAATGGGGTAAAATAAGAGAAGTAAAAGAAAGATGAGTTTCCTCCCCATACCATTATCTGAAATCAGAAAATCGCGAAAGCAAGCTTTCGCACTCCCAAAAGACTTTTTCAACAGTCCTTCAAGCTTCATACTCCATTTCAAGATTAGGTTATACCAAAAGTCATTTGATTCGTCTCCAAAAGCTGTATAATTTTAAATGATCTTCGGTGAATGTGGCAAGGACCGAATGTTTTTAAAGCTTCCAGGTGTGATTTAGTGCCATAACCTTTATTTTGGGCGAAACAAAATTGGGGATATTTTTTGTGGTAGTTGAGCATGATTTTGTCCCGGGTAACCTTAGCGATAATGGAGGCAGAAGCTATGGACATACTTTTGGAGTCCCCCTTCACAATGGGCATCTGAGGGAAGGGCAGGTTCGGTATTTTTTGATTCCCGTCGACCAACACCAATTGAGGAAGGGTCTTTAGTTTTTTCACTGCCTTCCACATCGCTTTTAAAGAAGCATTTAATATATTAACCCGGTCGATGGTTTTTTCCCGAACTATTCCAATTCCTACCCCAATAGCGTCATCCATGATCTGTTCGAAGAGCTTTTCTCTTTTTATTTTAGTCAGCTTTTTGGAATCATCCACTCCCGGCAGCCAGAAATTTTTAGGAAAAATCACACAAGCCGCCACCACCGGACCGGCTCAAGGACCCCTCCCCACTTCATCTACCCCCCCAACCAATTCCCAACCTTCGCTCCAGAACTTTTTTTCGTAAACAAGCATGTCCTCAGGTAATTTATTCATGTGACTTGAACCCTTCCAGTCCATGTTAAAATTTTGCAAGATAAATTATAAAGAAAAGATTTCTATTTGTAAAGAAAATTTTAAAAGCTGTGTGAGGGGCGGTGCAAATCCAATGATTTAAACAACACAAAAACACCGTTACTTGGAGTAATCTTAGGAGAGAGCGGGTACACTTCTCTCCACAAACAAGTAAAGTAGAGACTTATTCCCGCCATAACAATGGAATTTTTTAATGAACATAACTCTATATTGACCTAGCTATAATACCTTAAATGGCAAAAAAAATAAAAAAATCTCTTGACAAACAAAGATAAGCTTACTATAATCTATGAAGGGAAAAGTAAAAGCAAAGTTGCTTTTTTTCTTACAGTGAGGCAAGGATGACCGAAAAAAGGGGAAACGAAGAGGGGCAATTACCTGCACGAGTGCCAGAGAAGGTTACGCCCGAAGAGAAAAGGTTAATAATTCAAGGTCTCTTTTTTCTTAGTAAAGTTTTATCAATATTAGGACGCTTGAAAAACTTCAAATGGAAAAAGCACGTCCTATACTTACTAATCGGAGCTTTAATCGGAGCTTTAGCAGTATTTGTTCTTCCTATGTTCGGTAAAGGGGGTGAAACCCACATACGTCCCACAAATGATTTAATGGTCAAAGCATCCTATAATGTGAATCCAACAAATAAGGCTGTAAATTTTATATTGCTCAATCAAGGTGAGACCCGCCTAACCGTTTATGGCATAGTAGGTAAAAATGCTGCCGGAAAGAGGGTGGTTTTACGTGGATACCGGCAACTTAAGTCTCTCAAGATAATTATGCCAGATTTGTCAGTCAGTCCGGAATTAGAGTGTTGGGAACTTGCGGATATTGACACCGTTTACTTTTATTTTATTGGCTCTGATCTTAAGCCCAGCAACCCGATAAAATTGGCAGTTATGGATATTTGTAACAGATAAACAGGATTCGAAACTTCCCGAAATCGGAAACTGTGGAAGTATCGTTAGCAATGAAGGAAACAGGTTTCAATCCATGGAACGACAAGGAAACGAGCGTCGTTGCAAGGGGATCAAACGCTGTTGGAATTGGATCAAGAGCAAGATCCCGGAGATGATTATTTCTGCGCTTATCTCTTTCTTTATTACTGGAGGTATTACGGGGCTTTTTACGCGTGGGCGCAACTACCCCGAGAAAAACACATCTGAGAATGCCTCACCAAAACTTGCTTATAACCGACAAGCTGGGTTACTTATTTTGACTAATTCTCCACATACCCCAATCACGCTGGGGCAAATTTTTGGTATAGGAAATTCGGGCTGCCCAGCTATTACAGATACTAACGAGCTATCAATTCTGGGCGAAATCTCACGAAAAGAGACAGTTGGAATTCGAATTGATCGAGAAGACCTTATAGACATAGATTCCGTTTATATCACCTTTTCATACGGAAGTGTACCCGAGGATCGAACGAATAGGGTCTCCGTGCTTCCACCGAAGGTCGATGTTATACCTGATCGTGATTTGAGTCAACATGCTATTTGGCTAAAAATTACTGCTAAAGATCAAGACGTGAGAATAAAAGAAGTGATTGGTGTGAACAGGAGCGACCCACTTCATTTAGATACAATTAAAACGGGTGAGGATCTTCCAGATAGTGGAAAAGTTAAGAAAGGTATCGAAACTCCAATCCCAATAGAATATTCCATAATTAAAGAGCATGATCTATGTGGTGTTTTTATTAGGTATACCGATCCGACTATACGGCAAAGCCCAACTATACCAGTGAGCACTCCAGAGACCGAAATGAGACCAGAAGGAGATTGGCTTGCTTTTTACCCAAATTTGGTAGTCCACCAGTCGTTGCGACTCATTATCACTGTTGGTGTAAGCGAAAATAGTGAAGTGAAAAAGGATACCATCTTAACAAGGCATACTCCAGAGGAATCCCCGAGATTATTAATAAGTAAAAAATGGAGCGATGAAGGTTATTGTTTATGGCTACAAAGGGGTAACGAAGAAAAATGTGGTCCATATAGCTTAAGGGGATTACGCCTCGAAAGAGTGAACCGATGATCTGTTTACTTAGCTAAGTACGGTAATGAAAAAGATAATATTATTTGTCTCCATAGTTTCTCTTTTTATTTCACTTTTTCCTCTCCATCTTAAAGCTGTTGATGTAGTGGAGGTTTATTGGATTATTCAAGATTGCAGCACTTCCCAGCCCTTGGATAGTGCTTTCGTGTATATAATAATCTGGGACCCGGGTTCAGGGAAGGGGAGATATTCCACTGCAGAGTGCACAACCCGCACATCTGGTTACATTAGTCATGAGTTTCCTGCATACCATATACAACGGAAAGGACTTTATTATATTAGAAAGTCGGGCTATATACAGGCAAATGGTGAATTTATTGTGAATACAGGCTTGAACATTGACGTTTGTCTGTGGCCGATTGGGTCTGAACCCTCCGGAGAAATCAAGCAACCTCCAAGAATTATAACTGGAATTGTCAAAAATAATGAAGGAAATCCGCTAATGGGGGCGACCGTCAAGGCTATTGCGGGCGAAGGTCGTGATTCACTGGCACAAGAATTCAGTAATTCTCGGGGCGAATTCAAATGGTCTTTTCATCCGAGTTTACTCAATAAAAGCATCTACTGGCAGATTTCTAAAGATGGGTATTTGGATGCTAAAGGAGATTTCTTAATTGAGGGAGATAAATCGCTCTATGTTACTTTGGCCCCTTTGCTTCCTCCCCCCAAAGAAAAGACTCGCCGGTCCCTGAAAAGGGACATTTTAGCAGGCGTATCCTTGGTTGGAATGTACGTGGGAATGTTGGTGTTGACCGGGAGCATTTAGCTAGCCGCCAAAACACGTAAATTCCCTTCCTAACAAATGATTTCCGAAATTTACTACTTTCCCTGCTAAGCTGACAATCTAAATTCGGGACAGCGTGCAGAGGGAACCAAAATCATTATGCGTTGATCGCAAATTTTGGACTTGGGAAGTTGCTTCTCCCATTCGGGCAGGGGGTTAAAACCTCTGTCTCAACAAAGAAGCGGGATTAAGGCTCGCTTTCCTCTTCTTTTTTCTTTTCCTCAATGCGAGCGGATTTTCCTTTGAGCCCTCTTAAGTAAAATAGCTTTGCCCTCTTTACCTTTCCTTCACGTGTCCGCTCTATTTTGGTGATATTGGGTGAATGTAAGGGGAAAACCCTTTCCACCGCCACCCCGCTGGAGATTTTCCTTAAGGTGAACATCTCACCCAATCCTTTGCCTCTCCTCTGAATCACCACCCCTTGAAATACCTGAGTTCTCTCCTTATCCCCCTCCTTGATTTTTGTATGCACCTTTAAGGTATCACCGGCATTGAAATCGGGAAGTTTATCTTTAAGATATTTCGATTCAACCGCAGAAATTAAGTCCATGTTCTCCTCCGTTCAAAGATACAACGTTCTGAAGTTAGAAGTCAGAAGTCAGAAGTTAAAAGCTAAAACTTTTTACTTCTCACTTCTAACTTTCCACTTCTCTTTTGATCTCCTCCAAAATCTTTTTCTCCTCCTCAGAGAGCAAATCCCAATTTACTAAATCCGGCCTTCTTTGTAAAGTCCTTTTTAGTGCTTCTTTTTTATGCCACAGCCTGATCTTTTCGTGATCACCGGATAATAACACCTCTGGAACCTGGAGTCCCCTGAATTCCGCAGGACGAGTATATTGAGGAGGACCCAAAATTCCATCATAAAAAGAATCCGCTTGGGCGGACTCGAAATCCCCCAGAACCCCGGGAATCAATCTTACCACTGCATCCAAAATTATCAGAGCAGGAATCTCGCCGCCGGTTAAAACGTAGTCCCCAATAGATATCTCCTCCAGAGGATAAAGTTTACCGAGTCTTTCGTCCACACCCTTATAATGTCCACAAATTATGATAAGATGATTCTTCAAAGACAATTCCTTTGCTTTTTCCTGAGAAAACCTCTCTCCCTGTGGAGTAGTCAAAATCAGACTGGTTTGTTTCTTATCTTCGCTTTCGTCCCAAATCGATTCCAAAGCTTTGCACAAAGGCTCAAGTCTCATCACCATCCCACCACCACCCCCAAAGGGAGTATCGTCCACGGTCTGATGTTTGTCTTCCGTGAAATTCCTTATATCCTGAATCTTAATTTCAACTAAATTCTTCTCTTGTGCCTTTTTTATCAAACTCTCATTCAGAGGTCCAGAGAGCATATTGGGAAAAATTGTCAGAATATCTATCTGCATATAATACAATCTTACCAAAATGGTATTATATTTATTTTACCCCGTCATTGCGAGGAGCGGAGAGACGAAGCAATCTCGTAAAATTCCAACAACTTGGAGATTACTTCGTCCCGATTTCATCGGGACTCGCAATGACAGATCACTGCAACATCATAGGAAGTAGATACTAATCCAACAAACCCTCTTTGGGTTCAATTATCATTACCTTTCTTTCCAAATCAATCTTCTTCACTATCTCTTTGAGAGCAGGAATATCATATTCCTTTTGGTCTCCTTGCACCACATACACATCGTTTGCCGGAAGCGAAATCACCTCTTTAACTGTCCCTATCTTTTTCTCTTCAGTGGTGATCACCTTCAATCCAATTATGTCGAATATAAAATATCTCCCTTCTGGAAGTTTGAGCAAGTCCTCCCTTTCTATCTCCAAAAAACTTCCTACTAATTTCTTCGCTTCTTCAGGGCTTTCCACCCCTCTTAATTTAAGCAAAACCTTCTCTTGGGGTCTTTTGGTCTCAGGACCGCTTCGGACTTTCTCCACCTCAAACTCGGTTATCTTTTCATCTTTTGAGAGGAATACCTTTTCCAGCAAAGAAAACCTTTTGGGGTCATCGGTCAACGGAACTACCACCATCTCCCCTTTGATTCCACGAACCTTGGAGATTTGACCTATGGTTATTCTTTTCATGTCCGCTGTCCTTCGACTTCGCTCCCTTCGACTCTGCTCAGGGACAGTGAGCGAAGTCGAACCGTCAGGATAAATCCGCTGTCGGCAGTCCGCCGCAGATCCGTTTACTCAGTTCAGCGTTGAAGTGAGTTCTCCAGAATAACAACACAAACAACCCACCGTGTGGGCGTTCGCCTGAGAGGGTGGATTAGTTGATCGAGATCTTGTTTTGGAGTATCAAGCTTAAGGTCTTCAACCAAATAAGTTGACATACTCTGCTTCCACATAAGATCAAGGTCCAGTTCTTAGCTCATTGGGGCGTTAGCACCTAAACCTGACTAAAGTCAGTTAGAACAAGTCGCCTATATGGACGTGGGTGGAATTTTTGCGCAGACTAAAGTCTGCGGCTACAATACAGCATGCCATAGCCTGCCTCACAAATCCTTATCCGTCAACCAGCCCTTCAGGAAGGGTATATTTGGGTAACAGTCCCTCCCATTCCCGAACTAACTTAAAAACCGCCCATTTGGGCACTTCAAAAACCACTTTTTCAACAGCTGCTAAAGCGGGACACTCCAATTCAGGAATCTTTTCGATCCGCTCTGAATTGTTCCGGCAGTTAAGATTCTTTAGGCTCTTTCTTTTCCTCTTTTGGTTCTTCGGCTTTTACACTAGGTGCGGCTTCTTCAGGCTTTGCCTTTTTCTTTTCTGTCTCTTTCGCTACTACCCCTGCCGCAGGGGTGGGTACTTCAGCCTTTTTTGCTTTCTTCTTTTTCTTTTTGGCTCTCTCTTTCAGCTGCATGGCTAAAGCTATTTGCGAAACGTCCTCCCCTTTTTGAACCATCTCCCATTTTCTCAAAAGTCCGATCTGCCTGAAAAGACCTTTTACCGTATCGCTGGGGATGGCTCCCTGTTTCAGCCAATAAAAGATTTTTTCCTCATTTACCCCCACCCGGGCTGGTTTTTCAATCGGATTATAATGTCCCAGAATCTCAATAAACCTGCCATCTCGAGGCATTCTGGAATCTGTTGCCACAAATCTATACATGGGTCTTTTCTTGGCACCCATCCTTCTCAATCTTATTTTTACCGCCAAATTTACCTCCAGTTAAAAGAGTTTGAAGTTTGTGAGTTTGTTAGTTTGAAGCTTCGCTGTCTTTCCCCCTCACCCCTTCGCTCCGCTCAAGGCAAGCCTCGCCCTCTCCCCCAAGGGGAGAGGGAATAGCTTAACGGAATGAGAAGATTCCTTCAGGATGAATCCCTCAGGCTGAATCCTTTATCGAATTTTCTGAAGTCCATCTTTCCCATGTTTTTTATCATCTTCTGCATCATAAAAAATTGTTTCAAGAGATTGTTCACATCTTGCACCGAGGTACCGCTTCCCTTAGCGATCCTTTTCCTTCGGCTTCCATCTATGATATGGGGCTTTGATCTTTCTTCTTTAGTCATGGAGTTTATCATCGCCTCCACCCGAACCATGGCTCTCTCATCAATCTTGAGCCCCTTCATCACCTTTCCACCCAATCCAGGGATCATCCCCAGGATCGAATCTAAAGGTCCCATTCTTTTTATCTGCTGGAGCTGATCGTAAAAATCGTCTAAAGTGAAAGCTTCTTTTCTTAGTTTTTTCTCCAGCTTTTCAGCTTCTTCCAAGCTTACGGCCTCTTCAGCCTTTTCCACCAAAGAGACCACATCCCCCATTCCCAAAATCCGGGAAGCCATCCGATCCGGATAAAACATTTCCAAAGCATCCAGCTTCTCCCCGGTTCCCACAAACTTTATGGGCTTTCCGGTGACCGCCCTTATGGACAATGCCGCCCCTCCTCTGGCATCTCCATCCATTTTAGTCAAAAATATTCCATCCAGACCGAGCTTTTCTTCAAAGGTTTTGGCAATGTTAACTGCATCCTGACCGGTCATGGCATCTGCTACCAAGATAATCTCGTGAGGCGATACAGCTTTCTTTATCTCCAAAAGCTCCTGCATCAAAGGCTCATCAATATGCAATCTTCCTGCGGTATCAATTATCACCAAATCCCGTCCATCCTTTTTTGCCTGGTCAATTGAATCCTCGCAAATTTTTACCGGATTCTTATTTGACGAAAAAACCGGCAGATCCAAACTTTTTCCCAAGATTTCCAGCTGATCCACTGCGGCGGGGCGATACACATCTGCCGCCACCAACAAGGGGAATCTCCCTTTTTTTCTATAATATCGAGCCAGCTTTCCACAGGCGGTGGTCTTGCCTGATCCTTGCAGACCTACCAGCGTGAAGATCGTGGGAGGCTGGGAAGAGAATTTCACCTCCACTCTTTCTTTACCTAAAAGATCGGTCAACTCACCATAAACTATTTTTATGACCTGCTGTCCAGGGGTGATGCTTCGGAGAACCTCCTGACCAATAGCCTTTGTCTCGACCTGGCTGATAAAATCCTTCACCACCTTATAATTGACATCTGCTTCCAGAAGTGCACGCCTGACCTCTTTCAGAGCATCTTTGATATTATCTTCGGAGAGCCGTCCGTGACCGCGAAGCTTTTTAAAAATCCCTTCTAATTTTATAGTCAGATCTTCAAACATTTTCCAAACTCAAATTTGGCTTGAATATATTAAACTAAAAGAAGAATGTTCCGTTTTCCTCTCTGGTTATCGTGCGCCTTATCAGGCAAATCTAAAATTTATAATATAAACACTCAAACCATTTTAGCAACAAAAATTTTGAATCCGAAACATTGTGGCGTGCATTCCTAATATGCCACATAGTCTCACGATGAGAGTGGGGGGCACCCTCGACCAACAAGTATATACATGCCTGGGGTCATTGTTCATGCAAGACACTTACACCGTCATAATGAGTTCCAAACCACTTGTTACCAGAGGAGTCAATAGCTATTGCGTCGACCCCCCTCACAAAGATAGTATAGAGAGTCCATTTAGTGCCATCAAACTTGCTTACCTCGCCTCCTCCGAACCATATATTGCCAGAAGCATCAACCGCTATTGCGTTGGCACCAGCTGAAGCAAGCTCGTGGAAGTAGGTAGTCCAGTGAATGCCGTCGAACTTTGATACACCCATGTTTTCGGTTCCAAACCATTTGTTGCCTGAGTGATCAATCGCTATTGCTTCGATCCAGTTGCTTAGTAATCCACCTTCAGAAGTAAACTGGTTGTAGGTAGTCCAGTTAGTTCCATCAAACTTACTTACACCGCCGGAAAAAGTGCCAAACCACTTGTTCCCAGAGGAATCAATTGCTATTGCCGTAACAAGATAGTCTGCGATTCCACTATTAAAAGTACTATAAGTGGTCCAGTTAGCCCCGTCAAACTTACAGACACCACCAAGCCCATATTGTGGATATGCGGGCCAAGTTCCAAACCATTTGTTATCCGAAACATCAATAGCTACTGCCAGCACATTGTCCGTAGTAAGCCCGCTGTTTGACATATTGTAAGTAACCCAGTTAGCTCCGTCAAACTTGCTTACACCAGCACTAGTTCCAAACCACTTGTTACCTGAGGCATCAATTGCGATTGAAGAGACCCGGTTAGACGCAAGTCCGGTATTTGACGTATTATAGGTGATCCAGTTAGCACCATCAAATTTACTTACTCCCCCAGCAGTCCCAAACCATTTGTTGCCTGAAGCATCTATGACTATTGCTAAAACTTCGTTCGACGCAAGTCCGCTATTTGAGATATCGTAGGTAGTCCAACTGGCGGTCGCGCTTACGGTGGTAAAGCTCCATATACTTGACCAGTCAGAAGTGCCATTACTGTTGGTAGCGTTCACTCGCCAATAGTATGTGGTAGAATTAGCAAGCCCGCTCACAGCGTAGCTGGTGGTGTTTATACCGCTCTGGTTTACTGCAAAGCTGGAAAATGAACTGCTTGTAGAAACCTGTAAGGTATAGCTGGTAGCCCCTGTGCTGGCGTTCCAACTGAGAGTTGGCTTAGTAGCTACGCCAGTTGCTCCATCGGTGGGCGAGGAGAGAGTAGGAACTGGTGGGATAGCGCTTGAAGAATACAAAGTAAAACTTACAAACCAGCTTGAAGTAGAAAAATCATAAATTGCAGAGCCTAATTCAAAACCAGAAGTAATTATGAAAGCTATCCTCAGAGGAACTACTGCGGCACTAAAAGCCGCAGCAATCGCTCCCAGACCCTGTTCTGTGAGCCATCCCTGAATATACGAAGGATTTTGAACAACTATCTCAACGCACTCAACCACCGTCTTGCTTACGACTCCTGTGTAATCACCATTCATAATATCTGCTTGTAATTGAGTAAGAAACAAATTATCTGCATAAGTTATACCGATAATTTCGCCTATCACTCCTCCTGGGTTATCAAAGTCTCCTAGTATTGTAACCTGTTGAATACCGGTAACCACTTGTAGCAAAGGAATAAAAAAATCAAGCACACCCGTAAGAACGATTGGCGCAACCACCCGTGTTTGCCAATATGGGGCTGAGGTAAGAGCTGTCCGATCATGATAACCTATGCTATACGCCCGTAATATGCTTAGCGGATGTGTGGAAAGATTAAGATTGTTGTCCAAATCCCTGCTATATGGCGATAATGGTGAAAAACTTAGCAGGCTCTTTCTTGACGGTAGAAGAGCTTTTCCGATATTTGCACCAGTGCTGGCATCGTCTAAATAAGTATTGACATAACGCTTTTTTGAATTGCTAACTGTGATTTTATAGCTATTAGCATCAATTTGAGTGCCTGAAACAGAAATTCCACTTTGTGGCGTATCCGGATCAATTATCAAATTACCAACTTTTAGGAATTTGTGAACGAGTTGCTTTTGGTCTAATGCCTTATAGTGTTTAAAATCCCTAAACTCATCTATCTGCTTTCTAATCTCCGGTGCAATTGTTTTGGCCACTGCAAGACTATCAACAATAGAGACAAATTCAATCATAGCGTTGGTTAAAGCAGTCTTTATATCCAGATCATTTGACACCAAAGCACTGGGGTTTGTAGTTATCTTTGATTGGATAGTATTTGCTAAAACTTGTGTTTCTGGCATGTCCTTGACAATAGCCATCACCGTTTGACTTAAAGTGGACTCCGCTACGACTACTGCGGGATTTAAAAATATCATAGCCTCCGCTGTACTGCGCGAGCTAAGATTTACTGAATCCACACCATGAGGATTAATAGCAATACTGAGCAGTAGCGGAACTCCGGATGGGGTTGTTGCCGATATGAGTTGTGTCGCTCCTTTGTTTAGCTTTATGGAGAAATTTCCGGAAGTATTCGGCTTTGTTTGGGCGAAAGCGCCAGCCGTAATGGTTAAGCTACTTTCGGAAATAGCCATCCCTTGTGGTAGGTCTACACTACCGGGCGCGGACACAGGAGTATACCCCTGAGGATATTCTAGGGGCTTGCTCTGTGTCGACTTTTTACTACAGCCAAAGAATACAAGCCCAACAAACGTTACCACTATCAAAATCAAACTAAGCCATTTCTTGGACATTTTTAAATCCTCCTCTACCTCTCCCCCTACATCCCCCTCTCCATGAAATGGAGATGGGGAGGATCGAAGATGCATACGCATAGGGGGTGAGGTTATTTACTGGTCAAGGGTGTCTGCCATAGGCAGATCCGCCTCTGGCGGAAGGGCACCCTCGACCAACGAGTTCTTATGTCTTTCTTAAAGCTTTAATTATCTGGCAATAGTTCTTGCTTTTGAAGATAGCGTCTCCCGCCACCAATATAGTGGCTCCCGCTTTTTTTACCAATTTGGCGGTCTCGGGATTTATCCCTCCATCCACCTCTATTTCCGTTTTCAGCTTATTCTCTTCTATAAATGTTTTGGCCCGAGTTATTTTGGGAAGAACCGAATGAATGAATTTCTGTCCTCCGAACCCTGGATTGACGGTCATCAACAGGAGCAAATCCAATTCTTCCAAGACTGGCTTTACCATACAGAAAGAGGTGGCAGGATTCAAAGCACAACCCACTTTCACTTTTAAACTTTTAATAAGGCTTATAGTGCGGTGAAGATGCCGACAAGCCTCAAGGCTGACGGTAATATAATCTGCCCCACTTTTTACAAAGGATTCTACATAAGAATCTGGATTCTCGATCATCAGATGGACATCCAGAGGAAGTTTGGTACACTCATTTATGGCTTTGACGATCATGGGACCAAAGGTGATGTTTGGAACAAAATGTCCGTCCATTATATCGAGATGGAGGAGATCCACCCTGCATCTTTCCACCTTCTTGATCTCTTTTTCGATATTTCTGAACTCAGCAGACAACAAAGATGGCGCTATTTTTATCATTTCTTCACCTCGTTAAATTCGGCTATCGTTTATCGTTGGCGAGGCTCGTATCGATGCTCGTTTATCGTAATTCGAAGCTCGAGAATTACTTATTCCAGATTCAAGCGTCGAACTTCGAGCTTCGATACTGGCATCGTCACCGTGAGACGAGCTTCGAAAACTTACTTTGCTCCAACGATGAATCATTAACTAATTTTTCCCCTTAGTGCTTACTGTTAATTCTACATTCGATCTCCGTTGAATCTTAGTTCCTTCTTCAGGAAACTGCTCTAAGATGGTTCCAGGAGGAAGCTCGTTTTTAACCTCATATTTTATTTCTCCAATTTCCAGACCAAGTTCTTTTAGGATGTCTTTTGCCTCCGCTAAGCTTTTGCCAGCCAAATTGGGCATCGTCACCGTGTCCGGTGAGAGCCCCAAGCTTACCTTCAAGTTTACTGACATTCCCAAAGGAACTGACAAACCGAAGGAAGGGGAGCTTTCTACTATCACGTTCTCAGGGAGGCTGTCGGAGGGAATCCAATTTATCTCTCCCACTTCCAAACCTTCCTGATCCAGCATTAGTCCAGCTTGCCTTAAGGAGACTCCCTTGAGGTCGGGCACCCGAACCATCTTCTTCCCCTTGCTCACCACCACCTTTACGATCCTCCCCTTCTTAACTTTTGCACGGGGAGCAGGACTTTGAGACAAGATTATTCCCGGCGGTTTGGAAGGATTATATTCCTCCGCCAAAACCTTCAGGGACAAATCTCTTTTTTTCAAAATTTCCTCAGCTTCTTTTAAACTCAGATTGGTAATATCGGGGAGAAAATACTCTCTTCCACTGTGAACCACTGCTGGCATGATCACTCGGTCAACCAGAAGCAAAAAAATATAGAAAGCTACAAATATCCCAATTATCAAGATGGGATATCTTATATATTTATTTCTCCAAACGGAGATTTTTATGTTCAAAACGAGTTCCTTTAGACCGTTGATTTTCTTAATCTCTTGCATAAAGGTTTTCTAAAATTCTTTCCCTATACTAATACAAACGTATTGAGTAACATGTCATTGCGAGAAGCGACGAAGCCCCGCCGAAGGCGGGACTTCGCTCCTTTTCTGCCAGAGGCAGATCCCGCTTTGCGGGACAGTCGCTCGCAATGACAATGTAAAATCTTTTAGTGCGTTTGCTATAATCTTCACCAGTCCAAAGACATAAATCTTCCAAGAGTCTCTGTGACTTTTTAAGATAAGATTTCTTTAAACAAAATCCACTATTTTTTATTTCAGGATGAATTCAATCTGGCGGCGAAACCTCCATCCATTTTATGAATATGGGGAAAGGTTCGGACAAAGCCAGATTCGTCCACCACGTCAGAGTCCACATAAAGTGAGCCATCCGTAAGTTTGAAATCTCTTCTTTTCTCTAAAAACTTTTCGATCACAAACTCGTTTTCTTCCCTGGTGAGGGTGCAGGTGCTGTAAACCACAACGCCTCCTTTTTTCACAAGATTCGCCGCATTAAAAAGTATCTCCAGCTGAAGCTTTTGCAATCTCTCCCAATCCTCTTTTTGTTTTCTCCATCTGGAGTCTGGATTTCTCCCCAATACTCCTAACCCGGAGCAAGGGGCATCCACCAAAACCCGATCCACAGGTCGAACTTGAAAGCTGGTGGCATCTCCACAAAAATATCTCACCGAATCTATTCCTAACCTTCGGCAATTTTCTCTCAATAGCTTTATTTTCTCCCAGTTTTTGTCCACTGCCAAAACCCTTCCCCTATTTCTTAATAGTTCCGCAATAAAGGTGCTCTTCCCACCTGGGGCGGCACACAAGTCCAGGATGGTTTCACCTGGCTGCGGATCTAATAAAATCACGGGGAATCCGGCGCTTTCGTCCTGAAGGTAAGCCAAACCCTCCAGCAAAGGCATAAAACGATTAAGATCCAGTCTGGATTCTATATAATAGAAATTTTCTAAAAATCTCCCTGACTTAAATTTGGTCTTGCTTTTATTGAATTTTTCCTCTAAGGAGTGACTCTCCACCTTCAGCGAATTCATCCTAAAACATAGCTTGGGTCTTTCGTTGAATACTTGACAAAGCTTTAGGGTTTTTTCCTCTCCAAACATGTTCAACCAGCTTTCCACCAAAAAGCTGGGAAAAGAGTAGAATAAGGCTATATTTTCAACTTTGTTTTCCTCCCAGGAAGGAAAACTTACTCTGCTTTTGTCCCTTAAGTAGCTCCTTAAAACCGCATTAACTAAAGCTACCGTGCCTCTATGCCCAAATTTTTTAGCCAGATTCACCGATTCATTTACCGCGGCACTCTCTGGCACCCTATCCAAAAAATCTATCTGGTAGGCTCCCAGTCTTAAAATGTTCCTTATCCAGGGCGTTAAATCGTTTATCTCTTTTTCCAAAAAGAAGCCCAGAACATAGTCCAGCCTTCTTCTCATTTTGGTGGTTCCGTTGACCAATTCGCTTACAAATCTTCGATCTAAATTTGATAGATGATAATTTCTGCAAAAAAGCTCAATCGTTTCATTGGCGAAAGCATCCTTCATCTCTATTTCATACAAAATCTCTAAAGCGATCTCTCTGGCGTTTGGCATTGGCGTTTTTTATTTTTTAGAATATGGTTATAGATTAAAGCGATAGCGGGAGACCACCCTTCGCAAAGCTCAGGGCAAGCAAGGGTCTCCCCTACGGTAAACCTTAGCGCCGTTAATCGTAAGGAACGGTTCCTCCCCTACCCTTAAGAAGTTTTTCTCCTTTTCTAAACCAGACCATGAGAATTTACAAAACTCTCGCTACGAATTTAGAAAAACGCATCAACCCCGCAGAGTCGGGGTCTCCGCTTCGCTACGACAAAGTTGATGCCCTCCTTACAACATATCCATAGGAGTTAAAATCTCCTTTTCGGTTTTGATAAAAAGTCCGGTCCTTTTGAAAAGCAGGCTTAAAACTTTCCTATCCTCAAGCCCAAAACCGTAAATTAAAACTTCCTGGGGTCTGGCATAACCCTCTGTTCCTAAGCCCAAAAACATCCTCACCCTGGTTTTTGAAGCCCCTTCTTTACACTCTAATTTCATAATATGTTTTCTTATATCGATCTCTTTTGGTCCCTGTTGGGTGGTCCTTTTGACCAAAAGGTTTTTCTGACTTAAGATAGATTGGATCTTTGCATTTGTCTCTGCTTCGGGATAATCCAACTCTACCTCATATAAAGCTAAATTTATTATAGAACTCAAGGATTCCGATTTCCCCAGGATCGGTTTTGCCTCCAGGAACTTAAATCCAGGCGGCAAAGCTTGGTTGAGGCGATAAAGGACTGCATGGGAGTAAGGCTGGGTGAGCTGTATATCCAAGTATTCGGAATCGGAGATAAATCCCAAGGGGAGTGGAGGTCCAAAAGCTACCCTTTGATGAGGATGGAACCCCTCCGAATAAGCAATTGGTATTCCCGATCTGCGGATGGCACGCTCGAACGTGCGCCCCACATCTAAATGGGAGGTGAATCTAACTTCCTCCGATTTGCTCCACATAAGTCTTACCCGGCTGCGGGCCACGGTAAGGACAGGAGATATCCCCATTTTTTTCTTTTTGCGACCATATGCTTCTGAAGAAGATTTGACTAAGTCTTCAGGCTGAAAAATGATCTTTTCAAAAACCTTTTTTTCGATCAAATCGCCCACTTTCACCTCCCCTTGTGGGGGAACGAATGCTTCCACGAATTCTTTGTCTTGAGATCGGAAAGCGTAGGCTCTGTTTCTTTCTTTCTGCAGAGATTCCTTCCTAATTCCCTTGTCTATGTGATCCCAGGGAAGAGAGGAGTCCAAGTCCCGGGCTTGCAAATAAAAGGATGGGTCAATTTCGCTTTCACAAAAAGCCTCATTCCAGATGTGATATTTGAAATGTTCAGTCCAGGCATCCAACCTGGCCCCTTTTTTCCAGGCAGAATAGATCACCTTTGACAAAAGCCGATCCCCTCTGCCCAAAATTCCCTCAAGATAGGAAACTTCTGGATCGCGAAATTTCAGATTCAAATTTCCGCGTCTTAGGTTAGATTTCAAATGATCCATCTTTTCTTGAAGAACATCTATATTCTCCTGTTTTTCCCACTGAAAAGGAGTATGGGGTTTTGGAGTAAAGGGAGAGATGGTGATGTTCAGATTTTTTCCTCCCCCCATCTGGTTTCCCATTCTTAAAACCATTTTTAAAAGATGAACGATGCCATCTAAGTCCTCTTTTGTCTCGGTCGGAAGCCCGATCATAAAATAAAGCTTGATCAGCTTCCATCCGGAAGAATAGGCGATTTTGACGGTGTTCAAAAGATCCTCTTCTGCCAAATTTTTGCAGATGACCCCCCTTAGCCTTGAGGTTCCTGCCTCCGGAGCGAAGGTCAACCCCGGCTTTTTGGTTTTGGTCAAAAGCTGTGCCAATTCCAACGAGAAAGAATCTGGGCGAAGCGAGGGGAGCGAAATTGAGACCCTCTTCGAATAAAATTTTTCGTGCAATCTTTTGGCTAACTCTGGAAGCTTGGAGTAATCGGTGGTGGAAAGAGACAAAAGAGAGATCTCATCCCAACCGGAGGCGGCTATTCCCATTTCAGCTTGTTTGATTATATCCTCCAACGGTCGTTCTCTTTTAGGATAATAAACAACCCGGGCTTCGCAGAATCGACAACCCATGGGACAACCACGCATGATCTCTATGGTCAAACGATCGTGAATGGTCTCCAAAAACGGAATTATGGGAACAGTTGGGTAATGTTCGCTTTTTAATTGAGGTATGGTCCTCACCTTAATTCTTTCAGGAACGTCAGGATGCTTTGGAGTGATTTTCTCAAATCTTTTTTGGGCATTGTATTTGACTTCATAAAAAGAGGGGACATAAACTCCAGAAATCTTGGACAGTTTCAACAAAAGCTCTTGTTTTTTAATCCTATCTTGCTTGGACTTTTCAATTTCATCCAGGATCTCATGGATGATTTCCTCTCCATCTCCCAAGGCGAAAAGATCGATAAATTCAGCCATGGGTTCAGGATTCAAGGTAGAAGGACCTCCGGCTATGACCAAAGGATCATCTTCAGCTCTCTGTGAGGAGAAAACAGGTATACCTCCCAAGTCCAGGATATTAAGAACCGTGGTATAGTTAAGCTCATAGGTTAATGAAAAACCAATGATATCAAATTCTTTTAAAGGGGTATGGGTTTCCAAAGAGAAAAGAGGAATATTTTCTTTTCTTAGAAGTTCCTCAGCATCCACCCAGGGAGCGAATACCCTTTCGGCGACACAACTTGATCTTTTATTGATCAGATGGTAAAGTATGGAAAGCCCCAGATAGGACATTCCGATCTCATACACATCTGGAAAAGCCAAAGCCACCGAAAGCTTCCCCTGATGATCCTTCTTGATCGCTCCCAGTTCGTTGCCGATATATCTTCCCGGCTTTATCACAAAGGGGAGCAATTCATTTTTGATTTTTTCTGATAAAGGGTGCATAATCATATTAATATAAATGAGAATAACAAAAAAAGCAAAAAATGTTACAAGAATTATGTGAAAGCCGACATAATTGCTGCTCTCGAATGAGCAGAGTTTTGAAAACGGTAGGACTTCTTTAGCAGCGGTATTCTAAATTCTAGAGGCAAACACTGAATT
>Ga0315289_10002510_pt1 | contig 28069 bp, 31 predicted proteins | sample YL17G11_40_MG_FD_203452 | JGI IMG/M metagenome (GOLD analysis project Ga0315289, IMG submission 203452) | Sediment microbial communities from Yellowstone Lake, YNP, Wyoming, USA - YL17G11_40 | ecosystem: Environmental > Aquatic > Freshwater > Lake > Sediment | place: USA: Wyoming | collected... | reverse complement strand
CTCTGCTACAAAAGATTCTTTTGTGCCTGACGCGACCGCGGGAATTACCGGTACCCCGGGGCACCCCTCGCTGGTGGTACCGCTCAACGCAGTTGAGCCGCTGCACGAGTAGCCATCCGGGCCGTGGTATGTCCAGGTGTATTTTCCGGCAAATGCTCCGCAGTCCGTGGTAAAGAAAATATCATATGCTGATAATGTTGACGATCCCGGCGGGTCAGACACGGTCCTGCTGGGCATGTGCAATATGTTATTGGAGATAAATGACCCCGGGGCTGCCCCATGGCCGACATTTCCCATCACCGCGGAATCAAGATTATGGGAGATTGTGATGGAGACCGTGTCTGTGGTAATTCCTCCCCCACAGGATGCCTCGTTTTCCGTGACCTGTACGTCCCAGTAGCTTGTTCCCATGTAGTTATTCCAGCTCCAGGGCGAAGGAGAGGTTTGTGCAGCAACGGGGACCAGGAAAAAAACCATAATGATGCTGATTCCCAGCACACCCCTGATCATATACGAGTCCTTTGAGTGCGCGGGAATATATATTGGTTGGTGCGGGTGTTGCTGTTGCATGTACTGGACCCAAACGAAATGCACCATCGCTATTCACGTATCCGGAGTGGCATACGCCCCGCCCCGTCCGCAAAGTACGCGGCATACACCGTGCAGGTGTACCGCCCCGGCCCGGTGGACGGGTAATGGGTCCGGCGGCAGTCTGAAAGAAATGATGACCGCTCTTTGTTCGCATCTTCGAACTCTGTCTATTTTACTGCCTGTGCATTTTCCTGAGTTCAAATTACGAAGAATAAGGTAATACAATACTTCCGAAAGTCGACTATTCTCTGTAAGGAAATTATTATATCTTTCATCCGGGGTATCTCATCAGTAAAGACTTGTGAGAATGCATGAATGCGGAGTCATCTTCAGACAAAAGTATTGCCGAAAATGAAAGCGTCATAGTAGTATCGGATCTCCACCTTGGAGGGGAAATCGATCATTGCACAAAATACCGGTTCTGCAACTTCCTTGAGGCGATTTCCCGATTCAAATTAGGTTTTTATTTGAATGAGGCCCAAGAAGTTCAAATCGGAAGCCTGACAAAATACCTGATGCCACCAAAAAAGATCATTCTTTTAGGAGATATCCTCGAACTTTGAGATTGTCGTGAGCAAAACCGAGATAATGTAATTCTTGATGCTGTTGAACCATTTGCAAAACTTCGGGAAATAGACTGCGACGTGATCTATGTTACGGGAAATCATGATGAAAATATCGGGGATATCATTAACTGCAAAAAAAATGACGGCAAACACCCTCATTCCAATGCCGAAAGTATTGATCTTTTTACAAGAGGCGATAAGAAATTCTCGATATTTAAGCGGAGTTATATCCCTAAAAATAAAAAGACTGGTCTGAATGTCGGAGGAGTCTATTACGCATTCCTTCACGGACAACAGTTGGACGGGGGGCAGGTAACCTATACAATCAGCAAATGCCTGAACACCCGGTTTGATCCGGTCAGTTATATCGCAGATATTGCAAACAACTATGTAGCGAAATCCATACCTTTTCTGGTTTATTGGTCTATTATCCTCACCTGGATTGTATTGGTTGGTGTTTATTTCCTGTTAATAAATCGTCCCATTGTCGGTTTTTTAACATGGATTATCTGGGGATCGGCTGTAATATTACTTTCTTATGACTGGTATTTATTCAGGTTTCAATGCAGAAAAGAAGTATCGAATGCTCAGGTTCCTTCAGTCAGGTCTCTGGCATGGATTACAGGATCCGTATCCCTTATAATCACTGGGCTTCTCGCTCTGGGTCTCTGGATCCCTGAGATTTATTACTATCTGTTTCTGGTTTCTCTTGCAGTATACAGCTACTTTTTTGCAGTGATCGCGATCCCAAAAGGGATATCATTTTTACAGAGGCCTGTCTACAATTTCTTTAAAGCGAAATATAAAGTAAAAAACAAACCTGTTGAAAAGGTCATTTCCGGAAATTTTGTTGGTCACTATTTTGATCCTGAACAGTTGCCAATGACGGCAAATGTAATAATATTCGGGCATACCCATTGTGTCGAATGGCCGAAAAAAATTACTCTTCTTGATCTTCCCAAGGATTATCCTGGTCCAGCAGAAGTCTTATTCTACAATACGGGCTGCTGGGAAAGAGACAGCAAACAGCAGAAAAACAGTCCATGTTCTTATAAGGATACGTTTGTATATATCGATACAGAAGGAGTTTACCTGATGAGATGGGATGATACATCCGGTAAGATTGAGAATCTCTATTATCACTCAAAAGAGCGAATATTGCATAACTAAGGCTGATCTTAATTTCGTGGGATATCACATCAGGGCTTGATCCAACATGCTCATCAACGGCGTGACTGGCTGACAGATGCAGTTATGGCGGGGCTGGGACTTTCTGAACGACAGAAGAAGGCTGTCCGGTTTGTGAAGGAGACCGGGAGGATTACCAATACCGAATACCAGAAAGTTGCAGACATCCAGAAACGGGAAGCGAGTCGTGACCTTACCGAGCTTATCGAAAAGGGAGTGTTCATCAAGAGAGGCATTCATGGAGTGGGTGTTCACTATGTTCTGGATAAAAGGGTCAGAATAGGGTCTAAAGGGCCATGATTTCCGGCAATGAGTTAAAAGAAGTGAAAGATTACCCGAAGGTAAAAGAGCCACATAAGAGCCAAAAGAGCCATGCGTCAGTACAATGTTGCCATTCAGATGTGAGGCATGCCGGTTAATTGACTCATATATGTACCATATAACTCATAGAACCAGCAACAATGACGCTACGCCTTTATGCGATATGGTGGTAACCGGTTCAACCAGACGACTCAGAATGGTACCATCAGATTCAGAATACACGCCGATAGATCCCGATACAAAAGGGTCAGAAAAGGGTCTAAAGGGTCATGCATCGCGATTTCCAATCGACAATTCCTTCAGCCGTTGGACTCAGAAATGTACCATACGATTCAGCACCGCACCAGAACTCCCGCAGAACAAAGGGGCCGGATTGGGGCCTGAGGGGCAATAAGGAATCCGGACGAATGAGACAGGAATGGGACATTAATAGGACATATGAGACCCCAGCACCCGTTCACCACGGCCAAAAAGGACCGGCACGGCGGGGCGTGTCCGGCGGGGTGCAGGCAACCGCAAAGCCGGCAAGGCCATCGACCCGGTCCGCTGCGAGATCAAACGCAAGGAGCACGGCCCGGTCACCAATATATGCGGCGACGGAGATCCCGTCGCCAGAGCCACGGTACATTCCCCTACAGGATCATGGGACATTAGGGGGTCGGGGGATAAAAGATTGTCTTGGGCAGGATCCCGGGCACCACGACCCGACCACAAAACCATTGAAACAAAAAAACAGAACAATCGAAGCAGCTATGCGCAAGACTAAAGGAGACTACCCGTCAGTTCATACATGGTCATACATTACCATCGAAGAATTTCCGACGAATTCTTCCTGTCGTCAGGTTCTGGCGAACCTTTCCGAAATCGAAGGTTATTGTATGCTCAATATGGATTATGGAGGGTGTTATAGCCGGTATGACTATGAACTTAAACCGGACGGATCTAGGAAACGAGTGAAAAATAGGCAGTATGATCCGTTAAAAAAGCCTGATCCATATCCTGAAGGTTGTCCGCGTTCTGTCCGAAGCACCTGTATCGGCTGTAAGCATTTTGCATGGTGTGACCCCAGAGATGATGAAAAGCACGATCCGGAACTACAGGACACAAACTGACCCCATACTCTTAATCTCCATGAGAAACCCAGCCTGAGGGAGTGAAAGGGCGGGGGGGGTCACCCCACACGTTGGATTGATCACTGGCGGTGGATCGTGCAGCAGTCTTGTGCGGGTATCCGTATAGCTGAATGAGCTGTTATCTCTATTCTCTTTCACACCACATAGTGGATCCTTTATAATGGCTCACTTTCCTGTGTAGATCAGGTATGTTGTATGCATCTGCTCCACCTGTAAACATACATGACATACTGCACCAACTGCAAATGAAAACGTGTTTCAGGATAAAGTGTATAACCGGGTTTATTCCATGAGCAAGACACAATTTCCCCTGTATAATCGTCTCGTCTTTCGCATCCATGCGTTGCGGCAGATGTTCCAGCGACGAATCTCTGATTCCGATATCCGTGAACTGCTCAGCGGAGGTATCATTATCGAAGAATATCCGAATGACACTCCCTACCCCAGTTGTCTCGTTTACGGAACAGTCGATGGACGCCCCCTGCATACCGTCATGGCATACAATAATGTAGATCGTGAAGCAATTGTTATCACAGCGTACGAACCGGATCCGGCTGTCTGGTCAGATAATTTCACAACGAGGAGATCATGAAGTGCGTCATCTGCAGGCATGGTGAGACAAAGGAGGGAACGACAACGGTGACCTTCGAACGGGAAGGGCTGACCCTTGTTGTGAAGGAGGTTCCCGCTCAGGTCTGTGCCAACTGCGGTGAAGATTATGTCGATGATCAGGTAGCTCATGAGATCCTGAACATCGCAGAGAACATGGCCAAGAGCGGTGCACAGGTTGATGTCCGGAGATATGTGGCTGGTTCTGCGGTGCCGTGCTGATATGTTTTCTTTTTTCTCCTGGTACGGGCGGACCCGGAGTATGTATGAATCACCCGATCTGTCTGCTGGTGTCACCGGTATCTTTTGCACCGGTATCCTTTGAGTAACTCAGCGGCCCGGTCACCGCTCTATGCGGCGACGGAGATCCCGTCGCCAAGGCCATGGTACATTCCCCTACAGGATCATGGGACATCGGGATGACGGGGGATAAAATTATGTCCCGTTGCGGGTGCCGCAATTTCCCGATATATTCTTCAATTTCCCGCCGGCCCTGACCGTTGTACAGAGTCCGGAAGAGAGAAATTATTTTTTCTTTGTTCTTTTCTGAGATGAAGAACCTGAAATACCGGCATACATTTTTTTGAGCAGTTCCTTCTCGTGCGGGATGCGGTTTTTGCTGGTGTTGTAGAGCATCACAAGATCGGTCCGGAAATACGCGTGGGTGAGGATGTCCCGCATCCCGGCCATCTCGCGCCAGCCGATCTCAGGATGTGCCTTTCGGACCTCTTCAGGAATATTCTTTGCCGCTTCACCGATGATGATCAGTTTGTCCCGCACGGCGCTGACCGTCTTTTCATCAGACGTGAACTGCTCAAACGACAGAGCCCGCGTGAAGGACTCGATCTTCTCCATCGCGTCAATGATCTCACTGAGGTACACGAGGAAATTCCTCATACATACCTCACGTCCGCAAGCACGGCCTCTTTGAGTTCTTCGCGGAGGGCCCGTACCGGCACGATGTCCACGCGGTGGTGAAGCCGTTCCTCCAGGAAGCTGGCCGACGCGGCAAGGTCGAAGAGATCGGCGTCATCGGAAAACTCTGCAAGAAGGTCGATGTCACTGTCCGGGCGCTGCTCCTGCCGGGCGTACGACCCGAACAGCCCGATCCTCCGGACCTTGTACCGCTTCCGGAGTTCTCCGGTCAGACTGCCCAGAGTCTTCAGGATCTCCTCACGGGATGTCATTGCTGTACCTATGGTAGAATGGTCTGTAATCCGTTAATAAGTATTTTAGAGATCCGGCAGAACAAAGGGGCCGGATCGGGGCCTGAGGGGCAGCCGCGGTTGCCGGGACCTGCCGATACATTATTAGGGTTGTACTTCATCAAAGACTGGTTACCATGACACAGAAAGCCCTGCTGGTACTGGAGGGGCCGTGGTGGACACCGGAGACCAACCCGAAACGACCGTCCGTCCTGCCGTTTATCCAGGGCCTCGAGAAACTGACCGGCAGTTTCAATGTCTATTATTCAAACTTTTACGAGATCGCGGGCTTCAAGCGGGCGCTGCGGGACGACCTGACCCACACCCGGGAAAAGCGCCTGTTCCTGTACATTGCGGCACACGGGAGCGGGAGAAAGGTCGCGGCAAGCGACTACTTTTCAGGGATCCAGCTGAAGACAATCCTTGCGGAACTCAAAACCCTGGCACAATACAAGAACCTCGAAGGGGTCGTGATCGGGTCCTGCGAGATCGGGAACAATACGCAGGAGTTCCTGGACGCAATCCCGGGCTCCCGCATCCGCTGGATCTTCGGGTACAAGAGCGAGATCACCTGGCTGGTATCAACAATGGTGGATCTCTCGGTATTCGAGCACCTGATGGAACTGAGGGAGAGCAGCCTCAACGACCAGACAAAGATCATCAATGCCTTTGTCCGGGCCCTGAAAAGGTTCAACGGCGAGTACCGGATCGGGCACGACAAGGACGGGGGCGGGCCTGTCGAACTGAACAATGCGATCTCCCTTGTCATCCAGCCGCTGGGTAAAGGAAAGAAGCCGCGGGACGTGACCGATGTACTGACCCGGAAGCTGGGGTGGACCGGGGATTCGTGATCCGGTTCTCTGCTATGAGCAGCATGCCCCCTGGCTGCGGTTGTGGTCCGTCTTCTCTATGCCCGGATATCCGGCATTGATGGTTTCCGCTGATCCTGATCCGAATGCATGCTGAAAAATCCGGCCAAAAATGAGAAGGGAGGTTATAGGGATCTGCGGCAGGGCAGAGCGTCAATAGTCCATGCCGGCTTTCTTTCTCCGGATCGAGATCACTTCGATCACCAGCCGCTGGTGGTGGATAAAGAACGTGACCCGGTAATTGCCGGACCGCATCCGGTAGCGTGGCATGTCCAGGGGAGAGCCCCTGACCCTGCGGACATCGTAGCGCCGGTAATCAAGGCCATCCGCGAACGCTTCAAGGTCGTCCAGGACGCGGGTGATCAGCTCGTTTGGGATGGCCGCAATCTGTTTCTCGACACGGTGCGGGATCCAGATCTCGTACCGCATCAGATCCCCAGTTCGTTCCTGATGGTCCGAAGCGTCCTGACCCGCCCGGCCCTGATGTCCTCAAGGCTCGCCTTCATGTCCTCGATCTCTTCATCGGACAGCGGCTCGTCGTCAAACGCCATGGTGGCCAGCCGCTCAATGACGTCCTCGTAGCTCTCCTTTTTGTGGTGCTTTAAGTTATCAAGGAGCTCCTTGGTTTCGCGGGAGATCCGGATGGTGGTCATGGCAGGCATATACACATGTATACATCAATATACAAAATAAATGATTCTGTCCGCGGCCGAATGGCCGGATACCGCTGGATTTCTGCCGGTGATTGCATAAAAACCGCGGGGATGCATGGGATCTCTTTGATCCACGTGATCATCTCTCTGATCCACGTGAAATATTTGATCCACGCGATCTCTTTGATCCATATGACGATCCCTCAGAAGGGGATGTGCCCACACGGCCCGTTCACAAACGTTAAAAGGAATTTTTTATTTCTCCAGTGATCAAAACTACTAGGATTAACCAGGACTGTTCGGATGGCCGGGACCCGGGTACAGAACTATATTGCATGTTTTGTGGAAGGACTCCTGATCGGGATCTTTTACGAGGCATCACAGATCGTCGGCCGGCCTGCCGATCCCGTCTCTGTTTTAAAGACTGCAACCCTTGCCTTCTGCAACGCGATGCAGCCCTTCACCGACAGTTCAGAGTGCAGTTCAGATGCCAATTTTTTCTTCACGCTGGTGATCATTGTTCTGGTTATTTCCCTGGTACTGACCATATGGAAAACCAAGAACAAAGCCCTGGGCCTTGTCGTATTTTTCGCCGGGATTGTTGTCCCGGTCTTCCTGTTTACTGTGATTGGGATGTGAATGGGCCCGGCACGGTACATTCCCATACAGGAACATGGGACATTGGGGCGGAGGGGGATAAAGGGTTGTTCTGTGGAGGTTGCAGGGACGAGGACGCATGCAAGTTATCTGGCTCGTGGGACTATGGGGACTATCCCCAACCATATTATAATGTAAAGAGGCATTGTGTCCTTTTTTTGGATTAAGAATTATGAGAGTCGCCGTCCTTTGAAATTAATTTTTTTAATTTGATTTGTTTTCACCAATTTGAATTTTGTGTGGGGCTCTTAATACCCAAAATTTTCCCTCTTTTTCCAAAGTCCCTTGAATGGAAACAGTTGCTTTGTCTCTATGGGCATTGCAGGCATCCTTATAATCAGATTCTGTTAACAAAACCGTCACATTTTTTCCATAATCATCACGAATGACAATATGGTTCTGATCATCAGGTAATTCATTATCATCGTCGTAATGAGGACGCTTCAATTCTATTATTTTGCCGGATAAAGTAATGTTTTCACTTTCACTCGCACCACTTAGTGATTTTGAGGCAGCTTTTAAATAATTCTGAGTTTTGGAACTAAGAACTACTCTTGTTCCTCTCAATTTCTCATCTGGTTCATAGCTTGGAGACCAAGAAACATAAAATTCGGTTTCTAAATCTTTAAATTCCTCTATGAGATCTGACAGCGCATCACACATATTCGCATTCAAACCTGTTTTGTAATTAGCGACAATAACATCAGGATTGCCCACCATTACACTTTCATTTGCATATTTAATACCCCTGACTAATCGTTCAATTACTCTGCGTTCAAACGGGGGTACTTGTTCTTCTTTCTTCTTTCCGTCTAACGTTATTTGTGAGCGTGGGAGAAGTGTTGTTTCAATTGTAAAGCCAAAACTACCTTTGAATGTGTGTCCAAAAAAACAATTTTGCTCTACAAATTCTCTTCCTTTTTTTGTTGATTTTATAAAAGTTTGGCTCGGTTCTGCTTCTACTGATGCCCCATAATTGTAATATTGTCGAATTTTATTTATGTATGATTTTGCTTTCTCAAGTGAGATTTTGTGTGTTTTAGGTTTAAAAAAAACGATGTCTTTGTTTATTCCATTAATTGCTCTAATCACTTCATACGGGGATCTATTCTCAATTGCACTTAACAAGCTAATGGTCTCTGCTATACGACGATGAATATCCTCGGGATCTTTTCCACGGGGTAACACTATTTGAATCGGGTTACCATCATCATCATTTTTTCCCTCAAAAACAAAATATGGTTCCCTCTGTTTTAACCTCCACCCATTTTCTTTGAGATATGGGGTTATATCTTCGATATCTAGAAGCATTATATCGGGGTCATTATCTTGTATTCTTAACATAGATCTCTTTCACCCCGACCAACTATATCTAATAAACTTCGAAGAGTAATGTCAGTGAGTAATTGATTTTGGGGAATGTTTACAACTTGTGTATAATCGTTTTCAGTTTCTTGTCCTTTTAATTGATGATAGTAACAACAATGACGCATAATCATTTGTTCTGGCGTTAAATTAACCCAATCCACTAGATTTTTTGGCATACAAAATAAAATTAAAATTGCTCTGGTTCCATTAGGATCATTAGATCTTCGAACAAGATGGTTGTAGTTCTTAACCTCTAAATCAAATTTTACAAAACCACCAGTAATTTTGTAATCATAAGACGATTTCAATTGAAATTCAAGAGTATGCCCTGTTTGTTCAATCAAATTGCGAATTTTAACAACTTTGTGAAAAGATCCATCAACTTTATAATCGTGGATTGAATGGATCGTCATATTACAACCAGCCATCGCTGCAATTGCTTGCACGTAAGCTATACCAAGACCATCTTGTTGGTGTTGTCGAGTAATCATTTAAAGTCCTAATTATGTTGTTATGGTTATAAAATATCCCCTCAATCGTGTTAATTTGGATCTCCCAAATTTAAACCCTATAATGAACAATACTTCCTCTAACGGCTTCTTTTACAAATACCTGTATTGAAACAAAAGTACTAATTCCATCCCTTTCTGTTGTTTCAAGGCAATTTTTTGGAGAAATGCCGGACTTTTTTTCGCACTGAAAATTTTTTGGGCCGGATTTTTTGTGAGAGAAAATTGTGCGGCCCGAAAAATAGTGGACCTCAAAGTGGGGCTGATGGACAGTCGGTTCTCTTTTCTGAATGGGCGGACTTTTAGATTTACTACTGGTAAATGGTAATTTTTTAGTACAGTTTAAGTTGAAGAAGATTTATTCTTCTATATTCATTATGAGTGATGTGATTTTATATTCTGTAATTATTCCGATTGTTGCAACGCTATTGGGTGTCGTTGTCGGGGCAGTAATCACATATTTCAGTTCGATAAAAATACTTGAACGTCAGCAAAATATTCAAAAAGTGAATATTGCTAAGGCGTTTTTATCGGAGATTAAAAGTTTAGAGAAATGGTTAAAACCAACTTTAGATGATAATTTTCTTGTTGAAACGAGAAAGGAGATTAAATTCAATCTCTACAGACACGCAATGGATGATCTTCATTGGGATCGATCATTCTATGATGATACTGACCTTTTTTTTAATTCTAGGTCATTGATATATTATTTCGATGAGGATTTATTCGAAAAACTTGAGGAATTTTACTCAAATTTATTGGTTGCTGATGAATATCGCCAAGTGTTTCTTTCCGATAGGAGTTTAGGAGCGGAAGAGGTTACTTATCATGAAAGAAGACGTTATAACGAGACAATTGACATGATTAAGCATACGTATTCATCAATAAATGATATAAAAACAAAATTGCAAAGGATAATATCCGTTTATGGAAAGAAAAATAAAAATGAATAAGAGAGAGATCTCGTATTTGATCTTATAACGATTAGTGATGCGTAGCGATTAACTGTAACAAATTTGTAACTTGGATTTGGATCAGACATAAATAATAATAAATTGATGATTGCTTTAGATGGAGATTTCTTTAGAGATTATTATAGGTATTTTAGGAATTATTGGAGGAATCATTGCTTATTGCATTCGAATTGAGTTAAAAATTAGAGATTTAGAGCATGAAATAAGACTTCTTGAACCTCTCAAAAATATTCTTATAAAAAAGGGAGATGAACACGTTAGAAAAATCTTTGAGGAGCAGAAACCATGACCCTTGCTTTGGAGGATTTTAATAAAATGCAATATTTATTGGGGAAAGCCAACGTTCAAGGATTGGCACCATATGAGCAAGATGAGTTAAGACGATATATAACGGCAGAACAGCCATCAGCACAAAATAGTTCTCTTGATGATTTGATTAAATTGGGATTATTTCTCGTTGGAATTTATCTTCTGGCGAAAGCTTTAGAGGAATAAATCATCCATTTTACACCTCCATCAATTAACAATCTTAATCGGGTCATACTTTGTATCAATTTTCATTCAAATTCATATTACTTATTCAAAACATTGGAGTTGTGCATGAATAATTTCAACGAAAATGTCACCTTGATAAGGTCAACCGCAGAGATTCTTCTGGGAGAATAATCAATGGCAATCAAAAAATCCGAACTCTACAGCTCTATCTGGAAAAGCTGCGATGAATTACGCGGCGGAATGGACGCTTCTCAATACAAAGACTATATTCTCGTCCTGTTGTTCGTCAAATATGTGTCCGATAAATATGCCGGCCAGCCGGATGCGATCATGACGGTACCTCCTGGTGGCGGATTTGCCGATATGATCGAAGCTAAAGGTAAGCCGGATATCGGGGACAGGATGAACAAGATTATCGGCAGACTTGCCGATGCTAATGATCTCCGGGGTGTCATCACCCTTGCCGATTTTGATGACGATGCTAAGCTCGGGAAAGGGCAGGAGATGGTTGATCGGCTTACAAAAATTATCGGGATCTTCCAGGACCCGGGGCTTGATTTCAGCCGTAACCGTGCCGAGGGGGACGATCTTCTCGGAGATGCGTATGAATATCTGATGCGTCACTTTGCGACAGAATCCGGCAAGAGCAAAGGACAATTTTATACTCCTGCCGAGGTATCTAAGGTTCTCTCCAAGGTTGTCGGCATTAACGCTTCAACAAAACGGGACCAGACCGTTTACGATCCAACATGTGGCTCGGGCTCTCTCCTCCTCAAGGCAGCGGATGAAGCTCCGCATGGGATTACCATCTACGGACAGGAAAAGGATAATGCAACTGCCGGTCTCGCCCGGATGAATATGTTCCTCCATGATAAACCGGAGGCAGAGATCTGGCAGGACAACACGCTGTCAAAACCGAAATGGAAGGATAAACACGATGACAAAATTCTTCGGACATTTGATTTTATTGTGATGAATCCTCCCTTCTCCGATAAAGCATGGAAGAACGGAGTTGACCCTAATAACGAAACATATAACCGGTTTGCCTACGGCATTCCCCCGACAAAGAACGGAGATTATGCTTACCTCCTCCATGTTCTCACTTCAATGAAAAGTACCGGGAAAGCCGCAGTGATTATGCCCCACGGGGTTCTCTTCCGGGGGAATACGGAAGCTGACATCCGCAGAAACCTGATTGAAAAAGGAGTCATCAAGGGAATCATCGGTCTGCCGCCCAACCTCTTCTACGGCACAGGTATCCCTGCCTGTATTATTGTCTTGGACAAAGAGAATGCAGCTACCCGTAAGGGAATCTTCATGATCGATGCCAGCAAGGGATTCATGAAGGACGGTAACAAGAACCGGCTGCGGCATCAGGACCTCCATAAAATTGTGGACACGTTCAACAAACAGATTGAGATTGAAAAATATTCCCGGATGGTACCGTATTCCGAAATAAAAGACAAGAAGAATGATTACAATCTGAATATCCCGCGGTACATCGACAGCACCGAACCCGAAGATCTGCAGGATATCGAAGGGCACCTGAAAGGCGGAATCCCCGAGCGTGATATTGATGCACTCGAACGGTACTGGAAGGTCTGTCCGACCCTGAAAGACAAGCTGATCAAACCCGGTGACCGGAAAGGATATTGTGAGCTCAAGGTTGACGCTACCCAGATCAAACCTACCATCTATTCCCATCCGGAATTCGAGGCATTTACCCGGCAGGCACATACCTTATTCAAAAAATGGCATGCAAAACATATCGGTCAGTTAAAAGCTATCAAACCGGGTGCTCACCCGAAAGCGGTGATCGAGGATCTTTCAGAAGATCTGCTTTCAGTTTTTACTAATCTCCCGCTCATTGACCGGTATGATGTCTACCAGCACCTGATGACCTACTGGGCAGACACGATGCAGGATGACGTGTATATGATCGTCGGCGACGGCTGGAAAGAGGCGAACAAGCTCCGGCTGATCGAAGACAAGAAGAGCAAGGAGCAGGCGGACCTCGTTATCGACAAGAAGAAACTCAAGGCCGAACTGATACCGCCATCGCTGATCATTGCCCGGTATTTCAAAGATGAGAAAGCGGCCCTTGACCGTGCCGAGTCTGATCTTGCAGCAATCACCCAGGCCATGGAAGAGATACAGGAAGAGCATGGTGGGGAAGAAGGATTACTGGCGGATGTCGTAAACGAGAAAGGCAAGATTCCCCAAGGGGCTGTTACCGAGCGTCTCAAAGAGATCAAGAACGATCGCGAAGCTGACGATGAACGCAAGGTTCTCAATGCCTACCTTAAGCTGATGGAAAAAGAATCGGCTGCCAGCACAAAACTGAAAGAAGCACAGAAATCGCTGGACCATAAGGTAGCAGGAAAATATCCGAAACTCACGGAAGATGAGATCAGGACGCTGGTAGTAGAAGACAAATGGCTGGCCACCCTTGAGTCCGAAATGCGGACGGAACTGGATCGCGTTTCGCAGGCACTCACCGGGCGCATCAAACAACTCGCCGAGCGGTACGCGACACCGCTGCCGAAACTTGAAGAGGAAGTGGAAGTTCTGAGCGCGAAGGTGGAGGGGCACCTGAAGAAGATGGGTTTTGCATGGAAGTGAAGGCCGGCTATAAACAGACTGAAGTTGGCGTGATACCGGAGGATTGGATAGTTAAATCAGTTGATGAAATCGCCGATGTAAAAGGTGGTAGGAGGCTTCCCCTTGGAAAGAGTTTATCTGATACGGTGACCGCTCACCCATACATACGGTTAATCGACATGCGATTTGGAAAAGTCAAAGTCGAAGATATAAAATATGTTCCAGATGACGTTTTCCCATTAATTAAGAATTATTGCATATCAAGTCGGGATATTTTTATTAGCGTTGTCGGAGCGACATTAGGCACAATTGGGAAAATTCCGCCAGAATTGGATGGTGCAAATTTAACAGAAAACGCTGATAGAATAACAAAAATATGCTGTGACCAGGATTTTTTATTATTCAATTTATTAGCTGAAAGAATTCAAAACAGGATTGAATCTGAGAAGACCGTAGGAGCACAACCAAAACTTGCACTCACAAGAATTGAGAAATTTAGGATCGCTCTACCCCCTAACCCTGGCGAGCAACGCGCCATCGCCATCGCGCTATCGGATGCGGACGCCCACATCTCCTCGCTGGAACAGGTCATCGCGAAGAAACGTGATCTCAAGCAAGCCGCCATGCAGGAACTGCTCATTGGGAAACGACGGCTACCGGAATACACCGAGAAGTGGGAAGTTTATACCTTCGGTGAAATTTTCACTTTTTTAAATACTGCAAATTATCCATGGAGTGATCTATCTGAAACTGGTGATGTGAAATATATTCATTATGGAGATGTTCATAAAAATCCCCCCCCAACATTTGATAGTAAAAAGAATGAATTACCATTTATCAAGAAAGAAAAAGTAAAAGATATCCCTCGTGTACTAGATGGCGATCTAGTAATGGTTGATGCTGCTGAAGATTATGTGGGAACTGGGAAATCTTTTGAAGTGATTAATGTATCAGGTCAGGAGATTGTTGCAGGTTTACATACCCTTCTGATGAGGGGTGATAATAACCTCATTGCTGACGGTTTTAAAGGATATTTACAGTGTATTCCAGAAGTAAAGAGTGCGTTAATAAAAATTGCTACGGGAATTTCTGTATATGGAATTTCTCAAAATAACGTGAAAAAAATCGAGGTCACTTTACCTAAAGTCAAAGAACAAACGGCCATCGCCACCGTCCTCTCCAACATGGACGCCGAACTCACCGCACTGGAACAGCAGCGCGATAAAACCAAAGCCATCAAGCAGGGCATGATGCAGGAACTGCTGACGGGTAGGATCCGGTTGATGTCTTGAGGTTTGCATGGAAGTAATGCCGGGATATTTACAAACTGATGTTGGCGTTACTCCAGAAGATTGGGATATTGTACATCTTGGAGATATTATTGACTATGTGAAAGGATATGCTTTTCAACCTGTAGATTATCGCCCATATGGCGTTAGGATAATTCGTGTCAGTGATACAACCTTCGATTCTGTTCGTAATGATAATGAAATTTTTATCGACAGTGATAAAGCGAAATCTTATGTCCGGTGGGCATTAAAGAAAAATGATTTACTATTATCGACAGTGGGATCAAAACCTCCGATGTATGATTCGATGGTTGGGAGAGTTGTAATTATCGATAGTAGAACAGAAGGGGCATTACTCAATCAAAATGCTGTTTTACTTCGATCAAAGGATAAAAAATCGATAACTCAAACACTGTTATTGAATCATTTTAAAACAAAAAGATATTCACAATTTATTGAAACAATTTTCAGGGGAAATGCAAATCAAGCAAGTATCACATTAAAGGATTTATTCAAATTCGAATTAGCAATACCAAAAAGAACTGAAGAAATATCTGCCATCGCCACCACCCTCTCTGATGCGGACGCCCACATATCTTCGCTGGACAAGATCATCGCCAAAAAGCGCGATATCAAACAGGCCGCCATGCAGGATTTACTCATGGGGAAGCGACGACAGCCGGGATTCGATGGTGAAAAGGATTACAAACAAATTGACGGGAGGATTATTCCAGAGGATTGGGAAGTAAAACCGATTGGAGATCTTTGTATTTTTCAAAATGGGGCTTCTCTTGAACGATTATTTAACAACACTGGCGGTTATAAAGTGATTTCCATTGGAAATTATTCAGCTGATGGAAAATATATTGACAATAATACCTTTATCGATTTTGCATATCGTGATGACATCAAGAAATTTGTACTACATAAAAACGATTTAACAATTTTATTGAATGACAAGACTTCCCAAGGAACTATTCTTGGCAGGGTTTTATTATTTAGTTGTAATGAACAGTTCGTTTTTAATCAAAGAACAATGCGCCTAACGCCAAAAGAAGGAATTGAGTCTTCTTTTTTGTATCAAGCCATAAATGGCGATTATTTACATAGAATAATTGTATCCTTGGCAAAACCAGGTACCCAGATTTATTTGAATACTTCAGATGTGACAAATTTAAAAGTTCCTTATCCCCCCGATGATCAAGAACAACGCGCTATCGCCACTGTCCTCTCCGACATGGACGCCGAACTCACCGCACTGGAACAGCAGCGAGACAAGACCAAAGCCATTAAGCAGGGGATGATGCAGGAACTGCTGACGGGTAGGATCCGGTTGACTTGATGAGGTTTGCATGGAAGTGAAGCCGGGATTTCAAAAATCAGAAGAGGGACATTTACCCCACGGGTGGAGTGTCAAAAAATTTTCTGATTTTTGTTTGCTACAGAGAGGTTTTGATTTAACAGAAACTACAAGAATTCCTGGCGATGTCCCGGTTTATTCCTCCTCGGGAATATCCTATTATCATAATGTGGCTAAGGAAAATCCCCCCGGCGTTGTTACTGGAAGAAAGGGACAACTCGGAGAAGTATATTTTATTGAAGAGCCATATTGGCCACATGATACAACTTTATGGGTCAGAAATTTCAGAAAGAACGATCCAAAATTCGTTTACTGGTATCTCAAATCTTTTCATTTAGAAAGGTTTGACGCGGCAACATCCGTTCCGACATTAAACCGAAACAATCTTTCTGGAATTGAAATTTCTATACCACAACCCCTTGAACAACGCGTCATCGCCACCGCCCTCTCTGATGCGGATGCCCACATATCTTCACTGGAGCAAGTCATCGCCAAGAAGCGCGATCTCAAGCAGGCCGCCATGCAGGAGCTGCTCACGGGAAAGCGACGGCTACCGGGATTCTCTGGGCAGTGGAAAATAAAACGGCTTGGGGATGTTTCTGCGATTAAAACCGGAAAAAAGAACAATGAAGATAAAAAAGTAGATGGCCTGTATCCGTTTTTTGTCCGTTCACAAACTGTCGAGAGAATCAACAGTTACTCTTTTGATGGCGAAGCAATCTTGATACCCGGCGAAGGTGGCATAGGGGCCATTATTCATTATATCAATGGAAAATTCGATTATCACCAGCGGGTTTACAAAATAAGTGATTTCATCCTGGATACATGCGGGAAGTATGTTTACTTCAATATGCTTCAATCATTCAACAAGCAGGCGATGCGTAATACGGTTAAAGCAACAGTAGACTCTTTAAGATTACCAACATTTCTTGAGTTCGAATTCCTATCACCCCCTTTAAAAGAACAGCGTGCCATCGCCACCGTCCTCTCCGATATGGACGCCGAACTCGCCGCACTGGAACAGCAGCGCGACAAGACCAAAGCCATTAAGCAGGGGATGATGCAGGAACTATTAACAGGAAGGATCCGGTTGGTATGAGTACGATTGTCCCATATTATCGAAGTGTACAGCAGTTGTTGCAAAACCAGTCTTTTTCCATTGACGAATACCAGCGCGAATTCAAATGGGAAAAAGAACATGTTGACGAACTCCTGACGGACCTGCTGGACAAGTTTTGGAACAGCTATCGTGAAGGTGATGAGACCAAAAAAGTCAGTACATATGAGGACTACTTCCTAGGCTCAATCATTGTGAGCAAACGAAAAGGTCTGAACTTTCTGATAGATGGCCAGCAGCGGATCACATCCTTGACGTTATTGTTGATTTACTTATACCGGGTCCCAAGAATACAAAACCAGTCTGTCGTTGGAAGTGTTGCACCACTTATCTTCAGCGACAATCTGGGAGAACCCAAATTTAATCTGGATATCCCTGACAGGTTGCCGGTTATTGAGGCACTCTTCAAAGGAGAGCCGTATAATCCCGAGGGCAAAGATGAGTCTATACAGACAATGTACGCTCGGTATGGCGATATCGAAGCAAGAGATCTTGCAGGGGAATTGGACAAAGCCCTCCCGAACTTCATATACTGGTTGATGACAAAGGTCGGGTTGATCGAGATCGCGACAGATAATGACAACTATGCATATGCGATCTTTGAAACAATGAATGACAGGGGTAAACCGCTAAGCCTAGTCGATATGCTCAAGGCATATTTACTGGCTCCGGTATCTGACGCAGAAAAACGGAGGACTGCAAATCAGATCTGGAAAAAACAGGTTTTTGACTTGATTTCATGGGGTGGAGAAAACCAGCCTGAACGTGATGCCAATTGTATAAAGGCATGGTTACGGTCCCAATACGCCGAAAGCATACGTGAACGTAAAGCAGGTGCCACTGATAAAGACTGGGAATTAATCGGCTCTGCTTTCCATCGCTGGATCCGCGATTATTCCAATTCTAATCATCTGCAGGTTGGCTCAGAATCACAGAATCTGGCATTGATCTCAACGAATTTCCCTTTTTTTGCTAAGGCCTATATTCAGATCCTCAACGCCAGTAAAACCTATACAAAAGGTTTGGAATCGGTCTTTTATAATGCACACAACGACTTCACCTGGCAGAATACTGTGCTATTAGCCCCACTATGCGTTACTGATGATCATGATACCGTAAAACGCAAGATGGCGGCTACGGCAACGTATCTGGATATATGGCTGATGCGTCGGGCGGTCAATTACGTTCGTGTCGGCTATTCATATACCAGCTATGCCATGTTCAGCCTCTGTAAGGATATACGACACAAACCCTTGCCGGAATTAATTGAAATCCTTATCAAGAAGCTTGAAAATGATGACGTTACTTTCAATGGTATACCCAGTAAAGGGAGAAAGGGAATTGATGGTCTGGTTTTGAACCAGTACAGCCGTCGTTATATGTATCACCTTATAGCACGCTTGACCGCCTTCACAGAAGATGGTGCGAGTCAGTATGACCTGTTTGATAAATATATTGATCGCACCCTCAAGAATCCCTACGACATCGAGCATATCTGGGCAAATGATTATAGCCGGTTCCAATCCGTTTTCCCGACTTTACAGGAATTTCAGGACGCTCGGAATCATATTGCGGGTCTTCTTCTCCTTCCTGCAGATGTGAACCGCAGCCTTCAGGATATGACATATGAAGAAAAATCTCCGCACTACGCCAAGTATAACTTTTATGCAAAAAGCCTGACACCGATCGCTTACGAAAATCAACCAAAATTCAAAGAATTCCGTACGAAAAACGCGCTGCCGTTTAAACCTTATGACCACTTCGGTAAAACGGAACAGCAGGAACGCCGGGAACTTGTCCACAAGTTGGTCGATTGTATTTGGTCACCCAATCGCTTGAGAGGGTATCTGTAATGACCGCTGTTGGAACACCTGAGCGCATTGTTCAGAACAGAGTCGTTCAACTGTTCCAGAAAACCCTGAAATACGACTATCTCGGCAATTGGATTGACCGGGAAAACAACAGCAATATCGAAGAAGAATATCTTCGAAAATTCCTCAAAGAAAAACAAGACTATGATGACGGTCTGATTTCAAAAGCCATCAAGAAACTCAAAGATGAAGAGGGAAACCAGAGCCGGACACTCTACGATAATAACAAAGAGGTATATTCGCTGCTGCGGTACGGTGTGGAAATCTCCCCTGACATAGGCGAGAATAAACAGAAGGTCTGGTTCATCGACTGGAAAAACCCGGCGAAAAATAATTTCGGAATCGCTGAAGAAGTCACGATCCTTGGTGAGAATAAGAAACGACCGGATATTGTTTTGTACATTAACGGTATCGCACTGGGTGTACTGGAAATCAAGCGATCAACCGTTTCGATATCAGAAGGGATCCGCCAGAACCTGGACAATCAGTCAAACACATTCATCAGGCCGTTTTTCTCGACAATACAACTGGTGATGGCCGGAAATGATACACAGGGTATCACGTACGCCATGATCGAGACGAAAGAGAAATACTTCATGAGCTGGAAGGAACCCGGTGAACGCGAGCCTTTGCTTGATCGCCATCTCTGCCAGTTGTGCGGGAAAGAACGGTTCCTTGAGATTATCCACGATTTCATTGTTTTCGATGCAGGGATTAAGAAAATCTGCCGGCACAACCAGTATTTCGGGGTGAAAGCAGCGCAAACCAACGTACAGAATCATGAAGGAGGGATCATCTGGCATACCCAGGGCAGTGGCAAGAGCCTGACCATGATCTGGCTTGCCAAATGGATCCGCGAGCATATCGCCGATTCCCGGGTTCTGATCATCACTGACAGAAAGGAGCTGGACGAACAGATTGAAAAATTCTTCGTCGGCGTCGATGAAGAGATTGACCGGACAACGAGCGGTTCCGATCTTATCACAAAACTCAACCGGTCCAATCCATGGCTGATGTGCTCTCTCATCCATAAATTCGGTGGTAAGGATGACGAAACTGCTGATCCAGATGTCGATGGATTTCTCGAGGAATTCAGAAAAGCATTGCCAAAAGGATTCAGGGCGAAAGGAAACATCTGTGTCTTCATAGACGAATGCCATCGTACCCAGTCAGGGGACCTGCATGACGCAATGAAAAAAATCCTGCCGGAAGCCATGTTCATTGGTTTCACCGGAACCCCTCTTTTAAAAACGGATGAAAGGACCAGTCTTGAGATCTTCGGTCCCTATATCCATACATACAAATTTGACGAGGCCGCGAAAGATCATGTTGTCCTCGATTTGAGGTACGAAGCCCGGAATATTGATCAGAATATTTCTTCTCCGGAAAGAATCGACCAGTGGTTCGATGCAAAAACCCGCGGACTTAACGATGTCGCCAAAGCCGAGCTCAAAAGACGCTGGGGTACCATGCAGAAAGTCCTCTCGAGCAAGGAACGACTGCAGAAGATTGTCAATGATATTCAGATCGATATGGAAACCCGCCCCCGGCTTATGACCGGTAAGGGAAATGCCATGCTGATCACGAACAGTATCTTCGAAGCCTGTAAATGTTTTGAGATGTTCAGCAATACCGATCTTGCTGGTAAATGTGCGATCATCACCTCCTACAAACCCTCGCCAAAGGATATCAAAGGAGAAGAGACGGGGGAAGGGATGACGGAGAAGCTGCGGCAGTTTGATATCTACAAGAAGATGCTGGCCGATTATTTCCATCTGCCGCCGGAACAAGCCGTGAAAAAAGCAGAATTGTTTGAGAAGGAAGTCAAGAAAAAATTTGTCGAAGAACCCGGCCAGATGAAACTCCTTATCGTTGTGGACAAGCTCCTGACCGGATTCGATGCACCTTCGGCAACGTACCTGTATATCGATAAGCAGATGCGTGACCACGGTCTGTTCCAGGCAATCTGCCGGGTCAACCGTCTCGATGGCGAAGACAAGGAATACGGGTACATCATCGATTATATGGACCTGTTCAGAAGCCTTGAATCGGCCATTCATGATTATACAACCGAGGCCTTTGACGGGTTCAACAAGAACGATGTGGAAGGATTACTCAGCAACCGGCTGGAGAAAGCCCGGGAGCGTCTCGAAGAAACCCGTGAGACGATAAAACGGATCTGTGAACACGTAGAGCAACCGCGGGACACAATATCTTATATCCGGTATTTCTGTGCAAAAGATACAACCGATAAGGACGCCCTCAAAGCAAATGAGGCAAAACGCCAGACCCTGTATAAAGAAGCTTCCGCATTCCTTCGTGCCTACACCAGTCTTGCAAACGAGATGCCTGAAGCAGGGTACACTTCTGAAGAAATTGAACTGATCCGCAGTGAGGTTACGCACTACGACAGTGTCTTTAAAGAGATCAGACTCGCCAGCGGCGATTATATTGATCTGAAATTGTACGAACCTGCTATGCGTCATCTGATTGATGCGTATATCGGTGCAGAGGACAGTGAGACCCTCGCCCAGTTCAACGATATGTCGTTGATCGAGCTTATCGTTAAAAAGGGCACTGATGTAGTGAAAGATCTTCCCAAAGGTATCAGGGACGACCATCAGGCAACTGCTGAGACGATCGAGCATAACGTCCGGAGACTTATCATCGATGAATCCCCGATAAACCCCCGGTATTATGCAAAAATGTCCACGCTGCTGGATGCCCTGATTATCGAACGAAAATCAGAAAAATTAGGATACAAAGCGTATCTGGAAAAAATTGTTGAACTGACGAAACGGATCAAGAGCCAGAACGATCCAGACAGGAAATATCCAAAATCGTTAAACACTCCGGCAAAACGTGCCTTGTATGATAATCTGGATAACAACGAACAAATTGCCTTGGGGGTCAACGAAGCTGTCCAGGAATACAAACAGGATGACTGGGAAAGTAATACCTTCAAAACCAAGCGGATCAAGTTAGCGATAAAAGGAGCCCTTGGGAAAATGGACAAAGATGGCAAAACCACCGAACGGATTCTGGATCTGGTGAGGAATCAGAAGGAGTACAAATAACCCATGCACAAACTTGTCATCGATGGACTGGCAGTGGATGTTGTCCGTAAACCGATCAAGAATCTACATCTTGGGGTCTATCCCCCTCAGGGAAGAGTCAGGGTAGCAGCACCTCAGAGCATGGATGATGAGGCGGTGCGGCTTGCGGTCATCTCGAAACATGCGTGGATAAAACGACAGCAAAACCGATTTAGATCTCAGGATCGCCAGTCAGCCCGGGAATATGCCTACCGGGAAAGTCACTATCATTTTGGTCACCGGTATTTACTGAATGTCATCGAAAAGGATGGTCCGGCCAAGATTTTAATACGAAACAAAACGGTTCTTGATCTGTACGTTCCGAAAGGCAGCGACATCCAGAAACGCGAGCGGGTGATGAATGAATGGTACCGCAGCGAACTCAGAGGATGGATTCCGGCAATAATCAGAAAATGGGAATCAGCTCTCGGCGTTAAGGTTCGATTCTACGGTATTAAGAAGATGAAGACCAAGTGGGGCAGCTGTAACAATCGGGCAGCACGGATCTGGATAAACCTGGAACTTGCCAAAAAACCTGTTCAATGCCTTGAGTATATTATCGTTCATGAGATGGTCCATCTTTTACACAAGCATCATGATGATGATTTTAAGAATTTAATGAATCAGATTATGCCGCAATGGCGGCTATATCGCGATGAACTGAACCGTGCTCCATTGGGCCATGCAACCTGGAATTATTGAATATTCATTGGATACTAGCAAACAATTTTGCGTAAAAATTATTTTTGTTTTTTCAACTCATAAAATATTTATTTTTAAAAAATTGAAAAGATCCCCGAACCTCTTTTTTCAGCAAATATTTCGTTTTCCGATATGCTGTCGAAGGTTTGTTATTTTGATGCAAGATAAGAAAATAATAATTTATCCAGAAAAGACAGGCATCACTGAATCCAACTATCTTTTGAGGTCCAAGGATTGAAACCGGGCAGGTTTGTTTAATAAACGGATCAATAAAAGCAGTTTTTCCAAGTTCACATGCCGAAATTCCAATATGAGTTCCCATAAAACAATCTCTTGGAAATTCATCTGGTTTGACAGATCCTCTTGGTAAATGAAAAAACGCAGTCTCTTTGTCTTCGACCCAACCATGCCCAGATAAATGAATAAGATTATAGTCTCTATTCAAGCAGATGTGGCGATCGAGATAATTCAGGAAATCTCTCTTATTTGTGTATTCTACAAGATTGATTTTGACATTATCAATGAAATCAGGTAATGTTAAAAACCTCTTGAGAATTGCCCCCTCTGAAGCTTTGTCTCCTTTCGGAGTGCATTCCATGATCAGTAAATCCATTTTTTTCCACCTCTATTGCCGCAACCCTGTTTCACGTCGGAGAGAAAGCGGCACGGATGGCACCACAATGTATATAAAAGCATCTTTTCCGTCTTAATTTTTAAGAGAAGTAGTCGATTTTATGATTATCAAAAAAATATTCGAATTTACTTCCCCTCTGCATCCCCGCTCGTAATCATTCTCTCAATGAACTCATTCTCTTTCGAATATGTCACAATCAGCACATCCGATGCCCGGGTCAGCGCAACGTAAAGGTACCGCTGTTGTAGATCGAAATCTGTCCGGGAATGCGGCTCGAACAGGTCGGCCCACATCACAAAGACAACCCGGTACTGGAGGCCTTTGGAGGAAGCCACGGTCTGGACCTTGATCGATTTTTCAAAGACCTTTGTCCGGGAATAGTAATCCTCGTTTAGATTCGTGGCCGGCGCTTCTCACGAAAGTTTATCACACCAGTTCACAACACGTACTCGCTTAGTGAATTATTAGTTGTGGGGCCAGCCCACGCGGCAAGGGGCGCTAGCCCCGTTGAATGTAAATAAACTGCCGCACCCCCCCACCACCTCCGCCAAAATCTCCCCGTAAAACCGAGATTCCGGAAAAAATTGCCGCGCTCTGTTTTGGCGATTGCAGTCCCTTCCAATCCGGCTCTCATCCGGGCCCAATAAGGGCACCGATTCCCCTGTCAGGAACAGAATGACTACCAAAATTTTCGCATCGACCGCCACGCTTATATTCTCATTTGCATTACAGAGAATAATCACAATGGCCGAAAGTCTCTGTGGACGGACAGAACGCAGAATGAGGATGAAACTCGGGCTCGAACCAAAAAAGGCCCGCTTCTACTCAAGGGTTTTGTATCTCTGCATGATGTTTGTCTGCGGGCTATTCGGCCTGTCGGTGATATTGTCAGGACAGATCCCCGCGGAAACCGGTGGTGGGATGATCGTTGCGGGCTCCCACGCCGGGACAGTTTTGCCCGCCTCTTTTGGTTTACGTCGGCATTGACTGCCGGTCCGGCGCCTGGATTCCTCAGCTGGTGAACGGTTTTAGCCTCCCGTCCGCTCAGCTTCGGAATGATCGAACCGCTGCGTGAGCAGCGGCTCCACCCGGGCCGGCGCTGTGAGACTTCGTGAAGGAGCCAACGCTCCCGATCGCGGACAGAAAGGAGAACAAAAACAACAGAAGGTGATTGACATGGAAAACAAAGAAATTGACAATCAGGATGTGGCCGAGCCGGACCAGATTGCGTCCGGTGCGGCCGGGACCGGACAGCAGAACGAAGAACTGAAGTGGATGAAGCGGTTGGAGAGGAAGGCTTCAGCGCAGGCAGAAGGAACAGCCGGCCGGCAGGAGATCAAAGCCGTCGCCCCTTCTGCTGAACCAAAAGCCCCGCGGCTTGTCGAACGGGTGACCGCCCTCCGCGGGCAGGCGATCGATCGCGGCCAACGACCGAAACGGTCGGTCCGGAGCGGGATCAGGCAGGAGCTGCTGGAACAGGATTCCGATGTCCCGTACGTGGCCGCGGAGAAGGCGCAGCGGGACCTGGTCTGCTCGCTGATCGAACGGCAGGACAGGGTGACAGAAAAACTGCTCCTGATGATCAACGACCTGCAGTACCGGACCGATGACCTCGAACTTACGGTGGAGGCAGTGCTCAGGAGAAAGACCGGGCTCCCCTCGTCACCGGATCGGGTGAGGGGCGGCGGGCCGGCCAACAGCAACACGGGGCGTGAACTGACATGACGCGGGGACGGCCGCCGCAGAAGGCGCTTGACGAGGCACTGCCGATCGCGAAGGCGCGGGGCGATCTCGTTTCGTTCGTGGAAGAACCGGCGTTCGATTGCGACTTCATGTTCCTTGCTCCCGACCGGTTCTGCATCGTCCGGATCAAGCGGACCCGGCACCTCTGGTGCACACCGGAAGGTCTGGAGGCGCAATGCGCAGACGCGATCGCAAAGTTCCGGCACATTCATGCGCCGGCGTATCTCTCCCGCGAGATCTGGTTCTGGTCCCAGAACGGCGTCTTCCGGTTCTTCCGCATCGAAGATGCCGGGCTTGTCGAGCTTGACATTGACGGGAAGGTCCTCACCACTCCCCGGCCGGAGCGGGCTGCAGGAAAACAGCCGGCGTCAGCCGGAAGCGGGTGATCGCCAGGCATACCCGGATAAGGCATACCCGGATAAGGCATACCCGGATAAGGCATACCCGGATAAGGCATACCCGGATAAGGCATACCCGGATAAGGCATACCCGGGCGAGGCATACCCGGATAAGGCATACCCGGATAAGGCATACCCGGATAAGGCATACCCGGATTAGGCATACCCGGGCGAGGCATACCCGGATAAGGCATACCCGGGTATCCCCCTCCGGTCACCCATGGGGGATGCCCAGTCCCACCGACGATATCTCCGTCGGAGACCCCTACGGAGGACACCTCCCAAATGGCCCTGCCAAGTCTTATTCCGGCAGAACCAAGTCTTATTCAGCAAAAAAAGGGGTATTTTTGTGCATTCTGCCGACGGTGAGCGAAATGTCCTAATACGTCCTTTCCAGCGGCACATCTTGTGCAGGGGTTACCTGGAGTATGCCGGAAACGCAAGAAACCCCTGTTTTGACCATGAGGGTATGACGCATGTCATACCCGAATGGAGAAGATGCCGGCGGCATCTTCGACTTTCAGATCAAGAGGTAGTATCAAACGGTATCGCCGGGAATTGCAGACATCAGGTTGCCTGGGCAGGATCAGCTCGAGAGTCTTAGCATTCTCCGGCTTCCCTGCGTAGAGCGGCCACCGACGGTGAAGGTTCCGGTGGCAGGACCGGCCCGGCCCTCCCGGATGGCCTTACCAAGTCTTATTCCGGCAAAACCAAGTCTTATTCAGCAAAAAAAGGGGTATTTTTGTGCATTCTGCCGACGGTGAGCGAAATGTCCTAATACGTCCTTTCCAGCGGCACATCTTGTGCAGGGTTACCTGGGGTATGCCGGAACGCCAAAAACCCCCTGTTTTGACCATGCCATTTTTGGAGCCCGGGCCGGAACCGGCCCTGTAAACCCCTGGGAGTTCATATTTTTACATCATTGGTTCATTGATGAACCATGTGATTCAGAATCTGACCAGTGAGGCCATTCCCCTCATTTAAAAAAGATGAACACTATGTCATGGCACTCGCCGGTTTCCTCAACGCCAGCCATATCACGATCGGCCGGAGAACAATAAGGATCGGTAAATTTTTGGAAAATTTTCAGGTATTAGTACATTCGCACGACCGGCATTCAGTCCAGGTGCAGGAGATCTTTTACCAGAGCAGCAATGGCCTGCCACTGCTCCCCGCTGATTGTTCCAATCCTGCGCGAGAACCGCTCACGGTCGAGTGCGACGATCTGGAAGACCAGCGCGATGCTCCCGGCATCGAGGCCGTTGTGCGGGTCCGGGGATATCGCAAGGGTGTGTGAAAACCTGGCCGTGGCCAGTGTCGTGGTGCAGGGGATCACAACCGTCATCCCGTTTGCACTGCCGGCAACAATCGCGGGCCGGACACCCTGTTGCTCGTGGCCTTTTGCATCCGAAAGGTCAACGAGCCAGATCTCGCCGTTCTTCATTCAGCGGTGCTCCAGTGATTTCAGGGATGCCCGCTGCCAGATGCCGGTCTCTTTTTTCAGTTCGAGAAGATCCTTTTCTGTTGGTCTGAAGAAGAACTCTTTTGCTTTCGATATCCCAAGCGCGAACTGTGCCTCGGAATAGAACGGTTTCAGCCTTCTGACCTGCCGGAGCGCTTCCAGCGGATCAACGTTCCTCTGCAGGGCATAATACCCATACGTCGCCCCGACTTCGAGCAGGATCGGTTTTAAGCCGAAGATCCTGCCAAGGTCGCCGGCGATCTCCTGCTCAGGTCCGCTCAGCCGGGATACCGTTGCGAACTGTTCGAATTCGCTGGTATACTCGTACAGGTCCTGTGTCAGGTCCGGTGAATACGGCCCGCGGACATAGATGCTGCACGGGTACCCGAGATCGATTCCCCTGAGTTCCAGGAGGCAGACAATTTTTTGTGCGATCAGCCGGTTGTCAAACCGGGAAATATCCATCCGGAACCCCAGTTCTTTGAAGAATGCAATTACTTTTTTCCGCCTCTGTGTCATTTCATCCCCCGCAATGTAAAAACCTGCACAGCCATGCCCTTGTCCTCTCCCAGGCATCCTGGCCTTCGCCGGTTATTCTGAAAAGTTCGAGATCTTTTCCCTCAAACGTGATGGTTTCTGATGCGAGATAGCCCATCTCC
>Ga0315289_10002509_pt1 | contig 28073 bp, 33 predicted proteins | sample YL17G11_40_MG_FD_203452 | JGI IMG/M metagenome (GOLD analysis project Ga0315289, IMG submission 203452) | Sediment microbial communities from Yellowstone Lake, YNP, Wyoming, USA - YL17G11_40 | ecosystem: Environmental > Aquatic > Freshwater > Lake > Sediment | place: USA: Wyoming | collected... | reverse complement strand
ACTCCCCCCACCATTATTCCCAAAGGAATTTCTCCCCCCAAGCCAGAGGTCACGACTTGCTCTCCTTTTTGAATCGGGATATTCAAAGGAATATCTTCCACCGCCAGGCCCGAAAGTCCTCCCCGCAAAAGACCGGTCCCCCGAGAATTTTGCAAAACCACCGGGACTAAAGAGTTATTATCGGTGATCAGGATAACTTCGGCGGAATTTTCTAAAACCTGCCTGACAGTACCGATTAAAAAACCTTGGGAAACAACGGCCTGGCCTTCTTTTAAACCGTCTTTTGCCCCCCGATCAATAATCACGGTTTTTAAATAACCGGAAAGTGCCCGACCAATGATGTTTCCCGGGACTAATTTCATCTCACCTTTGGTATTTAAAAAACCCATTTCTTTTTTTAAGATTTCATTTTCATGTTGGACCTCTTGTAAAATTGCCAGTTTACTTTGAAGCTCTAAATTTTCTTTGATCAATTTTTGATTTTTACTGCCGAGACTCTTCAAGTGGAAAATATTGGCAAAAAAACCGGCAACTCGATCAACCGTATAACCGGAAGCAATCGAAAAGGGTTTGATCACCTCAAATAAGATACTTCGGGCCGGATTAAGGGTTTGCCTGGGTGCAATTAAAAAAACTAAGATGAGACCCACCACTGCCAAAATTAAAATTGGTAAATTTATTTTTTTTAAGTTTTTTTTATTCATTCAAGGTTTTAAAAATTTTTTAAGGATTAAATTGAGTGGGGACTAACACCCCTTTCAAATTTTCGAGATCTTCCAAAACTAAACCCGTGCCTCTCACCACTGAAGTTAAAGGGTCATCAGCAATATGGACGGTCGTCTGGGTTGACTCCTTAACCAGCCGGTCAAGCCCCCGAAGCAGCGCCCCGCCGCCGCAAAGAATAATGCCTTTTTCCATAATATCCGCCAAGAGTTCGGGCGGGGTTTCTTCCATCGTCGCCCGAATGGCGTCGACAATTTGCTGAACCGATTTTCTCACCGCCCCTTGAATTTGGACCGAAGTGACGATAATTTCCTTTGGAAGGCCGGTGACTAAATCTCGGCCCCGCATCGGAAGCTGAAGATTTTCTTTCTGCTCCATTGCCGAACCAATAGCAAGTTTAATCTCTTCCGCCGTTCGTTCGCCAAGGAGAAGATTAAGTTTATCCCGGGCAAAATTAATAATATCTTGATTCATCTCGTCGCCGGCAACCCGCAGCGACCGGGAGGAGACAATTCCGCCCAAAGAAATCACCGCCACTTCGGTTGTCCCGCCGCCAATATCAACAATCATATTGCCATTGGCTTCTTGGATCGGCAGTCGCGCGCCAATTGCCGCGGCCACCGGTTCTTCAATCAAAAATACTTGGCGCGCCCCGGCATTTAAAGCCGCTTCTTCAACCGCCCGGCGTTCGACTTCGGTCACCCCATAGGGGATGCCAATAATCACCCGGGGTCGGGGAAATAAGGAAAATTTTTCCCGATGGACTTTATCAATAAAATATTTGAGCATCTGTTCGGTGACCTCAAAATCCGAGACCACGCCATCAACCAGGGGTCTGATGGCGACAATGTGGGCGGGGGTGCGGCCGACCATTTTAGAGGCATCGCTTCCAATGGCTAAAATCTGCTTGGATTTTTGGTTAATTGCCACCACTGACGGCTCATTGATGACAATCCCTTTGCCCCGAACATAGACCAAGGTATTGGCGGTCCCGAGGTCAATGCCGATATCGTGGGAAAACAATCCCCAAAACCGATCCAAAATTTGCATATGTTTCCTTTGTGGTTTTAAGTTTAACAAAAAAAAGACTTTTGTCAAAGTCGGACCACATCATCTTACCCCTGCTTTATCTTAGCAAATTTAATCCTAACTTATCCACTGACACCTCGTAGGTGTCAGTGGGACGGCCAGGTATTTTGTCTCGATGATTTTTATTTCGTTTTCTTTTTTTGCCCGCTGCTAAAATTTTTGCATATTTTGGTTCTTTTTTCTCTGGCGTGTGCGGATTTCTTAACTTTCTTCCGGCTTCACTCAACTTGGCTTTTGTTGGTCTTTTATTTTTTCTTTTCATTTTAATCACCGCCTTTCTGATTTGGATTTAAATCCCTTACTATATTGACTTTTTAAAAATATGTTTTACAATAGTATTGTAATCGAAAATAAATCGAAAGTCAACTTGTGGATAACTTAGCTCTCAAGGAGGGGTTTCAATGTTAACCAAACGTCAAAAGGAGGTTTTAAATTTCGTTGGGAAGTTTATAGAAGAAAAGGGCTATGCCCCCTCTTTAGAAGAAATAAAAAAACATCTCAAACTTTCTTCGGTTTCCACCGCCCATTTTCATGTAGATAAATTAATCAAGCAAGGATTAATAAAAAAACATAAAAATGAGCCACGAGCAATAGTACTAAACGAACCCGAAGAATTAGTTAGAATTCCTCTTGCTGGGACTATTGCAGCTGGCTCTCCTATAGAGGCCATCCAAAACACGGAATATATAGCTGTACCTAAAAACAAATTACCAAGAACTGGGGACGTTTATGCTTTACGGGTCATAGGCAACAGTATGGTAGACGAGGATATCAATAGTGGTGACATCGTCTTGGTAAAGCAGCAAGGAATAGCTGAAAACGGTCAAAAAGTCGTCGCCTTGATAGATAATTATGAGGCGACCTTAAAAAAATATTACCGCGAAGGTAATCACGTGAGACTTCAACCGGCTAACAGAAACTTTGAGCCTATTATAATTGCCGGAAACCAAAATCTGCATATACAAGGTGTTGTTTTAGATGTGATAAGAGCTGGATCAAGTATTACTACCGAATTACCAAAAAAGAAAACAGAAAAAAAATTGCAATGGAAAATTGGAAAGTTTCTAAATCAACTTATTGAAGGGGATTGTTTAGAAGTAATGAAAGATATTCCATCAAAATCTATCGATATGGTCCTCTGCGATTTGCCATATGGCACTACTCAAAATCAGTGGGATAGTGTTATTCCCTTGAATAAACTTTGGAAACACTATGAAAGAATTATTAAAGATAAAGGTGTTATTGCTCTTACGGCGCAAGGTCATTTTGCAGCAAAAGTTATACTTTCTAACCCTGAACTTTTTAAATACAAAATCATATGGGTTAAATCCAAACCAACTAACTTTCTAAATGCGAAAAAACAGCCTCTGCGGAAACACGAGGATATATTAATCTTTTATAAAGAACAACCCTCTTACAATCCCCAAATGTCAATTGGCGAACCTTATAACAAAGGATTTCGAAAAGATCAACTCACCGGGAGTTACGGAGATTTTAAAACCGTGGAAGTTAAAAGTAATGGCGAGCGTTATCCTACGGATGTAGTCTATTTCAAAACCGCCGAAAGCGAAGGCCAAGTATATCATCCCACCCAAAAACCGGTAGAATTAGGAAGATATTTAATCAGAACATTTTCTCGCCCCGGAGATGTTATATTGGATAATGCCTGCGGCAGCGGGAGTTTTTTAGTGGCAGCTGTTTTGGAGGGTAGAAAGTTTATTGGAATTGAAAAAAATCAAGAAGTTTATCTCTTTAAAAATAAAAAAATTGATTATATAGAAGTTTGCAAACAGCGTGTTAATGAAGCCCGAGAACAATTTAACATTGAAAAACGTAAATTAAACTTGTTCTAAATACCATCCCATTGTTCTTCTACCAGCACTTTTTGTGCCTTCTTATAATCTTTTTCTGTTATCTGTCGATTTTTCTTAAGCCATCTTAACAAATGGAAATATTGATTGGGATGCAGAATTGGTTTAATTGTTTGTTTTAGTCCAGTTTTTGCTTTAACAAATTCAATTTGTTTCTCTGTCAAAATTCCTCTGCCAGCCAAATCATAAGCAATACGAACTGCATCTACCGAGGTCACATTTAAATCTCCCTGATGTCTTTCATCTTTTTTGACATCTGGTTTTTCAATTTCTAAAATATCTTTCAAATCATTGAATCCGTTAAGATTCTTATTATAAAATTCAATTTCTTGTCCTCTGTATGTAAACCAGGTTCGCCCCTGCTCTGTAAGTGAGCCTCTTGGAAGATATACACCTTCTCGAGCCACTCTTTTTTTCGAAACCCAACCACAAACATACAAAATCCACTTTCTTTGCCTTGTTGTGCCAGGAAGAACCCTGTCTTTAGGTGTTTCAAGATGGGTCATAATATAAATATCTGTATCTAAATTTTCATCAAAAATTTGCCTTGCAAAAAAATTATGCTTTGCCTCTCGTGGCAATCCATCGCTACTTAGATATTCTTCTTGAAACGGTAACGCTCCACCTCTACACTTAACATCGATCTTAATACCTTTTTGTGATAAAATATCATAGGCAATTGGATGATTATTGTCGATATCGGGCAATCCTAACTTATTACGTAGTACAATCTCGGCTAATGCCCCGAATCCTTGTTCTTCACGACTTCCTCGTTCCGCACCTGTAACATTTTGGTTTTCATTTATATAATCGGCGGCTTTTTGTCGCAAACTGAAACCCTCACTATCAGCTAATTTGATAATAATTGGCGCTGGATGATGATAATGATACATAAATGTACTCCTGGTTAATCCTACTCCCAACCAACCCCTTCTGGCAATGGCTCACACCCTTGAGCCATTGAGAAATTTAGGACACATCGTTAAATTACCTAACCTTCTTCTGCATCTCTTCAAACGCTTTACAGACTGGACAATTGCGATAAAGTTGCCCTTTGATTTTCTCGGCCATCTCTTCGGAAAATTCCTCGGAAGAAATCCAAATGGTAAATTTGCTTTTGCAAATTTGGCATTCGGCTTCGATTTGTTTGAAATCTCTCATTTTTGACCTTTTTACTGATATTTTTTTAAATTTTCCGCGTGCTCTTCCGCGGTAGTGGAATAGACGGCATGGCCGTCAGTTTTATGAAAGAAATAGAGAAAGCCATTTTTCTCTGGATGAAGGACCGCTTCGATTGATTTTAAGCCCGGATTGCAAATCGGTCCGGGCGGCAGACCAGGATTTAAATAGGTATTGTAGGGTGAAACAAATTTGTAATCTGATTGCTTAATCGGTTCCCAACTGCCCTTGGCATATTGAATTGTCGGATCGGCTTCTAATTTCATATTTTTCTCTAAACGATTTAAATAGACGCCGGCGATTTTGGCCCGGTCTTCATCAAATTTTGCCTCTCGCTCGACAATCGAAGCTAAAATAATTGTCTGACGAGTCAAATTTAAACCCTGGGTTTTTTTATTAAAATCATCCAGCATTTGGCCTCGGATATCAACCGGTTTGGCATCAGGCAAAAAACGGTAAGTGTCCGGGAAAAGATAACCCTCATCCGCCGAAGCAACCTGGATAAGCTCACCGGCTTTAATGATTTTCTTTTGGGCTAACTCTTCATCAATTTGCGTCAGGCGCCAGCCTTCGGGAATGGTGACTAAATATTCGGAAGTTTTCCCGCTCTCTAAAATGGCTAAAATCTCTTTGATATTTTGGCTGGGAGAAAGTTTGTAAACCCCGACTTGGATAAGGGCGGATTTAAATCGACTATACCACGTAAACGCTCCAGCCGAAGAAATGAACCCCTCGTTTTGAAGATTTGAGGCAATTTCCCGCGTGCTTTGACCTTGCCGAACAATAAAATCCCGGGGCTCGCCACTGCCCCGATGATTTAACATTAAATAAAAATAGCCGCCAAAGATAATAAAGCCAAAAATTATTATCAAACTGAGATATAAGAAAATTTTTTTAATCATATTTTTTCGTAGTTTATTTACTTAAATACTGTTCTAAAATAAATTTTGCCGAAAGCCGATCAACTTCTTCTTTATAGCGTTTGGAACGAGGATCTAATTTTAAATCTTTCAATTTTCTCTCGGCCTCGCGGGAAGTTAAGGTTTCATCAACAAAAGCGATTTCCAAATTTAAATTTTTTTTAATCTCCAGGGCAAATTTATGAATTTTATCCGCTTGCAAAGAATCTTTGGCTTTGGGGATGCCAATAACAATTTTTTGAATGCCTTGAGTCCGACAGATCTGGGCAATTTCAAAAATGGCTTGGGCTAAATTAAGATTGGCAACCACCCCCCAACTGGCCACCAAACCATTTTCTGAAATCGCCACCCCAATTCTCTTGGTACCAATATCCAATCCTAAAAACTTAATCATGGGCTAACCTCCGGCGAAGGCGAGGAAGTTAAAGTTGGTGAGGTTGGACTCGGACTGGGACTCGGACTTGCCTCGGGATCGAGATAATCAAGCGAGACAGTAACGTTCTTTTGCAAATTTGGCAGCCGTTTAACTGGCCACCAGCTGGGGAAAAATCTCAAGTTACTCCCGACAATCCCTTCGAGATTATTAAGATAACTTTCCGCTTCTTTTCGGTTTTTACCCAAAAGATGATCTTTGACTCCTTGAGTATCGATTTTGGAAGAAATCTTGGCTGAAGCCATCACATTAAGATCCAAAAGATTCTGGTCATATTTTTTTTCTTTCACTTTGGGAGAAATGACATCATTGGGACCCAAAGAAAGCATTTTGTCTTGAGATAATTGCGCCTCTAAAGTTGTCAGAATAAATTTTTCAAAATTATTTTTCTCATAAACAATTTCTCGAAGTCTTAATTTAATTTTTAAAGTAAAATCCTGGGCTTCGCTGTCAACTTTGGCACTGACGGTTTCTTCCGCCGTGTCAATTTGCCAGCCGTCCTCAATTACTACCATACCCGCGGTCTGATCTCTCAAGTCTTTTTTTAAACCTTCGGTTAATTCTTGAGTTAATTTATTTTTGGCTTGGTCGAAGTCCGCTTGGGAGACAACCTGAACTTCCTTGGAAAAACCGCCGCTGAGATCTTTAGCCGACTGACCATAAATCTTTTCTTGTTGATCAGCCGAGAGCCCGACAATGGTAAAACGGCCGGCTTTGACATTGTACTGCTCGCCAGGATTTTCCGCCTCGATCTCCACTGTGGCGGTCCCGGGAACAATATTTCCGCCTTTGATCGAAGTGCCGGGAATGCTCACGGAAGATTTAGCGACAAAAGTTTTGGCAGAACTGGAAAATTTGGTGCTGGCCCCTAAATCTTGGGAGGCAGAATCCCAATAATTATATAAGCTCAACGTCCCCGAGGCCTTACCGCCTAAGTTTTTCTTGCCCGTGGTCGGAAATTTTTCCTCTTTTTCTTGATTTAAATCAATTAATTTGCCGGCAAAGATCTTTTTTGAAGTGTCAGAACTTTCGATATTTCCGGCAATTTGAACATCAATATTTTGTTGAAAGTTTTCCGCTTTCACTTTCAATCTGACCTCTACTTTGGGAAAAATCAAAAAAGCGCCAATTAAAATTAAAAGTAAAACCAGGGCTAAAAGGGGCCAAATAATTTTGTGAGATTTTTTCCAATCGAATTCTCGGGTTTTCGGCGGCTGCCAAGGCGTCGGAGTCGGAGTTTTTATTTTTGGTTTTTGCCAAATAGTTTTTTCTTGGAAATGGTGGACTTGAACACCTTTTGGCCTAATCTCTTGTTGCGGAACGTTTTGAGCATCATTTATTTCGATAATCTCTTCTCGAGTCGGCACTGGTGGCGGCGGCTGATATATAGGCTGCTGATTTTTGACGGATTCATAAACCGTCAGGCCAACTTTGGCGGCGAGATTCCGGCCAATTTTGTCCGAGGTAATTAAGACAATTTCTTTCGAAAGACTTGAGGCTTCTTTAAGAAGAATCCTTAAGTTGACCACGCTTTGAAGAAGAGTCGCGTCGCGGGGAACGACTAAACTCAAACGCTGGGCGTTTGAGTTTTTAATTTTATCAATCACCGAAGTGATTTCTTCATCTGGCTCTAAATAGAGAATTTCATCCATAATTATTCTCGCAAATTAGTGACAATTCGATTTAAAATATTATCCATCACTTTTTCTTCCCCCACCAGATCAATGGCTAAATTGGCCAGGCTCATGGGGGTAATATCCCAAGGGTTGGTTAATTCTTTGGTCTGATCAATAATATTTTCCACGTCTTGCGGTTTGATAAAGTGAATTGAGGGTCGGCGGGCAAAGGGTAAATTGGGATTCCATTGGGCTCGATTTAAAACTTCCTCAATATCTGGAAGAAGCGCCCCGCCGCCGCAAAGAAGGATCCGCGAAGGAAGTAAATCCAAATTAGAAAACTCCTCTAAAGTTAATTCTACTCCCGAAAGCCAAACCTGACAATCGGTTTCTAAAGCTTTTTTGACGAAACCTTTATCTTCGGCCGGCAGTTCCTTATGGGAATATTTTATTTTAATGCTTTCTGCTTCCTCAAATGACGAGCCAAAAACTTGAGCGATTCTTTTGGTAAAAGAACGGCCGCCTAAAGCAAACATCTTTGTTCCTTCGACGCCGCCTTGGGAGACAACGGCAATGTCGGTCGTGCCGCCGCCGACATCAATAAAAATGGCGGAAAATTCCGTTGATTCTTTGGGACCAATCGAGCGGGCTAAAGCATAAGGATCGGCGACAATCGATAAGAGATCTAAGCCGAGTTCGGCAGCAATTGTCTGGAGGGCTCCCAAATGAACAATCGGCGCAAAAGCGTTGAAAACCCCGACCTGGAGTTCGCGGCCCTGAAAACCCAAAGGATTGGTCACTTTATAACCGTCAATTTTGACATCAACAATCGCCGCGTTGACCAATTTAACATCAACTTCCGCGTGCCCCGTTTCCCAAGCCAAAATCTGGCGGGCGCGGTCAAAGGAGCGGCGTTGAATGCGGGAAATGATGTCTTTGAGTTCTTCTAAAGTAATGCCTTTTTTGTAATCCGGCCGGGTATATTTAATCGTGGTGGTATTTCCTTTGACGAGTTCGCCGGCAATGCCCATAATCACTTGGGTGGGCATAATTTTGGCTTGTTCAGCCGCCCGCTCGAGGGATTTTTGGCAATTTCTCACCACCCCGCCAATATCGGTGACCGCCCCGCCCTGCATATCGGAAAGCTTCTGGCGCTGGCGGCCGGCACCGACAATAGTTCCGTTTCCTTCCTCAACTTTAAAAATTAAGCTTTTGGCAAATTCGGTGCCAATATCCAAAGCCACGGCATAACGGTTCTCGATTTTCTTTTGTCCCAAGAAGTCAAATAGACCCATCCTTTTTCCAATACGCAAAATAGGGACTTAATTTGTCCTTTGTTTTAGTATACCGCAATTTTGGTCGGATACCAAAAACCACACCCGAGAGTGTGGTTTTTATGAAATACTGATATTTCACTTTAAAACCGCTTTAATTCGGCGGATGCCGGCGGAGGAGGATTCTTCTTTAATAATTTTAAAATGACCTAAAATACCCGTTCTTTCAACATGCGGTCCGCCGCAGATTTCGCACGAGAAATCGCCAATAGAGTAGACTTTAACTTTATCGCCATATTTTGCCGTAAATTGAGCTTCAGCCCCCTTTTCTTTCGCCTCCTCGACGGTCATTTTTGCCATCGTCACTGGCAGATTTTCAGAAATTTTTTGATTGACAATTTCTTCAACTTGCCTGATTTGCTCATCGGTCAGTTTATCGGGATACGAGAAATCAAATCGCAAGCGCTCGGCATTGATATTGCTTCCGCGCTGATGGACTTCAGCCCCCAAAACAATCTGCAATGCCTTGAGTAAAAGATGAGTGGCGGTGTGGTATTTGGTTTCTTTTTCACCGCCAGATGCGAGGCCTCCCTTGAACATTCCGACTCCGGCGCGAGAAATTTCTTGATGTTTTGCTTTTTCCTGCTGAAAATCCTCATCTTTGATAAGGATTTTTGCTTGGGCGGCATAATCTTTATAAAGTCTCAATGGACAACCTTCGGTTTGATAAAGGAAAAAAGCATCTTGAGCACTAAAGGTTTTTCTTTCCTTTAAAATCTTTTCGCACTTAGATAAAACTTTTTGAAAATTTTGTCCTTCCTCAAAAATAGTCTGAATAATATTTTCTTTTTTGCCTTGAAGGTCGGGAAATTGAATTTGAAAAATATTAATGATGGTTTCGACGATTGGCTCTATCCAATGAGAATCTCCTGCCATTGATGAATACTGGACGCTTCGACGAATTAAAGTCCTTAAAACCGATTCCCTTTCATTTTTGCCAGGAACAATACCTTCTCTCGCGATCATCACGCTTGACCTTAGATGGTCGGCGATCATCTTGATGTATTCGCTGTCTTTATCCATTTTTAAGGATGTTTCTTCTTCAACCTTATGAATAATCGGCTGAAATAAATCCGTTTCGTAAATATCATGAAAATTATTCAAAACCACCAGCATCCGCTCCAAACCCAGACCCGTATCTACACCTTTAGTCTTAAGGGGATTTAGTTTTTGATCTTTGGTTTTGTAAAATTCATTAAATACTAACGTCCAAATTTCAACGTCATCAAAATAGATTTCTACCGATCTACCGCATGGCCCCTCATCTCCGGTTGGGCCCCAAAAAGTACCATCTTGGTTTTCGGTATATTTTATTGCCATCGACTCTAGGATTGATGCCGATTCGTCATCCCGTGGAACTTTTTTATCACCGGGGAAAATTATCCCGGAGATTCGAGACGGATCGACACCTAAATTTTTGGTCAAAAATTCCCAAGCATAGCCGATGGCTTCTTTTTTAAAATAAGAACCCCTCGCTTGCGCTCGGGAACCTTGTTTCTCACTCCCCTCGAAATAGCCGCCAAAAGAAAAATTTCCCAGCATTTCAAAAAAAGTCAGGTGAGTATCATCACCCACTTTTTCGATATCGGAGGTTCTAAGGCACGGCTGGCAAGTGACCATATTTTTTGCCGGCGCGGCCTCGGGATGAAGATAAAATTCTTTAAATTGCTGCATGCCGGCAGTGGTAAATAAAACCGAAGGATCATTTTCCGGCACCAGCCCCGAAGCCGGAAAACTTTGATGTCCACGATTTTTGAAAAATTCAATAAATTTTTCCCGGAGTTCTTTGGAGTCCATTTATTTTCCTAAGATTAATTTCTTAACATAATCAGCCAGATTAGCAAAACCAATCGCCACCGGATTTCTTTTTTCCGACTGCGACTGGGAATACCAAGCATCATAGACTTTGTCATACATTGCTTCCGCCCCCTTGACTTTTTGAATAAAAAAGACCGTCTCATAAGGAAGGGAAAGACCGCTTTCTTGATATTTATCCGTTCGCGGGACGCCGGCATTGTAAGCGGCCAAAGCCAAATCGAGATTACCATTATATTTATCTAATAGGCCTTTGATATACCATGAGCCGTAGCGGATTGACACATCAGGGTCGTAAAGGTCACCCATTGCTGGCTCGCCCATTTCTTGGGCGATGGATTGCCCCGTTCCCGGCATAATCTGCATCAGACCGGTGGCGCCAACCGAAGAAGTTGATTGGGTATTAAAACGGCTCTCGGTATAGATAATGGCACAGACCAGATTAGGACGAAGACCGCGCTGCTCGGAATATTTCTTAATCGAATCTTTATACTCCAAAGGATAAAGCAGTTCGCCCCAAATATGAGGAAAGAAAAAATAAAATATCGCCAAAAGTGCAACTGTCACAACACTGACAATAATAAATTTAGCTAATCTTCGCATTAATGCTCCTCAAGAATATCTTAGCAAGATATAGACTAATTGTCGAGAAGCTACAAAAAAGCTACCAAAATATTTCCCCCCGAGTCCGCTGGAGCGAATAAAATGTATTTTTAACCTGTGAAAATTGTGAAATTTACTGCTTTGCCTGCCCTTCGAAGTTTTAACGAAGGAGGGGCGGCAAATATAATCCCCGGATTGGTAGTATCGGTAATAAATATTCGTGGCTGACGCATAATTAAGCTATGTCAGCTTGCTAAACTATTTAATTTTGTCACAAATTCCTTTTTCTCTTCCTCGTTTAGACCACCGGAAATTTCTTTAAAATAATCATTGATAATTGGACCCGCTGTTTCCATCAAAAGTTTGGCAATTGTTTCTTTGTTTTTCTTATCGCCCTTAAAATCTGTCAGTCTTTGATGAAAAGCAACCATAATGATTTCTGAAAGTTCTTTCAGTTGCCTGTCGGCTTCATCGGCCGAAAAATTAATTGAGATAAGTACATCTTTAATTTTTTGAAATAGTTCTTCTGGGGTCATTTTTCTCCTTTCGGAAGATTATCTTCACTGCGCGCTTCGGTCTGCATACGCATCCCCTTTAATACTATACCCATTCCAAATAGTGAGGCGAGCATCTGTGCAGTTCCACCAACACCAAGCAGCCATTGAACCGTAGGCTCCTTGGTAAAAGCACTAGCAAGCACAGTGGCTTCAATGGTTCCGCCTATCATCAAGCCGGCAGAAGCCATTGCGCCAGCAACCATCACGGCCATACCCGCGTTTATTTTATCTCTTAGTTCTTTTTTGCCATCCAAAAAATTTCTCCCTTTCTGTTCTGGAGAAATTCCCATCATCTCTTGATTTCTTTCGGATAATTCGTCCGCTTGTTCGGGTTTAAATTCTTCGCCCATATTTTTCTCCTTTCTTTTTTGATTATAAAAATTTTCTTTTACCCCAGCACAACTCCTTACTGCCAAACCTATTACATAGTGTTATGGCAGTGCGTCGTATGCGGGGCAAGCCCTACTTCATTAAAATTACGAGGGGCGAGCAAAATGTGGTTTCCCCCTTCGGGCTTATTGCATGACAGTCGGTGATAAATTAATTTTTTCAGTGGTTAATCTTTCGGCTTTTTTTAAGAATTTTGTTGCTTCTAATATTTCTACCAGAACAGGAATATTATTTTTAGTAAAATGAACTACAATATCGCCGACTTCTTTAGCGTAATCAATCGGCTGGTTGGTAATTTCGTAAGTCAAAACATCGGCTTCTGGTTCATAATTAATTTTTGGCTGATTATTTTTCATATTGTTTGCTCCTGCCGGGATAAAAAGTGATAATTTTAATCAAATCTCCTTCTTTCTTATAAACTACTCGTAAAACATGGGTACTGTCAAGTTTTCTCTGGGCAATAAATAGCGGTAAACGAGAATTATCAATTTCTTCATAATCTGTAATCGTGGCTATTACTTGCTTTTTTGAGATAGAAAATTTGTGTTTTCTCAAAATGACAAATTTCTCTTTAGCGTGTTTGGTAAAATATATCATAAAATTTGATAAATTCTAACTAATGCCGCGGGTGGGACTCGAACCCACAAGGTGTGTTACCACCAACAGATTTTAAGTCTGTCGCGTATCCCAATTCCGCCACCGCGGCCTAAGCTTATTTTACTCCAAAACTCACTTCAGAACAATTTTTCTATTTAAGAATTATTTCCCAATTTTCGCCACTCAACTTTAACTTGGCCTCAATCGTAAAACCAGCGGCTTTTTTATGGCCGCCGCCGCCAAAAAGCCGAGCAATTTTGGAAACATCAACCTCCTCTTTTTCGGTCCGAAGTGAGGCCCGGATATTGCCATCCGGAGTTTCAAAAAAAAGAATCGCCGCTTTAGAATCAGGAATGGCATTCATTAAATTGACTACCCCGGCCAGATCATAATAAGTTGCCCCCCATTTTTTGAGGTCTTCCGAAGTAATCACCGAAGAGATAACTTGTAAATCTTGATTTTTATGAATCCGTGAAAGAGTAACTCCCCAAAGTCTTAAAGCCGCCAGACTTTTATTTAAAGCCACACTCCGGGTGATGGTTTTAAGTTTGGCGCCGTAATTTAAAAGTTCCGAAGCAATCTCTAAAGTCACGGGCGTCGTATTAGAATGTTTAAATCCCCCCGTGTCGGTATAAATCCCGGTTAAAATGGCAGTGGCAATATCGCCTGTAATTTTGATGGGCAAATTTTTTAAAATTGGCCAAACTATTTCCGAAGCCGAAGATGCCTCTTGATCAACAAGATTCAAATTGGCAATTTTCCATAAATCATTTCTCGGATGATGATCAATATTAATCAGTTTTTTAAAAACTTTGGCAAATTTTTTAAGTCTTTCGGCAAAACCGGTTCTTTTTAAGTCCCCGCAATCAATGACGATAATCACTTCGAAGTCGCCAAATAAAATATCTTTTCTAATATCTTTAACCTTCGGCAAAAATAAAAAGGGCTTGGGAATTTCATCTTTGCAAACCATCGACACTTTCTTTCCCAAACTTTTAAGACTTAAATAGAGCGCGATCGTCGAAGCCACGGTATCACCATCAGGATCCTGGTGAATCATGAGCAAAAAATTCTCATGATTTTTAATTTTGGAGATAAACTTATCAACTAGCATTCAAGATGATGACTTTTCTTTCTTCTTGGGGTAAATCATTGGGAGTAAATTTAAATTGGTCTTGCCCTTCGGCGGGAATGCCCTCCTCTTTAGTGAAACTTTCCAGATTTTCTAAATACATGGGAATAACCACTTTTGGATCTATTTGACCGATGACGTCGAGAGCGGTCTTGGTTTCGGTAAAATCTCCGCCGCCCACCCCCACCAATAAAACATCAATCCCATTTAATCTTTCCAGCTCTTCGTCAGTAAGCATTCTGGCTTTTTTCATCCAAGCAATGGTCATTTTTTCCGAAAAAAGCATTACCGTCCCGTCAATGACTTCAATTTGGACCCCGCCAGCCTCATATTCACCGGGGGTGGCAATTTTTAGCTCGCCCAAAGATATTTCCGAACCGATTTTGACGGTTTTGCTTTTTGTTTTAATCGTAAAATTTTCTTTCCCCTGCCAACTAATAATCATTTAGAACTCTCCTTAATTTTTTTAGTTTTCTTTTTTGTCTTAGAAATCTTTTTGGCTTTTAAAATATTTTTTTTAGTATCTTTGAAGGAAAGACTCAATTTATGAAGACCTGGATCTAAAGAGACAATTTTGAATTGATAGGATTTTCCTTCAGTGACGACCTCTTTAGGATCAGTTAATTTGTCACCTAATTCGGAAATATGAACTAAACCGTCAACGCCACCGACTTTGACGAAAGCGCCAAAAGGAGTAATTCTCGTCACTTCCGCTTCGACAATTTGCCCCGGCTTATAAGCTTTGGCGACTTTGACCCACGGATCTGGCTGGAGACGTTTAAGTGAAAAAGAAAGGCGATTATCTTCTTTGGAAATCACCTCCACTTGGATTTTCTGGCCAACTTTGAATTTATCTTTTAAATCATGGATATGTTCCCAAGAGGCTTCGGAAATATGGACCAGTCCTTCGATTTCATCAACACCAGTGATTTTGGCTTTGACAAATAAGCCAAAATCAACAATCCCGGTAATCTCGCCCTCCAAGACTTCGCCAATTTTAATATTTTTAATTTTTTCCTGTTGGACAAGGTCGCCGGCAGCTTTTTCCGAAAAAATAAGTTTACCGGCCGCTGGTTCAAAACTCAAGATTTTGACTTGAAGAGTCTGACCAACCAAAACCTTCAGGCGATTTAAAATTTCTTCGCGATTGCCAGAAGCAACTTTGGGATAATGGGAAGTCGCCAGTTGGGAGACGGGCAAAAAACCTTCGTAGTCACCGAATTGGCAAAGCAGTCCTCCTTTATTAGCATCCAGAATTTTGACTTGAAGCGCTTGACCGGTTTCGAACTTTTCATGAAGAATTTTGGAAACTCTTTCTTTATCCGCCCGTTTAAGGGACAAAACGACAAATCCCTCATCGTTTTCCACGGTCAAAACATAGGCAAAAATTTTATCACCCTCCTTCAAATCGCCAACTTCGGGAGAAAATTCTTGCTCGGGGATAAAACCACGGGTCAACCCCCCCACATCAACGATGATTTTATTTTTTAAAATCTGAAGAATTTTGACTTCACAAAGTTCACCGGCGCGAATCGGGATCAGGCGATTGCCTAAAAAACTGGCTAAATCTTTCATTGTCTCGGGGTTTTTCATTGTTTATTCCTTTTATTATCAGGGCAGGTATTTTTCAAAAATTTTTTGTTTCTCATCTCTTTCGATTTCTTTGGGTAAAATCAAGAATTTGTACCAAATGATCAATCCCAGCCAAGCCAGAAAAACTGCCAATAAGACCAAGAGGAATAGACGGCTGCCAAGATAGGGAATTTGTTCGAAGCGGAAGAAAATTAGCGCCAGACCAGCCAAGCCAGTAAAAAAGAGAAGATTGGCAATCTTCAAATTCAATTTTTGAAAAATCTCTTCACCTCTCTTGGCTCTAAGGGAAAAAATTAAAGCCAGAATGAGTAATATGCCGAAGGGAATAGCGAGATACTGGTATAATCCTTTCGCTTCAGGGGTAACTTCCAAAAGATAACTTTTTTGAAAGAGTCTCTCCGGCTGAATTTGGCTTAGAATATTCATAGGTGTGCCTGGGGAGAGAATCGAACTCTCAACACCTTGATTTTCAGTCAAGTGCTCTACCACTGAGCTACCCAGGCATCTTATTATTTAATTTATTTTAGGAGACTAATATTAGATCTTTTATAGCTTAACAAAAAACTCTTTATTTTACAAGCTTTTGAATTTTACCAATGATAAAAATTGCCAAAAACCCGTAGAGAATCCCCAAAACCGCTCCTGCCAAAACATCGCTTGGATAATGCATGCCGTTATGGATTCTCGAAAAAGCCATGAGGATTGCCAGCAAAATTCCCGCCATCCAAACCCAAAAACGACGGTAATAGTAAATAAATAATGTGATCAAAGCTAAAGTAATGGCCAGGTGACCCGAGGGGAAAGAGGAATCTTGCCAAGATTCCCCATTGGCAAATATTTCTTGGGGTAAGATGAGGTAGGGTCTTTCGCGCCAAAAAATGTGTTCTAAAATCATCGATTTGATCAGCCAATCATTAAGAAAAAAATAAATCAGAGTAATCAGCAAAACACCTAAAATAATCTTTTTGCCATTTTTTAAGTCAAAAATCAGCGCCAGCAAAGCAAGAGAAGTCCAGAAAGCGACTAAAAAAGGAATCCAACTTATCAAGAAAGACAAACTATCCAGGCTGGTCCCCTGGCCAAGATGATTAAAAAAGCGGACGATGGCTAATTCGGATATCATTTTGTTTTCTTTCTTAGATTATACTATAAATTAAATTTCTCTTGACAAAAATATCTTTAATTGATAAGATTTGGTGTTTACTCATAAACCCGCGGGTAAACTTTAAGGTACGTGAGCGGGTTTAGCATATTAACACTTAGCATTCAGAAAAAAGGAGGGTACACACTTGAAACGAATGTTGCTTGCGATTGGACTGACGATGCTGGCCGGAGTAGCTGCGACTTCCTCTGCCCAAGTCGGCTACTCTTTGAAACTGGAAGGGCACGAGATCAAGATCATCGCCCAAGATAAGACGGTCTTCAGGGTTGATGGCAAAGACCAGCCCCTCAATGAGCACCTAAAGATTGGGGCCATCGAGGTAACTGGCAAGTTCGCTGGTAAGGTGCTTCTTGTTCACTGGAACAAAAGCAAGGCGGATCTGACCGTCAGTCTCCTGAAGAAGAAACCGGCAGTCAAGAGAGGCGAAAAGGCAAAGTCATCGCCTTTCGAGCAGATCAGGACAAGGAAGATTGCCGGAAAGAAGATAACCGTCATCCGGACCAAGATGGAAAACGTGGTGACTTACATCTTCGTCTACGAACTGACCGCCAGCAAGACAAGCAAGATCACCTGTCAGGTGGTGCAGCATGAAGCCAAAAGCAAGACACCTAAGGAGTTCGAACAGGCGGTGCGGACACTGAAGGTCTGGGAGGTGAAGTAAAATGAGAACACCTCTCGTTTTGACTTTCATCTTCCTGATGGCTGTCTTGGTAGCCGGCATGGCGACCGCTTCTGACCTTGAAACGATCCTCTGTCCGATGAGCGGTTATTTCAAATACCTTGATGAGGGCAAACCCTGGGATGTTGTTTTTAAGGACCCCGGCTGGTCGGGTTATCCGCCCTCAAAGGAGCCGTCGACAGCGGTTTTCTCTTTGACTGCCGCGGATAAGTTGACCAAGTTTACGGGCTATGTCTGCGGCTGGGGTGGCGAGGGCATCAAGCCCTTTGCCGATCAACTGGGCTATCCCATCCGGAGTCTCTTTCTCCCCGTTTATTGCCCGAAAGGGATAAATGATAAACGGGGCGAGATGAGCTACACTAAGGGGAATACCATCTGGGGATATGTCATCCATGGCATCGACTGGTTGGGATACGAACGTTTCGAACAAATCGACCCCGACTGGTCGAGCGAACATCTGGGATTCAGTAAGGTGACAACTATCGGCATGGCCGGTTGTTGCCTTACCTCGGTGGCCAATGCCACTTGGCGTCTGGGCTTGGGGATGAATCCTTTACAGTTGAACAATGCCCTGAAAGCCTATACCAATAGCAAAGGACACCACACCGGTTTTCTTGGCGTCGTCAACGTCAACCACGAAGCGGTTTGCGCCATTGCCCAAAGTTACGGGCTTGATCTCCGCTTCAAGCGGTTGGTCCCGGGTGATAAGTCGATCAAAATGGGTTGTGCCACCATCTGTACGGTCAAAAATGGCGGCCATCTCGTTTTGGTCCCGGGTTTTCGTTCGGACGGTCAACATACGATGATTGACTCAATGGGCCGGAGTGAAATTCTCGAGGACTACTGGGGAGTTAATCTGAACAACACCCGCTGCTACTACACCGGTAATGGTAATACGCCCGTGGGAGCCTATAACGGTGAGATAATCTGGATCTGTAGCAGCCTGGTCGCCTCGGCCGAAGACAACTCTGTCTCAATTGTCCTCGAGAAGGGAAATGAAGTTCTTGCCAGGGGGGAAGTCCAGGAACTTGAGGACAGCACCACGGGAGAGGTTGAGTCGTCCGGTGTAGTCCTGGAGTATACCGGCAAAGAAGAAGAATCCGGCGTGCCGTACGGTAACTATTCGCTGAAGGCAACCGGCCCGGCCGGCGCCAAAATCCAACTTCTCGAGTACTTCAAGGGTTATGAGGAAAGAGAAACCGAGCTCTTCATCGGAGCTTCTGGCACCTTGAGTTATGATTTCACCCATGAGGTCTTCGGCTATCTAAGCGATGTCGGGGGCATTGCCGATCTCGAAATCGGCACGCCGATTGAGATCGGCGCGGGGATCGTAACAGCCAAAGTTCCCGAAGGATTCTACCTTCAGGCAGAGTACAGCCGAACTCCCGCGGTCTTTGTCAAATGGGACGGTGATGTTTCTCCTGGACATCCGCTCCAGAGGTTGACTGGTCGAGTCGCCAAGGAAAATAGCCAAAGGTATGTTGAGGCAACCGGAGTTGAACTCTCTTCAAATACCAAGAGGGCTAAACCTCTCGGCGTCGCGCCAGAGAAGGCCTCGACAACTTTTCACCTCTATCTCCGGACGGCTGGCCAGGTGACTAATGGGGCGTTCAACGGCTGTCTTCCGATCCAAGGGATGACAGTCAGCGATGGCTGGCATGCCATCCAAGGCGTCTATCATCAAGGTACACTCTACTGTGATATTGTAGAGTAAGTTACGGCCGTAACTTCGGCCCACTAGCCCCGCCGCAGGCGGGGCTTTTTTATTTTAAATCAATTTCCCCGAGAACTTGATGAATCGCCCCTTGGGGCTCAAGAATGGACTGATAGAGAATAACTTGGGAAATTTTGTCCGACCAATTGATTCTTTGAGGCTGAAAATTAATTGGTTTTTTAAGTCTCACCAAAGTTAAATGTAAAAGATAAGGTCTTTTTGGTCTCGGCAAGCCCAAAGCTTTTTCCAAATTATTTTTAAGCTCTAAAATTTCTTTTGGCGTTTGACCTTCAGCCCAAATAATGTTCTTCTGACTTCCGAGAGTAATTTGCCGAAGATGGACAATAAACGGCTGAAGATTAAAAACCGCTCTTTGAATTTTTTCAAGAATTTGGGGAATATTTTTTTCCTCTTCATTCCAGGGCGGAATAATCGTCAGGTGGAGATTGGCTTTCGGCGTCCAGCGCCAAGTGAAATCTTGCCCTTTTTGCCAGGCAAAAATTTTTTCTTTTAATTTCTCCGAGATTGGCAGGCCGATAAAAATTCTTTTGGTCATCGGTTTAATTTTAGCTGATTTAAGAATGCCCCGACACTACTCCGCCAGTCGGCAAAGCAAATATCGGGGCTGGGTTTAGTCGGTTGGTGCTTTGATCAGCACCGTGCCCTTATGGGGCGGGTGTGTCAGGAGGCGTCTCTTCGACGGCTCCGGTGCTTTCAGAAGTGGCGGTTTCTTCGCCGCCAGGAGTCGTTGCCTCTTCCGCTTTGGGGGCCTCTGGTGTCTTAACTTCGGCGGATTCAGCTTCCTCGGCTTTGGCCTCGGTTTCAATTGGTGCTTCGGCTTCGGCTTCGCCAGCTTCAGCTTCGGGGGGTTCCTCGGGGGGGACGGCTTCCTCGGTCGCCGTTTCAATAACTTCCGTCTCGCCCTCAGGGATGGGCTCGGCGGTTGGTTCTGCCCCTTCCTCGGGACAGGTCGTCCCCTCGGGGACGACTTCCTTAGTCTCTGGGATTCTTTCGTCGTCTGCCAATTTTCTTCCTCCTTGAGAGAATTGGCTTTTGTTTAGGTTTTGACCAGCAGAGGCATCCAGCCAAACCTTGAACTAAAAGCACCAAAGCGTATTATAGCATTTCCAAAAATAAATGCAAGAGTTTAAAAAAACCCGGGCTAAACTAGCCCGGGACACCTGGTTCGTTAAAAAACTTGAAGGCCTCTTGGCGAGTCAATCTTCGAGGAAGCTGGAAGATGATTCGGTAAAATTCAGCCAATTGCCTCCGGTCAAATTTGCTCTCCAACAGACTCTGGACTGAGAACTGAAATCTATGAAACGGGAGATGGTGCCAGGCACCCTGGGCCTCGACTTTTCCACGACAGTCGGGATTCTCACAGCAGGTGTAGGGCACGCCCACCGAAATACCCTCCCTTGAGGAAAGCAGTGAGAAATAGGCCACCGGTCGCTCTTGGCAGTGAGGACAAAGCATCTTGGGTTGGCGATCTTCGCCCCGAGCCATAAGCCAGCGAAGATGTTGATGGGCAAGATTTGGCTTGGTGGATTTTGCCTGCTCCATTTGCTCGTACAACCCAACCAAAAAACCGTAATCCTCAAACATCAAGAGCTCGAACGCCTTACCTTTCCGTTTCTTCGACCGGATGATGACATACGGACCCGCGGGCTGATACTCTGCCAATCATCATTCCCCCTTTTGGCAAATCAGAGTTTCCGAACGGATATCTAATTGTAGTCTCAAATACCCGAAAAGTCAAGAGAATGTCATAGGAGAGTACATAGGTAACACATTTGTTTTCATTCTAACATAATCAATCGGTCTTTTTAAACCTAAGGCATGATGAGGTCTCTTAAAGTTGTAGAATACAATCCAGTCCATTAGATTGCGGTTAAACTTTTCTACATCCAAGGTAAAATGGCCGAGATCAATATATTCCTGCTGAATGATGCCATTAAATCTTTCGATGAATGGTTTATCCTTAGCCCGATAAGGCCTGGCGTGATAAAGAGCGATCCCAAGTTTATCAGCCGCTTCTTGGAAGTATCTTTTAAACTCAGAGCCATTATCTATGTGAATATTTTCGATTCTGCCGCCATAAAGTAGAGCTAATCTTTTTAAGAAATCAGCCGCATTCTTAGAAGTTTTTGACTGGTACATATATGCAAAAGCAAATCTGGAGTGGTAATCGATCGCCGTAAGAATATATCGTTTATCGTCGCCGAAGTAGATGACAATGCCGTCGAGCTCTAAGAGAAAACCGGTAAATGGTTCTCTGGCAAGATCAGTAATCCGTTTCTTTTTGATAACATGTCTTTGAACAAGAATACGTTTACCTTTCACCGCTCTGGTGGCGTAGAGCTTGAACTCCTTAACGATTCTTCGAGTGCGCCAGGATTTGATTGATTCTCGATATTCTTCCTGATAGACAACCGCTAATTTTTCTCTACCCAAAGTTGGATACTTAAGTCTTAAAGCAATTAATCTTTGAACCTCTAAAGAGGTATACTCTGGCTGTCTTTTGTTCTTTGGAGATCGACGACAATCCTCTAGTGATTTGAAATTACGCTCATTGAAACGTCCCAACCATTTATAGAAAGTTTTCGGAGATATTCCAAAATGACGACAGACTAATCGGGCATTATTGTTAGCCCTAGTTTGATAAAAGATAAGCCAATTTAATCTTAATCTTGCTTGTTTAGACAGCTTCATGAGATCAGCTATCTTTTTCCATCTTTGATATTTATCTAGCAAGATAATTGGTTTTGCTCTAAAAGCTTTTGTTTCCATAGGCCACCTCACTTAGATATTACTTTACATGTGAAGTGTTACCTATGTATCTCACCCAATGCAGAGAAATTAAAAAATGGGCGGTGAAGGATTCGAACCTACGGCATCCTCGATGTAAACGAGGCGCTCTACCGCTGAGCTTCAACAAAACCTCTTTTATAAAAGAGGTTTTGTTTCTATTATTTTATTCAGCTAATGGTGGTGGCGTAGGAGTTACGTTAATGCCGGAGTATCTACCGCAATAGTCATTAGCCAAGTTACTACAATCACCTTCAGAATGGTACACTGCATTGCACTTATCCAGACAAGTTTTACACACTGAAATATCTGGAGGAAAAATGGTCCCATTAGTTGTATTACCACATATACATTGGTTTACTAAAATGGCTTTCTGAGCAAAATCTATTAGATTTTTTAGCCAATCACAACCTATCATCTGATCAGGTTTGCAAAGCTTATCATAAAAGAATTGTTCACAATTGTGAGTATCCTCCCAAGCATTAATTTCTGTCTGACAAAGAGGACAATTAGGCCCATCGGTATTATGTCTTGCTTCATGAGATATTTTACAAATATCAGCAGCTTGGCCAGGATCGGTTACTGTCACATTAATATGACTATAATCAATAAGGTATTGTAAATCGATTAGTATTGGAAATGAGTCTTCGGGGACCCCTAAACTTTTGCATATATATTTTGGAGCATAGATATCACAACTTTTTGGATGACTGCAAGCAGTGGCAACACCAACATCACAGTATTGGCTCATATCCGCTACATCAACACAATATAAACTGACTTTCCCGTCTTTACAAGCAGAGTTTGATCCGCATGGCTCAGTCGTTGGAGTAACTGTCGGTAACACTTTTATTATCGCGTTACCATAAAATTTAACTTTTTGGTTTATAATTAAAAAACCGCCAGCTCCAATGAACAATAGCAAAATAACAAAGAGAATTTTTGTACGGATATTAATCTTTTTATAAAAAGATTTCATTACTTTTCTGACAAGATTGAAAGAAATATTAGTTGTTAAGCAATCTTTACTATAAAGATACTACAACAATTCATTGCCATCAAATTTGCTTTTGCTGCTAATACTAATAATGGTGGGCAGTACAGGATTTGAACCTGTGACATCTTGGATGTAAACCAAGCGCTCTACCGCTGAGCTAACCGCCCCTAAAAATCTGCCGGGAGAAAACGGTCAACCTCTTTACATCACCTCGTAGGTGATGTTTGGGTTTTCCCGTTACAAGATCAGACGAACTTCACCTTCTTTTCCAACACAGTTACCCTTTTATCCAAGGCCTTGAACTCAAAACGCCAGGCGGCGTTATCGAGCCGCAGCTTGATGTCTTCCTGACCGATCTCTAGCCGATCCATCCTCTCCTTCATCTCGGCAAAGCCATCAGCCACCATCCGGGCAAGATCATCGATTGTGGTCTTCGATTCTTTCATAGTTTAATAGTAGATTAGGCCTCATTCGTTGTCAAATTGAGCCTATCTGGTGCTCTATTCTGAAAATAGTTCGAACCTGCTTTCGCTAGAGCTTCAGCAAGGCAGGCATATTTCGGCCATCAGGCCGAATAAAAACCCACCCACCCGAATTCTTGAACCTTAACAATTTTTTAACCTGAGCTTGTCGAAGGTCCAGTTTTTCTTTGCGAGCTCTGCTCGATAGGTAAAATATACCATATTTTACCTCTGGCGGCAAATTTATTAAAAGTACGATAATCAGATACCAAAAACCCGCATTGCTTATCTTATACGATTCACTTTGCGGGTAGAGTCATAAATATTACTCAAATTATTCCATTGTGACCTAGGAGCGGTAACCCTGTCTATTAGTTTCTGTATTAGCAAATCGCTTAATCAGCTCCTTCATTTTATCACTGTTTATATGTAGAGTTAATTCATGAAATCCTGAATCTAATAAAGTTTCTGGCAAATGAACTTCTTCAAGATCTTTGCCACGGTTTTGCCGTTTATTTTCCCAACTTTCAACAATCATTGCCATGGCCGTCAGTGTATCTTCTACTCTATCAAACATTACCGCATTCCCGATGTCAAACTTCACATCTTTACTGTTCTGTTTATCACCTTTATCCCAATATTTACTGAAGTCTGCAAATATTTCGGCGATTCTATTAAATCTGTCTTGAGCGATTCTTTGTTCATACTCTTTACTTGATTCCCCCTCTATAACAGCAAAGGGGTCAGTAACTGACTCACGTCCTTTTTCTTGGATACCTTGATTCGCTGTAAAATTTTTCTCATCTAAACTTCGACTTTCCTCTGGCTCGTAAGGACTAATTGTTGGATCTTGTTCTGACATAATTTACCTCCTCAAATTCATTATTATTTTAAAAATTTTCTTTTACAAAATGTGGTTCGAGCTGATGGATTCGACTTCGCTCACCACAGGTATTTTTTCAGGTTCTTTGGTAGTTTATGTGCTGGTCATTCTAAGCTTTTTTTCTAAGATAGATACTCTTTTTTCCAATTTTTCATATTCCTCAAAGTCAACTTTTCTTTTTAGCATTCCCTTTATCATCTCAATATTTTCTGTATTTAAAGCTGTCATTTCCATTATCGCGTCTAATCTTTTAAAAATCTCATCAAATTTTTTCGTATGCTCAACTTGAACTTCAGCCACAACTTTTAACCGACTTCCAAATTCCTCAAGAAGCATTTTTTGATGCCTTTTGATTTCTTCGGTCTGTGATTGTAATAATTTTTCAAATTCTTTTTTTCCCATCATTCGCCTCGTGATTTTATAATACTTGTGAATAAAATTCTTGTCAAATTTGACAAATTCTAACTGGTGCCGAGGGCGGGACTCGAACCCGCACGGGATTTCTCCCACAGCCACCTCAAGGCTGCGCGTATAGCCAAATTCCGCCACCTCGGCATACTATTATTATAGGTTAAATACCGATAATTGACAAGAAAAAGGGGCCGACTGACGTCGGCCCCCGGGCCTCTTAGTGGACAAACTCCAGCTCGGCTAAAAGAGGTCTGGCACAAAGTTGGCAGAGACCGTCTAGGAAGTGGACACCCAGAACTCTGCAGGGAAGAATGAGGGTCTGGGATTTTCCTGGACAAACGTCACAGCCGATCGTGACCTTTAAGTCCAGACCTTTACAAGCCCAGAAGTTCAAACGGGCCAGTTCGCCCGATTGAACCTTAACCGATTGAATTGAGACTGCCATGATCTTACCTCCCCCAAAAAGATCTGGCAAAACCAAAAAATCTCACCGAGGCGAAACTTTGAGTGCTTGCTTCGGCAGCCCGGCTATCTCGACCCCAGAAGGGGACGGACCCGTGGCTTTGCGTCCTTAGATTACTCTAAGTTTGCCTTTCCGCCTCGGCTCGACAGCGAGCCGAGTCGAGACGGGTTTCGGTTTTGCTAAGATAAGTATAGCAGATTGGAAACATTTTGTCAACCCACCCCACCGCAAGCGGTGGGGCTTGTTCGACTTCGCTCAGGGTTGACACTGAGCGGCAATTCAGAAACTTGATATGTCTGCCGTCGGCAGACCGACTCTGATTCCCCACCCCAAGGGGTGGGGCTTGCCGTCGAAGTGTCAATAGAAAAAGGCGTCCCTTTCGGGGGCGCCTTGGTCTGGACGTTAGCCTGGTTTTTCCAGGACAAAGCGATCCTGAACCTCCGGAATTTCAAAAGGATAGTTGCCAGTAAAACAGGCGTGACAGAAATGATCCGGGGGAATTGGCTCGAGATACTTCTCCTTGTTGATGGCGGTAATCACCTCATCGAGTGAAAGGTAACCGAGAGAATCGGCACCAATCGCCTGACGGATTTCTTCAACTGATTTACTGGCAGCGATCAACTCCGAACTGTATTGGGTGTCAATACCCATATGACAGCGGAATCGATAAGGTGGCGAAGAAATCCGGACATGAACTTCGTAGGCACCACCATCACGAACTAACCTCACAACCTGACCCGTAGTCGTCGCCCGGACAATCGAGTCCTCAACAAGGACAACTTTCTTCTTGAGGACTTCGCGACTTAAGACTTGAAGTTTTGCCCGGACGCCAATCGTTCGCAAGCGCTGATCGGGTTGAATAAAGGTTCGACCGACATAGCGATTCTTAATGAAGCCATCCCTAACCTCAAGTCCGGCGGCTTCGGCATAACCTTTAGCAGCGGGAGTGCCTGCATCCGGGACACCAACGACAATCCATTTGTCAGGATCATCGATTACTACCGGATGTTCATGGAAAAGCCGTTCACCCATATGCCGCCGGGCGGTTTGGATAAGACGATCATAGAGTATGCTTCCCGGCGAAGCAAAATAGATGAACTCAAAAATACAGAGCCTTCTAGCTAATTCCTGAAGAACCGATGTCACTTGGTAGGTTGAATTTTCACAAACAAACATCTCTCCCGGCTCAAGATCGATGATCCATTCTGCCCCAAGAGCCTCAAAAGCACAAGTCTCCGAAGCTAAGAGAAAATGCTCACTATTTAGCCGGCCAATACTCAATGGTCGAATCCCCCAGGGATCGCGAATTCCAATAAGTTTATCCGCTGTCAGAATCACGAGCGAATAGGCACCTTTGATCTCGGCGAGAGCCAGCTGAATCGCCTCCTCAAAAGTGGCGGTTTGGTAGCTATAAAGAGCAATTAGGAGAGCAATGATTTCACTGTCCGAGGTCCCCAAAGGAGTAAAACCTTGACTGATAAGCTTTCTCTTCAAAATTTCCGGCTCAAGGAGATTGCCGTTATGAGCGAGGGCAAACTGACCGAATTTGCTATAAACTAAAATCGGCTGAAAATTGGGTTTGATGTTCGAACCCGTATTAGAATAGCGCGTATGACCGATACCAATGATAGCGGGATGGCTATCATTTCTGGCAAGTCTCTGAATCTGTCTATCAGTGAATCGGTCAACTCGGCCTTCTTGCTTTTCCAAGTGCAGTCTCTTGCCGTCGGAAGTCGCAATTCCGGCTGATTCCTGCCCTCGGTGTTGGAGGGCAAGAATGCCAGAATAAGTCAAGCGCGCAACATCTTCGCCCGGCGCGTAGATTCCAAAAATACCACAGGATTCTTGAGGCATCTCTTTCCCCCCTTGTCCAGAATTAAAAGAAGCGCCTTTTAGTTCACAGCGAGTTCACTGCGAGCTGCTCAAGGTGCTCCCTTATCCACAATAGCATATAGATTTTTGATGTAAAGAAAAACGATTTTCCGTCTTCACTACCCCCGTCGCTGAAGCTATGGGGGCCAAGAAGGTTTTGGCGGACAAACCAGTTTTTCTTTACAAATATCTTTTAAACAATTCCGCTATTATTTGACACAGATGGATTTATCTTCACTCTACTTGTTATAAATGTCCCAATAAGGCTTCCTAAAAAATTTAACAGACCCAATACTAAAAATAGCATAAATATTCGGCCACAATCAAACGTACAAGTTACTTTAACGGCTTCAAGAATAAAAATAATTCCAGATGAGATCAAATAACCTAAGAAGCTACCCAAAAGAAATACTTTCCCAAATTTAAACAAATGGGTATTTCTTAGCCCTATTATTCCACTAATGATGACTCCAGGTACGATTGCTAGACTTATCCCTGCGCCAACTCCCATAATAGTCAGTATATCTCTTTGTCCATAACCACCTGACATCATTAAGCTATTATAGACCAAACAACTTAGGCCATAAAAAATAACCGTGACTAAAACTAGAGCGATTACTCCCTTAGATTTATTCATGGTTCTTCCCTAATTCATTATAATTTCCTTAAAAATTTTCTTTTGATGTTAGATTTTTAAGAAAGCTTTTACCTTCCAATTTTTGTTTATTCTTCTTTATATTCAAGATACATATGGTACTGGGGTTCGTGCTT
>Ga0315289_10002508_pt1 | contig 28078 bp, 27 predicted proteins | sample YL17G11_40_MG_FD_203452 | JGI IMG/M metagenome (GOLD analysis project Ga0315289, IMG submission 203452) | Sediment microbial communities from Yellowstone Lake, YNP, Wyoming, USA - YL17G11_40 | ecosystem: Environmental > Aquatic > Freshwater > Lake > Sediment | place: USA: Wyoming | collected... | reverse complement strand
AAGGCCGCCTTATCACGAACCATCACGTTGTCGAAGGCGCTTATTCAGCTACTATTAAAACCTCAACAGGCAAAGAATATCCGGTGCAGGGCATCGTTGCCAAAGACACCGAAGCCGATATTGTCAAGCTCGTGATGGAAAAAATGTTTTTACGGATACTTCTATTTCTTGTCTCACTTCCAGTGGCAGCACTATTTTGGGCCTATCTTTTACGCATTTCCGTCCGTTGGGCCTCTGGTTTTTGGATGAAGTATTGGAAAGCCTATAAAGTTTCCCTTCTGGTTTCCATTGCAACACTTATTTTTTCATGGATTACCAGTGTAGTTACAGTTGTGTTCCTTTTTTTTGATGTTGCCAAGCTGGGGTGTCGGTATGACGAAATGGCTTGTTATGGTTTAACATGGCTTCTTACAGGGTTATTCGCAAGTTATTTGTTGGGTGTTCTTATTATCAATCCAATAAATGAAAGAAGAATTGGCATCATCGGGGGGATTCTTACTGTCTTCTTCTGGCATTTGTTACTATTTTTGGTCGTATTTGTTCCTATAGTTATTGCTGTTGTTCTGAGCGGTGGTTCTGTCTTTGAATTTCCCTGAAAATCGCCGGCTGTGTTTTGCTCGGCCTCGGAGCGATGATGGCGAGAAAAAGAAATAGTAAGTAATTAGGGCAGACGTTAAAATGGTAAATGGTAAAGTGTTCTCATAACCATTCTTGAGAGGGGTATTGAATGGTATCTTCAGAAAACAGCCGTGTTTTTATGTGGAAAGCCTTCGGGGAGTGGAAATCTTCTCTTAAAGATATGTTTGGAGATATTTTGACCCCAGAGCTTGAAGCTAAGGTTAAGCATAATCGAGCAATCGTGGAATATTGCGACGACCCAGAAGCGTTTGAGAAACTTGCCGGTCACTCAATTGACTTGATGGTTACTACGGAGAAAATCAACGAGTTCAGACAGCGATATTCACATATCCGGGTATATCATGGGTGCAGACCAATTGATGTCCAAAGCTATTATGAAAAAGGGCTGTTGCTCTGTGACATGAACGCTCTGGTTGACCGCTTTAGGGAAATTTTTCTAAGCGGCGATTATCCTGAGCTTACAGAGGAAATACTTCAGAAAAGTATTAAAGAAGCGGCTCCATATTCGGTAGGCCGTGATGGCGAATCGTGCCTTCATATCGACGATAGATTTTTGGTTGAGTACTGTGGCCACTATCTCATATATGGCAGTGAATACCTGTCGGGCCTCATAAACCACCTACCTATTGAAAACGCTAAAAAAGACCAATACCTTTTTGCGTTAAGGGAAATTGGCAAGCCCACCTTTCTTGAAATCAACCTTCCGAATACCACTGAGTATATTGAAGATGGTATAATATATCAAATAATTCAAGAAATGTTAACAGGATGGACATTTTGTCTGGCCCATTCAAGGACGGAGAGTTGTCTTTTTGATTGCACGTTTACACTTAATAAGCCACTACTACCGAAACATATATGCTCACACTACCATCCCAGGAAAATCACAGACACGGGATACAAAATCTATGACGCAGAGACAGGGGAATATGAAGATGTGGCTTAACAGGACAGCGAGGTAAAATGTTACAATAACGTTATTGAATTCAGGGCAGTCTGACGATGGTGAAAGGTAGCTAATCGTTAAATGTTGCGGTGATGTTTGAATAAGGAGCAAAAGTGAGCGGGTCAATTGAGCAGGAGAATATTATTATGTTACGCACAAAAAGATTGGTTGTCGAGTTAGTGATTTTGTTTGTTGCAGGGTGCTCAACACAACCATCATTTCACAGAACAGAATTAACAAATACAGATAACTCCTATCGGAATACAGATACCTTCTATCGGAATATGTTAACAGATATACATAACTCCTATCGGAAGGAATATATAAATATGTTAAAAGAAGTAAAATATGACCCCAACATAACTTTAGTTTCACTTGACGGTTTTAGAATTCAAATAACGCCCAGTATGGCGTTAAAAGTTGCTGAAGAAAGAGGATATAAAATTGATACGGAATATAGCAATGTAACATTTCAGGATTTGATATCCTCTCCTCCAAACGATAAAACAGAAACTATATATTTAAGTAGAATCGACACAGAAAACGGCTTCCTGCAAAAAAATATTACTTTGACCTTTGAAGACAACAGGGTCATGGACGTGGATTTTGATACTACTATATACGGTGGCGATAAAGACGACGCTCTAAAGCTACTTAATTCAGTACTTAAAAGATATCCATATCTTACTCTAAGTAAAACTGAAGAAAACTTCGTTGTTTATTTCTACAAACCCAATAAGCATGCATTTTTGAGTGCATCCGCTTCGTGGAAGAGTGCTATCAGAGTAAGTGTTCACGTAAGAGATGGCAATTATAAACAAGCAAAAATGATAAATGATGCTTTAAATAGCCTACGGGAATAACCGGGGACGTTGGGGCTGTTGAAAAGTCGCATAAATTTTTCTTCACCTGCTTAAATCTCTGCGTCAATCTGCGTTAATCCGCGTCTAAAAAAATCAATCAAATGCGCATCTACCTGCACACCAAAACCGGCTGATTCTCAAAATTTTTTACTCCTTCTTTACTCTTTACCCAACAACGACTTATCTATTCTCTGTGTTCTCTATGGCTAACGTTTTTTTCGCATCAAACGCGCAAGTACACCGTATTATGAGGACGCTCATACTCCGTCCCCGCATATTTGACAAGTTAATATCGAATCCGGCCTACGAATCACGACATACGATATACGATATACGATATGCGACATACGACCGACGAGCGACGAATTATGCGAAACGAACCCAATTTCCGAAATTTCCAAATGGTTATAAGCTTAGTAAATACAAGGAATTATAACAACGAACAACGAACTATGAACTATTCAAAACAAACCCAATCAAACCCAATTTTATCCGTCTCCGGCGGACAGGATGGTGGACAAGCTGGCGGGCTTTCGGATTAGAAACCGGCTTACGTTTTTCTAACGGCTATGCAGAAGATTTGTCGATTTTCTTTGAGGTATTTTCTTTCGAAGTTTGAGCCGACCCATTCGCCGGTGTCGGCACCGGCTGTCGGGAAAAATTCAACCTTCTCAAGCTTGTCCGGCTGGGATGTCAGCAAATTCTGTATCTGCTCGAAATACTCTGCGTGGTCGGTCGCAACTTTTATGCAGCCGCCTTTGGATAGACACCGCAGGAGATTCACGAGGTTGGCTGAACAGAAGAATCGTCTTTTATGGTGGCGCTTCTTCGGCCAGGGGTCGGGGAAGTAGATATGGAAACATTCCACGGAGCCGTCGGGGACAGAGCCGGCCAGAAAGTCTGCGGCATCAGTGCGGATGAGCCGGACGTTGGTCAGGCCCCATCGGCCGATGCGGTCAACGGCGTGTCGGAAGTATCTGCCGGCTCGCTCGATGCCGATGAAATTGACGTTAGGCATAGCCGTCGCCTGGTTGAGAAGAAACGCCGCCTTGCCGGCGCCAATCTCGATATGGACGGGGCCGCAACGTCCGAAAACTTTGGCAAAATCGATTTTGCCGTCCAAATTTTCGGGCTTCAGCCCAATCAACGGATAGTCTTTTAACACTCTGGCCACTGTAAGCTTATCCAAAAAACACAGTATTAGCAGGGTTTTAACACAAAATATTATACAAAAACAGGGTTTTCCGGCAAAGATGGAAACCTTCTTTTGCGGCCTTGCGAGCGATTAAAGTCGGTCAACAGCCTATTCGATAAAAGGTTATGAACTAATTTACAGGGGGAAGGGTATTTATATTAGGAGAAACTTAATAAATACACAAAGGGAGTCGTAAAGTGATTCGGCAATTACTTAAAAAACGGCGCAAGTGGATCCTGATAGATATCGATACGCAGAGGGACTTTTTTATTCCCGGCCAAAACACCTGCATAAGAAACCACAGGCGGGTGCTCGCCAACGTGCGAAGAATGATGGCATGGGCCAGACACAATGGCATTCGGATAATTTCTATTTGCGAGGTTCATACCGACGCCAACTATGATTATGGCGAAGTCGAGCGGCGGGCTACCGGCACCGACGGACGGAAGAAGATACGATACACCCTGTTGAACAACCGGATGAGCTTCGCAGCGGAGGGCAGCACTGACCTGCCGGAAGACATATTGCAGCGGTACGGTCAGATTATTCTGCATAAGCGGTGCGTTGACCCCTTCGATGAGCCACGTATAGAAAGACTGCTGAGCGAGGTGCGGGCTGATAATTTTGTTCTCATCGGGGCAGGCGCCGAAGACGCCGTAAAAGCAACGGCGCTGGGTCTTCTGCAGCGCCGCAGGAAGGTCCATATTGTAGTCGATGCGGTTGGCTCGTTTGACAGGCAAAAGGCAGAGCTTGCTCTTCGCAAGGTAAGCGCCAAAGGAGCGAAGCTCATCGAGACAAAAAAGCTGGCAGGGACCTCCCATTTAAGAACCGTAGGCATCTGCAATTGCGAAGTGTGTCAGGAACGAACGAAGGAAACATCGCTCAAAATCGCAGCCGGACATTAACAAGTCTGCATCTCCCGCAGCAAAAAATCAGCGGTATTCCTGCGGTATCCGCTTATTACATACGAATTAAATCGTACAATCGGCAAAATCGGGACTAATGAAGGGGGTTTGGATAAGCCGATATTTACATCTGTTGGTATTTAATATAACGGGATTACTTGATAAAGACCCGGCTGCGGGATATAATGCCGGGTAGTATAGAAGAAATTTGTCATTATATTTTGGGAGGTTCATAACTATGTTGCTTTGGATTTTCAGAGTCGTCTTTTTTGTTATCATATTGGCCGTTGTATTTGTCAATATAACGTCACCTTCAATCAAAAGTGAGGCCGACAAGGCAAATGCTTTAGTGATTGCCTGCAGCGGCCTGGGGCTTTTTATCATTACTTTTCTGGTGGATATTTTTACGCCGAAGAAATCTCTGGCCGCACTGGCAGGGGTGTTCTTCGGACTTCTGGTCGGGATATTTATCAGTTGGGCGCTGTCGCCGGTGCTCGATATGATAAACGAAATATACAAGCTGGGCCTCAGCGATATGGCGATTCAGGCAATCAGATGGATTACGGCAATCTGCGTATGCTACCTTGTCATCAGTATCGTGATGCGGACAAAAGACGATGTCCGTTTTGTCGTCCCTTACGTCGAATTTGCCAAACAGACCAAAGGCAGCCGACCTCTGATTCTGGATACCTCCGCAATCATTGACGGGCGGATAGCAGACCTTTATCAGAGCAAATTGTTTGACGCCCCGCTGATTGTCCCGCGATTTGTCCTCAACGAGCTGCAGTTGGTAGCCGATTCCGCCGACAAGCTCAAACGCAACCGCGGCAGACGCGGTCTTGATATCCTTAACAAAATGCAGACCAATCCTACCATTGACGTAACGATAGATGACTCTATCATTTCGGAAGTAGAGGAAGTCGTCGGCGTTGACCAGAAGCTGATGATGTTCACCAAGAACTGCAACGGCAAACTGGCAACAACAGACTACAATCTCAGCAAGGTCGCACTGGTTCGCGAAGTTGACGTGGTGAACATAAACGATTTGGCCAATTCCCTCAAGACCATTGCCCTGCCAGGCGAAACAATGGAAATCAAAATTATAAAGCCCGGCGAAGAAGCGGATCAGGGCATCGGCTACCTCGATGACGGCACAATGGTCGTTGTCGAAGGCGCACGAAACAAGATTGGGCGGGAGGTGGCCATCAGCATAACAAGCTCGCTGCAAACCTCGGCGGGGAAAATGATATTCGGCAAATTCGAAAACTTCGCACAGAGGACCAACAACAAGGAAAAAACCTACAATAGAAGACCGGTCGAAACGAATACGCCGCAGTAAAATAAAAATCAAAGTGTTCGGTCGCCATCGCCCAGTCGCTTCAGCGGCTGATGTGTTTATGCACATCAGGACTCATTCTGCTTCGGCGGGTCTATTTGCATTTCAAAAGACACTTTGCGAATAGTGCAACGGCGGTTATATAGCCAGCGGCAAATAACGGCCAGTGGAAATGAACCCGGTAATCCGGCTCGCCGGCGTGTTGACCGGCAACACAGAAGGAAGCGACTACGGCAAGCGCCGCAAGAATGAAGCTGACCCAGCCGGTTGGTGTCGGCCTAATCGGTCTTTCCAGACACCGGCGGTAAAGTATTACCACGGCAAAAACCAGCAGCGCAACCGACACCAGCACCGGCGCAAGGACAGGGCCGGCCCACACAACAGGTATCAGGAACAGTATGTCCCAGTCCATAATTGAGCCGGGCCAGCCGGCGAGGATTTTGAGCCACACGTAATAGAAAATGTCCCAGACCGTAAAGATAGTTAAAAAAAAGGTAAACCGCTGCTGTCGGTTCCTGCCGAATAACCAAGCGGCAGTGAACATCAAAATCAGCGTCGCTGCCTCTCGGCCGACCTCGGTCAATAATAAAGACGCACTGAGAAAGCAAGTCAGAGGGAAAGGCAGTCTGGATGCATAGCCGTAAAGGATTGTTCGCAGATATACAACTACAGCCGCTTCAATGTACCCAAAGGCGATACCAAAGATAACAACGATACAAAATCGATTGAGCATTATTTTAAGCTGCTGCCGGAAAGTGTCCTGTAATTCGTCCTGCGCATACATAATTATAGATGTCTTAATTCCTCAAGCAGCGTCTGGATGATTTTCTGTTCAGGCACTATCGCTATTCTTCGGCCTTTGCGGTAGATATAGGTTTTATTCTTTGCGCTGCAGACGGCGAGGTCTGCGTCGGCGGCTTCGCCGGGGCCGTTGACAATACAACCCATCACGGCGACCCGCAGCGGTTTATCGACACCTGCCAGGACATTTTTTACCTGCCGGGCCAGCTTGACTACATCCGTCTGGGCACGGGCACAGGTCGGACAAACTATCAGCTCAGGACAAGTGCGCTCCTGCAGACCCAGCGCAATTAAAATCCGTTTTGCAATCCCGACCTCCTCGACGGGGTCGCCGGCGGCGCTTACCCTGATTGTGTCGCCGATACCCTCCGCAAGAAGCGCACCCAGAGTGACAGCCGACGGCAGCTCGGCATCTTCAGGCAGACCCGCATGGGTCAGACCGAGGTGAATCGGGTAGTCAAAGGTCGCAGCAATGCGGCGGTTGATTTCGATAGTCCGGGCAACATCGCTGCTTTTTGCACTGAGGACCAATTGCGTAAAACCGCGACCTTCAAAAAGCCGGACATAACTTTTCATTTCCTTCAGCATAAGAGCGGTGCGTTTCCCAGTCGGAACGTCCTGTGCCTTGAGGTCTCTTATGCTTGCTTCATTTATGCCGATGCGGACAGCAACCTTGTGAATTTTTGCGGCATCTATTATTTTGTATATGCTTTTCCTGTCTTTTATGTTGCCGGGGTTCAGCCGTATCTTGGCGGCGCCGGCCTCAATCGCCTCGATGGCAAGGCGGGGGCTGAAATGAATATCGGCTATCAGCGGGACGGCCGCCTTCTCAACAATCTTTGCAAATGCTGCGGCATCGGCGCCGGTGGCAACGGCGACCCTGACTAATCGGCATCCCGCCTCGGCAAGCCGGTTCACCTGCCTTGCACAACGCTCTATATCTACGGTCAGCACCTTCGTCATCGACTGGATGACAACCGGCGAACGAAAGCCGATTTTTACCGAACCGGCATTGACGGTTATAGTTTTTCTTCTTTTAATCATATCGAAATTGTAGCTTGTTTTATACCGCCGGGCAAATTAAAATATGGCTTGGCGCTACGTGGTTGTGATATGCGCCGCAAATATATACGCAATATGCCGGCAGCAGAATGAGGAAAAACGCAATGAGTTCGATGCTCTTATCTATCGCCGTGGTGCTGTTTATCGCCTACTGTGGTTTGGGCCTTACACTTTACCTTATGCAGTCGGTTTTTTTATATGGTCCCGTGCGAGAAGTAACCTATACGCCTGACGATTTGGGACTGGATTTTGAAAGTGTGGCTTTCAAGACCAGCGATGGCTTAAGGCTGACCGGCTGGTATGTCCCCGCAGAGAATTCCAAGCTTACAATCCTGTTCTGTCACGGCAACGGCGGCAATATAATGCACTACCTCGACAGCGTAAACATCTTTTATAACCTCGGATTGAACTGCTTTATTTTTGATTACCGCGGCTACGGCGGCAGCGAAGGCAAACCGAACGAGGAGGGGACATACCTCGACGCCGCGGCTGCATACAAATGGCTGACCGAAGAAAAAAAAGTTTCGCCCGATGATATTATTGTCTTCGGCAGGTCCCTCGGCGGAACTATCGCAGCACAACTGGCAGGCAAGGTCGAAGTGCTGGCACTTTTTATAGAGAGCAGCTTCACATCTTACGTCGATATCGGCAGAAAATTTTATCCCTATATGCCCATAAGATGGTTCGCCAGCTTCAGCTACAGGACGATTGATTATGTTAAGCAGGTTCATTGCCCGGTGATGGTAATTCACAGCCGAAACGATGAGATTGTGCCGTTCGTGTTCGGCCTGCAGCTTTACGAGGCGGCGAATGAGCCGAAAGAGCTTGTCGAAATCTTCGGCAGTCATAACGACGGCTTTCTGGTTTCCAGCGAGATTTACAAAAGCGCCTGGGTCAACTGGCTGAAATTCCTGAAGGAATATAAAGGCAAAGCTGTCCCCAAGGGGGCTTCTGGGCGGTTCACAGCAGCGCATACCATCAAAGACAACTATTAAAACGCGCTATGATATACCGGGTCGGGGATTAAGCGGTTTTTGCGTTTTTGAAGCCGGCCTCGAAAAGCAGGTCCTGCCCAGCCGCGTTCGGAGCCGGCCTTTTCTTATCGGCTCGGTTATATACTCGAAAGATGTGTCTCGGCTTGTGGCCGGCCCGCAGCTTATTTCGGCTATCGTCGGGAAACAGCAGCGGCTGGCTGCGAATATGCAAACGGCATCCTGTGGCCGCAGTTAGCACGGCAGGCTGGGTCGATTCCGATGTTTCATCCGGCCAGAAAGAGACAAAATCGCCGCCCGGGCCGAATTTACATACGAACTCGATTTGCTCGCTTATGTATCTATCCATTTTTCAAATCCTTGCCTGAAGCCGAATTTAGATAATATCGCAGTAAACATCTTTATCGGAAAGCCGGCTGAAAAAACCATAGCGAATTGCGGGCAAAAATCGGCAAATTCAAAAGTTTTTTTCAGCCGTTTATTTTGCTATTGATAGCAGCGATGATATAGGACGAACAAAATTATCCGCAAAACCGTTTGTGTTATCATTGATAAAATAAATGGCGGGCTTTGCCTATTTGACATTTCAAAGAGCTTCAAATATAATGCCCGCATTATTTTTATATAACCAAGAGTTGTTAATGGAGCATTTATGCTGACAAATACGACCGTTGCCGGCGTTTTCAGGCCTTGCAATAAAACTTATGCCGGCCTTTACGATATTTCGCTGCTCATCGCCGGCTCGCTGCTTATCGGCTTGTGCGCACAAATCAAAATCTGGCTGCCCTTCAGCCCTGTTCCCGTCACGCTCCAGACCTTCGCCGTGCTGATGCTTGGGGCATTGCTCGGTTGCCGCAGGGGCGGTTTATGTGTGCTTGCGTATATAATAGAAGGTGCGGCGGGCCTGCCCGTATTTGCAGCCGGCATCGGCCCATCAGTATTATCAGGGCCGACAGCAGGGTATCTGGTCGGTTTCATCACCGCCGCCAGCATCACAGGTCTGCTGGCAGAGAAAGGATGGGACCGCCGTGTTGGAACAACCGTTTTGGCGATGCTGCTGGGAAATGCGAGTATCTACGTTTTCGGCCTGCTTTGGCTGTCCTGTCTGATAGGTGCGAAAAACGCCGTGATATTGGGTTTGTATCCTTTCATCATCGGCGATTGTCTGAAAATAGCACTGGCGGCAGTAATCCTGCCGTCGGGCTGGAAACTGCTCGTAGGTTCGACTACGCTCACTATGAAATAAAATAAAATTACCATCGAATGGAATTTAAATAGCCGCAATGCTGTCACCAGCCGGAAAGCGGCTGATAGTTAAAATCCGCACCCCGCTTTTTCTCTAATTCTTCGCGGGCCTGCCTGGCATAGTCGGGATTCATAAAAATATCGACGGCCGTAAATGCCATTGTTTTCGCCGCCGCTGTCATACCTTTTACCCCTATACTCATCCCGCTGACTGCCGTTGCCTGCCAGGTGTGCGCCACTGTTCCGGGGACACGTGCCGCCGTAAGAACCTCTGCCGTGGGGACAATCATACTTACATCGCCGACGTCGGTAGAACCCATGCCCTCTTTAATTTTGTATTCCTGAATTACTTCTTCCGTGCCGGGCGGTTTGCTGTCCCTGCCTAACGTTTTGCCGATGGCCGCAGCAAAGGTCTTTTCCTCCTCCGTATATTTTACGCCGCCCACGAGCCGCAGATTCTTATCCATTAACTTCGAGAGCGTCTCATTTATAAGCACGCTGTGATTGCCGCTTAGAATCTCATACTCGACGCGGGTCCCCGTTCCTTTTGCGGCACCCTCTGCGGCATCGACAACGCGCAGCCATATCTCTTTCAGCGTCTCCGTCTTCGGATGCCGCACGAAGTAGTGGACCTCTGCGAACTCCGGCACAATATTCGGCGCCTCGCCTCCCTGCGTTATGACATAGTGAATCCGCGCATCAGATGGTATATGCTCTCGCAGCAGGTTCACCATAAAATCCATCGCCTCGACGCCGTCGAGCGCCGACCTGCCTCGTTCAGGCGCCGCCGCTGCGTGAGATGCCTGTCCGTAAAATCGAAACTTTACCGACAGAATCGCAAGCGAGGTATGAGGGCTTGCGTCGTTTTCGTCCCAGGGATGCCAGCAAAGAACAACGTCAACGTCGTCGAACAGGCCCACCTTTGCCATTAGCACCTTGCCTGCGCCTTTTTCTTCAGCCGGCGTCCCGTATAAGCGGATGGTGCCGCTGCCGCCCGTCTTAGCCAGCCATTCCTTGACGGCTATTGCCGCCGCCACCGACCCTGTCCCGAAAAGGTTATGCCCGCAGCCGTGGCCGGCGCCGCCTTCCACAAGCGCCTTGCGCTTGGCAACCGCATCCTGCGACATACCCGGCAGGGCGTCATACTCAGCCAAAATCCCCACAACCGGTTTTCCTTTCCCATAAGTCGCAACAAATGCCGTCTCCAGCCCCGCAACCCCCGCTTCAATCGAAAATCCTTCTTCCCGCAGTTTGTCCTGCAAAAGCGAAGCGCTTTTGGCCTCGCAAAAAGAAACCTCCGCAAATTCCCATATCTGCCGGGCAATTTTTGCATACTCGGGCCCTTTTGCGTCAATCGAATCGGCTATCTGTCCTTTGATGTCTCCTGCTTTATCGTCAGTCGCAAAAACAGGATTTGCAAATATGATAAAACACAAAATTAGAAATCTGCGAACCATTGATAAACCTTCTAATGTCACAGCGCATCCTTTAGGAAGGCATCGGGCAGCGATTCGATTATATCGGTCGCCATTAAGCTGATTTGCCCGACCTTTTCTGCTGCGATGTCACCGGCTAATCCGTGAATATAAACGCCAAGAACCGCAGCGTCAAAATTGTCCAGCCCCTGGCCGACAAGGGCCGTTATGATACCCGTCAGCACGTCGCCTGAGCCGGCTGTTGCCATACCGGGATTGCCGGTCTTATTGATATAAACCTTCCCGCCGTCCGTCACGACTGTCCCTGCCCCTTTTAAGACAACAACGCTTTTTGTGTGCTGGGCCAATTTGCTCGCCTGCTGTTGACGGTCAGCTGGCTGCTTTTCCCGCAGCAGCCCCGTCCATAGTCTTTTCATCTCGCCTGGATGAGGCGTCAGAATCAGCTTCGCCTTTGCCTTTTTGGGCCAGTCCTTTATATTGCTGAGGTTATTAAGACCGTCGCCGTCTATTAGCAAAGGTATGTTTTCCTGTTCGATAAGCGACTCGACAACCGATTGAAGTCCTTTGCTGACCCCAACGCCCGGCCCAAATGCAAAGCAATCATTGTCGCTGGTTAGATTGAGGATAGTGCTGACTGCCTTTGATGATATTTTGCCTGTATTATCTTCAGGCAGTGCTACCGTAGTGTATGACGGCTCTATCGAGGCGACAATCGGCAGGGCGCTTTGCGACGTTGCAACCCGCACAAGCCCTGCGCCCGCTCTTAAAGCCGCCCGGCCGGCAAGGGCTGCCGCACCGCTCATACCCACGCTTCCGGCAATAATGCAAACCTTCCCAAAATCGCCTTTATGAGCGTCAGCTTTTCTTGATTTTAGTTTCGGAATTGTTTCTATCAATTTCATACAAGCTCGTTTCGAGAGGTATATTACAAATAATGCAGGATACGGTCAACAATAGATTTGACAAACAGGAAAGGAAGGTTTATAATAGAAAAATAAGAAAAATCTGTTTTGGAACAAGAGATTAAAGCCTATGAGTGAAATTATATTTATAGTTGAAGATTCTGATGAGGGTGGTTACACCGCCAAATCTCTCGGTCACTCTATTTATACCGAAGGTGAAACATTAGACGAGCTAAAAGAAAATATCAAAGATGCGATAAAATGCCACTTTGACGTAAATTAAAGAATTATTCTAAGTTGGGCCGAAGTCGCGACCGTGAGAGATCCGAAATGTCGAGTATTGTAGATCATCTCAAAGTGCTCTTGAGTTCGTTAGACTGGTTCCTAAGTATTGGGAAAGGTGACGTAGAGCACATAAAGGGCGAAATTGCGGACCTCCTCCAGCACAGTAGTCAGTCCCTCAAGAGTCTGCTCGAGATGTCGGATATTCTGGAGGACATTCCTATGGGTGACTTCTCACAACAGACCTTCGGACCCATTGCAAATCACTGTCTCTGGTTCTTTACATCACCCCATGCCGCACAACAGGCGCGGACGCATTGCACTGATATTCAGCGTGATGTGGCTCGGATCAAATTCAAGATGGCAAAGATCCTTCGCACCGAAAACCAAGACTGGAAGGGGATCGATGACGCGTTTAGAAGACTCATGGATGCGGACCATTACTATCTTCATCACTACGAAATGGAGCTCGGTCGCATTGGCTCCGAGTTGAGCGATATCGGAAACCTATTAGACAAGGGCAAGACTAAAGAAGCTTGGCAGCGTTACGTTGACCTACGTAAGTCTCTCACGCACAGTCGCAAATCCCTGAGCAGGGAAATCGCGAAAATGCAGCAAGCGCAAACCCATGTTCACATGTTACTTACATAGCAGTATTCAGTTTCCGAATCTGCCTAACACGCCGGTTCACCCGGCTTGCTTCGCAGCGGGTGACCGGCAGGACGTTAGCGGCTTTGCCAAGAATGTGAGGCAGGGATAATGTCGCACCTATCCCCCGGCAGCCCGAAAATCCGAAGCACGAAATCCGAAATTCGAAACAAACTCAAAACTCGAAATCCAAATGACCAAAAAACGGCCTGTGCAGGCAACGGTTTTGTTTGGAGTATTTGAATTTTGGTTATTTTAAATTTGTTTCGTATTTCGATATTCGGATTTCGAACTTTCTACTCTCCTTCTTCTACTTTTTTATTTATCAGGCCGGCGGTCACGCCCGCTGAAAAGCCGTTATCAATGTTAGCGACCGTCACACCGGCGGCGCAGCTATTGAGCATCGTCAAAAGCGCCGCTACCCCGCCGAAGCTCGCTCCCGTGCCGACGCTTGTCGGAACGGCAATCACCGGGCAGTCAACCAGCCCGCCCACGACGCTCGCAAGCGCCCCCTCCATTCCTGCTACTACAATAATGACATTGGCATCCTGCAGTCTTTTAAGATGTCCGAACAATCTGTGAATACCAGCTACTCCGACGTCGCAAATCAGCTCCGTCCGCTGGCCCATAATCTCAGCCGTCACCCTCGCTTCTTCGGCAACCGGCAAATCAGCTGTCCCTGCCGTCACTATCGGTATCGCTCTTTTGGACATCGGGACCTTCTTTTGCTCAAGAACAATTGCTCTTGCTAATTTTTCATATCGTGCATTGGGGAACTTTTTTGTCTTGGCAATCGCCGCAAAGATATTCTCATCAGCCCTTGTTGCCAAAACGTTGTTGCCCTTCTCCGCAAGGTTCTCGAAGATTTTAATTATCTGCTCGGTGGTCTTGCCGGGGCAGTAGATGACCTCCGGCAGGCCGCAGCGGATATGCCGGTGATGGTCGATGCAGGCAAACCCCAAATCCTCGAACGGCAGCAGCCGCAGTTTTTCTACCGCCTGCTCGATATCAATCTCGCCGCTTTTAACCTGCTTTAAGATTACTTTTAACTGTTCAGGTTTAATACTTCACCTCCATAAAAATCCCTTTTATCTGGTCAGCCGTTTGCTTTCGGCTCAAGAGTCAAATCTGCAAACAGCCCTGCCTTGAATTTGTAATACGCTAAAGAAGCTACCATAACCGCATTGTCAGTGCAATATCGTTTTGGCGCAACTAACAGTTTTTTAGGCGGCTTTGCCGAACCGCACATCTGCTCAAGGCGCATTCGCAGTTCCGTATTGGCGGCCACTCCGCCGCCGACAATGATGGTCTTTGCCCCGATTTTCTCGGCGGCAAGCTCCGTCTTTTTCACAAGGACATCGACAACCGCTGCCTGAAACGACGCCGCAATGTCGGCTATTTCCTGCTCGCTCATCGAACCGACCCTGTTCTGCCCCTTCATATCCTGGCCGTGACAGTAATACAGCACTGCCGTCTTTATCCCGCTGAAGGAAAAATCCAGCGAATTCTGTGCGAGCATCGAACGCGGAAATCGAATCGCATCAGGATTTCCTTTTTTTGCAATTTCTTCGATGGCAGGGCCGCCCGGATAAGGCAGCTTGAGAATCGCTGCGACCTTGTCAAATGCCTCGCCCGCAGCATCGTCAATTGTCCTGCCGAGCAGTTTCGGCTCCAGCGGCGATTCATAATCATACAAGCTTGTGTGTCCCCCTGATACTATCAATGCTGCCGCCGGCAGTTGAATGTCCTCCCGTCCCAACATCGCCGATTGCAGATGGGCGTGCAGATGATTAATTGCTATAAGGGGCTTGCCCCACGCAAAGCTGAGCGTCTTGGCCGCCGTCACGCCAACTATCAATGCCACCGTCAGACCCGGCTGATTGGCAACGGCAATCGCATCAATATCTTCTTTGCCGACACCGGCCCGCTCGATTGCCTCTGATATAACGGGATATATTTTTTCAATATGCGCACGAGAAGCAATCTCAGGGACAACTCCGCCGTATTTCTCGTGAAGCTTATCCTGTGAAGCTATTATGGAGGATTTGACAATCCTGCCGTCTGCCACGACCGCCGCCGCAGTCTCATCACAACTGGTCTCGATACCGAGTATATTTATGGAACCTTCTTTTGCCTGCATAAACCGATATTAGCCGAGAAAAAATGCTTTGTCAATTTAACCTGCAGCCGTTAATGATAAGCCGCATCTTGGGATGGTGCCGATAATCGGTATGGCTTGCCTGCCTTGAACAGCTCCAGCCGTTTGCGAATCTGCCTGGCCAACTCGTCATTTTTCTCTGCCAAAGCCAAATCAAGCGCCTTTTGAGCGGTTTCGACGGCCTTTTCAAACTGACCGGCTGCCGCATAGCTTATCGCCAGCGTGTCAACTATCGTCGCATTTTGATACCTTGTCGATTTAGCCGCTCGCTCAGCAAGGGCCATCGCCTCATTGGCATCGCGGACCTGCGGGTCGTAATGTGTCGCTAAAATCTGCGCCAAACCATTCAAAGACAATGACCAGTCGGGTCTTGCCTGCAGCGCCTGCCGGAAGTGAACAATCGCCTCATCTAATTTACCTTGCGACATAAGCGCATAGCCGAGGTTATTATGTGCATCCGCATAATCCGGCTTAATCCGAACCGCACAAAGATAATGCTCGATTGCCCTATCGATGTCACCTTGTAATCGGAGCAGGTCGCCAAGCTGGTAATGTGCTTCAGCGTCATTTGGTATAATCTCGACCGCCCGGCGATAGTGGCTGATTGCCTCGCTGAATCTGCTCTGGTCTCTCATCAAGCCGGCAAGCTCGCTGTGCATCTTGTAATTATCTTTAGTCACCGCAACGGCACGTTCGAATAGTGTAAGACTGTTTTGCCAGTATCTCACCTGCGCCCGGGTGCATAAAACCAATGCCGCAATCGCCAGCCCCGACAATATTCCCGCCGCAATCCTGCGGTAGTATCGTTTTGAGAAAATATCAGCAGCTCCGTATCCGACCATAATAAAAAAACCGATTGACGGCAGATAAGTGTAGCGGTCAGCCATCGCCTGCGCCCCCACCTGCACCAGCCCGCTCACCGGAACGAGCGTCACGAGATACCACAGCCAGCCGGCCGCAAGATAACGCCTTTGATGACGGGCTGCATAAATTACACACACCGTTATACAAGTTAGGATTAAAAGTGCAGCTATCGCCTGCCGGAAAGGCAGAGAACGGCCGGGATGAGGATATAAAACCGCCAGCCCGCTCGGATAAATCAGCTTGCCTATATATTTGATATAAGAAACCAGCGCATTTGCGATACGGGCGCCTAATGGCACAACCTCAATTGCTGTCACCGCACCGGAGCTTTTTTGAATCGTATAGGTGATTACGCTCGACACCGCCGCCAAGGCAAATAAAGGAATCTTCTCGGCCGTCAATCTCGTTGCCGTCATCTTTTGATATTTGGCTTTTACTGTCTCTCCTCGCAGCCGTCCGAACCCCGAAGGAACGGGATGCCGACTTCTTCGGCACTGCTCAAGAGGCCACCAGTCAAGTATCAGCAGCACAAACGGCAAAGTCACCAGCATCGGCTTTGCCATCAACCCCAGCGCGTATGCCGCAATCACTAATATATACCTGCCGATGCCGGGCCTTTCTGCATATCGCACATAGGCCGCTATTGTCAGCATCCAGAAAAAACCGCTCAAAACATCCTTGCGCTCGGCTGCCCAGGCAACGGACTCAACGTGCAGCGGATGCAGCGTGAACATCGCCGCCACAAAAGCAGCGGGCCAGATAACACCGGTCATCTTTTTCAAAACCCAGAATAAAAGCAGCGTATTGGCAATATGAATAAATAAGCTGGTTATATGATGTCCGAGCGGCTTCAAACCGAAAATTTCACAATCGACGATGTGACTTACCCAGGTTAGCGGATGCCAGTTGCCGGCGTGCGTGGCCGTCATCGCCCAAAGAACCGCTTTAACTGTAAGACCGCCATTAACATTCGGGTTTTCGGTCACGTAATTATTGTCGTCGTAGCAGTTGATGAAATCGTTATGCCGCAGCCCCTCGAAAGCAATAAAAGTGACAACAGTCAAACCGAAGCAGATTAAAAGTATATGTAATTTCCCGGAGGTATAACCCGTCATCGAAATTCACCATTCATCGCAAACTATTAACGGTTTTTATTTTTTGCCGCCGACCGCGCAAGAAGCATTATCTGCTTGCAGATGCTTTTGCAGACACGCGGCAGGGAGAATCTTATTGGAATAAGCTCAGGCAGCTCAAAATCCGTGCAGCCGTCTTCCGGCAGCGTATCGCCGACGATTTTTATCCTGTCAAGCTCGCAGCATCCGAACCCTGTCTGTTTCGCCGTTCTGACAATCGGGACATCCTCGGGCCTGATATTGACGAGCTTGCAGCAGACCATCTCACAAGCCATCGGCTCGGTCCCGCCGATAAGGTAACCAAGCTCTCTTGCTCTGCCGCGAATCGGGCCTGCCCCGTCCATCGCTACTACAGCATCGATTATAGTCAGGGCGGGATTAAGAAACCTGAATATATCGATAAGTAAGCGGCAGAAATCATCGGCCTTCCTGCCTCTCGCAAAATGCCACAGCGCCTTTCGCTTGCCGCTGACGCAGCCGAACATATTCTTGACTGCAAATGTCACTAACAGTTGCTGGTGTGTCTTTAGTTTCGGCAGATTTATTATAACATCGGCGTCAAGCGCCGCCGAGCTTATCCCGACGACGGTGTTACCTGTCCCTATCCGGCACTTTCTCAGCTTATCAAGCTGTTTTATCGGCACGGATAATCTCTTCAGCGGCTCTTCCAGCTTCAGTGCCTTTATGCACCCGAAAACATTTCCCCACGCCGGCGAATCGCCCACAAAGGGTCTTGCGCCGAAATCTTTTAGAAGTCTGGCCGTTTCAATAATGACCGCAGGGTCGGTTTGTGTTGCGCAGTGCTGAGGCCTTGGGGCAATGAAGTTGGGTTTGAGCAGCACCGTATCGCCCGGTTTGACGAACCTTCCCAGCCCGCCTAAAAGCTCGAACTGTCTCTCTATCGCTTCTGAAATCCTTGTTTGGCTGTAATCACCGCATCGAGTTATCGCCACCGTTGGATTGCTCATAAAGCCGCTCAATCGACCCTGGCACAAAGGAACAAATATGTTCTGAAAACCGCCTTGCGTTTTGGTCGGCTGAAAAATAAGCCCGATAGTGTCACCTGTTCTTCGCTGTATTTTTCCGGCCCGAGAAAGATAAAATCTCCCGGGCCCATTTTCGTTCCGAAGCCGACCGGCTCAAAACGGAACTCTTTTGTTTTTGAGCGGGCCGCTAATTGCGGGATTGAGCTGCTCGGAAGCGGCACAAATACGGGCAAAAAACTTACGTCGCAGACACCTCTTATGCCGGGACGCTTTGCGGCTCTTATTCGCAGAACGATTTTGCCGGGCCCCGCACCCGCCTCCTCCATCGGGCCGCTGACCGACCTGTAAAAAACGGTTTGTTCAGCGCCTAATCCGGATATGACGTAGTCCCTGTCCTGCCCGTCGGTCAGCAGCAGTGAAACAGTCTCAGTCTTTTCCCCGCCGGCGCCGACCAGCAAATCTCGAATCTGGTTCCATATTGAAAGCTGCCCGTAGCCGGCCATAAAAGAGTTGGCCCTGAAGCCGCCGGCGTCTTTGAATTCCAGCGGCTTTGTGTAAAGCAGGGGCCAGATACCATCCAATACGTTGATGTTCTCTGCCGGCACGTCGAAAATAAATATGTTGAAATCAATTGTCTTTATCGCCTGATCCTCCGGACGCTTCGCAGCGGCGCCGGGCGCTATATCCCCAATCTTGACCTGTTCCCATATCGGCCTGTCTTTTTTGGCTTCGCAGCCGGCCGATAAGACGATTACGCAGCTAAGAACCGAAATCTGAAAAACTCGCATCATAAAAATAGATTACTCAAACTGACCGATTTATTACGAAAACCAATATAACCTATTGCACGATAGTCAATTATGAAAACAAAAGCACGATTAAAATAGCCATCCCGACGTAGTCGGGATTCCACAATTTTGCATTTTTAACTTTGATTTTTGCATTTTCAAACTGACCATCGGTCAGTTTGAGTAGATTAGCTATCCTCTGCATAACTGTCAAACAGCATTTGACAACTCACAGTCAACACCTTAAAATTGTCACAGTCTTGGGGAATAGTGTAATGGTAGCACAACTGACTCTGGATCAGTTAGTCAAGGTCCGAATCCTTGTTCCCCAGTACTTCGACTCGTTCGCCCTTCGTTTTCACGAAGGGCTTGCTCGCTCAGTACAAGTGGTTCGATATGACGGACGCATTGAGGCGAACCATCCCGAGCAAGTGAGCCAGAAAGGCGAGCGCGTCGAGGGATAAGGATGTGGTTGATGTTCGTTGACGGGGCGGTCACATAATCCTGGCTAAGAAAGGCGGGATTGCTTGTCGGCATAACACACAAAGCGGCTACCTTCCCAGATGACGATATATGTCTTTTCGGTCGCCGACCCTTACTATGACCACAAGAAGTTTCTTGTCCTGGATTTGATAAATGATGCGGTAATCGCCTGAACGGATACGATAAAGCTTTTCCTCTGTGTATAGTAACTTACAACCGGCAGGGCGAGGATTAACCGCCAACGCCTCTATGTGAGCGAGCAACTGCCTTTGAATTTTCCCGGACTGCCTTTCGATGAAGCGGGCGGCCTGTGGCTTGAATTCAACCGAGTACATCCCTGCTCCGACCTAAATCCCAAGTTTCTTCTTGAGGTCTTTCAGCCGGATAAAACCCGGCTTTTTCAATGCTTTCAGTGCCGCTTCAACGTCTATTTTATCTTCCAGCGCCTCCAGTACCTCCAAGTCCTCAACAGGCACCATGGCCACCGCGGGTTTATTGTTTTTTTCAATACATATCCGCTCGTCGCCATACATCACGCGGTTGGCTATATTTGTGAAATCCTGCCTCGCTTTTGTCATACTTACTTTGGTCATAACCGTCTCCTTAACTTCTATATATAGTATCGCACATAATCGGCTCCGGTTCAAGGGAAAAGTTAGAAAATTTGCAAAATTTATAAACTTTACAAAACCGCCCCTCTATGCCATTTATTACCAGTCAAACTCGGCGACAATTGGCGTGTGGTCGCTCGGCCGCTCCGCAAGTCGTGGTTCTTTATCTATATGGCAGCTTGTGCATCTTGCCGCCAATGGCTCTGTCGCCATAATATGGTCCAGCCGCCACCCCAGATTTCGTTTGAACGAATTTCTCTCTCTGTAATCCCAGAATGTATACTGCCCCGCCTCTTTGCAGAACATCCTGAATAAATCGACAAAGCCCCATTTGCATATCTGTTTCAGCGCATCGGTCACCTGCGGATTGAAGCAAACATGTCCCGCAAGCCCGACCGGGTCATAAACGTCAATTGCCTCCGGTGCAGCGTTTAAGTCGCCCAGCCAAATTACCGGTTCAGCAGCCCTGAAGTGCTTGTCGAAGAATCCCAAAAGACGCTCGAACCATTGCAGCTTATATTCGAACTTTTCAGAATCAGGCAGCTCCCCCTGCGGCACATAAGTATTGACGATTGAAATACCCTTAATCTTCGCCTTTATCAGCCGTGCCTCATCCTTCGGCTCATCGTCAAAACCGTATTGCACATCCTCAATCTCACTCCTGCTGAAAATCGCAACCCCGTTATAACTCTTCTGACCCTTGAAGACATACCTGTATCCCAAATCTCCGAACGCCTCGTAAGGAAATTCCTCATCCTGGACCTTCGTCTCCTGCACAGCAAGAATATCGACCTGCCGCTCCGAAAGCCACTTGACCACCACCGGCAGTCTCGCTCGCAAAGAATTAACGTTAAAACTCGCTGCCCTCATTTAATTCCAGTATAACTATTAAAATCCGGAGTATTTATCCGATATTATTATTTAGCGACGAACCTTAAAAAGGTCCTGAAAGCTGTATGATACTATCTGGCCCCGGGTTTTTGCTACGCTTAATTCTAAAATACCGTCGTGAATAAAATCCTGATGTAAAAAAGGAGAAACCTGGAAAATGTTCAAAAAAGCACTATTACTATTAGCCCTGGTTGTCCTGCTGTTCGCACTAACAGGCTGTCAGACCGTGCAGGGTATCGGCGGAGATGTTCAATGGCTCGGCGAAAAAGGCGCTGAAATCCTCGAATAAAAAACTCGGCAGAGGATAACTTGAAAACCCGCAAACTTATCAGGCAAGCTCCTCAACTCGCTCCTTGGGAGTTTGTTCCGTGAGAGCCTGCTCCTTTTTAGAACTTGCCTCGGCAAGCACACTTTTTATATCTATTGGCTTTTTGGCCGATTCCGCCGCCGCCTTCGCATCAGCAGCAACCTTGTCAACTATGGCGTAACTCTCGATTACAGCCAGCAGGCCTGTCAAAAAGCTCAGCGTGCTTTCCGCTCCCTGGTTCATATTGACGCCGCCGGGCCCCAAACCGTCGGAGCAGCCTTTGGTCCTGAAGTCGTATAGTGGAATACGCAGGTCGTTTTTCCCAAGAAACCAGTCGAACGCTTTTCTCTGGAGCGTCAGGAACTTGCTGTCTTTCGTGGCGTCATAAGCGGCCCTCATCATCAAAATCGCACCGGCTGCCTCGATCGGCTGCTGGTCAAACGCCGCTCTTGTCCCTCCGCGTTTATACCACCCGTTGTTTCCCACAAAGCTGAAATGGCTGCCGTCGTATATATTGGACAGCAAAAATTCGCACGTCTTCTCCGCAACCTCAAGATATTCTTTATCGCCGCTGGTCAGACCCGCTACAAAAAGAGCGTATGGCAGAACGGCATTGTCATAAGCCACCGTGTCCTCGAACCACTGCCATTCCGCGGAGCTGTTCTGCCGGTACTGTGCTACGAGTCCGTCCGCCGCCGATTCCATCTGCCTTTTGATGTCACTGGCTCCCGGAAACTGCCGCAGATAATCGCTCATACCGAGTATCGAATACGCCATCCCCCTTGGAAATTGCCTGCCCGCAAGTTCGACAGACCTGTCAAAGCTGTCCTTGATAACTGATACATAAGATGGCGAGGGCGGGTTTGCCATTATTGTCCCATAAGCCCACAGCACCCGCCCGTAGGCATCATTAAGCGGCTCATCCTTCACCCACGTCCTGTCGAAATTCATAAGGTTTCTAACTATGCCGTCGTCCTCCTGCGAATACATTATAAACGACAGATACGTATCCAGAAGCTTCAGCGCTTCCGGCTCGGAATACTGCGAATAATACTTTACCATTGCGATGACCGCCCTTGCGTTATCATCGGTGCAGTAGCCGCATTTGCGATTTGGGACCGTAAACGTCGCATGCTGGTATAGCCCCGTCTCGTCCGTCAGTCTTTTCAGGTGCGCCAGCGACGGCTCAGGCAGCTCAATGCTCGATATCAGCTCGTCCGCCAGAGGCGTGGTCTTGGCTGTAATACGCACAGGCAGTTGCTTGGCGCTGAATAACTTCCAGTACGTCTGCCCTATTTTAGGCCACGTCCGCGACCTGCCGTAATCATAAGCCTTTCTTCGCAGCGAATAGAACAGTGAATCATTCCGAAGAATCTCGACTATCGCCTCCGCCATTTGTTTCGATTCGCCGAACTGGACCAGCTTGCCGCGTCCTTCAGCCAGAAGCTCCATAGCCGCCCAGTACGGCGTTGAAACGACCGCCTTACCCGTCCCCACTGCAAACGACAGTGTTCCGCTTGTCAACTGCTCTTTATTCTGATACGGAGTGACGTAAATGTCCGCCGCACACAAAAAGTTATGCAGCTCCTCCTCGTTGACAAACCTGTTGTGGAATATGACATGTTCGGCAAGACCCATTTCTTTTACCATTTGCTGTAAGCTGAACCTGTATGATTCGCCGTCATATTGTAGCACGGACGGGTGCGTCATCCCCAGAATTACGTATAAGACCGACGGCTCCGCCTCGATTATGGCCGGCATTGCTTTGAGCATCATCTCTACGCCTTTATTCTTGTTGAGCAGCCCGAAGGTCAGTATCGTCCGTCTGCCTTCCATACCGAATTTGTGCTTGTAGTAGTTGCTGTCAACAAACGGCATGTCCGGTATGCCGTGCGGTATCAGCTCTATTTTTCCTTCTGATATGCCGTAGATGTCCCTCAGCATCGTCACGCCGAGCTCGTTCATAGTGATTATCTTGTATGAAGCGTCGCACACGTCCACCATTGACCTGTGGTAATCGGGCCCGGGGTCGCCGAGGACCGTATGCAGGGTTGTTATTACGGGGACCTTTAGTCGGTTCAATAGCAGGCTTAAATACGAGCCGGCCTCGCCACCGAACAGGCCGAATTCGTGCTGCACCGAGACAAGGTCGATATGGCTGAAGTTCAGGTAATCGGCAGCGCAGATATAATCACTCTTCACGTTCTGCCGTATCTCGAATTTGACGGGGTCTTTATACCTCTGGTCCCCGGACTGCATCGCAACGACTAATGGCTCGAACTCTGTCTTCGCTGCCGATGTAATGCTTTTGATAAGGTCGCACGTGAAAGTCGCTATTCCGCACTTTCTTGGTGGGTAAGATGAAATAAACGCCACCTTCTTTGCGGCACTTTTTACCATCCCTATTATCCCCTTTGGGAACAATTGATGAATATGATAAATACGCTTGTTATTTTACGGCAGCGGACGCCTCCTGTCAAGGATTGTCAATGTCCGGCGTAAAAGATATTTTTATGCCCTAAACCCTTATTTCTGGTGGATTTAGCTAATGCCCCCCGAATCGCAGGACTCAAATTATACCAACTGTTAAGGTAGGCAAACCGTTCGAACCATGTCGAAGGATTTATCCGGCGGGTTTATTTCTCTCTGAAATTTGAACTCTGAAATTTTCTTCGTACCCCGCCGCTTTCTTCAAATATCCGCCATCCACCTTATTTTGACAAGGGGTTCCTTTCCCATCCCAGACAAATTCAGTTTTTTTATTGCTCGACAGTATTACAGAAATACAATATCCTTGTTTTGCTGGCTCTAATTACGCAAAGTTATAATGCTGTTTGAAAAGATATACAATGACTCCAAAAGGCGAACATCTGTTTCCTGAAATAAATAAGGCAAGGTATGGCGAAGACCGTCGCTCTCGTCCTTTGTTCCTGCCCGCTTTATTGGAAGAAGAATCAGGTGATCAACGCCTCAAAGGTTCCCGCCAAGACCGCGCATACAGGATAGTCTGCAAATGGGCAGACCTCGAATCCAGCGGCAAGCTCAACAAAATGAAAGAAACCGCCATCGAAGGCGAGTTTTGCAAAGAGGTCTTTGGTGATGCACTGGGTTATACCTTTTTCGCCGACAATAAGGAGCTCTGGAACTTTCAGCAAAAATACTCTGTTAATGGCGGTCAGGCAGACGCCGCAATCGGCATTTTTGGTGCCAGTAGAAAACCGCAGGTTCGTGCTGCAATAGAGCTTAAAGGTCCCACTGTAAATGTTGATAAAGACCGTTTTAATGGCCGTACCCCTGTCCAGCAGTGCGGGGATTATCTCATTGCCTTGCCCAAGTGCCCTTGGGGTATCGTTTGCAATTACGTCAGTTTCCGCCTCTACCACCGAGAGCAGACCCAAAGGGCCTATGAACTCTTCACGCTTCAGGACCTCCGCAAAAAAGAGAATTTTCTCCAGTTTTACTACCTTCTTGAAAAAGGCGGCCTGATACCGGCACCGTTGCATCCAATACCTCGAGCAGACTTACTTCTCGAAAAATGCACCACTCGTCAGCGTCAGGTCGGCGACGAACTCTATGCCCGCTATCACGATGAACGCCTCAAATTAATAACTCATCTTTCCGGCCCGGAACGTAATTTCCCTCTCGACAAGGCAATTCGCGTCGCACAAAAACTGCTCGACCGCATAATCTTCATCGCATTTTGCGAAGACCGCGAGTTACTACCTAATCAATCCCTTCTCAGAACATGGAGAGATATACCACCATTTCATAAAGTTACCAATCCAAGGTGGCAGAATTTTCTCTTGTTGTTCGACAGTGTCAATGAGGGCAACGACAAAATCGATCCGCCGATTCCGCCTTATAACGGCGGATTATTCAAAAAAGACGAAGAAGTTGATAATCTCGACCTTGACGATGAATGGACAGATTTCTTCAAAACCGTCGGCGATTACGACTTCGCCCACGAAATCAACGTTGACGTCCTCGGCCATATCTTTGAAAAATCCATCAACGACATTGAAAAAATCCGCCTCACAGGTGTTTTTGAATCGAAAGAAGAAAAGCCGAGCGGCAAAATGGCAAAGTCCGCCGAACGAAAAAAAGGCGGCATATACTATACCCCACCTGAATTTACCGACTTTATCGCTAAAAACACCGTCGCAAAAATCGCCGATGAAAGAATCAAACTCCTCGAAAGAAACTTCGGCATTCGCCTCGCCGAAATTGATGCCGCCACAGAAAAAAACAGAGTCTCCGCCTTTGCCCAAAATGCTATAGAAGAACTCCAAAACATAAAAGTCGTTGACCCTGCCTGCGGCTCAGGCTCATTCCTCATCCGCGCCTATGATGTCCTCGAAGAAAAATACAAAGACATAATCGATGTCCTCGAAATTCACGAACCGAAACTCGCCGAAGATCTCCGCGATAAAGTTTCCGACTTAATCCTCCGCGACAACCTCTTCGGTGTTGACCTCTCACCGGAAGCAGTTGAAATCGCCCAGCTTGCCATTTGGCTGTGTTCCTCGTATAAACGCAAAACCCTTGCAGACCTATCTAAAAATATCGTCTGCGGCAATTCGCTAATCTCAGACCCAACCGTTGACCCACTCGCACTCGACTGGCAAAAAACGTTCCACGATGTCTTCTCCCGCCCAAACCCCGGCTTTGACGCCGTTATCGGAAACCCGCCTTGGGAAAGAATGAAATTACAGGAACGCGAATTCTTTGACACCTCCGCCCCTGAAATTGCCGCCGCGACCGATGCCGCAAAACGCCGCAAACTCATCGATAAGCTCAAAACTAAAAATCCAGACCTGTATCAGAAATACCTCGATGCACAATCAAAAGCCGATAATTCGCTTGCCTATATCCGTAGTTGCGACCGCTACTCACTCACAGGCAAAGGTGACATAAACACTTATGCTGTCTTCGCGGAACTTGCCCACTCCATCGTCTCACCCGCAGGCCAAGTTGGTCTTCTTGTCCCTACCGGCATCGCAACCGATAAAACCAACGAGGACTTCTTCGCAAAACTTGTCGATTCACAAATGCTATCCGGCCTATACGACTTCGAAAATAAAGCCCCCATTTTCCCGGATGTCCACCGTTCTTATAAATTCTCCGTTCTCCTCTTCGGCGGCGCTAAAATGAAATGCAAATCCGCTGATTTCGTTTTCTTTGCTCGTACAATGGACGACCTCAAAGACGATAAACACCATATCGCACTATCCGCCAATGACTTCAAACTTCTCAACCCCAATACCCGCACCTGTCCCATCTTTCGTTCTAAACGAGATGCGAATCTGACTAAATATATCTATAAGCGTGTTCCTGTCCTTATCAATAAAACCCGAAAAGAAGGCGGCAACCCTTGGGGAATCAAATTCTTCACAATGTTCCACCAGACCAATGATGCCGAATTATTCCACACAGCCGAACAATTAAAGGCCGATGGCTTCAAACGCTCCGGCTCAAACTGGAAAAAAGGCAAAACCGTATTCCTGCCCCTCTACGAAGCAAAAATGCTCCAAATGTTCGACCACCGCGCCGCAAGCGTCATCGTCGATGAAGAAAACTGGTTCAGGCAGGGGCAACCCGATTCATCCTCCGTTGTCGCCCACCAGAATCCAGAATTCTCCGTCGAGCCAAGATGGTGGGCATCTCAAGAAGTTATCAACAAAGCTTTGGGGGAAACTGCCCCGCCTGCTCTGTTGGCCTTCAAGAACGTTACAAGTCCGACAAACCAGCGAACGATGATTGCCGCGTTTGTACCTTCTGTCGGTGTTATAAACTCCTCGCCGTTGATTAGATTTGAGGACAAGATACCCGCTTCTATACAATGTTGCCTTCTTGCCAATCTAAATGCGTTCATCCTCGATTATGTCGCAAGGCAAAAAATCGGCAATGTCAACTTAAACTTTTTCCTTATCGAGCAATTCCCTATGTTCCACCCTGACTTCTATAAGCAGAAATGTCCCTGGGATAAAAAACAAACGCTTGAAAAATGGATTTCCGGCCGCGTGTTGAAACTAACCTGCACAAGCAACGATATGATTCCCCTTGCCGAGGCCGTTGGCTTCAAACCAACTGTTCACAAATGGGACACCGCGGAACGCCTCGACCTTATGGCTGAACTTGACGCCGCCTATTTTATTCTTTACGGCATCGAACGCAACGACGTCGAATACATCCTTTCCACTTTTGCCGGTATCCGCGATGAATCCCCCGACCTTCTCGCTGGCTCAAACACCTCCGCCCGAATTCTCAAATTCTACGACGACTTAAAATCTCAATCCCCGTCAAACTAAAACCCCCGACGAAATCGCCATTGTGGAAGGCAGAGGCAAGTGAGTTTCAACTTTTGGGGCAGATGTTCTTTGTGGCTAAAACAAATCTCCACCTCAAATCCCTCCCTCAAAAAACCTTGATTCTTAAAGCACTCCATAAGTATATATGCATATACTAATATGCTTTTACTAAAAGTCCCTCTGCGCCACCAGCGGAATCAGCGTCTAAAAAAAGCAGTGAGTTTTTAGTTTTGACTTTTGGGGCGGATGTTCTTTGTGGCTAAAACAAATCTCCACCTCAAATCCCTCCCTCAAAAA
>Ga0315289_10002505_pt1 | contig 28088 bp, 30 predicted proteins | sample YL17G11_40_MG_FD_203452 | JGI IMG/M metagenome (GOLD analysis project Ga0315289, IMG submission 203452) | Sediment microbial communities from Yellowstone Lake, YNP, Wyoming, USA - YL17G11_40 | ecosystem: Environmental > Aquatic > Freshwater > Lake > Sediment | place: USA: Wyoming | collected... | reverse complement strand
GGACGTCAATGATCTCCCCGATCTTCTCTGGAGCAGGCTTTCCTGCTATCATGCCCACGTCGATTACCCGAGCCCCCTCTGCCTCGTAGTACCTGGCGAGTCGGGCTATCTCGTCCAGCTTCCTTTGAGGGGCATTCACTATCTCCGCTATCACAGGCATGGGGAAGCCTTGGCCGACGGGGACAGCTCTTTCACCAGAACCAATTACTAATCCTCCGCGCTCAACGTAAACCTCGCGCCAGTTCGTCAGAGCTTCCTCTATCTCGGCCTCGGCCTTCGTCCTGATCATGTCTCTGGCAAGCTCCGATGCCGGCGTTGTCTTCGACAGACTCAAACCTTCCATGAAGCATATTGCCAGGTCCACAGCGTGGATCGTGCCCTTGAAGGTCGGGATGCCGGTAGCCTCCTCGATCGATGATACGTCCCCCTGCACTGATCCAGGCATCAGAATCATGTCATAGCTACGCAGATCCATTCGATTTAGAAGGTTGGCGGCGTACTCAGGCGTTATGAAAGCAGCTACTGTAATTGGCAGCGAGACTACGTCGATCTCCCTTCCTGTCTCTGAAGCTGAGCGTTTCACCATATCTTCAGCCAATAACCCTGTAACAGCTAGTACCCTCAACGTCTATCCAAGCCCTCTGTTGATTATGGTGATCAACTAGTAATTCTGATTTTAGCGCCCTCGTTGTTCGGCCTCGTGTAGAAGGCGCTTCCTCTTCTGCCCTCTGAGTTAAGGAACTTGTTCAGCTTTCCCTTTACCAGTTCAGCCTGCCGCTCACCCTCGACAAGGCCGTAGAAAGCGGGTCCCCACGAGCTTTGGCCCGCTCCATACGAGCCTGAATTCAAAAGGAAACCAACGCCCGCCTCGATCAGTGGGTGGCTGTAGCGCCCACCTTGAACCTTGAGCCAGTACTCTCCGAACTTGTAGTCGATGGCTGTCATGGCCTCGCCGAAGGCCTTTATGTCGGCGTCAATGATGCTTGGGATCATCTTGACGAGGACAAGCCTAGCCACCTCGCCTACGAGGGATTCGGGCGGTGGCTCGAACATACTGAACGCCTTCTTTTCGATCTCACCGCTTACATTCAGGCTTATCTCTGGGACGCCCACGACGAAGAGCCAATCCTCGGGTATATCGCGGTGGAAGATCAGCGGTGGTATCGAATTGAGCTCATCCGTCCTGTGGCCGCCATCCACTATGAACCCGCCGTGTTTGAAGACCTGGGTGCCTATACCGGATATCTTAGACCGTGATAGTTTCATCGCAATATCCTCGGCCGAGAGGCCCAGGTTGTAGATCTTTGAAACGGCGAAACCTACCGCGAGGGCGAGCTGGGTGCCGGACCCGAAGCCTTGGTGCTCTGGTATATCTGATAATACCTCAAACTCTATACCAGCATCCACGCCGGAGTCTCTGAGAATTGTTCCTGCGAACTCGAGCACTCGGCTTGGACGAGGCCCCATAGCTTTCATTGTTTTAGCAGGCGAGGCCTTCAGGACGATCTTAGGCTCCTGGATGGCGACGCCTACGCTTCCATGTATTCTTCCAAGGTCACCCCTCATGTCGGCTATGCTGAAATGTAGCCTCGATGGCGTCGTTATAGTTACTTCTATGTCTGAGCCCTCCAACGGTCGATCAGTCTCTCAAGTGCTTCCACTGTCCTCGTCTCGGGTGAATCCTGTGATGAAACCTTCAATACTACTCGTTTACACCTGTTAAACCTATCAACATAATCTTCAGCTTCGACCAATTTACAGTTTTTCAAGTAGTATTCAATACGCGTAGCATGGATAATTGCTTCTATCGCTTGAGCTCTCCCCCTGCTGAAAGCGATCGGGGACTCCGTGATCAACTTGATCGACGAAGCCTCTCCGACGAATGAGGAGCGTTCTTTATCGATCTCTTCCCTCTTCAACATTGTCAGAAAAACGACTGCGTCCGCCTGCTCAATGGAATTGTCGTGACTGAACTTTGGCGGTGAGAAGTCGAATTTTTCCTCTTTGAAGGCAGTAACCAAGAAAATCGCAGGGTCATTTATTACATTTATACAAGCCTCTGGGTTACGATTCAAGTTGCTATGTGTCTTACTAGATCTGTATGGTCTTATTTCAAGTTGAACTGGGCCCTTCCGAGTTACACCCATCGGGGCTGCGTTGATCGATCCGTCTGGGTTCAGCGTCGTCAGAACCGACTCTACTACGCTCCCCCTGCTGAAGCCGATCCTATCTAGAGCCTCCTTGAGGTTCTGAGTCTTGATTGGTATCAATTTTTCAAAAATACTCCTTCTCGTAAAACTAAAGATTATCGATCAAACGTTTCAGCAGGTACGAGGTAGTCTCCCTGGGTACCCAATACAACTCTATAACGTTTCTTGTTGTTTAGAATGTATTCCTCAAGAGTACCTCTGAACTCGACGAAGTCGTCCTTCTTAGCCTGCTCTGTGAACTTACCACGGTAACTCAGCAGCTCTGATATGTCGAAGCTACCTTTAGGGTCTTTAAATTTCAATTCACGTAGCCAATATCTGCATGGCGTGAAGATTGAGTCTTTGTCTTCGGAGACTATGCCTCTGCACGTAATCTTATGGAGAGGCTTTGACGAAGATTCAGCTTCTCGAGGTTCGTTTATCAGCCTTACGAAATACTCTGTTTGTAAAAAGAAGCCGTGAAGGATCTTTCTTGTTTCAATCTCGAAGAATTTTCGGGGGTTTAAACCCGTATCACCCCATCTGGATCTCGTGACCTTCTCGACTTCGTCTTTGTTGTAAGCTCTGAAGTCTCCAGTCTTGTTTCTGAGGGCTGAAAGTGCTTCGTAGAACTTCCTACCTTCTCTCTCCCCATGTACGATAAGATCTATGTCAGATTCCTTCGTGGCGAACCCGGTCATCAAGGAGCCTGAGATGCCCAGACATTTCAGCGGCACTTTGCTTTCATTAACTAAAGCTAAGACGAACTTCTTAGTTTCTTCTTCGAGGCCAGTTACCTGGTTCTCTAAAATCGTCATGAGGGTCGCATGGGGGTTGTAGACCCGTTTTATCTTTTCGACCGGAACTGTCTGTAGACTCTGACCCAGATAATCGACTTCACCGATATAATGGGGATATTTTGCCTTGAGGAGTTCTGTGGTGTCTTCGATGTCGTATACTCGACGATACCTTTTCCCTAGATGAAGTCTCTCACCTTCAGGATCAGGGATGTATCTGAGGTAGGCTATCACCCTGCCTCGGGGATGGCGGAAGCCCTTCACTGCGAAGAAGAGACTCTCCACCGTCTCCAGGTAGTCCCCCTCGATGAACTTCGTCACCACGATCCAACGATATTGGTGAGAACCATATAAGTAGGATGTGGATGAGAATAACGATTGGTCAGGCTTGAGGAGAGACGAGGTAGGTGACTACGTGGGCGGATGCGCGCAGCTTGCCGCCCTTCTTGAGGTTTCGGCGTATCCTAAGCCTGGGAACGTGCACAGGCTCAGGGACTTCCCGTCGACCAGATACGAGCACTTCCTTGCGGGAAGCGTGGCCATCTCCCCTGTCATAAGGGAACTCGCAATGAGTGGCTACGATGTGGGAACCAGACAAAAGACCTGGGAGGACATTGGAATAGGTAGCAAGATTCTGGCTGCCGTAGAGGTTTCGTCTAGGTGGCAAAGTGGCGGTAATGTAAACCTCGGCGTGATTCTCCTCTTCACACCGATCTCCATAGCGGCCGGGTACGCCTTGAGAGACGGTCCCCTAGACCTAGAAAAACTCAGGGATACGGTAAAGATCTTACCAAAATCTACGACGCCCGTCGACTCGATAAACCTGTTCAAGGCCATCCGCTTAGCGATGTCCGACAGGGTTTTGGGACGGGTTGAAGAGCTCGACGTCGGGGACGACTCCTCGCTTGAACGGTTGAACCGCGAGGCGATAACTCTTCAAGGCGTCTTCGAGAGGTGCGCCGGCAGAGACGCCGTATGCAGGGAATGGGCGTCGGGTTTCGAGACAACTTTCACGAAGGGCTATCCGTACCTGTTCAACGCCTTGAAGGGCTCCGGGGACATCAACGTGGCGGTCGTGGATACGTTCCTCTATCTCCTCTCCGAAGAGCCAGACTCGCTTATTTCCAGAAAGAAAGGTCGTAAAGCTGCCCTGGATGTGAGTGGGAAGGCCCGAGCCATCGTGTCCGCCGGAGGATTCGGCTCAAAAAATGGAAGAGAGATGACGTCGGCGCTCGATCGGGAGCTCCAGAGTTCTGCAGGTTCGATGAACCCTGGGACAACGGCTGACCTTACGGCGGCGTCGATCTTCCTCCTCTTGCTTGAGGGTTGGAGACCTTAAATCGCGGTCCCTAACTCATTCCGGAAAATACTTGAGATCTCTTCGGGTTTCTCGAACACTATAAGGCCTTCCATGGTCCGCAGCCTCTCGACGTTCTCCGCGTCTTCCTTCCTGACCCTTAGTCTCAGCTTGCGACCGTCTGGGAGCGTAGTCGTAGTCCTGCCCTCGTGGTAGTCGCATGGTATGATGTAAACCGGCACATCTGCCTTCAACGCCTGGATGATGCTGTTTGTCAGGAGCGTGTCGGCGATTCCGTGTACGATCTTTGCTACAGTGTTTGACGTGGCTGGCGCCACGATGAGGAACTTGAAGTCGCCCATCTGAGCTCGCCCCGCTAGGAAGGGCGTGTTCGCGTCTTCCTCAGTGTAAACTTTGGCGAAGCTTTCCCTCAGCTTGTCGTATATCTTATAATACTTGGCGACTTGTTCCCCTGCTTTTGAAAGAAAGACCTCGATATCTAAAGCCCGGTATTCTTCTTTAATTAGCGTTATAGCTTCCACCGTTTCAATTATCTTATCTCCACTACCCGTGATACCCCAAGCAACCTTGACCCTAACTGTCTTCATTGATCGTCCTCCTGCTCTTTCTTACTCCCATCTTTCTCGTTCAGGAACTCGATGAACCTTTTAACAGTTTTTCTCAGACTCCTGAACCCTTCCTCATCCACTTTCACCCCCTCCAAGGAGTCTTTTGACCAGAAGGTTGCGCCGATGTTCGCTCCGAAGGCGCCGCCGCTCACGGCGATGATCCCGTTGAGCATGAAGAACGTTATGATCTGCTGAATTGCGAGCTCCTGGCCGCCCACTCTGTCCCCGCCTATCGCTATAGCCATACCCTTCTTACCTCTAAAGGTATGAGGATCAGCTGCCACCAAGGCTCTAGTTCTGTCTATGACAGCCTTCGTCTGAGCTGTAACGCCGCCGTTGTAAACGTGGGAGGCTACAATGATTCCTTCAAATTCCCTCAGCAGTGGGTACAACTCATCCATATCATCCTTGAAGGTGCACCCATTCTTCTGTAGACAGTAGTCGCAGTGGATACAGTAGTTGATCGTCTTGTCCCTGACCGAGAAGAACTTTGTCGAGTAGCCTTCTGCCTCGATCATTTTGAGGGTTTCACGTAATACGTACTCGGTAGCCCCGGCTCTGGGGCTCCCGCATAGGCCTAGGATCATCGGTTATCTCTTCGGGTTGAAGGTAGAAAAATTAATCGTTATGTTTTGTGGCGCTACAAATTTTTTGGAAACGCCAGCAGCTCCAGAACCGATAGCCTCTTCGACGGGTCAGGGTTAGAGATGTCCGAAACAATGGATGGTCTTAGGACTAGAGCTGTGTCGAGTCTCCTCTTGTTGCCAGCTACGGCAATGACCTTACCTTCTACAAGCTTCTTCTCAGCGGCGACAGCTGCGACTTCTATAGCTGACTTCACGCCGGGGCCGAAGATGAGGAGGGCATCCCTCATCTCACCCCTATCTTGTATAGGTAGCTCGGATTTCTCCACGAAACTGATGCCGAGCTTCTTCATCTCCTTCTTGACATCGTCCGTGTAGGTAAATTCAGTCACGCTCACGACTTTCACACCTTTCAGTTTGCCGGCCATCTCGATGGCTGTTTTACCGTTCCTGCTAGCCATGACGACCGACGAAATGTCGCCCTTCAAAACTCTGTCGTTCAGAGTTGCGTAGAGATCTTTGGGATTTCCCTTGTCGGACTTATCGAAACTCTTTTCTTTTTCGGCCAAAATTGATCACTGGATATTTACGAAGTGAATTAGCTTAAACAATTTTCCCATTATTCTAACCATTTCTGGTTATCTTTTTCATTATAAGAAAAGAGTCATGACGTCATCGATATTCTTGCTTACTTTAAATTTTCTCTGGAAGAATCGAAGAATGTTAGCCATGTCTTTCCTCAGGGTTATCTGGGCGTTTGGGTCGCCTCTGGATATGTACTGCGGCCAGTCGATAAGGTAGATCTTCCCCTCTCTTGAGGCCATCAAATTGAACTCGCTCAGGTCATTGTGGATTACCCCTGCATCATACGCTTTTTTTACATTGGTCAGAATCTCGTCTAAGAAGGCTTCTGGATCGTCCAGCTCCGAGACCTCCGAGAGCTGATGACCTTCTATGAATTCCATTACCACGACATGCCTGTTTTGGGAGATGGGCCTAGGGACGGAGATGTCGGCTTCATACGCCTTCATGAGTGCCTCATACTCCCTCTCGGCCGCCAGCCTGGATTGGTAGAGCCAGGACATGTGCCTGCGTTTGCCTATGAAGTTCCGCTTCCTCCTTGTGTCTCGGAAGCTGACCCTTCCGAGTCTGTGAAACTTCACGGCGACCTTCTCTTCCTGCGGCGTCATAGCCTCCAGGACATCAGCTTCCTTCCCCATTCCCACGGGCATACCGAGTGACTGCAGCACATCGCCCTTGACGAGGGCGTTCAAGGCGAGTAGATCATAACCATTATAGTTCAGAATATAGCCTGAATAGGACTCCGCCTGACCATAGAGTAGATCCTTCTTGTCAAGCTCGCCTAGCCAGAACTTGGCCTCTTCCTCGCTCAGGCCTGAGTATTTCGTCAGAACATCTATCGGCACGAACTCGTACTTGGACATTCCCAGCTCGATTCCTAATAAGACCCTCAGCTCACGCGGATCTAGGCGTGTTAGCAACAGAGCAGCCTTTTCAGCTGAGGACACGCTGTATAGATTCGACTACTTGATTATATCCTCGTTGCCCACCGATCCTATGATAGCACGAAGTATAATACTATAGTAGAAACTATTATATCTCTTTGTAATGTCTAGTTTAGCCATGAGCGAAAAGAGAAGCTCCCCGTTCCTTCTCTCGGTGACTGCCATATTCACCGCTCTTGTCTGTGTAGTTACCATGTCATTTTCAGTCTACGTCCCCGCAACCAGAGGCTTCTTCAATATCGGCGACTCAATGGTCTTCTTGTCAGCTCTTCTGTTCGGTCCCTTGGTCGGTGCATTCGCTGGCGGAGTAGGCTCTGGACTCGCTGACTTGCTCCTCGGATACTCATATTATGCGCCAGCCACACTGGTGATAAAAGGATTTGAGGGCTTCATAGTTGGAGAACTGAATAAAAGGAAGCCAAGCTTCTCCGTCGGCTCATGGAGGATCTACACCTTGACCTTGGGGTTGATCATAGGGGGCCTCCTAGGCTATTTCGGGATCAACTATTACAGCGGAGACGTTGAAGTCGCCCTTGGGTTAAGCTATTTCACTTTGAACATCCCACAGGCCTTATGGGCTGTTCTCTCGGTCCTCGTCGTTGCCTCGATAACTTACTTTGCATGGAAGCACGATCCCGAGATGGGCTGGACCATTTTCACCGTGATAGTTGGCGGTCTGTTGATGGTTACCGGCTACTTCCTCTACCAGTACTTCCTCATCGGTCCACTCTTCCAGATAGAGGTCATAGCCATAGCTGAAGTTCCGATAAACATCGGGCAGATGATCGTGGGAATCGTAGTCTCGCTTCTTCTAGTGAAGCCTATCAAGAAATACCTGTCATTCCTCTAAAAGAGGCTATAAAAGAACCTGAAGGTCGTCGAGTGCTGACATCACCCGCCTCCCTTTCTCTGTTATCTCGATGTACCTGCGTTTTCCTTGGGCTATCGAAGATATTAGGCCTCTACCCTCTAGGTCGGCTAGGTGCTGGTAGACGGCGCCTATCGTCATATCTTGCCCCATCCCCTTCCAGATCTCGTATCCGTATGTTTTTCCACTCGTTAAGACTATGCGAAGTATCTTCTCCTTCGTGGAGAGCTTTGAACCCAATCCAGGAGTCTTCGTTCTTCTAGTCAGACTCCTCAAGATGTCGTCGGTCTTTAATCCACTGCTTGTTATGAGACTAACGACGCAATCTCGCTTGTCAATCTTCCCTGCCTCGACTAAGCTCTTGAGGCACGCGACCGTAGAGGCGCTAGCCGGCTCTGGGAAAATGCCCTCGAGCCTTGCGATCTCTCCGCCAGACTTGATCATCTCCTCATCTGTCACGGTCACTGTGAATCCACCTGACTCGTGGAGCGCCCTCAACGCCAGTTCGCCGAAGAGAGGCTCTGCCACGTTTATTGCCATAGCTTCAGTTGCTCCCTTGCCCATTTTTACAGGTTCGTCAAGTCCCTGCTCGAAGGCCTGGGCTATGGGAGGGCAACCCGCAGCCTGTACACCGATAAGCCGAGGGGGTTCCTCCACGAGCCCCATCACCTTAAGTTCCCGATATCCTTTCCAGAGCGAATTAATCGTGACGCCACTACCCATCGCCACGACAAGCCAGTCGGCTGCGACTCCCTGTTCCACCAGCTCGTAACTGATAGTCTTCAATCCCTCGATAGATAGGGGGTTAAGCTCAGTAGTAGCCTGGTACCAGCCCTTCTCCTGTTCTAAGTTTTGAGCCCTCTTTACGGCCTCTTCGACGGCCTCCCCGGCCTCGATTATGTCGGCGTCGTATGCCATCATCTGGGCGAGCTTCCCGAGGTCCATGTTCTTTGGCACAACTAGGTGGCAGGAGATGTCCGCCTTGGCGGTGTACGCAGCCACCGATGCGCCGTGGTTCCCGTCGGTCGCACAGACGATTGAGTCGAACCCCTTTGAGAGGGCGTCAGAGACAATTAACGCCGCTGAACGGTCTTTGAACGAGCTCGTAGGGTTTCTTGTCTCGTCCTTGAGCCTCAGGTTGCTAAGCCCAAGGGATTCGGCGAGCCTTTGAGACCTCTGTATGGGCGTTCCCCCTTCCCCGAGGCTGATCACCTTTTGAACAGGTGGCATGATCGGACGGTATCTCCAGAACCTCAGCTCGCCAACGAGCTCCACATTCTTAAGGTACTCCTCGTCGAAGACATATTCTAGCTGGCCGCCACATTTCTCGCAGGAAGGTTTACCGTGATCAACTTGGAAGACATAACCGCAGCGGGAACAGACGAGGCTGAGGCGTGGTTTCATTCTACTTGATTTACACCCTTGTGGGTTTTAAGGATTCAACCCTGATCAATCAACTCTTTATACAATTCATCACATTCGTATTCTGAACACGGGGGAGACGACTTTGAGGCTGGCGGATCTGAGACCCGGCATAGAGCACATGGACTTCAGGGTGAAGATAATTAAGCTCAACGAGGCGAGGAAGGTGAAAACCTACTCAGGGTTGGAGCACACCCTGTCTGAAGGCGAGGTAGCCGACGACTCAGGTAATGCATCATTCACTGTCTGGAACGAGAAAATCGCTGAGCTTGAAGGGATCGAGGTAGGAGATCTTGTTGAGATGAAGAACTGTTTCATCACCTCCTTCAAGGGGATCATCCAGATCAACGTCGGCCGAGACTCCAGTGTAATTAAAATTGGGTGAAATAGGTTGCTCGATGAGGCCATTTTGAGGAGACTTAGAGAGGAGGCCATAAGCTGCCTTCCAAGGCACGGCACTCACAGCTATGAACACACGGAGCGAGTCTACAGAACCTGCAGGCTCCTTAGCGACAATGTAGGTGCCGACGAGTCTATCTTACTACCGGCAGCTCTTCTCCACGACATTGGGCGTGGAGAGAAAAATCATGCATCGGTGGGAGCTGAGAGGGCGAAGTCAATCCTTATGGAGCTTGGCTTCACGAAGGAGAGGATCGAAATGGTGGCTGACGCTATTTCCACACACAGCTTCTCTGGAAATAAGACCGCTATTAGTGTTGAGGCGAAGATCCTATCTGACGCTGACAAACTAGATGCATTGGGAGCTGTTGGCATTTATCGGGCCGCGGCTTACAGTGGCGAAGAGCCGAGAGGTATAGACGAATTTATAGCCCACTTCCATGATAAACTCCTCGGGCTATCCGGCATATTCTACACAGAAGATGCGAAGTTGATGGCGGAGAATAGGGTAACTTTCATGAAGACGTATCTAGACCAGCTTGGTCTGGAGTTATCGCAGGAGGCTTAATTCGTCGACACGACCGTTCATGAGGTTACAATAACTCTTCACCAGTGATAGTTATAATCAACCGCGTATGTTGATGCCAAAGAAGTATAGGTAAATGCGCTGGAAATTAGCTTAAAACCGCGTCTAAGAGAGGTTTTTGACTATTTTACTCGTCTTCATCTTCCTCTTCTACCTTCTTACCCTTCGGCTGAGGAGGGGTAAGAGGGTCGATGCAGATATACAAGATATTATTTCCCCTGATGAAGACGTCGCCGTAGTTTGCGACCAAGTCGTTCTCGTCGTACTCCTTAGCCCCTTTAAGCATCAGGTTCATGTAGCCGTCGGCCCGCGTCATCCTCCCCCAGTACTCCCCGCGTCCCTTAAGGCTGATTGTAACATTATTCCCTACGCTCTTGATGAGGACATTCAGCGGCTTCTTGCTAGGTTCCATACAGGCACCGTCTATTTAGTTCAGTTATACAGCCTCAGCGGTTATTATAAAAAGCTTCTGAAACACCAACTAAATACATACAATCCTTCAAGGGTTTATGATGGCTATCCAGTCGTGAGAATCAGTATCAAGGATAGTAGGCGACTTGAAGCCACTCTCAACCAGAATCGAATAAAAGGAGTCCATTGAGAAAGTTTTCCTTAACGCCGTTACACCCATCGATCCCTTTCTTCGTGAGACTCTTCTGAGCTCGGACAATGCCCTTGCTGGTTCTGACAGGTTTTGGAGGAGAGTGAAGGAGAAAATCACTTCGAACACATCGTCGCGGAGAGGCAAGTTTTCGGCATCTCCTTGAAATAAATGTTTGTCAGCCAAAGGTTGAGCCTTCCGATACGCAAACGAGATTAGGTTCGATGACAGATCCAAGCCAACGTACACGCCATCAATCTTCTCAAGGAAGAGACCCGTCCCGCACCCTACGTCGAGGACAATCTCGTCTGGACTTGACTTCAGATACTGTAAAACCTCAACGTACTTTGAGAGTTGTTCTTCATTATATCTGAGATCGTAGATCTTACCACCTAACTCATCGTACATCTTTTTGACTCGTTTCTTGTGGTGGTTGCGCATCAACCTTAGTATCATGAAGGTCATTATTCCCTTTTCCTAGTTAAGCTAACTAAGCCGAGAAAAGGCGGAGAAACTAGTCTCAAGTTATGAATACTTAATCTGGCCATGATTTTGAAGGTATATTTAATAAAAGCCTAAATAAAGCCGACCACAAATTAACATATATATTTCAAAAAAAAATTATCAAAACTCGATTTACATCTTAACTGTCTTCATGAATGAGTCTTATTATACCGCGTAAAAATCTCTGGACAGCAATCATATCTATACATGTTTTTCACGGGTAACAGTGGATTTTTAGTCCGAACGCCTCTTTTTGTCTCAAATTATTGTGACGAAAAAGGTTAAATCCCTAGGACTTGGGTTTTAACCATGTTGGCAAGTTTAATATTATTCAGGTAACCCCTACTTCGATATGGGGTCAAACATTAGGCATCGAAGTTCAAAGGTTTTCGATGGGGATGATCGCCTAAGTCAGAGGACACTCCTGAGAGGAGTGGGCGTTACAGACGAGGATCTGGGGAAACCTCTAATAGCCATCGCCAACTCTTGGAACGAGATAAACCCCGGTCACACCTATCTTGATAGACTAGCCAAGTATGTTAAACAAGGAGTATCGGAGGCAGGCGGGGTCCCACTCGAGTTCGGCACGATAGCCGTCTGCGACGGCATAGCAATGGGCCACGACGGAATGAAGATGAGCCTTCCCAGCAGGGAGATAGTCGCAGACTCTTTAGAGATCATGATGGAGGCCCACGGCTTCGACGCCATGGTCTGCTTGACCAGCTGCGACAAGATCGACCCCGGCATGATGATGGCCGCAGCTAGAATGGATATACCGACCATTTTCTGCCTAGGGGGACCCATGGAGCCCGGTTGTCCAACGTGGGGGAGATACCGGGGAAAGACGATCACGGTCCAAGACATGTTTGAGGTTACTGGCCTCGTCAAGACCGGTGAGATGAGCAAGGAAGAGGCCTATTACCTGGAGAATATATGCTGTGGAGGCCCCGGGGCATGTGGCGGAATGTTCACGGCTATGACCATGCAATGTCTCATCGAGGCCATCGGGATGACCATCCCCTTCATGGCGACGGCTCCAAGTACAGGAGCGCAACGGGCAAGGCTCGCCATAGAGGCTGGGAGAAAGATCATGATGCTCCTGAAGAATGATATCACCCCGAGCAAGATTATGACGGAGAGAGCCTTCAGGAACGCGATAACCGTCGACATGGCCCTGGGAGGCTCTACAAACACCGTGCTGCACCTGAAGGCAATAGCCTACGAGCTTGGTTACGACCTCGATCTGTCTCTATTCGACGAGATCAGCAGGGGTACACCTCATCTCTGCAATATGGCGCCCGCTGGCCCTTACAAGATCTCTGATCTTCATAGAGCCGGTGGAATCCCTGCGGTTATGAAAAGAGTTGAGAGCCTCCTAGATGGAAGCGTCATAACCGCGACTGGCACACACCTCAGCGAGAACATCGCCGAGGCGAAGGTCTTCGACGACGATGTGATAAGACTTCTTGAATCCCCCGTCCACAGAGAAGGTGGAATAGCGATCCTTACAGGAAGCCTAGCGCCGGATGGAGCTGTCGCGAAAATGGCGGCCATAAGCCCTAAGATGTGGGTCTTCGAAGGTGAGGCAAAGGTCTTCAACCGTGAGGAGGAGGCCGTCTCGGCGATCCACGGTGGTAAAATTAAAGCTGGGGATGTCGTCGTCGTCCGGTACGAAGGACCTAAAGGTGGTCCAGGCATGCGCGAAACGCTGGTTGCGACCAGCGCGATAGTTGGTTATGGTTTAGGGGAATCGGTAGCGCTAGTTACGGACGGCAGGTTCTCTGGCGCTTCTAGAGGCCCATGTATCGGACATATCTCGCCGGAGGCCGCGGCAGGGGGACCAATCGCAATCGTCAGGGACGGAGATCGTATCAGCATCGATATCAAGAAACGAAAGATTGACCTGAGAGTTCCTGAGGAGGAGATAGCTAAACGCCTGTCAAGATGGAAGCCCCTCGAATTAAAGATAAAGAAAGGCTACCTTGCACGATACGCCTCGCTGGTTACCTCCGCCGATAAAGGTGCGGTGCTAGAGGCTAAGAGGTCTTAGAGGTCTCTTCCTTCACAATCTTCTCAGTCAATTTTTCAACGTCATAGAGTGGAGTGTTAATCTTCTCGTCCAATGGTTTAGCAAATTTTTTCTCGATAGCTCCCCTGTGTAGCGTATTCATTGTGCAGAATGGTATTAACCTCCCGTCGGGCGTTCCGTAGTGTATGACGCATCTCTCCACCCGCTCCAAATCGAAGTTGTAGGGGTCCATGAAGTGCATTGAGCCGATCATGATCATGTTGTGATGGAGTTTACTCAGGCTACTGTAGTCTCCATTCGTTATGACCGGGAGCATGTGCTTCCTCAGGGCACCCAGCCTCACGTTTTTCATCACGCCACTTACTGCAGTTACCTCAGCCCTCCTCTTCTTCCCACTCATGAACTTCTCGTTGGCTTTAGACACAGCCTTCAAGAGGCCATCAATGTTGAGCTGCGTTGATATCGGCACGACCTTATCTCCCTCTACTATAAGGTAGGTAGCCATTCCACAGTGGTGGTGGGCGCTGAAGTCGATGTATTGTCTTTTTTTCAGGTTCCCGATGAACTTGATGAAAGGCATGACGGTGGACACCGGATACCAGTCCTCTTGCTTCACTAGACCTTTCGTCTGCTCCTCGGCGAGGCGCATGAGATCCGGGATGGTTATCCGCATCCTCTTCCGCTCTTTCTTGTTGATGCGACCGGTTATGGAGACGGGCTGGAAGTTGATGCACCTGACGATATCCCTGTACTCTATCGCGAACCTAATTATGTTGCCGACCTGGTCGTCGTTCACGCCTCCAACGAGGACGGGGACGAGGACAACGCTCCTGAAGCCCCCAGCCTTAAGATTGGCGAGGGCACGTTTTTTGATCTCGAATAAGTCGAAGCCCCTCGTGACCTTATATGGCTCAGGGGTGACTCCATCAAACTGAAGGTAAACTGTGCTCAACCCCGCCTTCTTCAGACTCTTGCAGTAGTCGATACTCTCGGCCATCTTTATGCCATTCGAGTTGACCTCAATGTGTCTGAAGCCTAGATCCTTCGCCATTTTTATCAGATCCGGGAGGTCGTCCCTGACCGTAGGCTCACCACCGCTGAACTGAAGGGCGGGAGGCGGGACGGGGCGGTTAGAAAGAAAGTTCTCCATCATGCCCCGGATCTCCTCCTTCGTAGGCTCGTAGAGGTAGCCAGCGGCGCCTGCGTGAGCGAAGCAGATGGGACATCTTAGATTGCATCGATTAGTGATATCGATTATAGCCAGAACTGTCTCAGATTTGTGCTCTTGGCAGATACCACAATCGTAAGGACAACCCCTTGACTTCTTTGTCCGGGGGTTGCTGAGCTTCGTTCCCAACTCCTCGAAACCTTGGGCTCTCACATACTGCTCGTAATTACCCCAGTACAGGTCGGTGAACTCGCCGTGTTCAATGCAGGTCTTCTTTATGTAAACCCTGTTCTTCTCCTCGAATATCGTCGCAGGTAGTACCTTCAGGCATTCTGGACACAGACTCTTCGTCTCCTTGATTTCTTTCAATTTTAAGACCTGCCTCTTTTTCCTAACTTTCACCTTTCTTTATGAACGTTCCCGTTTGTTTCACCTTCTGGTTAGTGAAACTATGTGACCACCAACAGAGGTAAATAATGGGATAAAAGAGTTGCTACTGAGGAAGTTACTTTGTCGATCGACTTCGTGAGCGCCAAGGTCGGACGAGAGCTCAAAGAGATCGGCCTTACGGAATACGAATGCATGGCATATCTTGCTCTGGTCAAATACGGCGAGCTTACAGCGGGCCAGGTGAGCGGGAACACGTCGATTCCGTACTCGAAAGTGTACACCGTTCTAGATAGCCTTGAGAAGAAGGGTTGGATCGAGATAAAGAGTGGACGCCCTAGACTTTTTTACCCAAAATCTCCAGTTGAGGCGCTAAGGGCTGCGAAGTTGAGACAGGAGAACAAATTCGAAAAAAGTAGAGACACCATTGTCGACGAGATACAGGCCCTCTACGAGCAGAGAGAGATTAAGGAGAAGCCCGAGATATGGATAGTTAAGGGCGAAGAGAACATCCTCTCCAAGATAAAGGAAACCATGACCAATGTAAAACACGAGCTCATGGTCGCCATACCAGTTATCTCGCCTAAGCTTTTCCGTGAGCTCTTCCCGAACATCGAGATGATGAGAAATACAAAGGTTGAGATCAAGCTTCTAACAACAGACGAAGCAATCGCATCTCTGTCTCAACAGTTCTTTAGCCTCGCGGAGATAAAGGTGAGAGACGATCTATTCGGAGGAGGCCTCGTCGCAGACGGCCAAATTTCTTTGCTTTTCCTCAGCGGAAATAAGGGTGGGGAGGAGAATATGGCCATCTGGTCGGATCACGCGGGTCTGACGATGATCGCTAAGGTATATTTCGAGCATCTATGGGGAACGGCGAAGCCTTACACCCATCTCTAGCCAAGTAGAGTTCCCACCTTGGGAACAAACTCCCTTGAAAGACCTAGGATGGTTAGGGAAAGTTTTTCTTTTTCGAAGATGTTTTTCGCTACCTTGTTTATAGTGGATGATGACACACCTTCGATCTCCTCTATGATCTGGTTCATCGTCTTCGGATTCCCTGTCCTTATGGTCGTGATGCCTAACTGGATCATGCGGCTCTCGGGGCTTTCCGAACGTAGGACGGTAAAGCCAATTGTCTTCTGTTTAACTTCGTCCAAGTTCATTGAAGCATCGCCGTTTCTGAGAGCTTCGAGTTCGTTGAGAGTAGTTTGAATGACCTTCTCCACGTTTTCTTCCTTGGTGCCAGCGTAGACCGTGAAGAGCCCCGCATCGTTCATGGAGTAATTATGCGTGTATATCGAGTAGACGAGCCCTTGTTTCTCTCTAACCTCTTGGAAGAGCTTCGAACTCGCACCAAGGCCAAGGTAAGAGTGAAGAAGGGTCAGGGGCGCCCTTCTATCGTCTCCTTGAGCCGAGCCCTCAGAGGAGATAGCGATCTGTGCCTGACTCGATTCTCTCTCAATAACGTTGATGCCGGAATTAAATGAGGGTTTAACCCTTCCTCGTAGTTCCCCAGACCTTTTAAAACTAAGGTACTTTTCGGCTAAACCTATGACTTTATCAGGGTTCAAAGCCCCCGCGGCGGTAAGTGTCATGTTCGCAGGAACATAATGATCCTCATAGTATTTCCTCACGTTGTCTTGACCTAGTTTTACTAATCGATTGTACTCACCAAGGACCGAATGGGCCGCGTCGTTTCCCCTCCAAGCCTTCTCTACACATAGATCATGAACTAGATCCTCTGGATTGTCATCTCTTCTACTTATCTCGGAGCGTACTACTTGAAGCTCTTTCTTGATGTCCTCATGAAGGAGAAGCGGGTTTTGGACTATATCAGAGAGGACGTCTATTGCCAGCTCTGTGTTTTTCTCAAGGACTCTTGCGTGGAAACATGTGATATCGCGGTCCGTGAATGCGTTGAGGTGCCCCCCCTTCGCTTCTATGATGGTAGAGATCTCCGTAGAGGTCCTTTTTACTGTTCCCTTGAAAAGGAGATGCTCGAGGAAATGCGAGCACCCGGAGAAATCCTCATCTTCGTCACGTGAACCAATATTCGTCCAAAGGCCGATAGCAACCGACTTCGCTCCAGGCATCTTCTCTGTTACGACGCGTATATCATTAGATAATTTTGTGTAAATCACTCGTTCATCTTGAGTCAATTATGGGCACTACCACATGTAGACCATGATACAACATATCAGTTTCGTTGTCAGCTTGCGTAGCTCGAATTATCTCCCGCTGTAGCTAAGAATAATCCCCTGGAAACACCTTCGAATATGTTTTGAATTACTAACCTTCAAAACGACGGAAAGAGAATGAATTTTTTAAATTATTTGTTCTGCAACATTTTTTTGGCGAGTCTTGAACCTTCCTCAGTCAATGAGAAGGTTAAATCTGACTCAGATATGTAGCCAAATAGTTTCAATAGCTTGCTTCTCATCGTTGGCAGATTTTTTGTAATTTCGAAGAGAGTTTTTTCCGACCAAATTGAATGCGGCCAGCTGTACACAGCTAATTTTTCCGTAGTTACCTGTATTTTTTTCCGAAGCCAATCGAATTGCATTTGACCTCCTTCTTTCTTAAGGGTCACAAGGAGTTTTGATAAAACGTATAGGTCTTCCAAGTCTTCTAAGGATTCTTCGTTTAATGCTTCCAACTTTATGGAGCTAATATCTTTAGTTTGTTCAGGCTCGACAAGGTTTAATGAAGCAGCAACTAGGTGTGGTATAGCTTTACCTATGTTGATTCCTGTATTGCTGAGCTTCCACTGGTCGAAAGTATATTTACCGTTGTATTCTATTATCGAGGGTTTTCCACGTTCGCCTCCTTTAATAATTAACTTTGAGTCTAAAAGAGATTTCAACCATCCATTAATCTCCTTTTTATTCAACAGGTAACTGACGTCTTTGAGCTTGTTTTGAATATCGTGGGTAGTTAGATACCCTGCATCTTTCAATTTAAAGAGTATTAAAAAAATTAAGCGAGCTTTCTTACTGCGTAAGGGTTTTAGGTATAGTTCAAAAAGATCGTTTGTTAGTTGAATTTCTTCCGTTCGAATAAAAACTCCGTCACTTTTTTCGTTCACAGATCAATATTCAGGATTTTTTCGAATATTAAATTTTTGATACGGGATACAAAAAGTGATATAGTTTTATTCATCTACCATAATAGGTGATCTATTTGAAAAAACCAACGGTGTACGTCGTAAGATAACTTTTTGAAAAAGCTGTAGATCTTTTGAAAAAGCATACCGATGTATATGTTTTTAAAAAAGGAGCCCATCGAAAAAGACAACCCATTAAGAAAAATTGATAATATCGTAATCACCCCTCACATTGCCAGCGCAAGCGTTGACACTAGAACAAACATGGTTATCTTAGCAGCAACGAACTTGATCGAGGTTATTAAAGGAAGGGTACCTCCGAATCTCGTCAACCCTGATGAAAAAAGGCTAGACCCCTCTACAACCATCTTTTGATAAAATCAGAATTATTGTAGTTTTTTATCTCATAGTATTGAGACAAAAAGAGTATGAGTACCTTAAATGTTACAACTTTCCTTGTCTTTGCCTCTCTCCAAGCACATCAATCATGTCCTTGACCATGGCTGGTAGATCATAGCTAGGTTTCCAGCCCCACTCCTCCCGCGCAGCTGAATCATCTATGCTCTTTGGCCAGGAGTCAGCGATAGCCTGTCTATGGTCTGGCTTATAGGTTATAGTGAATTTAGGTATGTGTATCTTGATTTCCTCAGCGAGTTCTCTCGGTGAGAAGCTGACGGCTGCTAGGTTGAAGTCTGCGTGGTGTTTAAGACTACTCAAGTCCGCGTTCATAATGTCGATAGTGGCCTTGATACAGTCCGGCATATACATCATTGGAAGAGTAGAGTCCTCTCGGAGGAAACACTGGTACCTCATATGTTTTATTGCTTTGTAGAAAATTTCAACAGCATAGTCGGTTGTCCCACCTCCTGGTAGAGTCTTGTTGCTGATGATGCCAGGGTACCGGACGCCCCTGACATCGAGACTGAACTTATTAAAATAATAGTTGCAGAGGAGTTCCCCAGCGACCTTTGTCAGCCCGTACATTGTTCTTGGCCTAAGCACCGTATCCTGAGGCGTGTTCATCCTAGGGGTTTCAGGTCCGAAGGCGGCGATGGAACTAGGGCAAAAGACCCTGACCCTTTCGTGTTCCCTGGCGACCTCAAGGACATTGTAGGTGCCATCCATGTTCACTCTCCATGCAAGCCATGGATCTTTCTCGCCTGCGGCCGAAAGAATTGCAGCCATATGATAAACTGTGTCTATGTCGTATTGTTCGACAACTTTCTCCAGGGATTCTTTGCTTGTGACGTCTACTCGCTCGTATGGACCTGTCGTGAGTTCTTCCTGCGGAGGACGACTATGAACGCCTACGACAACGTTATGGTTCCCATATATCATTCGAAGTTTGGGCACCAGTTCCGAGCCGATCTGGCCCGTCCCTCCTGTGACAAGGACCCTCTTCATCTTAGAACCAGCCAAAATGACCCCTACTAATATTATCTACGTGGTCTTTTAAGACCGATGCCTCAAGGTTTGGAAACAGTTAAAGACTAAATCAATCAAGATTCTTCAGAGGACGATTGCAATGCGTAATCCAACAGCTTTTCTTCGAACTGAATATGAGGAACTCGTCGCAAAGGCTCTTGACTGGAAGCTAAAGGAAATAGAGGGACCGAGCGAGCCCGTATCAATGGTTGACGGAAGAGAAGTACTCATACTGTGCAGTAATAATTATCTTGGTTTAACGACGCATCCAAAATTGAAACGAGCTGTAATCCAAGCAACTAAGAAGTACGGAGTAGGATCAGGTGCAGTCAGAGCAATTTCTGGAACAATGGATATACACATGGAACTGGAAAGAAGGCTCGCAAGTTTCAAGAAAGCTGAAGCCTCACTCACATACCCTACAGGTTTCACGGCAAATTCTGGTCTAATCCCCCAGCTCGTGGGAGAGAGTGACTTAATCATCAGTGACGAGCTGAACCACGGTAGCATAATTGACGGCGTTAGGCTTTCGAAGGGAGACAGGACGGTCTACAAGCATAACAACATGGATGATCTATCGAATGTTCTTAGGGAAGCGGAGAAGCATACACCGGAATATAGGCGAATAGTAATAATCACAGACGGCGTATTCAGCATGGACGGCGACATCTCGCCTCTTGACAAGGTCGTTGAACTCGGGGCCGAGCATGGAGCCTTGGTCTACGTCGACGACGCTCACGGCGAGGGCGTTCTAGGCGAGGGTGGGCGGGGGATTGTGAGCCACTTCAAGCTAGACCATAAAAAGGTCCACGTCGAGATGGGCACCTTCAGCAAAGCCTACGGAACAGTGGGTGGCCACATCTCAGGCTCCCTCGACCTTGTAAGGTTTGCATGGAACAAGAGCAGGACATGGCTACTGAGCTCCTCCCATCCGCCGCCTGTCGTAGCGGCAACAATAGCCGCGATCGATGTCCTGGAGAACGAACCCCGCCACGTGAAAAGGCTCTGGAAGAATACCAGATATTTCAAGAAAGCCGTCGAAGACCTAGGATTCGACACAGGGCTATCCCAGACGCCCATAATCCCGATAATCGTCGGTGAGAGCCACAAGGCGAAGGCCTTAGCTGATAGACTCTACGAGAAAGGCATCTTCGTAGTCCCAATAGTATTCCCGATGGTAGCAAAGGATCGTTCAAGGATAAGGGTGCAGATGAACTCGAAGCTTAAAACCGAGCAACTGGACACGGTCATAGAGTCACTTGAGTATATTGGCAAGGAACTTGACATAATCTGACCAGACAAACCCCTTTTTGTCTCATTTTTCAGAGACGAAGAGGGCTTTTTGTCATCGAAGGATGCTACCTAAAGAAATCTGTTATTGATTTACTGTTTTTAAGTTTCAGCACTTCTGAGCAGCGCTGCGGCGTTATCACTTTAAACTCGTACCCAAACGTCATTAAGAGCTTTTGGGCTCCTTTGGCGAGCTCAGGAGCGACCAATATCGCCCTAATTCTCCTGTTTCTGTCAAGGTTGATGACATTCACGTACTTCTTCAGTTGAGCTACGGACTCCCTGGTCGCACGTTTCCTCTTGATCTCGACCAATGTCAAGATTCCTTCCCTGTCGACGCCCATGATGTCTATGAAACCCGGCTCAACGGGGCGCTCTGGACTGATGGGCCGAAAACCCTCCTCGAGTAGAGAAGGCTGGAAAAGGATGGCCTCCTGCATGTCCTTCTCGGTGGCGTATAAGCTGAACTCCCCAGCGTCTTTAAGGTCGAGGGTACCCAACATCATTATTCGATCAAAAAATATTTCTAATACTTCGTTGTCCTTACGCCTGTAAATCCTTACTAGCAGCTCCCCGTTGCTCAACCTCGTTCTGAAGAGTGAACCCGGAGGCTGCCAGTTCACAGGCGAGTGATCTCTAGACCTATGTATCAGGGCTGATCCGTCTGGCTTCAGTATAAGTAGCCTCTCTCCTAGATCGAGCTTAGAGCTGGCTCTGCCATGGTAGTCGACCCGGCAATTACCTACGATTAAAACGAATCGTCTTCGGGATAACCCCTCTTTGATGGCGTTGAATGCTTCCTCCAGGGAGGGGATCTCTATAACTCTCTGCCTAACCTGGTCTTTCATGCGCCTCTCACTAAGTTTACCCGATGCTAGTAACAATGGTGGTCCAAGGGGCGTTCATCTTGTTGTCAGTCTGCATCAACTGTTCTACGGCGCCTGAGAGTACGAATGTATTGTGGCCAGGGTACATTCTCTCAGGTTTAAGCGCGATTAGCCTCTTTAAGCTCCTCTTCCAGTCGTTCAGTTCGAATCCCGGACCATTTATAAAGCCTAACCTCCCCATGGATGAGGCGATGTCGCCGGTGAAGAGGCCGATCAAGCCATCCTTCTCCTCGAAATAGATGGATATACATCCGGGGGTATGTCCAGGCGTGTGAACTATGTTGAAGGCGACATCTCCAACCTTTATGCAGTCACCATCGCGGAGGAGCCTGTCTAGCTTTGGAGCCTTGAGGCAGATCCCCCTCTCCTTGGCCATGTCATAAAGGACATTCTCATTGAGACCCTCGATTGAGGCGGCATCCGCTTCATGTGCCATCAACTCGCACCCTGTAGTTTCCTTCAGCTCGTACGCGCCGCCCATGTGGTCAAAATGGCAGTGTGTTATAAAGGAGACTTTTATGCCCTTTTGGTCGAAACCCATCCGCCTGATGTTCTCAAGGAGTTGTTTGACCCCTAACCCACCACCAGCGTCGACGAGTGCCAACTCCTTGCCGCAGTCAACAAGGTAAATGTTGCAGTCACCAACCGCTGAGTAGCCATAGGCCGCTCCTCCGACGAGGTAGACAGAATCAGTGAGTTTCATACCGATCTGTATACGGTTTGCCTAGCAGAGTTATTAACTGATTTGCCAGCCAAGGGAATAAAAGAAGACGCCAGACTCTAAATGTGCATGGATAGTTTCTATATCCTTTATGATAGTACGAAGAATCGAACATCTCTTCAAGTACAACATCCTTTTGCCTCTATTTTGCACTTCGAATAAAAACTCCGGCGAAGATCGATGAAAATTCGATAAGAATCTGATAGACCTTAAGAAATATATACCTTCAAGATTATGGACGTTAAACCTATCCTTGCCTCTGAAAAAGGTTCGGTCCCTAGGACAGAAAATCAAGCTGAGGGGCGTTCTTCCTTGAATGAATCAGCCATATTCGAGTAATATTTAGCGTTGAACTCCTCTAGTTTCTCTGGGTGCGTGAGCTTCACATGGAATCGGACTCCTCCAGGGCTGGCTGATTTTCTAGAGCAGTAGGGACAGTTGTACTCCTGCATCTGTGCACTCAAAATTGGGTCAGTAATAATTACAATAAATACAGTTATAATGTTTTTTACGCGGACGTAATCGAAGACAAACAAATCCTTCATTCCCACATGCCCATCGGTTAGTTTTTAGGTTTAGAGACGATCAGCTTCTCTGGTGCCCTCTTGATTAAGCGAGATGATTCAAAGATAATGTGGATTACCTGCCCAGACTGCGGCTCAAGAATAGGCATAATCGTTTCGGTAGGAAAGGCTGGAGAAGTTGCACCCGCAACAGTCGAGTCTGCTCCTGATCGATGGCCTCCTGAGGGCATCGGAGAGAAACTGAAGGCGGCAGGCGTCGACGCGAGCCTCCTAAATATTGAGGAGGGAGAGGAGCGAATCATCATCAGCCCCAAGAAGTTCCTAGGAGACCTATGGGGGCCTATTAACGACGCTATCCGATCCCTAGGAGGCACCTGGATCCGAGAAGGTAGGGACAGCCGGTGGGAGATAAAGGAGGAACCCGCAGAAGGACAGTAGAGGAAGACTTCTAGTAGATCACGAGGCTGTGTCCAGTCAATCCGTAATTAATAACTTCGGCAGGAACGATAATATTTGAGTTAATTAAGGGCATCTTAACGTGCTAGCGCTCGATTTCATGGCTAATAGATTGTTTTTAAAAATATTTCAAAAGGATTTAGCCTAGGTTAAACAAGCTCAAAGTTTGATAAAAAGGGGGTTAATCACAATGCTTTAGCATTCCAGAGTCATATTTGAGTGAAGATGCAGCCAATAAGCGCCGTACGCACCAATAGCAAGATCGTTGTGCCTGCACAGAACGATGCAGACAGCCTCTATCAGGAAGGCTTCGGCTCCAAGGTTGAAGCCAATGTCCTGAGGCTGGAATCGTTTGAAGTGCTTTACCTTCAAGAGAAGGGCAAGATCTCGATAATTGACGAAGAGGCGCGGAGAACGCTATCGTTCCAGGAGCTGCTTTGGAACTACGCAGAGATCGACGAACACGTGTGGACCCGCTATCTCATCTACAGAGATCTCAGAGGCAGAGGCTTCGTCGCGCGTGGGAGCTCCGAGGGCAGAGTGAGCTTCCTCATCTACGAGAGAGGTAGCTACTTCAAAAAGCCACCAAGTTATATGGCTTACACGGTTTCCGAGGGATTGCATGATACTATTTCAGGTTTAGAAGTGGCGCTAGAAAATGCGAAGAAGAAAGATTACTCGATGAAGCTCGCAGTGGTAGATAGACGCGGTGAGATAGTGTACTATAGTCTTTCCAAGGTAGATTTGAATAGATCCGCTAGCGGCCAGTGAGAGGCGCAAGCATCTTAGGCAGCTCATCTATCTCGACTTTTTGCTGATCACCCGTCGCCATGTCCCTTAGGGTCACGCATTTATCCTTTAACTCCCTTTCGCCGATGATGACTACCTTCCTTATCCCCCTCCTGTGGGCAAAGTCAAGTTGCTTTGATAATCCCCTGCCCAAGAGATCCAGCGTTGTCGGTATGCCTGCTCTCCTTAGGCTCTGGGCGATCTCGATGGCGATAGGTTTCACTGATTCGGATACGGGAGATACGAGCACCTCGACACCCAGCCTCAGACCCTCAAACCCACCTTTTTTCTCAAGAAGCGAAACGATCCTCTCTATACCCAGTGAGACGCCAGTGGCTGGAGTGGACTCGCCACCGAAAAGACCGATGATCTCGTCATACCTCCCGCCTCCAGCTATACTCCCACAATCTTCATACTCTTTTGCTGAGACCTCAAAGACAGGCCCTGTGTAGTAGTCTAAACCTCTAGCCAGGGTAAGATCTACAATGATATATTCATAGTAGCCAAAGGATTTTGAGTAGTCGAGGATCGACTTAAGAGCAGCGCATCCTTTGACGCCTTCAGGTTTTTCCTTCACGCAATCAGTAGCATGTTTCAGAACGCCTTGGGCCGAAGCCTTTACTGATATTAAGTCAAGCAATTTTAACGCGGATTCCTCATTCTGAACGCATTTTGAGAGCTCCTTGAGAACTCCATCTTTCCCGATCTTGCTAAGCTTGTCTACGGCGCGGATTATCTCTGGTATATTCTCCTTGGGCATCCCAACTAGTTCGATGAATGCTTCGAGTATCCGTCTATCGTTCAGTTTTATCACGAAGCCCTCGAACCCCAGTCCCTTTAGGCAGTCGACGGCCACGGCGAGAACCTCGGCGTCCGCTATATGATCGGAGACACCAACGATGTCAGCGTCCGCCTGCCAGAACTCTCTGTAGCGCGCCTCGGAAGGGTTTTCGTACCTCCAAACAGGACCGACAGCATAGCGTTTGAAGGGCATCTGGAGTTCCCTGTGGCTAGACACGACCCTTGCGAGGCTGGCCGTCCACTCGAACCTTAAGCCGAGCTCACGGTCAGACTTGTCCCTGAAGTAATAGATCTGGTTGACGATATCGTCCCCGCTCTTAACTTTGAGGAGTTCCCAGCTCTCAAATGCTGGCGTGCCGAGAGGCTCGAAGCCGTACACCTCGTACACCTCTCTGATCCGGTCGAGAACCCAGTTCCTCTTGAGCATCTCCTCCGGGAGAAAGTCCCTCGTCCCTCTTGGCGGCTGAAACATCTCGACCATTAAGTACATCGAAGCTATTTGAAAAGATTGTGAAATACCCTGTCCATATTCAACCCAAGAACTTCTCTATCTTCTCTATAGCTGTACCACTACGCTCCTCGAGCTGCTTATTCAAAGCCTCCAGTTGCTCCAGCGTCATATCCTTATTCTCCCTCGCCCAGTCCATTATATTCTCCCATTGCGCGCAATAGGTCCGGTAGAATACCTGTATCTGAGTGAGATCACCTATAGTTCTCTGTATCTTCTTGTGAGGAGCCAAGTAGAAACTGCTGACGAAGCTTAGCACTCCAAGAGCGCCGAAGGTCAATGAATAAGCATCGAGCCCCTTCAACCACCCGTACAACATTGAGTATATTACGAGAACGCAACCGGCAACCACGATCAGCATATTTATATAAAGATTAACCTTGAACGATCGCTCCGCGTAGCCGAGGGTCCTGTAGAAGAGTTCGTCGAGCCTTTCCCAATATTTAGATACGTCGGGTCTCTCTTGCATAGAACTATCCAGCGTCTTCTCCAACCTCGTTCGATCTAGAGTTTACCCCCCACAGGTAGTTAATGGTTATGATGTTCAAGGATCGGCTTCATTCTCTTAGGGAGGTCTCAACCCTCTCAACACCTCTACCCGGATTCTTCCTTTTCAGCTTTATTCTGCCGATCTCGGATGTGTTCCTGACATGAGTTCCGGCGCATAACATCTCAACAGGGCCGCACCTCCAATGCCTAATCCAAGGTTTATCCGCGTCAAGCGTTATCACCACCTCATGACCTTCCGAAAGGAATCGGTTCGTTTCCTCCTCCACGACCCTCAGCGCGTCCTGTTTAAGGACCCCTTCATAGGCGTAATCTGCCCTGTCTTTCCTCTCATCCACAAACGACCCTTTTCTTTTGATCTTCCCGAACCTCAGCCATAGAAAGTGCTCCATTAAGTGAGCTGCGGTGTGAAGCTTCATTATCCGGTAGCGCCTATCCCAGTCGATCTCGCCAAGCACTGTATCTCCGACTTTGAAAGAAGGTGAATATTCAAGACGATGAACGATTGCGCCTTCTTTATTTGTGGTATCTGTCACCTTGACTCCTCCAATAACGCCGGTGTCACCAGCCTGGCCACCACTTTCAGGGTAGAATAAGGTCCTATCGAGGATGGCTTCCAGTCCAAAGATTACGAGAACCTTCGCTTCGAATCGCCTTAAGTAGTGATCAAGGTTATAAAGCTTAACTGTCTCCACACGTCACCCTCGAGCTTTACTTTGTCTTATTGAAAAATTAAAGGATTACACTAAACCGTCATTGTGAATGGACCATCAGAGACGATTGCATGGACAGAAAGAATATCCCGTTAAATTAAGAACCCCTAAAAACGCTCCTTTCAGAGATAAATATTTACATATCCATGCAATGAAAACAAGTTTTTGATGAAACAACCCAGTTTTGAGCTCCTTTTGCCTTGCCATTCCTTTAGGCCTTATAATAAGAGTAGTCTCAACATTATGGACTTGGAAAATATCCGAATGGTTTTTAATTTAAGAAAATAAGCTTTAAACAATTTATTTCTTAAAGGCTCCCCGTAAGAAGGGGTATATGTCCTCTACCTGCTCCTGCACCATCGTCTGGTAGTATTGGTATAGGATGCTGACGGCTAAAAGAGCGCCCATACCGCTTCCAAAGACGCCAAAGAAATCTGATAGTGCAGCTAGAAGTCCGACGATCGCCCCGCCTATGATCGTTATGGTCGGGATGTAGCGGTTCAAGAGCTGCATGATGGGTTGCTTGTTCCTCCTGAAGCCAGGTACCTGCATGCCGGACTCGATAAGTTGGTCGGCCATCTGGTCGGCGCCGAGCCCACCTATCTCTAGCCAGGTCATGGAGAAAAAGATGCAAACTATGACGACGATCGCTACATATATAATCGCCCTCAGAGGTGCCATCGTTACGCCCTGGAGGTTACCGGGTGAAGTAATATAGTACACAAGTCCTCCAGTCGGCGTCATTCCGCTGGTTGTATTGTACATCCCGATCATGTTCAGCCAAAAATTCGTGTTCCCTACGTTCCACCTACTCCAGATGATCTGTGCGAACATATGGATATTAGCAAATAATGCGTAGGCGATGATGACGGGGATGTTCGAAACGTATAGGAGCTTGATCGGCATCCTCCCCCGGTATCCTCTATAGCTGCTGTGGCTAATTGGGAGCTCCACCCTCATCCCCTCGACCCACACGACGAAGAGGAAGACCACGATCGTTGTGATGAATCCGAGCATATCCGGGTAACCGTAGCCCCTGTAGAACCAGCTGGTGATCGGCTCCCGATTCCATATGGACTCAAAAAACGCGAAAATGGCTCCGAAACGCTTCCCATCGCCAACTGTAACGAAGCTGAAGCTGCTCCACCAGATGTTCTGCGTAATCCCTGCGACTATGAACAAGCTTATCCCGCTTCCTATGCCCCAGCCCTTCTGGACAAGCTCATCTAAGAGCATGATAACAATGCCTGCTGCGAGGAGCTGCCCAAAAATGAGAAGGGAAACCCCGAAGGTTATCGTCCCATAAGCTCCACTCATTATGTAGAGCGTCGCCTGGAGTATGATCATGACTATGGAGAAGAACTTGCTAGCGGTC
>Ga0315289_10002503_pt1 | contig 28090 bp, 21 predicted proteins | sample YL17G11_40_MG_FD_203452 | JGI IMG/M metagenome (GOLD analysis project Ga0315289, IMG submission 203452) | Sediment microbial communities from Yellowstone Lake, YNP, Wyoming, USA - YL17G11_40 | ecosystem: Environmental > Aquatic > Freshwater > Lake > Sediment | place: USA: Wyoming | collected... | reverse complement strand
GCGGTCGATGAGCATGCGGGCGTACCAGCGCCGCACCTCCGGCTGTTCGATGACGAAAGGCAGGTCGTGGGCCTGGCGCAGGGCCGTCTCGTAGTGCTCCTCCGCCTTCTCCCACTGGCCGCCGGCCGCGGCCGCGATGCCGGCCACGGTCTGAAACAGTCGAGACAGCCAGAGCACGAGGGGGCCACTATCGATGGCTTCCAGGATCAGGGGGTAGAGCTTCGCGGCCTCCTCCCGTTCCCCGAGGACGGCCAGCCCTTCGACCACCGCGAAGAGCATCGTCCAGGCGCCCCAGGTGTTGGCCCGGCCGGGGCGCGGAAGGCCCTCCCGCCGGTCCTCCAGCGAGGCCAGGGCTGCGTCCCTGTCGCCCATGTACCCCTGGCACAAGAAGAGCCCGGCCCAGTCGTAGCCGGCCAGCGGGCCCGGGGGCGCCAGCCGGGCCGCCTCCCGGAAGCTCTCCAGCGCTTCGTCCCAGCGGCCCCTCCAGAAATGCGCCGCGCCCAGAAAGCTGTGGGGGAAGGAGATCCAGGCGTAGCCGGCGGCTCCTCGGCAGAGTTCGAGGTCCGCCTTGGCGAACTCCTCGAACCTGTCGATGTCGCCCGTCAGTCTGAGATCGCTGAGGCCGCTACCGCGCCGGACGGTGATGAGAGCGACCAGGTGGCCCAGCCGGACGGCCAGCGGGTCCGCCTCCTGGGCGATCTCCGCGGCTTCGTCATGGCGGCCGAGGAACAGCAGGCCGTACTGCGTGTACCACAGTACATCGGCGAGTTCCCAGAGGTCCCCAGCCGAGCGCAGGAGATGCACCGCCCGCAGGCCGGCCTCTACCGCCGGGCCGGGCTGCATGTACCACATGTGAACGCTGGCCTTGTAACCAAGCGCCAATCCCAGCAGACGCTGGTCGCCCAGCTCCTCGGCCATAGCCACGGCCTGGTCAAGCATGCCGGTTGCCTGGGCGTGGTCGCCTGACAAACAGTGGCTCACGCCGCCAGCAGCGAGCAGCCGGGAGCGGTCGGCGCTTGCTTGCTCGCCCACGACAGCAAGGCCGCGCCGCGCCGTATCGATGGCTTCCTGGTAGCTGGCGGCCCAGCCGAGCAGCCGTGTCATCCCCCAGCATACTCGGCCCACGGCCTCGGCGTCGCCCAGCTCCTCGTAGATGTCCAGCGCCTCTCGGCAGTCGGCCAGCGCCTCCTCCAAGCGGCCCAGGCTGCGCAGGGCCTGCCCACGCTTGAAGAGCAGGTCGGCCCGCGCCCGCCGGTCATCGGCTGGTTGCAGGGAGAGGGCGTTCTCGAAGTGGCGCAGGGCGTCCTCGAAGGCGGCGGCAGCGAAGGCTTGGTCGCCGGCCAGCGCCAGGTAGCGCACCGTCTTCTCGGGGTCAGCGGCGCTTCCCGCCTGGTAGAGGTGGTGGGCCAGGTCGGCGGCGTGCTCCTCCAGGGCACGGCCGCCGTGCCTGCCGGCAGGCAGGTAGGCCCGCTCCATGGCCTCAGCGATGCGCAGGTGCAGCCGCTGGCGCCGGGGCAGGGACAGAGCGCTGACCAGCGTCTGGCGGATCAGCTCGTGGGTGAAGATGAAGCGGGCCTCCGGCCCGTCTGAGGCCGCCGTGATCAGGTGGGCCCGCTCCGCCTCGTCGACGGCGTCCAGCAGGGCATCTGTGTGAACCTCGCCCAGAGCATCGAGCAGCTCGAAGCTGAAGCCGCGGCCGATGACGGCGGCGGCGGTGAGTACCCGTCGGCAGTCCTCGCAGACGCGCTCCAGCCGCCGCCCGATGACCAGACGGACCCCCTCCGGCACTTCCAGCTCGCCTACGCGGAGGTCTGCGCGCCAGCGGCCCTGGGCGTCGAACAGCTTGCCCTCCTCGACCAGGTGCTCGAACACCTCCTCCACGAAGAAGGGGTTGCCCTCCGTCTCAGCGTAGACGGCCTGAACCAGCGGGGCGGGCGGCTCCTGGCCGCTCAGGGCGCGGAGCATGGCCGCCACGCCGTCTTGGGGCAGCCGCCTGAGGGCGATGCGGCGGGCCAGGCGCTGGCGGAGGAGGCCCTCCAGGGCCCTGGCCAGGGGGCGGCCCACGTCCAGCTCCACGTCTCGGTAGGTACCCAGGATGAGGACAGGCACCTCGCGGAGCTGCTGGGCAATGTGCTGGAGCAGCAGGAGGGTGGAGTCGTCGGCCCAGTGCAGGTCGTCCAGCAAGAGAAGCAAGGGCTGGGCACGGGCGGCCCGCGCCAGGAACTCCCGCACACTGTTGAACAGGTAGTGCCGCTCCTGTTCCGGGGGCAGCTCCAGAGGCGGCGGTATGTCGGGAAAGAGGCGGCGTAGCTCCGGCAGGAGCTTGGCCACCTCCGGTGCCGAATCGCCGAGGGCCTCGCGGAGGGCCGGCGGCGGGATGACCCGGGCAGCGCTCTCCAGGATCTCGACGAAGGGGATGTAGGGCGGCGCCCCCTCCATCTCGTAGCACCGCCCGCTCCAGGCCAGGACCCCACGCTGGCGGGCCTCGAGCAGCACTTCCTCCGCCAGACGCGTCTTGCCCACCCCGGGCTCGCCGCCGATCAGGACCAGGGCGCCCTGGCCGCGAATCGACTGGTCCAAGAGGCGGCCCGTCTCTGCCCTCTCGGCTTCTCGGCCCACGAAGGGTGTGCGCTCGACGAGAGCTGGCCCCGCGATCGGAGCCTCCTTCCGCCAGACGACCTCGTAGAGACGCCATCGCTCTGGGAAGCCCTTGAGGCGGAAGCGGCCGCGGTCGACGAACTGGAGGTCCTTCGCCGACCCGATGACGGCCCGGACGGCCTCGGCCACCAGGATCTGGCCGCCTTCGGCCTTGGCCATGATCCGCGCGGCAGCGTCCACCGCAGAGCCGAACAGGTCTCCCTCCTCTCGGATAGCCTCTCCCGTGTTGAGCCCGATGCGCACCTGCACGTCCTGGTCAGGGTGCCGACGGTTGTGTTCCTCCAGGGCTCGTTGAACTGCGAGGGCACATTCAACAGCCTTGCGCGCTGAGGCGAAGGCCACCATGAAGCTGTCGCCGCTGGTCTTGACCTCCTGGCCGCTGTGCTGGGCAATCTGCTGTCGGACCAGCTCGAAGTGGGCGTGAATAATCTCATGGGCGGCCGCGTCGCCCCGGCCCGTCCTCAGGCTGGTGGAGCCAACGACATCGGTGAATAGGACTGTGACGGTGCCTTCGGGGAGCTCCTGTGTCACGACCCGATCTCCCCCAGCAGCGCCTCTGCCATCTCTACGTGCTTCGGCATGCCGATCTGGCGGTACATGGCGATGGCCTCGGTGAGGAGCTGGCGCGCTTTGTCCAGATCGGCCTCTGAGCTTCTCGATGGGCGCCCTTCGACCCTTCGGCTGTGCTCAGGGCGGGCAGGCTCAGGGTGCTCGGAGCGGGCGCGGTCGATGAGCATGCGGGCGTACCAGCGCCGCACCTCCGGCTGCTGGATGACGTACGGCAGCTCGTGGGCCTGGCGCAGGGCCGTCTGGTAGTGCGCCTCCGCCTTCTCCCACTGCTTGCCGGCCGCGGCCGCCATGCCAGCCACGGTCTGAAGCAGTCCGACTCCTGGGTCGCGCACGAGGGCCCGGGTATCGATGAATTCCCCGACCAGGGGGTAGAGCTTCGCTGCCTCCTCCCGCTCATTGAGGATGGCTAGCCCTTCGACTGCCGCCAGCAGCATCGACCAGGCGCCCATCGTGTTGGCCTGGCCGGGGCGCGGCAGGTTCTGCCGCTCCTGCTCGAGCATAGCGAGGGCCCCATTGCTGTCACCGGCGTAGGCCTTGAATAGAGAGAGATACCCCCAGGCGGCGCCCGCGTAGAAGCCCGCCGGCTCCAGCTTAACCGCCTCCTGGAAGTCTTGCAGCGCTTTCTCCCACTCGCCTCTCCAGAAATGCCCTAGGCCGAGATACATGTGATAGTTGGAGACCCAGCCAAAACCGATGCTCTGAGCGAGCTCAAGGTTATCCCCCTCCAACTCCTGGTACGCGTCGATGTCTCCCGTGAGCATCAATTCCCGGAATGCACGAACGGTCCGAGCGAGCAAGAGGGCAGCAAGGTGGCCCAGGCTGGCGGCCAGGGGCTCGAGCTCTTGGCCGATCTTGGCCGCCTCGTCCAGGCGGCCGAGCAATAGCAGGGACCACTTGGTACCCCACAATGCGTCGGCCACATACCAGAGGTCGCCGGCCGAGCGCAGCAGCTCCGCCGCCCGCATGCCAGCATCGACTGCTTCGCGGTATTGCGTGTAGTACCAGTGGTGGCGAGTCTTGTAGGCGAGGATCTCCCCGAGCAGGCGCTGCTCGCCCAACTCCTCGGCCATGGCCAGCGACTGGGCAAACATGCTGCTCCCGGCGGCGTACTGGCAGGAGACGCTGAGAGCGCGACCCACGATGCCCAGCAGGCGACAGCGCTCGGCGCTCACCCGCTCGCCCAGGGCCACCAGGCCGCGGCGGCCGATCTCTAGGGCCTCCTCGAAACGCGCGCCCCACGCTAATTGGTAACACATGTCCGTGCAGATGCGGCCCACGGCCCCGGCGTCGCCCAGCTCCTCATAGCTTGCCAGGGCCTCTCGCCAGTCGCCCAGCACCTCCTCCCAGCGTCCCAGGCTGCGCAGGGCCGACCCCCGTTTGAACAGCAGGTCGGCCTGCGCCCGGCGGTCTTCGGCTGGCTGCAGGGAGAGGGCGTTCTCGAAGAGGCGCAGGGCGTCCTCGAATGCCGCTGCCTCCAGCGCACGCTCCCCGGCCAGCGTCAGGTAGTGGACCGTCCTCTGCGGATCGGCTGCTGTGCCCGCCTGATACAAGTGGTGAGCTAGGTCCGCAGTGTGCTCGTCCAGGGTGTGGGCATAGACCCGCTCTATCGACTCTGCCACGCGCAGGTGCAGCCGCTGCCGCCGGGGAAGCGAGAGGCCGCTCAGCAGCGTTTGACGAATGAGCTCATGGGCGAAGGTGAAGCGAGCCTCGCGGCCATCCGGGGCTGAGCTGATGAGGTGGGTCCGCTCCGCCTCGTCGATGGCGTCCAACAGGGCATCGGTGTCCACTTCGCCTAGGGCGTCCACCAGCTCGAAGCTGAAGCCGCGCCCGATGACGGCGGCGGCGGTGAGGACGCGGCGGCACTCCTGGCAGACGCGCTCCAGCCGCCGCCCGATGACCAGGCGGACGCCCCGGGGCACCTCCAGTTCAGCGATGCGGAGGTCGGAACGCCAGCGGCCCTCTTCGTCGAATAGCTTCCCCTCCTCGGAGAGGTGCTTGAACACCTCCTCCACGAAGAAGGGGTTACCCTCCGTCTCACGGTAGACCTCCCGCACCAGAGGGGCCGGCGGCTCCTGGCCGCTGAGGGCCCGCAGCATCGCCTCCACCCCGGCCTCAGGCAGCCGCTTGAGGGCCAGGTCATGAGCCAGCCGCTGGCGGACGAGCCCCTCCAGAGCCCTGGCCAAGGGACGGGCCACGTCCAGCTCTGTGTCGCGGTAGGTGCCCAAGACAAGGACGGGCATCTCACCAAGGCGCTGGGCGACGTGCTGGAGCAGCAGCATGGTGGCGTCATCAGCCCAGTGCAGGTCGTCGACCGTGAGGAGAAGCGGCTGTGTCCGGCCCGCCCGCTCGATGAACTCCAGGATACAGTTGAAGAGATAGCGACGCTCCTGCTCCGGAGGCATCTCCAGGGGAGGCGGGATGTCGGGAAAGAGGCGGCGCAGCTCCGGCAGCAGCTTGGCCACCTCAGGTGCGGAGTCACCCAGGACATCGCGCAGGGCCTCTGGCAGGACCAGCCGTACCGTGGCCTGCAGTATCTCCACGAAGGGGATGTAAGGAGGCGCCCCTTCCATCTCGTAGCAATGGCCGGTGAGCGCCATCACCCCGTGCTGGCGGGCCTCCAGCAGTAGCTCTTCCGCCAGTCGTGTCTTGCCCACGCCGGGCTCCCCGCCGATCATGACCAAGGCGCCCTGGCCACGGACTGCCTGGTCGAGGAGCCGCCGAAGGTGAGCGCGCTCAGCCTCCCGGCCCACGAAGGGCGTTCGCTCGGGAAGGGAGAGCCCTGCCGGGGCGGCGGCTTCCTCCCAAGACACCCTGTGGAGCCGCATCGGCCTGGGGAAGCCCTTCAGCTCTACCTCACCCTGGTCCTCCAGTTGAACCGTCGTCGCTTCGCCCAGGACGCCTTTCACTGTGTCAGAAATGAGGATGTCCCCGGCATTGGCCTGATTCGCTATACGTGCCGCTGCGGTCACGGTCGCGCCAAAGAGGTCTGCTTCCTCCCGGATGACCTCTCCTGTGTTCAGCCCGATGCGGACGCGGACCGCTCGCTGAGGGTGGCGGCGGTTGCGTCCTGCTATCGCCCTCTGGATATCGACCGCGCAGGCCACGGCCCTCCGCGCCGAGGTGAAGGCGACCATCAGGCCATCGCCGGTATGCTTGACCTCTTTTCCGCGATGTCGGGCGACCTGCTCGCGGACCAGCTCGTCACAGGTCCGGAGGACTTCACGAGCGGCGTCGTCGCCAAGCCGTGTCGTGAGGTCGGTGGACCCTTCGCAATCCGTGAACAGGACCGTGACGGTGCCCTCAGGAAGCTCGCGGGCCATGGCAGATGACCCCTCACCCTGGATGCGCCCTATTATTGTTCCGTTTGCTGACGATGTCAAGAAGAAATAGACGATAGAGCCTTCACCCTGCTCTAGCTCAACAACATTCGTGGGTGGGACAGCAGCAAGCTGCGGGCTAGGGCCCGGACGAAGCGCTGAGGACTACCGCCGCCTCCAGCCCCACCTTGATCATGCGCTCGACGCCCACCGCCAGTTCGTCATCGGGCAGACGGTCGTGCTGGCCGGCCTGGTTGGAGACGGTGAGGGCGCAGCCGGCCTCCAGGCCCCGCAGGGCGGCGACGGTGAAGACGGCGCTGGCCTCCATCTCCTGGGCCAGCACGCCGCGACGGGCCCACTTCTCCACATAGCCTTCCCGCACCAGATACAGGGCGTCCTCGGTGGCCACGGGGCCCACGTGGTGGGGCGCACCAAGCCGCTCGGCCGCCTCCACCAGCGCCCGCACGACGCGGAACGTGGCCGCTGGCGCGTACGGGTCGCCGCCCACGTACTCGCGGCTCGTCCCGTCCAGGGGGCAGGCGGCGGTGACGATGACCAGGTCGTTGGGGCGCATGTCGGCGCGGGTACCGCCGCAGGTGCCGAGGCGGATGAGGACCTTCGCCCCCAGGTCGGCCATCTCCTCGCAGACGATGGCCGCCGAGGGCCCGCCCATGCCTGTCGTCTGGAAGGAGACCTCCATGCCCTTGTAGCGGCCCGTGTAGCCGGCAAGGCCGCGAAAGTCGTTGTAGAGCCGCGCCCCTTCCAGCCTGGACGCGGCCAGGTGAGCGCGGCCCGGGTCGCCCACCAAGAAGACGATGGGCGCCACGTCCCCAGGCTCGGCGCGGACGTGGATGGGGCTCAAGCGGACTCCTTCTTCGCGTGTGTTTCAGCCTTCGGCGGGGGGGAAGGCAGCCTCCACCGCGGCGCGACCAGCATCGCCCGCCGTGTATGCCTCGTCCAGCACCTCGACCACATGGGCGACCGTTCCTTCCAGCCCGTGCAGGCGCAGCCCGGCCTCCAACTGGAGCATGCAGCCGGGGTTGGCGGTAACGACCTGCGACGCGCCGGTAGCGGCGACAGCCCGCATCTTGTCGGCCAGGAGTCGCATCGACATCTCGCGTTGGGTGACGTTGTAGATACCGGCGCTCGCGCAGCAGCGGTCGGCGTTCTCCATCTCGACCAGCTCCAGCCCGGGGACGGCACCCAGGATCTGGCGCGGTGCGGCGGTGATCCGCTGGCCGTGGGCCAGGTGGCAGGAGTCCTGGTAGGTGACACGTCGCTCCAATCGGCCGAGCCCCTGCCGGAAGGGGAGTTCCGCGACGAACTCGGTGACGTCCTTCACCAGGGAGGAGAAACGGGTCGCCTTCTCGGCGTACTCGGGGTCGTCGGCCAGGAGATCGCCGTACTCCTTGAGGGTGGATCCGCAGCCGGCGGCGTTGACGATGACGGCCTCCACCTCGGCGGCGAGGAAGACATCGATGTTGCGGCGGGCTAGGCCGCGGGCGGTCTTACGGTCGCCGTTGTGGACGAAGAGGGCGCCGCAGCAGACCTGCTCCTCGGGCACCACGACCCGGCAGCCGTGGCGCTCTAGGACGCGCACCGTGGCCTCATGCGTCTGGGGGTACAAGAACGGCATCACGCAGCCCGTGAGCAAGGCCACGCGGCTGGCTCCGTCGCCGGAGCCGGGATTGGAAGTCCCCTGTGGGGTGGGCAGGCCGGCGCCGCCCGCGGCAAAGAAGCGGTCGGCCACCGGCGGCAGGAGCCGCTCCATGTGGTGCAGGTTGAAGGGCAGCAGGCGCAGGAGGCGTGTCCGCCGCACGAGGCTCTGGAGACCGCTGCGCTGGTAGAACCGGAGCACGAGCGCGAGCAGGCGCAACCGTCGCGGGTGGGGAAGCGTCCAGCGCAAGGCGACGGAGCGCAGGCGCCAGCCCAAGGGATGCTGGCCGGTCGTCATGATCTGGGCCCGCATGCCTTCCATGATGCGCCCGAAGCGTACCCCGGAGGGGCACGCCGTCTCGCAGGCCCGGCACTGGAGGCAGAGGTCTAGGTGATCGAGGACCGACCGCCGGGGTTCAATGCGGCCGCCGCTCAGCGCGTCGATGAGGTGGATGCGGCCTCGAGGCGACTCGGTCTCGAGCCCCAGGGCGACGTAGGTAGGGCAGAAGTTCAGGCAGAAGCCGCAGTGGACGCACTGCCTGATGTCTTCCGGCCGGGGGCCTGCCTGCCGGACAGGCAGGCCGTCGACACCGGCAGGAGCGGCGGTATGAGTCGTCCTAGCAGTCGTGTCGGCCACGGGCCTAAAGCCTCCCCAGGAACCGGCCAGGGTTCAGGGTGCCGTGGGGGTCGAACTGCTCCTTCAGCCGGCGCATGAGGGCGAAGTCGGCGCGGGGGCGGCCCCAGACGTCGACGTGGTGCTTGAGTTCGAGGCCACAGCCCTCTACGACCGCGGCGCCGCCCAGCGTGACCGCCGACTCGCTGAGGGCGGTCAGGAGGCCCCGTCCCCGCTCTCCGCCAAGGCCTGGCGCCTGCCAGCGGGTAAAGACGCAGCCTGCACCCACGTGGGCGGCCAGCGCGGGCGCCAGCGCCGTCTTCGCCGCCAGTGCTGCCGTCCGCTCTAGGTAGGGTACCACTCGCGACGACGGCAGCACTGCCCTGACCAGAAGGACGTTGTCCCCCAGGGCGGGCCGGCCGAGCGTCCTCAGCGCCTGCCACACCTCGCTGGCGGTGCCCAGCCGGGCCCCACCCTCGGCGAGGCCGTGGTCGCGGGCTAGGCCGTCGAGGTCCCGCAGCGACCGCTCCACTGCCGCCCGCGTTCCAGCAGCCTGGGCCAGGACGGCGTAGCCCCGGCTGCCCAGCCCTGCCTCGGCCAGGGGGCCGTCGGAACCGAGGGGGCCGGCCACTGTCAGGGCGCCCAGCCGCAGTGCACGGGAGCCAATGTCGAGGGCCAGACGGGCCGCCTCTGTCGAAGACGGGCAGGCGGCCACCCAGGTTTCCTCCATGGCGGGCAGCGGTATCACCCTCAGGGATGCTTCCGCGATGACTCCCAGGGTGCCCAGGGACCCCAGGTACAGCTTGGTCATGTCATAGCCGGCGACGTTCTTCACCACCTTGCCGCCAGCCTTGGTGACCCGGCCGTCGGCGTGGACGACGCGGACGCCCAGCACCCAGTCACGCACGGGGCCATAGGCGTAGCGCCGGGGCCCGAAGGCGCCGGTAGCCAGCACACCTCCCAGCGTGGCGTCCTTCGTCGCGTCAAGGGGCAAGAACTGACCGTGGCGCTTCAACTCCTCAGCCAGCACGGACATGGTGATGCCGGCCTGCACCGTCAGCGTGAGGTCCGCCGGCTCGTACTCTAGGACCTGGTCGAGGCAACGGGTAACCAGACCCAGATCGTAGGTGCGGGGCAGGTTGCCCAGGGCCATGGCGGTGCCGCCGCCCCAGGGCACAACTCCTGCCCGGTGCTGGCAGGCCGCCGCCAGAACCGTGGAGACCTCGTTGACGCTCTCGGGGAGGACGACGGCGGTGGGCCGGAGGCCGTCCACCTCGTATCGCTCGACCTGCTCACCACTGAGGAGGCGGCCCTCAGGAAGTCGGGAGGCCAGCGAATCCAGGAGCGGGGAGGTCTCTACAGGGGACATAGTCACACGTAAGGGCCGGGGCCCATGCTGTGCATGAACGGCTCCTGGCCCACCTCGCCGCTTCCTTTGGCGGTGGGGAACACCTTGCCGGGGTTGAAGAGTTCGCCGGCACCGAAAACGGACTTCAGCCGCCCCATGACCTCCATGTCGTCATCCGAGAAGAGCCAGGACATGTAGTGGCGCTTCTCCAGCCCAATGCCGTGCTCGCCCGTGATGGTGCCGCCAGCGTCCACGCAGATGCGCATGATCTCGGCGCCCGCCTCCACCACACGCTGCATCTCTCCCGGCTGGCGGGCGTCGAACAGGATGTTGGGGTGTAGGTTGCCGTCGCCGGCGTGAAAGACGTTGGCGATGCGGAAGCCGTGCTTCTGGCCGACGTCCGCTATCCGTCGCAGCACCTCGGGCAGCCGCGTGCGCGGCACGGTGCCGTCCAGGACGTAGTAGTTGGGCATCAGCCGCCCTATGGCGCCGATAGCCCCCTTGCGACCGGCCCAGAGCCGTTCGCGCTCCGGGCCCTCCTCGGCCACGCGCACCTCGCGTGCTCCCTGAGCCCGACAGATCCGCTGCACGGCCTCGCCCTCTTCGGCCACCTCCTCCCGAAGCCCCTCCACCTCTATGAGGAGGACGGCGGCGGCGTCCAGGGGGTAGCCGACGTGAAGGGAGGCCTCCACAGCCTGGATGATCTCACGGTCCATCATCTCCAGGGCAGCAGGCACGATTCCCTGGCCGATGATGGCGGATACGGCGTTGCTGGCCTGATCCATCTCATCGAAGACGGCGAGCAGCGTGAGCGCGGCCTCTGGCAGGCGGAGCAGGCGCACGAGGATCTTCGTCACGATGGCGAGAGTGCCCTCGGAGCCGATCACGCCGCCTGTGAGGTCGTAGCCGGGCAGGTCACGGGTGCGTCCTCCCACCCAGACCGTCTCGCCGTCGGCCAGCACCAGCTCAAGCCCCAGGACATGGTTGGTGGTGACGCCATAGGCCAGGCAGTGGGGCCCGCCGGCGTTCTCGGCCACGTTGCCGCCGATCGTACAGGCGCGCTGGCTGGCCGGGTCGGGCGCGAAATAGAGGCCGTGGTGCTGGACGGCGCGGCTCAAGTCGAGGTTGACCACACCGGGCTCCACTAGGGCCACGCAATCCTGGGGGTCCACCTCCAGGATGCGCCTCATGCGGGTGAGCGCCAGCACCAAGCCCCCCATCTCGGGGACAGCGCCCCCGCTGAGCCCAGTGCCAGATCCGCGCGGCGTCACCGGCACCCCGTAGCGGCGGGCCAGCCTGACCACCTCCGACACCTGCTCCGCCGTCTCCGGGAGGACGACGACCTGGGGCAGGGCGCGGCCGGAGGTGGCGTCATACTCGAAGACCATGAGGTCGGTAGGCTCGTGCAGGACATAGTCGCGACCCACCAGGGCTATCAGCTCGCGCAGCATACGCTTGTCGAGGGTTGTGGCCGATGTCACGGCGGCTACTCCTGGTCCTCGGGCCGGTCCCGAGTGTTAGCGCCGACCCCTCTCATGCGGGCTACCACGATACAACTCGCTACGCGCTCCACTCACTGCCGGCCGGGCGCCTCTAGGGTGTCTCCTGGGGGATCTCCAGCCCGCAGTGGGGGCAGAAGCGGCCGCCAGAAGGGGGTAGAGGGTTACCGCAGCGCGGGCAGCTTGTGGCCAGCCGCTCGCCGCAGTGCGCGCAGTACTGCCAGTCCTGGGGCACGTCGGTCTGGCAAGCCTGGCACTCGCGGACGAACTGCTGGAACACCTCCAGGGCGCGGCGGTAGCGCGTCTCGGCGTCGGCGGTGCGGCGTCGCCGGGGCCGACTGGCTCGGGCCCGGCTCGATGGCTCAGTCATGGTCTCCCCTCATGCGCGTTCATCATATCACGCGGCGACGGAGAAGAAGAAAGGCCACCCCCACGGAGTGGCCACAACCTGCCGACCGGGGGGCTAGGCAAAGCGCCCCCAGCACTCCCCCAGCTTGAACTCCGCGACCTGCTCCGCGATCCCACTGCGTGGCGGAGACGCGGCGCTTGAGCGCTTCGGCAACGGGGCAGCTGACAGTGGGGTGGAGTGCCTTCTGTCGGGGAGATGGCCCGCGCCCTAGATCAGTCCCTCGCGGCGCATGTCCGCCAGCGTCTCCTCGAAGGCGGCCAGCGTCACATCGATATCCTCTTCGCTGTGCACGGCCGAGACGAAGCCGCCGTTGCGCATGAGGTCTACGCCGCGGTTCAGCATCCCCCGCCTGAGCCCTTCGAGCAGCTCTCGAGCCATGCCGGGCACTGTCGGGCCCGGCTTGGACTCCCAGCGCCAAGAGAAGTCATCCTCAGGGCGAGGCACCTCGTGGCCCATGGTGATGTGGAACATGGAGGAGAACCCGTAGGCGCAGCCCGGCACCCCGGCCCGGCGCAGGGCCGCGTTGATGCCCCGGCAGAGGCGCCGACAGAGGTCTGCCGCCCGCTCCTGCGGACGGCCGTCGGCGATGAAGGAGAGGCAACTGGAGCCGGCCGCTGCCGAGAGCGGATTGGCGTTGAAGGTCCCCGGATGTGGGATGCGTCGCTTCAGGTTCCATTCGTCGTCCCGGAAGTCCAGCAGCGAGAGGACCTCACGCCGGCCGACGACGGCGCCCCCGGGCAGGCCCCCAGCCAGGACCTTGGCCAGGCAGGTGATGTCCGGCAGGACGCCGAAGAGGGCCTGGGCGCCGCCCGGCACCACGCGGAAGCCCGTCACCACCTCGTCGAAGATGAGGAGGGTGCCGCTCCTCTCCGTGAGCTCCCGCACGTCGGCCAGAAATGCGGGATCCATAGGCACGGTGCCGTAGGAGGCGCCCGTTGGCTCGACGATGACGGCAGCCACGCCGTCGGCCCCCTCCAACGCCCGCCGCAACGCCGCGCTGTCGTGCTGGGGCACCAGCACCTGGCTCTGAAGGGCGCCTGGAGGGATACCCACCGCCTCAGGTGCGGCCTCGGCGGCGAGGGCGTAGCCTACCAGGCTGTCGCTCCATCCGTGGAAGTGCCCGTTGAACCGGACCAGCTTCTCGCGACCCGTAAAGGCGCGGGCCAGGCGAACCGCCATCATCGTGGCCTCGGTGCCGGAGCTCGTGAAACGAACCAACTCAGCGGAAGGCACCAGGCGCTGCACCCAGCCTGCCCAGCGCATCTCCATTTCCTGGGAGGCGCCGTAGTGGGTACCCTTCTGGAGCTGTTCCGCGACGGCCTGGGTCACTTCCGGGTGGGCGTGGCCCAACAGGAGGGCGCCGTGGCCCATCACGTAGTCGATGATCTGGTGGCCATCGACGTCCCACTTGTGGGACCCGGCGGCGTGCTCGACATAAATCGGGAAGGGCGAGAAGTAGCGGACATCGTGGGTGACGCCGTTGGGGAAGAAGCGCGACGCCTCGGCGTGTAGGGCCGCCGACCGTGGATGCAGTTGCTGGTAACGCTCAAGGATAGTGGCCATGGTTCCTCTGCGCCTCTGCGCCTCTGCGCCTCCGTGCCCGGGCCTGCCCCCGTCAGCTCTGGACCCCTCGGGCGTAGAGCAGGGGGAGGTCCACCATGGTCAGCAGCCCCGCTGGCGCCGCCACCACGGCCGGGATAGCGTTGGCCACCACCGCCGCCGTCGCCAGGTCGCCCTGGACGCCGCCCTCGATGACCATGTGCACGGGCGGCCGTCCCTCGATGAGGACCTCGTCCCGCGGCTGGTGAGCGCCCGCCGACATCTCCAACTCCAGGCGTAGCACCTCGCGACCGTTATGGCGGGCGCTCACCACCTGGTGGATGCCGGCCACCTGGCCTTTCGCCAAGCGTATCTCGCCGGCTTGGCGGGGCGCGCTGCAAACCACCGGCTCCAGCACCTCCTGCCAGTCGTCCAGCGACCAGGCAAGGGCGTGGGCCACCAGGCGGGCCGATTCCATCAGTCCCACGTGCCCGAAGCGACCCGTCGCCTTGCGCCGTTCGAATTCCTCTGGAGTGATGCCCACCCCTACCTTGCGCTGAAGCTGGATTCGACGCGTGCTGACATCCACGACCCGGGTCACTTCCAGGCGCGACAGCGACTGGCACGCGGCACTGAGGGCCAGGGCGAGCGTGTCCATGACGAAGCCCGGATTGACCCCGCTCCCCACCACCGTCACTCCGACCTGGCGGGCTCGCTCGTCAATGCGGCGCGAGAGGGCCGGGTGGCGCTCCCAGGGATAGGATAGCTCCTCGCAGGTGGAGAGCACGTTCTTGCCCGCGTCCATGGCGGCAAGCAGTTGCGGCGCTACCTCCTCCAGGTACGAGCCGGTACTGTGGACGACCACATCCGCCGACAGAGCGAGAGCCGCATCGGCGTCGGCCGTGACGGTGACCCCCAGGTCGCCGCCTAGGCCCGTCAGGCGTCCCAGGTCCTGGCCGGCCTTGTCTGGCGCCCGGTCGATGGCGGCTACCACCTGCACGTCAGGGCGCGAGGCCAGCACTCGCGCCACCTCAATGCCGATGGCGCCGACTCCGTACTGGATTACACGATACACAGGGGATCGCAGAGATCCTCCTATAGCCAGAATCCTCCGGAGACTATATCACATGCGGTGCCCTGGGGGAGAGCGAAGCAGGCATTGGCGCACGCACTCGGCTGTTCTGGCGTGGACATCGCCGGGATCCAAGCCCGGCGTCGCGCGGCTCCTGGCGGGCGAGCACGGCCCTTATGGTGACCAGCAGGGCGCAAGTTGACATAACGGTCGCCTACAGGGGCCTAGACGGCCTCGCGCGCAGCGCTGACGCAGTCGTAGTGGGCCAACTCGTCGATGAGCTCGGCGTCCAGATACTCCTGGGCAGTCTCGCCACTCTCTGGCAGCCGGAGACCCTGCCGATCAAAGTCTGCAAAGGTGAGGGCACCACGGCATAGGGAGCAGAGAAACAGGGGGGCGCCTCGCCGGTCACCCACGATGCCCTCGCGCTGGTAGTCGCGAGCCATGAGCTACCTCCCGGGCCGTGGCGGGGGACAGCCCTTGTCTCAGAAGGCAAACGCGCAGCGGGGCCGACTTGTTACACGTCCGGTGCGCCACGCCGCCGACTTGTCAAGCGCGTGACGAACGGAGGAGGCGGCGTGCCCGGCGGCGTGCGTCGGCCAGGGCCTGAGGCTGAGTTCGGGGCGTCGGTGCGCCCACGAAGTCGCGTAGCTTCCTCTCTTGCGCCTCGCGCCCCGCTCGAGCGCGGTCTTCGTCCAGGGGCTTGAAGCCCTGGAGCTTGCGCGGCCCCTCGCGACCTCCCTCGGGGATGTCCCAGTTGCGGATAGAGGCGGCGCAGCCCGCGGCTCGCAGCAGTTCGCCCAGCTCCGTGGCGAGGGGCGGTGCCCCGAGGTTGAGGGCCCGCGCCGTCGATGCCCAGCGGGGGCTCTCGTACTCCAGCATGAGGTGGCCGCCGGCCGGAATCAGTTCGCCCAGGAGCGCCATCAGCCGCCGCAGGTCGGCAGCACCGAGGGCGGCGTCCAGGGTGGCACCGCCGGCCTCCAAGGTGAGGCGGTCATTCACCTGAGCGACCTCGATCCAGTTGTAGCTGGGGTAAGGGCCGCTGTGATGGAGTCCCACCAAGACGGGCTGGCGGCTTAGGAAGCCGTCGCGCTCCAGGTGCAGACTGAAGTAGAGGGCACCGAAGCGACTGGTGGGTCCCGGGACGATGCGCAGGCGGCCGCCGGTGAGCCGCCTGCCCTCCAGGCAGAGGAGTGGGTGGCCAGGAGGAAGGTTGGGAGGCTGTCGGGTCAAGGTTAAACCCCTAGGAGCCCAGGGTTGCACACTGACCTCCCCTTTTCATGATACCTGTGCCCGCCGCTTGTGTGTCAGAGTCGGCAGAATGCCGGGGAAGGCGTTTGCCCTCCCGTCGGTACCCCCGTTGAAGCAGACTGCCGACAAGGCTAACATGAGCGGTGTGCGGCTAGCCTAGGCGAAGGAGGAAGGGGTGAGAGATGGCAGAGAAGCTGAGCATCGAGATCGAGTACTGTGTGCCTTGAAACTACCTCTTTAGGGCCGCCTGGACGGCGGAGGAGCTCCTTTACGAGCACAGCGATAGGATCCAGAGCTTGAGCCTGGTGCCCGGCACGGCGGGTCGATTCGAGGTGACGGTGGACGGTCGCCTCATCTTCTCGAAGGCCAGCGAGGGCCGCTTCCCCGACCTGCGCGAGCTCGAGGACAAGCTCCGCGAGATGATGTAAGTAGGGGACGTAGGGTATTCGCACAGGCCCAGCCCCTCGCAGGCCTCAGCGGCCACCGCTGCGGCGGCGCGTCCTTGCTTCTCCCGTATGTCACAACCCGCCATCATGACCACCGGACTTGCCGGATGCCGACTTGACCGGTCGCGGCTTGTCGCCGCGGGCGGGCTGAAGCAGACGCCAATCAGAAGCGTGCTTCGCACTATATGTCTTACGTAAAGTCGCAGCCTGCGTGTTACGGTCAGCGCTGCCGCGGAGGTCGCGGGGGCTCGGCGGTGCCGAGCCGCAAGCGCTGTGGCTTGGCCCCGTGGCATTGAGACGCCGCTGGGAAAGCCGGTGGCCGAGGTCTTGCAGGCTGGGCGTGTCGGGCGTGATCACGCTAGAAAGCCCGGTTCGCGGCGCGACACGCTCGATGCCGCCGCACAGGCCGGCGACTGGTCCGACGGGGCTTTCTTACATAACAATCATCGCCGTGGCCAGGCGTGTCCCCAGCATGCCGGAGGCTGCTGGGCCTGCTCGCAGCAGCGCGCACACGTCTCAGGGACACGCTCTGTCCTGGCTGCGGGCGATCGGCGAGTCCCTGCACATCGGCTTTGGAACATATGAGCGCACCCCTGACATTCAAGGACATTCAAGTTTGTCGTCCAGCGTCCGACTCTAAGTATGGAGTATAGCTGGATAGCAGTGCGTCGATAAGGGCAAACCACCCGAGAGGGCGGGACGCAAAGCCACGGGCCCCAACTCCATCTCGCGAAGGGGCGGCCGGGCTGCCGAAAGCACTCCCCAGGCGACTCTCCGGCAGGTTGCGTGAACCGGCAGGAGCCGCCCTTGCGAGGAGTAGCTATGGGAGAAGAAGGGCAGCCGGCCGCCTCCTCTGTTGTCCTTCCGGAGGAGATGGTGACGCCAGGCGACACCTGGAGACCCCTTTCCCAGGGGACGGGTGCCGTCATGTGGGTCATGTGGTCCGTGGGGCTGGTCGTAGTCGCCATCATGGTCGGTTGGGTTCTCCTGGGCGACCGTTTCCTACCTCCCAAAGAGCACAAGGCGCTGGGGGTGGCCGCCGTTCTAGTGGCCGCCGCCAGCGGGCTCTTCATCGCCGCCTATAGACGGCAGAAGAACGTGGCCCTGGAGCGAGCCTACTCCAGCCATCTGGAGGGCCTCAGTCGTCGGCTGCGCCACCTGGCATATCGGGACTCTCTGACGGACTTCTACAACCACCGCTACTTCCAGGAGCAGCTAGCCCACGAGGTGGAGAGAGCCCAGCGCTATGGCCAGCCGCTGTCGGTGCTGATGCTTGACGTGGACCGTTTCAAGGAGGTCAACGATACCTACGGCCACATGATGGGAGACACCCTCCTGACCTACCTGGCGCAGGTCATCAAGGCGAGGCTTCGCTCCTCCGACGTGGCGGCACGATACGGTGGCGACGAGTTCGCGGTCATCCTGCCCGAGACCGACCAGACGAAGGCCATCGCCGTGGCGGAGAAGCTGAGCACGGCGGTCTGCGCCGACCGTCGCTGGCAAGGTGCCCTCCTGGAGAAGTTGGGGGTGGGCATCTCTTGCGGGGTCGCTACCTTTCCGGACGACGGTCGCACGCCCGACGACCTGCTGGTGTCCGCAGACCGACGTCTCTACGCTGCCAAGGAGCGCCGCCGCCAGCCCCGCCGCCCACTCCGGGAGCCCATTTCCTCGTCGATTCATCTCCAGGCGCGGTAGGACGTTATGTCAACACTGCCCTATCACCCACGGCCACCGCGTCATGCTCCTCTCGGCTGCTCCCGCTGCCGCGAATTGCCCGCGTAGCCACACTGATGCTAGACTGGTGATCACTCAGCGAGGGGCGTTGGGCCTTCGCTAGCTCAGACAACCTGCCAGAGGGATCAGGACGATGCTGAAAGTGGCCAGGTGGACGGTGCTGACGCTGCTGGCTGCGGCCGTCATCGCCCTGGCCTTCAGCGTGGGCTACGTCATGAACGAACCCGGTGGAGGCGGCTCGCCGCCTGCCGCGCCGGGTGAGGCCGCTTCCTCGTCGGGCGGCGAACGGGACTTTGACACCCTCAACCAGATCCTGGACATACTCGCTGAGGAGTATGTCGACCAAGATCGGATCGATGAACGGGTCCTCTATGAAGCAGCCATCGACGGCCTCCTTCAGTCGCTGTCCGACACCGGCACCTTCTACGTGGACCCGGACACCTACCGCATCAACTTCCTCCCGTCTGGGACCTTCGAGGGTATCGGCGCCACGGTTTCCCAGCAAGAGGGCGAGATAGTCATCGTCGCCCCCATCAAGGGCACCCCGGCTGAGGCGGCTGGGATCCAAGCTGGTGATGTCATCCTGGCGGTGGACGGCGAGTCCACAGAGAGGTGGACTGTCGACAAGGCTGTCCTGAAGATCCGCGGGCCAAAGGGCACACCGGTGACACTCACCGTCCGGCATCCGGACGAGACTACCGAGGACATCACTATTGTCCGGGACGAGATCAGAGTGGAGAGCGTCTCCACCACGCCGCCGGGGGGCAGCCTCAAGGATGAGAGCGGCGCTCCGGTCACCGATCTTGCCTACGTCGACGTACGTGAGTTCACGGATCGCACCATGGCGGAGCTGAAGCCCGTCTTGCGCGACGTGTCGGAGGGCGACTACGGGGGCCTAATCCTGGACCTACGCGGCAACTCGGGTGGCCTCCTCAACGCCACCGTAAGCGTGGCCGACATGTTCCTCGACGGGGGCATCATCCTCGTAGAGGTGACCAGGGACGGCGAGGAGCGAGCTTTCAACGCCACCGGCGGCGGCGAGGCCGTCGACATACCCCTGGTCGTCCTGGTAGACCAGTTCAGCGCCAGCGGCGCCGAGGTGCTGGCGGCGGCCATCAAGGACAACGACCGCGGCGTCCTGCTGGGGGAGAAGACCTTCGGCAAGGGCACCGTCAACATCCCGCGCTCACTCCGCGACGGGGGCGCCCTCTTCGTCACGATCGCCCGCTGGCTTACGCCGGAGCGCATCCAGATCGACGGAGTAGGGATCCACCCCGACATCGAGGTGGCCCTCACTGACGAGGACATCGACTTGCGCCGCGACAGGCCGCTCCTGCGGGCCATCGACCTCCTCCGCACCCAGGCCGCCACTCCGGAGCCCACGCCAGTCGGCGCTGGCGTGCCGTAGGAGACCATCGCTGGCCGGGCCGCCCTCCTGAGACCCTGTCATGTCCGAAAAGAACGTCGCCGTCAACCGCAAGGCCTTCCACGACTACGAGGTGTTGCAGCGGGTGGAGGCCGGCCTTGTCCTCACCGGCAGCGAGATCAAGTCTATCCGTGACGGCCGCGCCAGCGTACGTGAGGCGTACGCCCGACCCGAGGGCGGCGAGCTCTGGCTATTCAACGCCCACATCGCGGCCTACCCTGCCGCCCACCGCTTCAACCACGAGCCCACCCGTCAGCGGAAACTCCTCCTCCACAAGGGGGAGATGCGTGACCTGGCCCGGGCCGTTGAGGAGCGAGGGCTGACGCTGGTACCCCTGCGTCTCTACCTGACGAGAGGCCTGGCCAAGGTGGAACTGGGCCTGGTCAGGGGGCGTCGCCAGTACGACAAGCGCCAGGCCATCGCCCGCCGCGAGGCCGAGCGCCAGATGGAGAGGGCCCTGCGCTATCGGGGGTAGCGAGACGGGCGCCAGCCGACCGCTGGCGAGACGGAGCATCCCAGGCTTCTCCGCCCGTCGCCAACCACGCGGTTCTCAGCCCCCGTCGGACGTGATAGAATAAGACCATGGGGACGAAAGGGTTCGACAGGGAACGACGGACCTGAGTTGCAGGCCGAGGTGCCATCGCCCTCGTTAAACTGGTGGCAAAAGAGTAACTGGCGAACGTGAGTTTGCCCTCGCTGCCTAGCTAGGCGGCGACGTCGACCTCGACCTTCCCCCGAGGGGTTGGGGATCGGCGCCGAAAACTCGGGGTGCGGTGACCCCGACGTCGATACGGGCCGCTCAAGATTGATCGACTGGCCGTCCGGAGCCCGGCTAGCAGGAGCCCGGCCGGCAAGACTCAACTGCTGGATAAGCTTGTAGCAGACTCAGGACGTTCTTCCTCTGGACGGGGAGTTCGATTCTCCCCCGTCTCCACCAGCATGCACTGAGGGCCTCGGAAACGAGGCCCTTTGGCGTTGACCGGGCTGTGAGCTTCGTGTAGCTTGTCGGTGGCCGCGCGGGTGTCTCTCGCCCACGCCACAACGAGTTGAAGGAGCCCCCACCGATGAAACACGAGATCCAGTACCGCCCGTCCTACGCTCTCGGCCTCATCTCGCTCGAGGCTGGCGAGAAGATCCAGGCCGAGGCTGGCGCCATGGTCAGCATGTCCGACTCGATCAAGATGGACTCCAGTGTCCGGGGCGGCATCATGTCTGGCCTGAAGCGCTCGGTGCTCGGTGGAGAGAGCTTCTTCATCAACACCTTTACTGCCGAGCAGCCAGGCGAGGTGACGATCGCTCCTGCCTTGCCAGGCGATATCGTCGCGCTTGAGCTGCAAAACCAGACGCTGCTTGTGCAGTCTGGTTCCTTCCTTGCTGCCACGCCCGACATCAGCATCGACACGAAGTGGGGTGGCGCCAAGACCTTCTTCTCGCGCGAGGGGCTCTTCCTGCTGAAGTGCACCGGCGTCGGGACGCTGTTCCTGTCGAGCTACGGCGCAATACACCTCGTCGACCTGGAGCCCGGGCAGAGGCACGTCGTCGACACCGGCCACATGGTGGCGTTCGACGAAACGGTGAAGTACGAAGTGGGCCGCGCGGGCGGTTGGAAGACCACGCTCGTCGGCGGCGAGGGCCTGGTCTGCAAGCTGACCGGCCCGGGGCGCTTCTACCTGCAAACGCGGAACCCTGACAGCTTCATCTCCTGGCTGGCGCCGAAACTGCCGGGGAAGCGCGAATGAGTGCCTCAGGGAACGCGGACGACCTGGACGGAGACAACGACGGCGTTCCATGCGAGAGCCTGTGTCCCTAGGCCTGGGATGGAGACAGCTTCACCATGTCGCACAGGGCAAGGGGGTTCCTGTTCTCGGATCGGGCACACGTGGCGCTGCTTAGCTTCGAGGACCCGGTGAGGCTGTACGAGGTGAGGTGGCAGGAGGAGCGCCGATGAAACCGCCCGTCCGGTACGCCCAGCGAGCACGTCAGCTTCAGCGGCAACTGCGAGATCTTCACAGCGGACGACCCTGGCCCGAGGGATAGCCCCGCAGCCAGTCGCTGGGCCTCCTGCCTGCAATTGGCCGTTGGGGTGGCGGTCATCCTGTGCGAGCACATCGACGGCGGGGTCAGGGGTGAGCCCTTCACATCGGGCGATCCTGACCCCACGGGCGACTTCATTGGCAACGACATCGTCCCCTCCATCGGAGTGCCGCAAAACGCCCTGTGACTCTCAGTGGAGGGCAAGGATCTCGAATCCTTGCCCTCGATGACTAGTGTCCGAGATTCCTGGACTGGGAGCCCATGGGCCGGCTGCTGGACTTGACGCAGGATCTGATCAATGGTATTACCTATATGGCCGCTGGCCGGGAAGCGACAGAGCGGAGAGCCCTGCCACCAATGAGAGGTTCATGGTGCGTAGGGAAACTTGGTAGGGAGGGTTCGATGATGGCAGGGATAGCCAGGATCAAGTCCGCGACGATGCTGGGTCTGGCACTCATAGTCCTAAGCGCCAGTCTCACTCATGCCGACGCCGACACAGTATTCTCCTCTTCACCTTCACCGTCCGCCTCCAAGGTAGACTCGACGGTCCGTTTCCTTCTGGCAATGCACGGGCGCGGACTCCGGTCATCTGGGGCGGGCAGCCTTGACACCGTGCTAGGACAGATGGCCGAGCGGGACGCAATAGAAGTCACGATTCTATTCAATCGAGAGCTCACTGGCGCCGAGGTGGTGTCGCTCGAAGCAGAGGGCGTTGAGTTCGGGCGGATTGATGGTCGGCTAGCTCACGTGGGGAGGATCTACCAGGCGTGGGTTCCGGTCAGCATGCTGGTATCGCTCTCCCGCCGGGCGTCCGTCGAGTACATCGACTCGGTATGGAAGCCGGCCGAGGTGCCCCCGTTGGACCTGAGTGTCCCGGAGATCGGCGCGGATCTGGTGTGGGCCATGCAGGACAGGCTTCGGAGGACCGTGACCGGGAAGGGCGTCCTCATCGCCAACTTCGACACGGGCATCGACGTATTCCACCCGGACTTCTGGAGGGCAGATGGTGGCACCTTTCGCTGGCTCGACTCGAACTGGAACGGTGCCTTCGACGCCGGTGTGGATCACGTAGACCTAGACGGTGACGGGGCCGGGGACCCCAACGAGGTTCTTCGCTTTCTGTATGCGCAAGGAGTTGATCAATTTGGCAACCCCATAAGCATCCCTGGGCTGTTCGAGACAGATATCGACTGGCTGTACAATGACGCAGACAACAGCGGCGACCGGGAGTTCGGGCCTGCCAACGGGTTCACTGAGGCAGATCCGACGTTCGGTGAACGGATATTCCTCGTTGAAGATGCCAATGGTAATCGTGCACTGGATGTCCCAGAGCGGCTCGTGGCCCTCGGTAGCAGCAAGATCAGGGCCGTGCTGGGGGCGGGTGGAGTCACATACGAACGCGGCATCAACCTCATCAACGCGCAGGCGGACACCAACGGGCATGGCACCTCCGTGAGCAGCATTCTCGTGGGTGGCACTATCGGGATGCGACGATTCGTTGGCGTCGCCCCTGATGCGGAGCTGATAGTCGCCGACCGGTACAACAACGGCTTCGTCACCTACATTCCCTGGGCGAGGAATCGTGGTGCTGACGTAATGCTCTACGAATTCGGCGGCTGGATCCAGCACTTTCTAGACGGATCTGACCAAAATGATCAAGCGGTGGACACAGAAGCGACCAGCATGGGGATCGCTCAAGTCGTGCCGGCGGGAAATCTCGCGGGTGGCAGCAAGCATGCGCGGGTGACGGTGCCCTCCGGTGGTAGTTCGGTGCTCGGTTTCACCGATCCTCCATTAGCTGGCTCACCCCGCATGGTGTACATGTCCGTCCTTTGGCGTCACACCGCGAACAACCTTGCTTTCACGGTCACCGAGCCCAACGGCGCTTCGGTTGTTCTGCCGACGAGTGGCTTCGGCAATGTCAACCTGGGACCCCATTTCGTGTTCTACAGCCGCGTGGATTCGCCCCGGGGCACAGCACGGTTCGACATCTCGGTTCAGGTCATGCCAGCCATCGGGTTCGGGAACTGGTCTCTAGGCATCGCCAATCCTGGTGCGGGCGGCGAAATCGTTGATGCGTACATAGCGGACCATCAAAGCGGGTGGTCGGGCGGCAGCACATGGACCGTCAGCATCACCGATGAGACTACGGTGACGAGTCCGGCTACAGCCGACCAAGCCATTACCGTCGCCTCCTATTCCACTCGAGGCATTGGCGGAGTGGCTGCGGGGGATCTGAGCAGTTTCAGCGGACGGGGACCGAGGATCGATGGGCAGCCTGTCCTGGACGTGGCGGCACCTGGCAACTACGACGTGTTCTCCGCTGTGTCGAAGGATGTGGCTGCACCAGCGGTGGGCAAGTACGGCCTTTTCGGCGGCACGAGCGCCGCGGGTCCCCATGTGGCTGGGGCAATTGCCCTACTGGAACAGGCTGACCCGTCGCTGGCCCATACCGACTTTCGCACTCTCATCCGCGACACGGCCGTTCAAGATGCTTTCACCGGGCCAGTCCCCAACGAGAGATGGGGGCGTGGCAAGCTCGACGTCCGGGCTGCCGCAGAGACACTGGCACGCCCGCTAACGCGAATCCTGCGAGGATGCTGGCCACTCCGGTGTTCTTGGCCTCGCTGACGACCGAGACGTCCTTGTTGATGTGATCGGCTGGTGGGTCAACCACCACCTCCTAGCGGAGCGCTGCCGGCGGGTGTCTGAGCTGAGGCCCCGAGCTGGCGCCACTCGGGTTTTCTAGCAGACCCTCAACAGGGGAGCAGCCACAGAACCGCCTGGGGGATGTAGGGATGGTATCGATTCACGTGAACGGCCAGGTGCAGCAGGCACCGGACCGTGACCGCAACCTGCTGAGTTATCTCCGTTATGACCTGGGATTGACAGGCACCAAGCCTGGTTGCGGCGAGGGGTTATGCGGTGCCTGCACTGTGCTCGTCGATGGGCAGGCGCTGCGCGCTTGCCAGACGACGGTTGGGGCAGTGGCCGGTGGCTCCATCACCACGATCGAGGGGCTGGCCCAGAACGGAGCACTGCATCCCGTGCAACAGGCATTCGTTGACGAGTCTGCGATGCAATGCGGTTACTGCACGCCTGGGTTCATCATGGCCGCTGTCGCGCTCTTGAGTCGGGAGGAGCGTCCGAGCAGCGACCAGATCCGAGAGGCGCTGGCCGAGAACATGTGTCGCTGCGGGACGTACCAGCGCATCCAGCGGGCGATCGACCGCGCAGCTCGCGTTATGGGAGGAGCGGGGCGGTGAACGAAGCATCGCAGAGCCCTAAAGGCGGTCTTAGCATTGTCGGGCCGGTGGGCATGGGCTTCCTCCCACAGCAGACGGCCACCTGGCTGGTTGTGCGGCCGGATGGGTCCGTCACGGCGTATGCAGGGAAGGTCGAGTACGGGCAGGGGATCCGCACCGGCTTCGCGATGGAGGTGGCGGACGAACTGCGGGTGCCGCCTAGCTCTGTGGAGGTCGTGCTGGGCGATACCGATCGGGTGCCCTGGGACTGGGGGACGGCCGGCAGCCAGTCGACGGCGACAGTAGGACTACAGCTCCGGAAGGCGGCGGCGACGGCGCGGCAGGCACTGCTCGAGCTGGCCACGAACCGCCTAGACCTCCCGGTCACCGATCTGGCATGCGGCGAGGGTCGAGTCGTGTCGCGCAGCGACGCCGACCACGGCATTAGCTATGGCGAGCTGGTCGCCAGGCAGAGCCTGGTTCGGGACCTCCGCGACGACATCGAGCTGACCCAAGCAGACGAGTTCGAGGTTATGTCAACAGCGACCCAGCGGGTCGACGCTGTCGCCCGCGTAACGGGCCGGTCAGTGTATTCGCAGGATGTCGCCGTGCCAGGCATGCTCTTCGCCAAGGTGCTACGTCCGCCGTCCTTTGGAGCGAAGCTGGTCGACCTTGACTCCTCGGTCGCGGAAGGCATGCCCGGCGTCGCGCAGGTGGTCCGGGACGGCGACCTCGTCGCGGTGTTGGGGGAGACGGACGAGCAGGCGGAAGTCGCTGCCAAGGTGCTGCGGGCGCAGTGGGATGAGAAGGCGGATCAGCCTTCGCACTGGGACGTGCCGGACATCTTGCTGCGGACGGCGCGGGAGGCGGAGACGACGCAGGAAGTAGGCTCCCTAGAGGATGGTTTCCGGACGGCTGATGGCATCCTGGAGGCTACGTACTACATCCCCTACGTTTCCAACATGCCCATGGAGCCACGGGCGGCGGTGGCACAATGGCAGGAGGGCCGGCTTACTGTGTGGGCAGGCACGCAGCGGCCGTTTGGGATTCGGGCGGAGCTGGCTCAGCACTTTGAGATCGACGAAGACAGCGTTCGGGTGATCGCACCGGAGATCGGCGGCGGCTTCGGCGGCAAGAGCTTCTACACAGTCGCCGCCGAGGCGGCGCGTCTCGCCAAGGCGGCTGGCCAGCCTGTAAGGGTCGCCTACAGCCGCGCCGAGGAGATGACCTGGTCGACGTTTCGTCCGGCGGCGCTGATCGAGGTGAAGAGCGGCTTCAAGTCCGACGGAACCATCGTTGCCTGGGACTTCAGGGCCTACCACGCGGCCTCCGGCCCGACGGGCCAAATCGGCCGCGTCCGCGGCCGCCGGGGTTCGGAGACTCCCTACGCCGTGCAGAACGTGAAGGTCGCCGTTTCCTTCTCAGATAGCCCGTTGGCGGCAGGGTCATACCGGTCCCTGGGTGGGGCGGTGAACCACTTCGCGCGGGAGGCCCACATCGACGAGATTGCGGAAGCGGTGGGAATGGACCCGGTCGAGCTGCGGCTGCGCAACTTGACCCATCCGCGCTTCCGGCGGGTGCTCGAGACGGCGGCGGAGCGCTTCGGCTGGAGCGGCGCCAAGCCACCCTCGAAGCGAGGTGTGGGCGTCGCCATCGGGCTGGACGTTGGGAGCTACGCGGCGACCTGTGTGCAACTGAACGTGCTGGCCTCGGAGGTGAAGGTGCTACGGGTGACGGCGGCCCTGGACTGTGGTCTGACGGTGAACCCCGAGGGCGCCGCAAACCAGGTGGAAGGCTCCATCGTCATGGGCATGGGCACGGCGCTCTATGAGGCCACCGACTTCGAAGGGGGCCGTGTGCTAAACGCCGGTTTCACCCGCTACCGGGTGCCACGGATCAACGATGCGCCGACCATTGACGTGGCGCTGGTCGGCGATCCTGACACGCCCTCGACGGGAGCGGGGGAGCCGGCCATCGTACCTATCGCGGCTGCGATCGCCAACGCCGTGTTCGACTTGACCGGCGAGCGGCACCGGGAACTGCCCATCCAGAGGCACCTCAGGTAAGGTGTCGCTGGACTACAGGTGGGCGTGGCCCCCTCTGATGCGCACAGTCGCCCAGGCTAGAGCCTTAGGCCGCCGTATCCTCGACGGGGTCCAGCGCTACGAGCACGAGGAGGTGGCAGCGATGGTAAGACACGGAGATGAAGTACTATCGCCTCGCTACGCAAGGCGCAATACGACACCACTCGCCGCCACGACCAGGGCCTGAAGGGCTCAGCCGGCGGGAGGGTAGGCCGCGTCGGTCCGCAGCTCTAGGAGGGGGAAAGCCCCTCCCCGCAGCTTCATCAGGGCCGCACGGAACTGGTTCCTCTCGCTAGCCGCCAGCGCCTTGAAGTAGGTCTCTGCCGTTCGGTCAGTGTGCTTTGCGGCCTCCTCGTACTTCTCGCGGCCCTTGGGCGTTATCTGCACCCTGATCTTGCGACGGTCTGTGGGGTGCTTGAGGCGCTTTGCCCAGCCCTGCTCCTCCAGCCGGTCGATGAGGCCGGTCAGGCTCTGCGCCTCCACTGCCAGGGTATTGCGCATGCGCCGCGGAACGAGGGCCCGGCCATCCCAATACAGCATACCCAGCAGCATCATCTGGGGCCCGCTCAGCCCCGATTCCAGTAGCGACCGTTCGGCCAGCTTGAAGAGGCTCGTCCAGGCCTGATAGAGCAACAGGCCATCGACCACGGGCTGCGGTACATCTCTCGCCGGGAATTCAACCTTCTTCTTCTTTGGCACCGGTCTACTTCACCTCCTTGTGTAGTCGCCGCGTTCCGCGGCTTGGCGGGAGTCCGTCATCGCTCATTATCTCACACTTCGCATCTCTCAGGGGAGCCTCAGGGAACTACGAGTTTTCTTCCTGCCTGTAGGGGGGTAGCACTTCATCTTCGTCCGCATGCACCGCCACCGGCTGCTGCCCGTCTGGGCGTCGCTGCGAGGGCGACCCATGGCCTGAGCAAAGCCCTGCGAACCCCATGGCTGCTGCGGCTGTATGCATGCAGCGAAACGGTGAGTCCGTCCGGCAGACGCCGCCCATGCCCAGGCGCGATAAGAGGATTGGAGGATCCTTCGCTGCCCTGCCGAGGCCCGCCTCTACAGGTCCCAGAAGCTCACCAGGCGTCCGAAATCAATCGTGCCGCTTTCCGAGAAGTTGTCAGCTTCTACCCCGGCCTCTTCCGCCGCCGCTATGGGGTTCAATCCGCCTAACAGGATGATGCCTATCTTGTTG
>Ga0315289_10002501_pt1 | contig 28094 bp, 33 predicted proteins | sample YL17G11_40_MG_FD_203452 | JGI IMG/M metagenome (GOLD analysis project Ga0315289, IMG submission 203452) | Sediment microbial communities from Yellowstone Lake, YNP, Wyoming, USA - YL17G11_40 | ecosystem: Environmental > Aquatic > Freshwater > Lake > Sediment | place: USA: Wyoming | collected... | reverse complement strand
GAATGATGGGTATTGGAGGAGGGGCTGGAATGGGAACAAGCTTAGCAGTCATCACACCCCAATTGGTGTTGTTTGCCATAGGATTCTCAGTTTTTATCGGCATAATTTCTGGTTTGCTTCCTGCAAGGAGAGCGGCTAGTTTACAGCCTGTGGAAGCCCTGCGTTACGAGTGAATTATTATTTTTCTAATACCCCCCTAACAGCAACATATTTATTCTAGAAAGGTTAGCTAGGTATTAAGAATGGGCACAAACAACAGAAACGGTTTAATCGGACTGGTTCTAAAAATATGAATAAATTAAAATATTAATCATTATTAAATTGTAAATAATTATAAGGTAGAAAAATGAAGAATGAAGAAATAATTTTTGCCGCTATTTCAATTATAGCAGGACTTGTAGTATTATCAACTTTAGCTTGGGTATTTCTCAAATATCCATCTGAACAAGTTGGAGATGAAAGATTTGTAATGGATGAGATTACAATTATACCTGGTTTAAATCATTTCAAACCGATTACAATAATAATAATTTCAGCATTTGCTTGCTGGTTATGTGCTCTGGAAGCTTTACGTGAATACATAATAAAATTACCAATCTTGATAAAGCGTCTGATATTTATTTCATCTTGTGTAATCGCTTTCGTATTTAGTTATGAAGTTCTTTGGAATTTTTTTATGTGGGCTAGTGCTCATGTTCTCAATCCTAACTTGCCACTTGATTTGCTTAGCCATCAATTTAATCCTTCTATGACACATCCAAGAAACTTTGTTTATGCTACAAAATTATACAGTTTAATTTTAGCTAGCAGCCTTTATTCCAGTTTTTTCTTTTATACAAATATGAAAGAAAAGAGGAAATCAGAAATTTAAGGAAGGAACAGTATAATAAGATGTTAGCATGTTTGCAATAGAGACTTTTAACTTGACAAAAGAATTTGATGGTACAAAAGCTGTGAATAACCTAAATGTTAAAATAAGTCAGGGAGAGATTTTCGGCTTGCTCGGGCCGAACGGCGCTGGAAAAACTACCCTATTATCGATGTTATGTACCATACTCAAACCCAGCTCAGGAACGGCAAAAGTCAACGGCTTTGACATAATCAAGCAGAAGAATCAAGTGAGAAAATCAATAGGAATAGTTTTCCAGGATCCCAGCTTGGATAACAGGCTGACAGGAATGGAGAATTTGGAGATGCATGCTGGCCTGTATGGCGTTCCTAAGTCAGAAAGGAAAAAGAGAATATGCGAAGTCCTTGAGATTGTCACGCTGGCGGACAGGGCGAATGATATTGTGAAAAACTATTCTGGCGGGATGAAAAGAAGATTGGAAATAGCTCGAGGTTTGATCCATTATCCAAAAATTTTGTTTTTGGACGAACCCACCCTTGGATTGGACCCGCAGACCCGTGAGCACATCTGGGAATACATAAAAAAATTGGCTGAAAGAGAAAAGATAACAATTATTGTAACAACCCATTACATGGAAGAAGCTGACGCCCTCTGCAACCGAGTAGCAATAATGGATTACGGTGAGATAAAGATTTTGGATACGCCAGAAAACCTAAAAAACAGTTTAGAAGGCGACATGGTAACATTAGAAGTTGACAGCAGCAAAGAAATAGAGAGCAAGATAAGAGGTTACGATTCTGTTAAAAAAGTTCATGTGAGTGGGAACACAGTCCACATAAATGTAAAGAATGGAGAAACATTTGCACCGAAAATTTTGGATTTTGTAGAGAAGAATGGGGTGAAAGTCAACTCAATCAACATAAGAAAACCGAGCTTGGGTGATGTTTTCTTGCACTACACTGGAAGAGAGATAAGAGAAGAATCTGGAAATGAAAAGGAAAGTATGAAAAGATTTGCGAGGGTCAGGGGAATATGAGTGAGTTAGAAGGTGTATACAGAATTTGGTTGAGGGAATTGATAAGATATTGGAGGGATAAAGGCAGGATTGTCAGTTCATTGGTCCAGCCTCTGCTGTTCCTGGTGATTTTTGGTGGAGGTTTTGGCTTCGTCAAGATTGGAAATATAAATTATCAGTCTTTCCTGTTCCCAGGTATTGTTGCCATGTCACTAATCACGATATCAATCGCATCTGGCATATCTGTTATCTGGGATAGGGAATTTGGCTTCTTGAAAGAGATTCTAGTCGCTCCAGTATCTAGAATATCAATTTTCATCGGCAAAGCTCTTGGAGGCTGCACCACTGCTTTAATCCAAGGGATTATAGTATTGAGCTTGTCTTTCTTGATTGGTGTATCAATTTCCATACATTCGTTACTGATGGCAATACCGCTTATGCTGATAATTTCCTTGGGTATAGTTAGTATAGGCCTAATCATAGCTTCTTTAATTGAAACTTTTGAAAATTTTGGAATCATAATGAATTTCCTGGTTTTCCCACTTATTTTCTTGAGCGGTGCGTTCTTCCCTTTGGCAGAGGCTCCTCAATGGCTGAAGATTGTTTCCTATGCTGATCCAGTGACTTATGGAGTTGAATCACTCAGACAAATCTTAATAGGAGTTTCATTCATTCCATTTTCACTCAGTTTCACCGTAATCTCGCTATTTTCTGTTGCTGCCATTCTAATTGGTGGAGTGACTTTCAACAGGCAGAAATAAAAAAGAGAAAAAAAATCAAACAACATCAAAGTCCTTCACGTATATGTCTAAAGCTTTGCTGTCGCTCAGCTGAAAATTCATAAGATACCTGCCGCTTGTGTCGGTGACGTTCTGAGCTATTGATTCGTCTGTGTTTGGATTGGCCGAGTTTGCAAAGGCTAGAACATCAACTCCCTCAACTGCTTGGCTTGTCAACTCGTCAATTACATAGCCTGAGATGATCGAAGGTTTGTACCTCACCTTTACTGTGATGTATGCAGTTGTGCTGGAGAAGCTAATGTTCACTGGCTGATTGGCAGCATCCAAGTATTCACCTAGATTGTAAGCAGAAACTGATTTCATGCTGTCGAGAACTAATCTGCTGACAGAGAAATACATTTTCCCATTCATCAGTCCAGTGTTTCTTGCAACTTCATTCCCATTCATGTCTTTTAGAACCACAACTGTATCGTTGCTGTCGAAAGTCAGATAAGAGGATGTTGAATTCTCCTTCTGGAACCTTACCGTCAGATTGTAAAAGTTCCTTACAGTTATGTTCTTTTCATAGACTTCGCCAGGATATAGAGTTTTGTCAAACGCCTTGCTAAACAGACCGGTTATGCTGTAGCTACTTGCAGCTAATAGGATTACTGTTATTCCTAGCAATCCGATCAAAAGATATTTTTTCAATTTGTTCACCTAGAACTAGAAAGAAAAAAATAGTATGATATAGTTTTGGAACTTTGATTAGTTGTGAAAAAATAGAAAAACACCACTCAAGTTAGTAAAATCAAGTCATAAATTTTTGTTTTCATACGGGCATGATTTCAAAACTGGACATATTCTACATTTAGGAAATCTTGCAGTGCAAAATTCTTTCCCAAACTCAACAAGTAGAGAATTAAAAATCATTTTATATTTCAAAGGTATTTCCCTTTCCAAATCTTCCGTGATCTTATCTGGATCATCATGTTCGGTCAGATGCCATCTTCTGCTGATGACTGCTACATGAGTATCGGTCGCAATGACCGGAACTCCAAAACCATGCGACAAAACTATGTTCGCACTCTTCAGTCCAACTCCTGGCAGCCCCATTAACTTTTCCCTTTCATTTGGAACTTTCCCATGATATTTTTCTTTTATTATTCTGCAAATCTTTTTTATCCTTTTTGCCTTCTGGTTGTAGAATCCAACAGGATAAATTATTTTTGCGATTTCCTTTTCACTCAATTTTAGAAAGCCATTCAAATTTTTTGCTCTGGAAAACAACCTATCAGCTGCACTCCAACTTGTATCGTCTTTAGTCCTGTGAGAAAGAACAACTCCAATCAAAACCCTGAAAGGATCTTCTCTTACGAGTTTTACTTTGTATCTTTTTTGGAGAATCTGTATTATCTTTTCGATTTTTCTTTCCATAAAATTCATTTACTTCCATGATTTAATAAATTCTCACTTTTTACAATAGAAATCTTTATCAATAAGCAAGATGTTATAATAATTGCTTTTTTCGTTTATGAGTTCCCGACATATAGTATATACTCCTCCTGTGCTTAGCGTTAGCTCTAGTCGGTGAGACGAATGGTTTTCGAGCTTCTTAACCCGGAATTGAGGAAAATAGTTGAGAAGAGGTTCAAAGAACCAACTCTCCCCCAGAAACTGGCAATAAAACCAATCCTTGAAGGGAAGAATATTTTGCTGCTTGCCCAGGTTGGCACAGGTAAAACCGAGTCGGCCATGCTCCCTCTATTCCATTTTGTCATGGAGCAAAACCCAAGCCCAATCAGTATTCTCTACATCACTCCTTTGAAAAGTCTGAACAGGGATTTGCTGGACAGGTTGCTGTGGTGGTGCAATGAGATTGGGATTGAAGCTTCTGTCAGGCATGGCGACACAACTCCTTATGAGAGAAGGCAGCAAGCAGAATTTCCTCCTCAATTATTGATCACAACTCCTGAAACTGTTCAAGCAATCCTTCCCGGTAAAGTTATCAGAGAACATCTGAAAAACATAAAATGGGTTGTGGTTGACGAGGCGCATGAGATTGCTGACAGCAAGAGAGGAACCCAGTTAACTTTAGCTTTGGAAAGGCTGAAAGCTCTAAGCGAGCACGATTTCCAGATCATAGGCCTGTCAGCAACCGTCGGCTCACCCGAAGAGGTCGCGAAGTTCATCTGTCCGCAGAATGATGTTCAAATAATCAGAGCAGTCACATCAAAAGCTATGAAAATTGATGTCATCAGCCCAAAACCAGAGCCAAAAGATAAAAGAATTGGAGAAAGGGTTTTTACTTCTACTGAGACAGCTGCAAGATTGAGAGAGATAATGGAACTGATAAAAAAATCCAGATCTGTTTTAACTTTCACGAACACAAGAGAGTTTGCAGAGATTCTCGCATCTAGAATAAAGACTATTGACAGCAATTTTCCTGTAGGTGTTCACCACTCAAGCCTAAGCAAAGATGTGAGAATAAAAACTGAGAAAGACTTCAAGCAAGAAAAAATAAAATCTATAATTTCTACCAGCAGCTTGCAGTTGGGAATAGATATTGGCTCGGTTGATTTGATTTTACAGTACATGTCACCAAGAACAATCTCTCAATGCATTCAGCGCGTTGGACGTAGCGGGCATGGTGCAGAGAGGATTTCAAAAGGAATAATTATTGCTACAGATGAAGATGATATTTTTGAATCAGCAGTTATAGCCAGGAAAGCATTGAAAGAGGAATTAGAACCTCTAAAGTTTCATGAAAAATCTTTGGATGTCTTGGCTCATCAGATTGTTGGCCTGACTTTAGATTATTGGAAAATAGAATTCCAGAAAGCATATGAGATTGTTAGAAGAGCTTATCCTTACAGGCAGTTAAGCTTCACAGAATTCATGGAAGTTTGCAAGCAGTTGCAGAACTTGGGTTTGGTTTTTTTGAACGGTGAGATAAAGAAAAAGCAGAGGGGACTCGAATATTACTATTCTAACCTGAGCACGATACCAGACACGAAACAATTCAGGGTTTTCAACACTTTAGACAATTCCTATGTTGGTGTTTTGGATGAGGAGTTTATTGCTCTGCACGGGGAAACGAATACGAATTTTATTTTGAAAGGCGAATCCTACAGAATAATTTCAATCGAGGAAGATAAGGTCATGGTCGAACCTACTGTTGATATTGAAGCATCGATTCCAGGATGGGAAGGTGAACTGATTCCAGTCCCATTCGAGGTTGCGCAGGAAGTTGGCCATCTGAGAAGAATTATAAAAGAAAAATTGGAAGAAGATGGTAAGGAAGCTGTTGAATTGATTCGTGCTTTGTATCCTATGGACGAGAATTCTGCAAGAAAGATGGTAAAAATAATTAAAAAACAGGTTGAATATGGAATCGTTCCTGACGATAAAACAATTCTAATCGAAGACTTTGAGAATTCTGTCATTTTGCATGCATGCTTCGGTTCGATGGTTAATGAAACTCTAGGAAGATTTCTTATAGCTCTGTTGACAGCTAGAATGGGATCAATCGGTTTGAGGACAGACCCTTACAGGATTGTCCTTGAGTTCCAAGCAAAAAATCTTGAGCTGGTCAAAGAAATTCTTAAAACAGACCCTGAGCTGATCAGAAACTACCTTGAAATAAGTCTGACAAAAAGCAACCTGTTCGAATGGAAGTTCGTTCATGTGGCAAAAAGATTTGGAGCGATATCCAGAGGCGCAGACTATGGAAAAATCAGGATGGGAAAGATCATTGACAGTTATGTCGGCACTCCGATTTACAAAGAGACTTTGAAGGAACTGGAAATTGAGAAGCTCGACATAGAAAGAACTGCAGAAATTTTGAGGAAAATACAGAAGGATGAAATCCATGTCGTCTTCAAGCCAGGACTCTCTCCTATTGGAAAGCTCGGGATAAAAAGGAAATATGCTGAAGTGGTTGGGCCTGAAAGGCCTGAGGTGGAAATTTTTGACCTGTTCAGGAAGAGACTGATGAGCACTAAAGTGAGGTTGGTTTGCGTCAACTGCGGGGAGTGGACTCGAACCTTTAAAGTTAAAGATCTGCCCAAGGAGATCAAATGCAGCAAGTGCGATGCTAAACTCCTCGGAGTCGTTCACCCGTCAAGAACAGAGATTGCAAAAGTGATCAAGAAAAAATTGAGAGGAACATCACTAACAGATGAAGAGGATAAAAAATTTGACAGAGTGATGAAAAGCGCGGACCTGTTTTTGGTTTACGGGCCGAAGGCTGCCATAGCTCTGGCTGCAAAAGGTGTTGGACCGCAGACTGCCAGCAGAATATTGGCAAAATTCCACAAAACAGAAGATGACTTCCTCAGGGACATCCTAGAAGCTGAGAGACTGTATCTGAAGAACAAGAGATTCTGGAAAGTCTAATTTTTTCTTAACTCAAAAACTTAACAATCATCCGCAGTATTTCATACAGAGTGAGTTAGTTGCATAGCATGTACTTCGAGAAGCACAGCAATAAGAGTAAATACTACATGTTTTGCTGCCACAATAACAGATACTCCAGCCTCCACCTGAGTTAGAGTCGCATTGAGGAGAACAGGGAAATGGTCCTGGTGGTTGGTGAGGAGTTGTGGTGGTTGTTGGTGTGGTTGTTTTGATGGTTGTTGTACGGATAGTGGTTGTTGTACGTTTAGTAGTTGTTGTTGAGCGTGATGTAGTGGTTGTTGTTTTACAATCACTATCTGCGTTGCATGATTTCCCACATGTTAATCCTGGTCCTATGCACCAAGCTATGCTTGCACAGGAAGTACCACTTGAACTAGTGCAACAACATTTATTAGATGATGTTGTGGTTGTACTACTTTTAGATTTACATTTACCCAAATAACAGTAATTTGAACAACATTGAGTATTGGAAGAACAACTGTTACCATTAGCTTTACAAGTTGTGGTTGTTGGCGGAGTTAAAGATTTACATTTACCTGAATAACAGTAATTTGAACAACATTGAGTATTGGAAGAACAACTGTTACCATTAGCTTTACAAGGTGAAATACCACCAGTAACAACTCCTTGACCAAATTCTCCAGACGTATAATAATAATTACCAACCATCATTACAGCAACAAACAATAGGATAAGAATAACTATAGTCGTTCCAATTGCCATAATTAAATATTGTTTTTTTGATTTAAAAGTTTACCCTAATTAGAAAAATATCTAAAAAATTAAAAGAAACAGCATGAAAAAACCAAGGGTAAGCAAAACAATAAAAACTTTTCCTATTTCCACTGCCATTTTCCTTGTTCCAAGCCACCCAGTCAAAAACCATTTTGACACCGTGTTCGACATGCAAGCAAGAATTATCCCTTCAATCGCTAAGAACGGAGACAAGCTGCTTAAAGCCAGAGACGAAAGTGATATATTAATTGCATCAAGCTCTACCAATCCTGCTATTATTGCGACCAAGTAAATGCCTGCCTGGCCGAAATAATTCTGCGCTAACTTGGAGACAAGTAAAATAACAACAAAAAATATTGTAAACTTGATTGCTGGCTTCAATGCAAGGGGAGAACCTATCTCAAGAAATGTTTTTTCTTTCAAACTCTTCCTCCAGCTCAAATAGCTTAGCAAATATCCTCCAAAGGCAATTATCGTGAATGGGATAAGGAGTATGAAACCGACATTATAGTTTATTATAGAAGAAACGAAGATTGCTCTCAAGAACATTGTTGAAGAGGCTATTATAACAGCAAAGGATGCTGAATATAAAATTTTTTTGTTTTCCCTCACCTTTTCAGCCATCGAGACTGAAACTGCAGTCGAGCTTGCAAGACCGCCGAACAAGCCTGTCATCACCAAACCCATTTTTACACCAAAAATTTTTATTGTAATATAACCGACAAAACTTATGGAGAGGACGAGAACCAGGCTCAGCCAAATCAAAAACGGATTTAACGTTTTTAATATTTCAACTATATCTGCTGGTAGCATCGGAAGTGAATTGCCAATAAAATTTAAATCTCTTGGTAAAATAGGAAGAATTATAAAAGTCAATATTGCAAATATCACAGCATCCCGAATTTCTTTTATTTTCAGGTGCTTGGCAAACCTGTGCATCAGCTCTTTAAAAATCAATATAAAAGTCAGTAAAATTCCTAAAGAAATTGAAAGAAAGTAAGGATAGTTTTCGAAAAATATTACAATTCCTATTGCAAACATGGTTAGAAAAGCTATCTCTGTTGTTAATCCCAAATGTCCACGCCTGGTTTTTGCTATGTAGCCCAGAGCTGTCAATGCACCAACCGAGAAAAATGCTATAAGGAACGGCAGATTGGATTCCAAAACATCGGAAAAAAATCCAGACAAAACTCCAAAAAGGCAGACAAGCATGAAAGTTCTCAGGCCTTCTGGCAGCTCACCCTTCCCCCTTTTTTCCCTCTCTATTCCGACCAAAGCACCTAAGGCCAAAGATAAAACTATCTTCTGGAACAAGACAAAATTATCTATCATTAAATTTAATTTGGTTTTTAGAATAAAAATATCACAATTTTGATACTTCTTTCACAATTTCTTTATGGATTTCTGTATTAGTTCTGTCCCCATTGACAACAACTATCTTTTCATCTTTTAGAACATCAGGCAACTTCAAATAAACAGTCCTAAGTTTTTTCAGGAATTCTATCTTTTCAAATTTGAATTTCCCTTCAATTTTTCTTTTGTTATCTTGCTCAATTCTTTCAATGCATTTCTCCGGAGAACTGTCAAGAATTATTGTTAAATCAGGTTTAATGAAAAATTTATTCATTCCAATTAACCAGTTCAACTCCAAGCCTTGTGTGCTTTGGTAAGCTAAAGTTGAGTGATAGTATCTGTCAGAAATAACAGTTTTTCCTTCGGCTAAAGCTGGAAGAACTACAGTTTTCAAATGCTCTTCCCTGTCAGCACAAAATAGAAAAGCATCTACAGCAGGAATGTCAACCTTTTTCAAATAGAATTCTCTGAGCAGTTTCCCGATTTTTCCGTCTGTTGGCTCGGATGTTAGAATTACATCCTTTCCTTTTTCTTTTAAATAATTGAAAAGAAGTTTTGCCTGTGTGCTTTTACCCAGTCCGTCCATTCCCTCTATTACCAAGAGTAATCCTTTCATCGGAATTCTCCAAGTGGGTCCGGAGAGATTCGAACTCTCGATCTTCGCGATTCTGAAGTTACTTCGTCAACGCGACGTCTTAACCAACTGGACCACGGACCCAAGCGCTGGAGGCGAGATTTGAACTCGCAAGCTCTTTCGAGCGCTGGTTTCCTGCAAACTTTTAGCAAACCAGTGCCATACCAGGTTAGGCGACTCCAGCATAAGTTTTTTTAACCTGCTAGATTATTTATACTTACTAAATTTATATTATTTTAGATATAATTCTAATAAGGAGGAATAGAAATGCCAATAACCGTTAAAGACGTTGCAGACATGTTTGGAAAGGATGTTTTCACTGGCAAGGGCTTTTACTGCGGCAAAGTCAGCGACTTGGAGTTTGACTTAGCAAGATTCAAGATTCGCTCATTAGTGATAGAGGCGGCTCGTGGAAGTTTTCTCGGCAAGATGGTCGGCGGGAAGAAAGGAATTATCGTTCCTTATCCTATGGTTCAGTCAGTAGGCGATGTCGTCATAATAAAGCACATCGTGAGCCCAACCACGACAGATGAAGGGGAAGTCACCGAGTCGGTCGAAGTTTGATAGGGAATTCTGTGGATGAGCAAAAAAAACCAGTGAAAGTGAAAGAGCTACAGTGGAATAAAGCAGGAGAGATGTATCTTCTTTCAGATAAGGATACAAGCAAAACCTATTCAATTGACCCAATTTCTTTCTTGGTTTGGATTCAGTGCGACGGTAAAACAGGACTTGAGCATATTGTGGATGTTTTTTCTGTTGACGGTAATAGAGATATTGTGAAAGCTGCGATAAGTGGAATTCTGGAGAAACTGCAGAGTAATGGATTAATAAAATGGATTTAAAAAAGTTATTGACTAACTGTAAAGCAGTGTGATGAATAAGCACAATACTGTCCAGTAAGTATTCCACATCCTGATGAGCAATGGAAATTTACACATTCACATGGAATTGTTATTGTTGTTGTCGGTGGTGGAATTGACGATGATATACTTGAACCACTACCGCCATCTGGTAATCCGGGTGAAGGAGGTGGTGGAATTAGTGGTGGAGTTGGTATTGTTGTAGATGGAGATATTGTTGTTGATGTAGGTTTGCTGCTTTGTGAAATTGTTGTTGATGTGGGTGATACTTTTACTGATTTGCACGTCCAAGAAATAATACAAAACGCGCCTGCATTTGCACAAACTGATGAACAATGATAATTTACACATCCACAACTGCCTGGTGGGGGAGACGGTGGAATTGGTGGAGGAGATGGTGCTGCTGTAGATGGAGTTGGTGGGATAGTTGCTGGACCAGCCGTACAATAACACCATCCGTTTCCGCAATATATTGTTCCTCCACTGCTTTGACATTCTTGTATCTGCTCTTGTGTAGGTTTTCCTGGTAGTTTATATCCAGATGTAATTTCAGTAATTTGTTGTAAATTAATTCCTGCATCACGTGAAATTGTTGAAAATAAAGCAGCTAGCATAAAAATTCCAATAAAAGTAACTATAAAAATTTCTAGAGTTGATTTTAACCCCATATAATTTAACCTCAAATTTTTCCAAATACTAACCTATGTCTGCCAAATTTCATTCTTCACTCATCTTTTCCAGAAGAACTAAATGGGTCTAAACAAAAATAAAAAATTAAAAAAAAAATTAAAAAAAACTAAAACTCATCCATCTCTTCTTCTTCGTCAGTTAACGGGTCCCACTGATCTTCTTCCACTTTCTCACCTCTTTTTTTCAAGCAACCACATGTCTTCCATGTCCAGAGTGTTGAAGATCATCAAAATCTTCCCACTTGCGTCTGAAGTGCGGCTGCCTTTTTTTTTGAAAAAAGAAAAAAGCTTGGGGTGCATATTCCCCCTAAAATGTTACCTGATTATGTCTATACCTAGAGCCTGGCTGATCTCCCTTACCACTGGCCTTTCATAGCTCACTGGCCCAAGGATGTATGGAGATTTTACTCCTGTTATTATGCTGATCACTTGAACTCTACCTTCCCATTCTGGAAGGATTCTTGCCCCCCAGAAAACTTGTGCTGATGGGTCTAGATTCTGAGCAACTGCCTCACCGATCATATTAACTTCGTCCAATCTTAGGTCTGGTCCACCTGTTATGTGGACTAGTGCTCCTGCCGCTCCTGTGTAATCCACCTCAAGCAATGGGTTTGATAGAGCCTTTGCTATCGCATCTTTAGCTCGGTCTGAGCTGTTGCTTTCTCCTACTCCAATCGCAGCAACACCTCCAGCATGCATCACTGCTTTCACGTCTGCATAATCTAGATTGACTAGAGAAGGCAGTGTGATGGTTTCTGTTATCCCTTTAATCATGGCTGCAATCAATTCGTCTGCAATCGAGAATGCTTGCTGAATACTCAGGTTGCCCGCGTATTTCAACAGCTTGTCGTTCTCTATGACTATAGCTGTGTCACAGACCTGCCTTAGACTTGCTAGGCCGTCTTCTGCTTTTGCGATTCTTGAACCTTCTAGCTTGAAAGGCATGGTTGCAACTGCAATAACTATTGCACCCATTGATTTTGCTATTTCACATGCAACTGGGATTGCGCCTGTACCTGTTCCTTTTCCTAAACCTGCTATTGCAAATAGTAAGTCAGCACCTTCCAGTGCTTCCTTTATTTCATTTCTAGATTCTTCTGCGCATTTCTTTCCGACTTCTGGATAGCCTCCGCAACCCAAACCTCGAGTTAGTTCCCTTCCAATCAAGATTTTCTTGTCAGCTTTTCCTACAGCCAAGTGTTTAGCATCAGAATTAAGAGAAACTGTTGTTGCCCCTTCGATTCCCATCTCTGTGAGTCTGGTTACTGCGTTTTGACCAGCACCTCCACAACCCACAACGACTATCTTTGCTCTTTTGACGGGAAATCCAAACTCTTGTTCAGCTAGCTTATAGTAATCAATGTTGCTGTAAGTTGCACCTGAAGTGCTTTCTAGCTTGAATCTCTGCGAGGGATTGTCATCCCCCTTTGTCCTTGCCAAAGCGCTCTGAATTATTGATTCCATTTTTCTCCTCCTATCTTCAACAAAATATATTTTGTTTCATCGAAAACCCTTTATAAAGGATTTTCCAAATTATATCTTAGAATTAGAAGTGTAAAATAAACACTGACTAGTTCAAAACCCTACTTTTACCCTAACGTTACCTAATTTAACCCTAACTTAACCCAAATTAAACTTAATTTAACCCTAACTTTTAAAACCCTTAATTATTCTTCTTGAAAGTCTACTTAAATCCATTGCTAATGTTAAAAATCTATAACAAAAATTCTATTTTTTTCTATATTATTCTGTTTCCTATAGGATAGAAAATATATATTCTAGAAAAGCTTGCTCTGAAGGCTAGAAATTTGAGATGAAAAGTTTAAATTTAAACGTTGAGATGGAATAATTATAGAAGCCCTCGTAACTTGCCCTCGTAGTTTTTACGAGGAAAGCTCAGTGGTAGAGCACCCGGCTGTTAACCGGATGGTCGCGCGTTCAAATCGCGTCGAGGGCGCTTTTTTATTTATTTCATGGCAGCATTCTTGTTATATACCTCGGGAATAGAACTACTTCCTTTATATTTCCTATATCTAACAATTTCATAGTAAATCTTTCTATACCTAAAGAAAACCCACCATGCGCTGGTACTCCAAAGCGAAATGGCTCTGTGAACCATTTCAAAGATTCCAAATCCATTTTCTTCTCTTTTATCTGCTGGATTATTTTTTCATATCTGTGCTCTCTCTGTCCGCCCGAGGACAGCTCCAAACCTTTGAAAACTAAATCAACACTTCTCGCCCATTTTGGCTCCTCGTCAACCTTCATGACATAGAACGGTTTTATCGCTGAGGGGAATCTGTTTACGAAAAAGAAATCGTGCTTGTATTTTTCCTTTACAAAATCAGACAAAATTTTTTCTGAAACTTTATTCAAATCACATCCTGCAGGGAGCTTCTTTCCTTTTTCTTCAAGTATTTCATAAATTTTTGGAAACCTCAATTCAGGGAAAGGGGTTTTAGGAATCTCAACTTCCTTTTCAAGTGTTTTCAACTCTTTTTCACATTCATCAACAACTTTCTTTATTCCGGCAACGCACATCTCCTGCTCAAGCTTCATCATATCTCCCTCATCCTTCATGAAGGCAAACTCAGGAGCAATTGTCCTGTGCTCAGCCAGATGAGTGGGTTGGTCTGATAGCTCTGCTCTCCAGCTAGGGCCCAAATCATATATTTTCTCAAAACCTGCAGCAATTAAAAGTTGGCGGTGCAGCTGCGGGTCTTGCCTAAGAAAAGCACTCTTGCCAAAAAAATCAATCTTGAAAACTTCTGCCCCACCTTCTGAAATTCCTCCCAAAATGCTGGGAGTCCAAACTCTCATGAATCCTTCCTTTTTCAAAAACTCTTCCATCCCATCTTGCACTTTTGCCTGAATCTTGAAAATTGCCAGATTCTCTTTTCTTCTTAGATCCAGTGATCTCCAGTCAAGTCTTGTATCCAGATTAGCTGGAGTGACTCCACGAGGATCCAAAGGTAGAGGAGTCTCTGATTTGCTGATAACTTCTATTTCATCCGGTATTATCTCAATTCCGATTTTGGCTATCTTGCTCTTGACGACTTTTCCTTTCACTGCTAAAACATCTTCCTGATGAATCTTGCTGCAGATTTCCAAAATCTTTTTAGAAACCTTTTCTTTAGGGGCGGTCACCTGAACAGTTCCTTCACTGTCTCTCAGCAAAAGAAAATTTATTCCGCCTAAGGCTCTAACATCATGAACCCATCCGCACACTACAACATTCTTATCAATCTGGTTTTTCAATTCATCCGAATAGTGAGTTCTGTTAAGCAATTTTCCACCTTTTGAATTATTCCAATATATTAACTTTATTTTACTTATTAGAAAAGTTTTAAATAGTTGAGCGGAGATTAGAATATCTAGGTGAAAAGAGTTGAAAGGCGAGTGTTTTAACTTCAGCTCATTCTGAGATTTGTTTAGCCTTAGCTCTTTTATTTCAAAAAACTAAATTTTATAGGTGTGGAAGATGGTAGAATTTATCGAAATCTCGAAAGTTTTGGCAGGAAAAGAAGGGAAGGTTGCTGTGCACGGTTGGCTCCACCATAAGAGGAGCAGCGGTGGGATTCTATTTTTGCTAGTCAGAGATGGTACTGGCTTGATTCAGTGTACGCTGACAAAAGATAAAATGGACAAAAAAGTTTTTGAAGAAATTGAGAGGTTGCCTATAGAATCATTAGTAGAACTAACTGGAGTCTCTAAGAAAGATCCTCGTGCTCCAGGTGGATATGAAATAGCTGCGAGCAAGATAAAGGTTGAACAGAAGGCAGCAGAAGAATTTCCAATATCAAAGAAATATCACGGACCAGATTTTCTTTTAGATCAGAGACACTTCTGGATAAGAAGCGAACACATGCAGATGATTTCAAGAATAAGGGATAAGTTTTTGAAAGCTGCAAGAGAATGGTTTAGTAAACACGGTTTCATAGAAATCCAAGTTCCGATGATAGTCGGGGCTGCTTGCGAGGGTGGTTCGACTCTATTTGAATTGAAATATTTTGACCAGAAGGCTTACCTGACCCAGAGTTGGCAGTTGTATGCTGAAGCTGCCATCGCTTCTATCGGCAAATGTTTTACTGTAGCTCCTTCTTTCAGAGCAGAAAAATCTCGAACACGTCGTCATCTAACAGAGTACTGGCACTTGGAAGCTGAAGAGCCATGGTGTGATTTGGAAGGAACGATGAAAACTCAGGAAGAATTGTTAACTCACATACTGCATACCTTGGCAAAAGAGGCAACAGAAGAATTAAAATTTTTCAAAAGGGATCCAAAAGATTTGTTAAAAATCAAACCGCCATTCAAGAGAATGACTTATGATGAGGCAGTGAAGATACTGCAGGAAAAAGGAGTGAAATTCAAGTGGGGAGATGACATTGCCTGGGAACAGGAAAAAATTTTAACGGAAAAGGCCGACCAGCCATTTTTCTTGACTCATTTTCCACTTGGGGTGAAAGCATTTTACCACAAGCCCGACCCGAAAAGACCTGAAGTCACTTTATCCGCAGATTTGTTAGGGCCAGAAGGATATGGAGAAATAACTGGTGGTGGTCAGAGGATTCATGATTATGAAGAATTGATGAAAAGAATCAAGGAAGAGAAGCTTGACACAAAAGCTTATCAGTGGTATGTTGATTTGAGAAGATATGGGATGCCTCCACATTCTGGTTTTGGCTTAGGCATTGAGAGGACTATAAGTTGGATTTGCAAGCTGGAACATATAAGGGATGCGATTCTGTTTCCAAGATTAATAAATAGAGTATATCCATGATGCGACAATAGCTAACATGGTGCGCGGGTTCAAATCTCTACTCGTGCACATGCTAATTATATTTCTGTGGGATTTCTAAATTGAATTAGTGAGTAATATGAAGTTTGAATTGAAGAAAGCTAAAGAATTTGGCTGGAATGGCCTAAAAGGATGGGCATACAATTCTAAGGAAGAGTTCAAGAATGCAAGTGCCGCTTATTTCGAAGTTGATGGTAGTCATGGAAAAGTAAAAACTACATCAAGTGACAGAATCTATTTTGTGCTGGATGGAGAAGGAGAATTTATTATCAATGAAAAAATTGTACCTGTAAAGAAAACTGATGTGGTTATTGTTCCTAAAAATACCCCATACAATTATAGAGGTAAAATGAAACTTTTGTTAGTTCATACACCAGCTTTTAATCCAGAATTTGAAGAAAAATTAGAGTAGAATTTTATGAAATCTCTTTCAGTGGGTTCAAATCTCACCTCCCGCATAAGGTTCTAAAGTTATATTTTGTGGATTTGCTATATTGAATAAGTGAGTAATATGCAAAAGCTAAGGCTTGGATTCATGAGTCAACTGACCACAAAAAATGTTTTAGATGACATTGATTTTGCTATAAATAATGATTTCACTGCATTTGAGATTGACTTGGGCTGGATTCAAAATTTCGAATTGAAAGAAAAGGTTGTCAAGCAGATAAAAGAGAGATCTGAAAGTACTGACTTGTTTTTGATAACACACACACCCTGGTATCTACCAACTTGTAGCGTGATACCTGAAATTCAGGATGCAGTCTTCAAAGTGATTTCAAAAGGAATTCTTTTTGCAGAAAAGGTCAATTCTGATAGAATAACTGTTCATCCTGGTTTCAGGGAGATGCCTGCCCCTGCTTCGGATAAAAATTATGAAGCTTTAATCAATATCTTGAGAAAAATTGTTAAGTTTGGTAAAGAACACAATGTGAAAGTTGGCTTAGAAAATCTATATAAGAACGACTATTGTATGTGTTTTGAAGTTCAAGATTTGTTGAGAGTCGTTGAGTGTGTGGATGGGTTGAATATCACTTTGGATGTTGGCCACACCTTCACAACCGGGTCTCCAATTGATTTTTACAAAAAAGTAAAAGATTTTGTGATTGATGTGCATGTGCACGATAATGACGGTAAAACTGATCAACACAAATGCATTGGAGATGGAAATATTGATTTTAAATCACTGCTGAAAGAATTTAAAGCAAAAAATTATCATGGACCTTTTATTCTTGAACTATTTCCATACACAAACATTTTGAGGGGAAAGGAAAGATTCTTGAATTTTTGGTTAAATAACATAAAGCTTAAATCCTCTTTCTCTTAATGGTAAATCATGGCGAAGATTACTAAAATGAAGATAAAGGAAGCAGAATACCTAGAAATAAAGCCGATGAAAAGTTTAGATCAATTAGTGAATGAAGTTCTGGCAGAAAATATTAAATCTGTTTTAGACATGCAGGTGGGTGTTCGCTCTGCTCTGGATAGTTTGATAACTCAAGTGATGAAAAGGTCTGAGGGGAAAGCTGATCCTAACAAGATACGGCGGATAATTCTTGACAAGATGTAAATGATTTCTTAATTTTCATTGAATTTGTTTTTCATTTTAAAGAATTTGCAAAGTAATTCTTTTTTATGTTCAATTTGGATATATGGATAAACAAAATTTTTAATTATTTTAATATTTTTTGAAGAAACATAAAAGCAATGCCTGAATGCTTTACCATGAATTTTTCTTGGTGGAATATCTATTACCGAATCTATGATTACTGTCTCTATCCATAAACTTGAGCCAATGTGCTTTAAAACCAATAATTTTAAAGAATTTAAAATTTTTCCAGAAGTTATTCTAATCCTGCATTGAGGATATTTTGGCCTTTTTATGCAAACATCACCATCTCCATCTATTAAACCAGCCAAATATGCGCAAAACATTTTAGCATCAGAATTAACCCAATCGGGTATCGACCTCTTAGTAATTCCAATTTCAGAAAAATTAGGCAGTAATCTGTTAATACTGGTTTGTAAATAGTATATGTTATTACCATACACATTTTTACCTTCAAAATGTATCTTTATATTTCGATTAAATTCTTGTTTAAAGATTTGCTGAATCTTCTTCACCATAGGCAATGATTTTTCTTCTACTTGAATTCTAAATCTATGTTGAATACGATTCCTTTTTTTATCATTGAACAAGTAAATTGAGCCATCTGAATGTAAAACTCCAATAAAATATGCAATATTTTCATTCATGCTTTCTATATGGTTGCCTATTATAAATAAATTTTCTAATTCTTATTTCCGACAATTTTATATGCAATTGGTATAAAGAAATGCTAGAAAATAACTATTCAAAAATGCTTAAATTAATAGGGAGATTATTTCATGTGGGCCTATGAGGTAATTGGATAGCCTGAGGAGCTTCGGATATTATGAAGAAACTCCTTCATCTGGGTTCGAATCCCAGTAGGCCCATTCAACTCAAGGTTCGAATCCCTCCGTTATCATAGCACGCCTCCCGCACTGAACTTTAGTTTAATGCTGCAATTATTCAATAATTTTAGAAACATCTAAATTAACTGGCTTAAATCTTTTTACTATCAACTATTTAATATGGCAGAAAATTCAAGCATCCTTAGTTTCCAAGCTGAGCTTAATCTTATACGTGAGGATTCTAATCGAAATTTTAGAAGAATTCAGGATGATTTTGATCAAAAATTCGAAAGAACTATGGCTTGCTATCATTTGTTAATTCTGGAAGAATCAGAAAACCGAAGATTGAAAAAGATGTGCTGATGATACCGCTAAAAGCTTAAAACATAAAACAAAATTCCCTGATTCATGTTAAACGAATTATCATTTCTCATCCTTTATTGGCCACGCATCATCAATCACCATTAACTCTGTCTAATTCCTCATTCACTAATTTATCAGCAATTTTTATCTTAGGATGCGTCCTTAGCAAATGAGAATATGTCACCTTTTCAAACATTTTTTCCATATTCCTTGTTTCAAGAAATTTTTCTTTCAAGTGCTTCTTTTTAATTTTATATACGCCATTCAATTGGCTTACAACAATCTTACTATCGCAGAAACAGAAAACATTCAATCTACAATATGTTGAAGCCTCTTCCAACGCTTTAATTATAGCGACGTACTCAGCTGTGTTGTTTGTTGCTTTACCAATTGATTCCGAATGTTTTTTTAGAACAACCCCCTTATGGTCTTCTATGATAAAGGCAATTGCAGCAGGCCCAGGATTTCCTCTTGCTGCTCCATCAGTATAAATGTAAAGTGCTTCTACTTTTGGCATATATCTCACTTCTCATTTTTATCGCACTTGTCTTTGTATTCGCAAAACTTGCACATCCACTTAATATCTTCAACTTCTTTAGCCTCAGATTCAGGTATATCATCTTTTTTCAAATGTTCATGCAAGAAACTGAACCTGTCAAAAATCTCGGCTGCCCTGTGAGCATCAAACTCGACCTCGAACACCTTGCTCTTGAGATCGTTCTTGTCGATGTAAAGGATAACACCATTATGGACTCCAGTAGCTTCCATGTAGAACATCAGCTGCATCACATGGTTTGTATGTGGCTTGTTGACAAATGAAAGATTCTTTGTCGATTTAACCTCAACCAAAACATTCTTCCCTGAAGCTTTCACCAGAACAAGGTCGTCCACCCTCCCGGAAACAACAAAGTCCTCGGCCTCGATCTTGAAAGGCATCTCCGACTTCAGCAGCTCTACGTCTTTATTTTTCTCGGACTTCAGAACTTCGACGACAAACCCGTGTATTATATTTCCAGCTTCGAATATCTTCAATAAATCAGAATCAACCTCAAGGGGATACTTGTAAGAATACCACAATTTCCTGAGGCAGCTCCCGACCTCGGAAGGATAATATCTTCCTATCTGCTTCGGCCTATGTTCGCGAGATATGTGAGAATCAACCAGCTTGTCAAAGTCTATCATTGATTAACTCTTCTTTTAATTAAATTAAAAAGCTTTTCAAAGTTCATCTAGCTCCAGTTAATTAAACATTTCCTTCCAAGTAACCTTCTCTTTTATCTGGGTTTACAAATAAACTAAACTTATTTTCCAAAAGGAAATTCATCCCCAACAAGGAAGTGCTGGAGTATGTTGTCCCTGGCTTTGTCCAAGAAGTTTTTGAAACTTTCAAATTGCTGAAGCCTACACGTGCAAGATTTTTATTTTCATCCTTGAAATTTATAATCACTTTGCCTAGGCTGAAAAGGTCTACCTTCGTTCCGCCCATAAGTATGGAGTTGCTGAATCTAAGATTTTTTGCCATTACCCTAAGCTTTGATGCAACAAATTCGTCTACAAATGTCTCTGGGCTGCCTGTATCTACAATGAAAACAACCGGTATTACATGGTTAGAAAAAGTTACGTTTGCGATAAGGGATATCCTATTCCCCTCTTTATTGAAATCCAATGGTATTTTCAAAAAATCTCACCCCGATCAAAACAATATCTCAAGGCCCTTCTCTGGGATGAATTGTATCAGAATAAGTGTCAAATCCTTTTTCATCGATTTTAGTTTATTCATTAAATTTTTCATGTCGCGATCGTGATTTAAAATCTCTCCGTTCTCAATCGCTATGTACTCGTTGCCATATGCCTCTTGGAGCTTTCTGAAGTCTTCTCTTATCAGTTTGTCATTCTTCCCCATCTTGTCTATAAGACTCAATTCTTGGTTCAAATTCTCGCCTATAGAAAATTATGGCCAGTAAATATTTATATAGATATAGAACTCACAGAGGTGGTAATTTTCTTCTAACTCAACTTGCATGAAATTTAGAAATACAAGACAAAAAATAAAAAATCCATACCAAACATTTGGTTTTACCTTATTCTAGTCAATTCAACCCACATATAGATTTACCACCACCCCCAGTGGTAAAAAAGAGCATGCGAAAGTGATTTAAAGATTAACTGATGCCTAACAATTGGGATTGAAATGATAGAACTGCTTGCAATACTTCCTTACATCCTGCTCGGCTCAGTCATGAGAATAGTCTGGGGTATGTACAAGATGTACAGCTCCTACTTGAGCATACAGCTGAGCTGGAGGAGGTTGCTGATGGAATTTTCTGTCGACATATTGTTCGGAATGTTCGGCGGGATGTTCCTTTCACAGCTTGGAATAATCTCAATTGGAATAAGTATGGGAAGCCTGGTCTCAAGTTTATTGGGAGCGAACGTGGTAGATTTGATAGCGAAGAAGTTCGGACTGACAGGGAAGATGAACATAATACTAAGCGACCAGCAGCTGAAATTCACAGAGTTCAACACAAGGGAGATCAATGCCATGGGATATGTAAAGTCTCAGGGGAGGATAAATAATGATGCCTACCAAAAGATCAACGGCACTACTCACGATGTGGCCAAATACGAATTAAATGCTCTAGTCCACAGAGGCATGCTGAAAAAGGCCGGGCGCGGTAAAAATACATTTTATGTTTCTTCTGATTCGGGTGAAATACGGGCGAAATAAGGGCATGCCCTAATCTTACCCGCAAATTGCCCGAATAAATATTGAGGTTTACGCAGGATTGAAGGCAAGCAGGCAAGGATTATGGATTCGGGTAAATACGGGTGAAATGCGGGCGATGTAAAAATCACCACAGAAAAAAAATAATTTTTTTCTAATGAATATTAGACAAACTTAGTTCATGAGAATCAGTCTTTAACAGCTTGAAAATATAATAAAAAATTTCTTCCAACATCTGCACGTGAACTTATTCTCAGCTCCCTTGACTCAATCACCTGGAGGTTGGCATTCTCAAACAGCGTGTCGAGCTCTTGCTTGCTGATGGGTGTTGGAACCAAAGCTGTATCTACCCACTCCCTTGAGGAATATGTGTTGCCGAAATATTTTCCTCCAGCTTTCAACACCCTTCTCACCTCTTTCAAATGAGCTTTCACCTTTTCTTCAAAATTTTCATGGCCCAGAGAATGGATCAGGCCAGGAGAATAAACAAAATCAAATCGACTGTCTTGGAGCCTCATGTTGCATGCGTCCCCGATTTCAAAGCGGCCATGCGGGACGTATCTGTCAGGCGAGTCGTTGTGCAAAAGAAATCCGACCAGCATGTGATATGGATTAATGTCTATGCCAACATATCTGCCCTTAAAGCCGCCTTCAAGCAATTTTCTGCCTTCATTTCCTAGAAAACAGCCAACTTCTAAAACATCAGGACTGTTTTTTAACATTTCTGAATAAAAGGATCGAAAGCCAGTGTCAATGTAAGTCAATAAAGGATGATTTTCTAAATATTCAACGCATCTTTTAATCACTTTCTTGCCTTCCCAGCTTTTGGCAAGCTCCAAGGCCTTTCTTTCAGGCTCTTGTATGGTTCCAGCCCTTCCAAAAACTTCCTCTATTTCTATTCTGAACAACTCGTCCAAATCATTCATATCTGACTGATGAAGAGTTAAAAATTTAAACACTATACATGAGTCATAAAAGTGGTAAATTTCTTCTAAGAACGATTGTATGAACTTTGGAAAAAGAAAGAATCAGATTTTAATAAAATTAAATATTCTACTCATGTGCGCAAATCATACTATTGGTACTTCTAACATTTTCCACTTTTCTTAATTTGTAAAAGATAATTTCTTTCAATTCATCCATCGTTTCTGCCTCAACCCTTGCAACAATATCATATACACCAGCAACTACACTTGCCTCTCGCACATAAGGAAGTTTTCGTAACTCTTGTCGTACCTTATATTCAGTGGCTAATTCCGTACTAATCAATACAATTGCACGATGCATCAAATCACTACAAATTTACTAATCTGTTAAAGATTTAAACATGCACGAGAGGTGGGATTTCAAAAAGAAATTCAGTTCATCTAAAGTATTTAGAAAAACTTGTTGTAAAAGAATAGGTTTTTAAGAAAATTAAAAATTAGTTCAAATTTACTGTAAATTCTATAAGCCACCAATGCTTTCAGGAGGTCGACGATATTCACTTGGTGGCCTTTTCCATCTTTTCGCAAATTCATTAGCTTCTTCTTCTCTTCTCTCTTCCAGATATCTTCCTGCAGCTGTACACATTGTTTCTTCGTAATTATCTGCCATTACTTTCAACCTCAATGCTATATTTGGAAAATAGGTTTAAATAACTGTGCCATTGATAGAAACTGATTATAAAGAATGGAGTTTAAAGAAAATATTTTTAACATTGTTTCTTCATTAGCAATGCTTCTAATTTTTTCCTGTAACGAGGTGAAACGCTAAACCACTCTGTGTCTATAGTTCCAAGCGAGTGATGTTCATTAGGAATCACATTCCAATCAAGCACACCAGCATGGTATAAATAAAATAAACGAACACTTGTACCGGGATTTGAATGCCCAGTCTCTTCCTTAATATTAGTTGGGTAGTTCTTTCTTTTCGGAGAATGTAAAATAGTTCTAACAATAGCTTGCATTTTTTCATCAATGCAAATTGCAAATAAGGGATCTTCCAGTATTCTTATACCTGAACGTTCACGGTTTCCCCCATAAGCAATACAAAAGCCTGGCCCGTATTCATGGCCTTTTTCTTTCAATACCCTTCTATACCAGCCCAGACTTCTTTTCATAAAAGAATAAATAAGTAATCAAAGATTTATTTCTTCTAAATTTTCTATCTCGTAGAAATTTCATCTAAGGTTCATTATATTCACTGAAAAAGATGCATGTTGCCTATAAAGGTTTATTAGGTAATTAAAATTTTATGGAATCCTATGATGAAGAAAAATTGGAACGAATAAAAGGAAGAATTGAAAAAGAATTAAAAAATGAAGGCATGGATGAAGTAGATGACGAAATTCTTACTTCAATGGCACAAGACGAATTAAGACGTATCGCTCTCATTGAAGAAGATCAGAAATACCGAGGATGGACCATTTATTTTTATAAACAAAGAGTAATAAGAACAAGAAGAATTTCTTTAATAAAAAATTTGAGGCAAAGGTTATCTGATTGGGGAGATTTTGAAGAAAAAAATGACAAAATAGATTTGACAGACCCTGTCTATGGATATGATGTACGAATTGAGTTCGGAAATTTTGTTCCCCCTTCAAATACTCAATACCATACCAAAGTTAGCTCTTCTATTTTTGCATGGAAAGGATATCGAAACAAGGAACATCGAAGAGTTCTATTCACTTTATGGGACAAATTATTCAAGATGCCAGGAGAAGCATATTTAGATTTCGAAGGCTATTCCAAATTAATTAAACGGAGATTGTTTTAAATTTTTAATTCGCCTAACGAACATTAACTGAAATTAAAGTTTGATTTCTTAAAGATTTCTATCTATTAATAAACTATGAAAATTGAGAATCCTGACACAATAAAATCTATCTTGGATGAAATAGAAATTTCGCACCCAACTCTTAAAGAAAGAACATTAGGATTATTAGAAGGAAGGTACGAAACACCGGAAAATCTAAATTGCATAGGAATGGCTTTGTTTGTTTTAGGACAGACTGATAAACCTACTTATATAGAAGGTGATTATCGCCTTTTAATCCCGTATTTGATGAAAGCAAAAAAAATTACTGGGAGAAAGGAATCAGGTGATTTTTTAATTAATCATTTTGTTTGCGTACAAGGACATCTTGTAGACCACACATCAGTGTATTTGGGTCGTCATAATGGAGAAGGATTAATTTTTCAAAAATATTATGAAAAACCTTATTCAATACAAGCATTTCAAGATTTGATAAAAGATTTTTCATGGCTATTAGATAATATATTAACTATCTACAGATTCGCCTAACGCTTGTTATATAAAATAATTTAAAATATCTGTAAACCATAATTATGAAAATGAAGAATGAAGAAATCCTGAAAAAATTAAAGTCATTATCAAATCCTAAGGCAGTAACTGGCATGGCAAAGTTCGGAATCAATCCTAACAACACGCTTGGCGTATCAATTCCAATCTTAAGAAAAATGGCTAAGGATATAGGAAAAAACCATGATTTAGCTCAAGAGCTCTGGAACTCAGGAATACATGAAGCTCGATTGCTGGCTTGTTTTATAGATGAACCTAAGTCAGTAACAGAAGAACAGATGGAGAACTGGATAAAGGATTTTGACTCATGGGATGTTTGCGATCAATGCTGCAGCAACCTTTTAGACAAGACTCAATTTGCTTATCAGAAAGTGTTCGAACTGACAAAAAGAAATGAAGAATTTGTGAAAAGGACTGGATTTGTTTTGATGGCTTGCCTATCTGTTCATGATAAAACTGCTACAGACAAGAAATTTATGAAATTCTTGCCGATAATAAAAAGAGAAGCTACAGATGAGAGAAATTTTGTCAGGAAAGCTGTCAACTGGGCCTTGAGGCAGATTGGAAAAAGAAATAAAAACCTGAACAAGGAAGCTATCAAAACTGCAAAGGAAATTTTAAAGATTGATTCTAAAGCTGCCAAGTGGATTGCTTCTGATGCTCTGAGAGAACTAACCAGTCAATCAGTCCAGAAAAGATTGAAATCTAGATAGAAAATATTCTATTGTTTGCCACTGGAGCTATTGCATCAAATCCCTTCTCCTTCAGTTCACCAGCAAACTCTTCCGTATGATCCCCATGAATGCAGAAAACTTTCTTCGGATTTATTTTTTCCACGAATTCAAAAAGTTCTTTCCTGCCGGAGTGGCTCGAAAAATCGAGTCTTTTAACCAGCATCTTCATATCCAAATCTAATCCCTTGTACATGAATCTGCCGGTCTCCAGCAATTTTTTTCCCGGAGTATCCTCCAGCTGGAAGGATGTCAGCACCAAACTACATCGTTCATTGTCAAAAAAGTTTCTAATATAATTTACAATCGGCCCGCCTGTCAGCATCCCAGAAGTGGAAAGGATGACACCAGGATTCTTCACAATTTTCTTTCTCATCCTATCACTAGCAACATACTGCACTTTTTTTAAAGCATTATCTAAAATGTCAGGAGCTTTCAGCATATTTTTATGCTGGTTGATTATTGTTATCGCTTTCTTCGCCATCCCGTCAACATAAACCGGATAATCGATCCCATTTTCATCAAGAACCAGCAGTATTTCATCAATCCTGCCAACAGCAAATCCAGCAATGAAACAGATGCCATCAACTGCAAGAGTGTCTTCAATGATTTGGATCAGCTGCTTCTCCTGCTGTTTCCTGTCAGGGTGGTCTCTTTCAGAATATGTGCTTTCAGTCACCAGAATGTCTGTCTCAGGGATTTTTTCATCAGCTTTCTTCAAGAGCCTTGTTGCTCTAGTGTTGACATCTCCTGTATAGAGTAAAGTCTTCTTGCCAAAATCCAAAAAAGGCATCATGCTCCCAGGGATGTGGCCAGCATCAAAAGGTATTACTTCCGTATGGTGAATTTTGAATGGCTTCCTGTATTCCACAGGGCAAAAGTTATTTATCGCACATTTGACATCGGCCTTTGTGAACGGCAGCTCGACTCCCTCCTCCCTGCTTATTTTTATCGAGTCTAGGAGCAGCATCTCAGTCAATTGCCTTGTAACAGCCAGGGAAAAAATAGGGGCATTGTTTTCTTTTGCGAAAAATATTGGGACTCCGCCCGAATGGTCAAGATGAGTGTGTGTGAGTATGACAGCATCAACCTTCCCTTGAACAGGGATTGGAAAAAGAGGAGGTGTCTCTCTGATCTTTGTCCCGTAGTCAAGAACAATTTTTTCTGTTCCTGTGTCTATCAGAACACCCGAAGCTCCAACCGTTGCCATTGCTCCCAAAAAACTTAATTGAATCATTTTTTTGTCCCTATTTTTTTCAAAAAATCCATCAGCTCTGGATGCAAGGATGTGGTAATATATTTTTTTAGTTCTGAAGGTTTGACCCATTTTACCTCATCAAATTTTTCTCCTGATTTTTCTTTACCACCAGCAACCTCACAATAATAGTAAAGCAAAATAAATTCTCCTTTTTCTTCTGGAATTCTTGCAAAAATTAATTTTTTTATTTCAACATCCAAACTAGTTTTTTTCTTGATCTCATCTTTCAAAGATTCTTCCAATGATTTGTCATATGCAGGTCTTCCACCAGGAAAAGTCCAAGATAGCTCTTTAACATAAGGATCTTTTTCCCTTCTTCCAATCAGGATTTCCCCATCTTTGTGAACAATCCCAAGCACATTGACCAGAAACACCCCTCTGTCAAAAGAACTCCAGTCAGTTGTCATTTTAATCAATTGTCCTGATTATTATAAAAAGATTAAACCACTTATCCGTATCTCTCATAGAATCCAGTTCTCTTCGCATATTTTTCTATCCTTTTTATCACATACAGGCCAAGCATTACCCAGAAGAAAGCAATGATTAAACCGTTCAGAAATATCCTCAATGCATCCGCTCCCATCAAGGCAGCTCTAATCCCTTCGAACACGTACACGACCGGAAACAGATGTATGATGAATTGAGCTGAAGGTGGGAAGACTGTTATCGAATAATAAACACCGCTTATGAAAACAACCATGTCGGTCAGACTCCAGATTAGAAAGTCAACTCTCATTCCAAAGAACAGGACCAGGGAGACTGACAATATCCCTATTATCAGGCCACAAAGCGCGGCCAGCAGCATGAAAACTGGTATGAAAACTCCCAAAGAGAATAAGTTGAAGTTGAAAATAAGAAGTGCGAATGTGCTCATCACCACGAATCCGATGATCGAACCGATGATGCCCCAAATCCAGTGACCTATTATAAAATTCTTCAGAGTGATGGGCGAGGAAAAGGTTTGCTTCATGGAATCGTGCCAAACTTCAGAAAGGAATCCTCTTCCTATTGCATGCTGGCAGAAATGTATGAATGTCCAGCCTATCGCACCTGTAAAAATGAACAATTTTCCAATGTTTGAAACTTTCAAGAAGAGGGTGAAAAGCCCGAGCGAGGCCAGGCTCATCAAAGGCCAGAATAACATCTCAAAAAGTAAAATAACCCTTCTGCTCATCTTTATGTCTACCAAAATGAACGGCCAATATTTTT
>Ga0315289_10002499_pt1 | contig 28099 bp, 18 predicted proteins | sample YL17G11_40_MG_FD_203452 | JGI IMG/M metagenome (GOLD analysis project Ga0315289, IMG submission 203452) | Sediment microbial communities from Yellowstone Lake, YNP, Wyoming, USA - YL17G11_40 | ecosystem: Environmental > Aquatic > Freshwater > Lake > Sediment | place: USA: Wyoming | collected... | reverse complement strand
GGTTTCTCTACGTGTCCGGCGAAGGCAAAGGGAGAGATATCAATGACCTGCGCGTCGGACATGGCGGACCCGAGTGGGGCAAGCTGCTCCGGACTCAAAGCCTGGGTCTGACCTTTGGCCTGGGCTTTACCTTTTAAAGAGGGGACAGTATTTCTTTTAGACCAGAGAGAAGCGTTTTCTCTTTCTTCCTGCCTCTTTAGGGGAGCATTTCTAATCCGGTGAATAAAAACTATCTAAAAAGACCATGAAAAAAGAAATGCATGCCTTTTTTTCTCTGGACATTTTTCCGGAAGTTAAGGCAAAATTAGAGATTCTACGGAGGAGGAACATAATGTGGCATGCGCATTTTGACCGCACCTGGTTTTTTGCTCGTTTTGATCATGATTCCCTTCATCATTGCTTTTGCGGCTGCGGCCCAAGAGACAAAGGCGGCACTCAACAGCGGCCAGGCCAAGGGAACATTCACAAAAAACGGAAAATCAATTCCTCTCACCCATGCCTTCGTCTATGTCGACCAGAAGGACGACAGGAAGCCCGTCCTCCTGCTGATCGTCGACCGCCAAGTGCCTGCGGAAAGCTGGACGAGCGAGTTCGATTTTATGAGATTCCATTCCGGCCAGCCCCTGACCGGCGTTTGCTATTGGCTGGACAAGGACCGCGAAGTGTTCAGGACGGATTACTACTGGGAAGGACGCCAGGCAAGCACCATGGGAATCTTCGAGCTGGAACTGGAGAAGAGCGAAGCCAAACGCTTTGTCGGCAAGGCCCTGTCCACGCCGGCCGCCCTCATGGGCGATGATAAATTCAAGCTCGACGTATCATTCAACGCCGCCCTGAAGTAGGTCGATCTCTATCCTCCATGGAGAAAAGGTCCGCTCCCCAAGAGCTCTTTAAACACATCGAACGAGAAGCGAAAAGATTTTTCCGGAGCGCCCGGGGAAGCCATGACTGGGACCACACCCAAAGAGTCCTCGGCTTGTGCCTGAGGATCGGGAAAAAAGAAAGGGGAAACCTGGAAATCCTGAGGTTGGCCGCCCTGCTCCACGATATCGGGCGCGCCGCAGAAGACCGCTCGAACGGAAAAATATGCCATTCCCAAGCGGGCGCCTCGATGGCCGGCAAGATCCTGAAGGCGCACGGCGTTGCCAAGGAAACGATGGAGGGCGTCATCCATTGTATTCAGACCCATCGGTTCAGGAAACGGGCCGTCCCGATCTCGAAGGAAGCCAAAATTCTGTTTGATGCCGACAAGCTGGATTCCATCGGCGCCGTCGGGATCGGGCGGGCGTTTTTGTTCGCCGGGGAAGTCGGCGCCCGCCTCCATAACAAGGACATCGACATCCGGAGGACGAAGCCCTACACCAAAGAAGACACGGCCTACAGGGAGTATCTGATCAAGCTGGGCAAAATCAAGGACCGTATCTTCACCCAAGAAGGAAAACGGATCGCCCGGGAGCGGCACAGGTTCATGGTCGAATTTTTTGAGCGCCTCAACAAGGAGACCGACGGCAGGCTGTGATTCTTCAAAAAAAATAATCGCGATGGAAGTCGAGCTCGGGCTCGCTATTTCCTGTGAACCAGGGTCGCCGAGGCCTGAGCGGTCGGATAGACGACCAATTCGCTGACGTTGACATGGGGCGGCCGTGTGGCGCAGAACATGACGGCATCGGCGATATCGTCCGGCGTGAGTGGGATCAGGCCATGATAGACTCTGGCGGCGCGATCCTTATCGCCATGGAAGCGGACAAGGCTGAATTCCGTCTCCACCATGCCGGGATCCACCAGGCTGACACGCAAGGGCGTGCCTGTAAGATCCAGGCGCAATCCCTTGGACAGAGCGTTGACGGCCGCTTTCGTGGCGCAATAGACGTTCCCGTTCGGATACACCTCGCGGCCGGCGATTGAGCCGATGTTAATAATGTGTCCGCGGCCGCGGCGGACCATTCCTGGGATGACCGCCCGGCTGACATAGAGCAGCCCCTTGACGTTCGTGTCGATCATCTCTTCCCAGTCCGTGATCTTCCCTTCATGGAGCTTGTCCAGGCCCCGGCTCAGCCCGGCGTTGTTGACGAGGACGTCCACGGCCTCCCATTCCGGAGTTAGCGCGGAGACGGCGCGCTCGACGGCGGCCTGATCGCGAACATCAAGCGCGAAGCAATGCGATTCCGCGCCGAATTCAGCCCTGAGATCTGCAGCGAGCTTTTCCAGGCGGTCCAGCCTCCGTGCCGCCATGAGAATCCTGGCGCCCTGGCGGGCGAAGGCGCGAGCACAGGACCGGCCGATGCCCGAGCTCGCCCCGGTGATAAAGACGACCTGATCGCGAAAAGAAGTCATCGTCAGCCTCCAAGGATCTCATTGTACAAGAACTTTGATAAAAAGACAGGCATTTTTTATGGTAAAATTCATCTGAATTTTATGGATCCGATTTCTCAAGGATAAAACCTATGCAAGCAACGTCTCTCAGAAAAAAAGTCCTTCTGTGTCTCGCTCTCTCCCTCTTGGCGTCAAAGGCCGCGGCCGATGTGACGATCGCGAGACGCGGAAAGGCCGCGGCCCAAGTGGTTGTGGCGGGAGGAGCGAGCGAAACGGAAAAGCAGGCTGCAGACGAGCTGGCTTTCTTTCTTCACATCGTGACCGGCGGCGAATTCCGGGTTGTCCAGGAAGCCGTCGGAGACGGCGGCCGTTTGCTAGTGGGAGAAGGAGCGGTCCGGCTTGCCGACCAGGGCTTCAAGGCCGGCGGATTAGGGAAAGAAGAAATCATTGTCAGGACCTCAGGTCCCGACCTCATCCTGGCCGGCGGAAGCCCGCGGGCAACGCTCTACGCAGTATACACATTTCTCGAAGACGTGGTCGGCTGCCGTTGGTGGACCTCAACGGCCAGCGCCATGCCCTGGAAGCGGACCCTCAGGATCAAGCCCGTCGCCATCCGGTATGCTCCGCCGCTCGAATACCGGGAGCCATTCTGGTTCGTGGCCTTTGATCCCATCTGGGACGCGCGAAACAAGGTCAACGGCGCCAAGGCAGGCGGTGATGACCTCCGGGGTGGAAGGCACGTCTGCGAAGGCTTCGTCCACACATTCTATCCGCTTTCAGATTATATGACCTTGCTCGAGCGGGCCGTCCAGGCTTCCGGAGATCACTTGGGATGCTACTCTCCCCCTGACGCCAAATTCCTGTCGCTGGACACCATCCTTCGCTCCTGGGCTATCCTGAAAAAAGCGGAAGATCGGGTCAGGGGTACGCTCGAATACGCCCGGAGGGTTCGATCGGTCCAGCTTCCTATGGCCTATGCCGTCTTTGTCCGCTGGGATGACCTTCAAAAAGAATCTTTCGAACGGAACTTGGCCTGGCCCTGGCCACGCGCGCGCAACGAATGGCTGGCTTGGTTTCTCCAGGCCGCGCGCGCGGAGAAAGTCGACATGATTTCCGAATGGCAGGCCCTGGACGACTGGGCCGGCAAAGGGGGCAAATCCCGCTGATATCAAAAATTCGCCGGCCTCTCCAAATTGGCCCAGCTCAATTCTTGTCATTTTAATTGAGTGCAGGACGATTTTCAATGGACGCCGTTCTCCCCATGATCCGGTTTTCCGCTCCTTCGTCCGGAAAGAAAGGCTTGCTTTTCTGGGCGGACAAATTTATCATCTTACGTCTGGGTCGAAGCAATCCCTGAAATGGAGAAGTGAGAAATGGATCTATTCGATAAGTGCCATACGGACGGGGGCTATTTTGGCCAATTCAGAGCTAAAGAAGATCACTACTTCACCCGTCCGGTCCTGGACCCCATCCCTGGCAGGGAGATGATTTTTCACGGCCAGAAAATCATCCAGTGGTCGATCAACAACTACCTGGGTCTGGCCGAGAACCAGGAGATCAAGACGCTGGCCGTGGAAGCCGCGAAAAAATACGGGACGAGCGCGCCGATGGGCGCCCGGATGATGACGGGAAACACCGAGCACCATATCGCCCTCGAGAAGAAGTTCGCCGATTTTCTCCAGAAAGAGGATGCCGTCCTGTTCAATTACGGCTATCTGGGGGTCATCGGAACGATTACCTCCCTTGTCGATACCAATGACACGATCATCGTCGATAAATTATCCCATGCTTCGATGCTGGACGGGGTGTTCATGGCCCAGGGGAAATTCCGCGTCTACAGGCATAACGATATGGACAGCCTGGAAGCCCATCTCAAGCACGTAAACAAGGACCGCAAGGGCGGAATCCTGATCGTGACCGAAGGCGTCTTCGGCATGCGGGGCGACATCGCCAACCTGCCGGAGATCTGCGCGCTGAAGGAGAAATACGACGCCCGGCTATTCGTGGATGACGCCCACGGGTTCGGCGTTATGGGCGAGAACGGCCGCGGCAGCGGGGAATATTTCGGCGTTCATGACAAGCTGGATATCTATTTCGGGACGTTCGCCAAAGCCTTTGCCGCGATCGGCGGCGTCTCCGCCACCTATAAATCCGTGGCCGAATGGATCCGCTACAACGCCCGAACCCAGGTTTTCGCTAAAAGTCTGCCCATGATCTATGTCGAGGTCCTGTCCAAAACACTGGACATCATCCGCGACGACAAGGAACGTCGGAAGAAAATGTGGGAGAACGCCGCCAAACTCAAAAGCGGGCTCAAAGCCCTGGGCTATGAAGTCGGAGATGTGCTTTCGCCCCTGACGTCCGTCTACGTTCCGGCGGGTGATGTCCCCCTCGGCATGGCCATCATTAAAGGGCTCCGCGACATGGGGGTCTTCATTACCGGCGTCACCTATCCCGTCGTCCCCAAAGGTATCCTCCTCTTCCGGATGGTGCCGACGGCTTCCCACACGGACGAGGACATCGAGCGGACGATCACGGCCTTCCGCAAGGTTCGTGACGATCTCAAGCTCAACCCTGAGACTGCCAAAAAGACCATGGCCCAGGAACAGGGGGATTGACGACTGACGTGACCGGCCAAAGAGCCCTCGTGACAGGGGCCTCGCGAGGCATCGGGAAAGCCATTGCGGCCGCCCTTCGGGAGGCAGGCTATCAAGTCATCGGGACCTCGCGCCGCCCCGAGAACATCCAGGATAAGATCGCGGGTATCGAGTACGTTAGGCTCGACCTGTTGGACGACCGGTCCGTCGAAGAGTGCATCAAGAAAGCCTCCCCCATCGACGTCCTTATCAGCAACGCCGGAGGCAGCCACATCTGGCCGGCCGCCGAAGCGCCCCTGGAGAAGGTCAAAGAGCAATTCCAGCTGAACCTCTTTGGCCCTATCAAGCTTGCCCAGGGCTTTCTCGCCGGCATGATACAACGGAAGCAGGGGTTTATCCTTCTCATAGGGTCACTGGCGGGGCGGTTCTCGATCCCTTTCCAGTCCAGCTATGCCGCCTCAAAACTCGCCCTGGCGGGATTCGCCTGGGCGCTGAGAAACGAAGTCAAAACATATGGCATCAAGGTCGTCACGCTCGAGCCCAATCATATCCGGACAACCATCAAGCCGGATATCCTCTTGCCCCAGGACTCAAGATTCCAGCACGAGATGGCCAAGGTCATCCGTTGGAGAGAAAAAAACGTCGACAGGGGATCCAGTTCGGATATCGTTGCTAAAAAAGCCGTCCAGATATTGAAAAAAAGAAATCCTCGGCCGTTCTACGCCGTGGGCGGAAGCGGACCGCTTTTGCTGTTCTTAAAGAGAATCTTGCCCGATAAATCCATAGAGAAACAGGTCAGGAAAAACCTCGGCCTCTAAACGGGGGAGTCCCCCTCACCCTGTCCAGGGGGTAATTTCCTACATAAATTCACCCCAAAAGATGATTGAAGTCTAGCCTGATAAATGAAATAAATGATGCGAATCGTTATAAAGGAAAATGGTTTGAAAAAAACGGATCCAAGCGCCGGAAAAGCTTGATTGAATGGCGCGGGGATAAGACCATGAACAACAAAAAGGTCCTTGTCATCGACTTCGACGCGGATTTCCTGCAAACCGTCAGCCAGTTCCTCCGGAACGAAGGATTCGAGGTCCTTAATGCCATGGACGGCATGGCCGGCCTGGAAAAATTCAGGGCGGAGGAACCGGACCTGGTTATCCTGGAGGCCATGCTGCCCAAACTGCACGGTTTCGAGCTCTGCTCGAAAATCACGAAAGAGGAAAGGCGGGTGCCGGTGATCATCATGACCGGCGTGTATAAAGACCCCGTTTATAAAACGGAAGCCTTACGCACGTTCGGCGCCACGGCCTATTTTGAAAAGCCCTTTCCGCTGGACAGCCTTCGGACGACGATCCGCCGCATTTTTTATACCTCCGAAATGGGGAGCAAAAAAGAAGAAAAAAAGAAGGAGGACATAGAGCCCTCCATCGTCGAAGCGGTTTCCCCAAAAACCGCGGAAAAACCTTCCATTATGGTCAGGCCTCCCATCGAAAGAAAGAAAGACATCGCCAAAAAAGTCGATGACGATGTCGATCGCATCCTGAATGACGCCCTCGCCGATTTCGGACTGACCTCGGAGAAAAAGAAGCCGGCTATCAAGACCGCCGACCCGTCACACAAAGAGAAGACCGCCCCGGCTCAGCCCGTTCGGCCGGCCATGGCCGTGCCCATGGCCGAACCGGCTCGAACGCCGATCAAAGAGACGCCCATCAAAGAAGCGCCTCATAAAGAAATGCGTGTTAAGGAAGCTCCGTTCAAAGAACCCGTCTTCAAAGCGCCAGCCCTCAAAGAGCCTGTCGTCAGAGAACCGATGTTCAAAGAACCGGATGTCCAAGAGCCGGCCGCCCTGGAACCCCCCGTGACGGAATGGAAACCCGCCGAATTCAGGGAAGACGCCAAATTCCATAAGATCGAATCCCAAAAGAAAACAGCGACCAAAAGCCTATGGGATCCCTTTGTCGAATTTTACCCGGACAAGAAAAGATCATTCTCGCCGCGGATGATCGGCATTGCCGCGGGCGTTCTCATCATCAGCAGCTTGGCTTTTTACTTCCTCAGGCCTCACAAAAATCCCGGGCAGGCCGATCCGTCGGGAAAGCCGCCGGCCTCGGAGTCCATCCTGGAAAACCAGGAAGCCCAAAGCACTCTGACATCTCAGCAGCTTCTGAACACCATTGAAAAAATGGGCCAAACGCAGGATCAGCCAAAAACCGCCGCTCCCCAAGACAAACAGACGGCTCAGCCTCCCGACACGCCCGTAGTGGAAAATCCTCGCCCGGAAGACCTGAAACCCATCCCGCCGACACAAAACACTACGCTCCAAGGGCAGATCCCGGTTCCCAACCAAGTTACCGAGGCCAAAACGGAGGGACAAGACCAGACCGCGGCCGGCTTAAACCAGAATCAAAATCCTGAGGCAAAGCAGAAAGAGCAAGCGGCGGCCGCCAACGAGGCGAATGCCAAAGCCAGCTTGGGCGACCTCGTCCCCCTGGATAAGGTGGACAGCCAGCCCCTCATCATCAGGAGAATCGAACCCTCTTATCCGGCCTACGCCCAGACGCTCAAGGTGGAGGGCCAGGTCACGATGAACGCCCTGATTTCCGAATATGGAGACGTCCTCCAGGTGAACGTGACCCGAGGCATCGCGGGAAATTTCGGGTTCGAAAAAGCCGCCGAAAATGCCGTCAAGCAGTGGAAATTCAAACCCGCCCAAAAGGACGGAGTGAATGTCAGAGTCTGGAAGCCCTTTACGATCGGCTTCAAGCTAAAAAAATGAAGGAGGGAGTTCCCTTAAGGAGTGAACCATGCCATTAAGAAGAGACCAAGAAGATCTCTACAGAAAAACCATGGACGAAGTCAAAAAGCAGATCGATGACATCGATGGCCAAATCGAGACGGAGATTCAGAAAGTCCGCGAACGGCTCGCCGACTGCCAGCAGTCAAAAAAATCCCTTCAGCAGGTCTATAAAGGGATGGCCAAGCTCCTCGGCCTGGATTCCGAGCTAGATGACGAAGAGGCCGAGGCCGCGTCTTCGGCCATGCCGAAAATGTAGGCTGTCTCTCTGAATCTCTGGACCTGACCACCCCTTCATTTTCTCCGCCTTATGAAATCGTTTCTTCCATCTTTTGGCTCTCTTCCATTTCGTGTGGGCCATGAAACATGGAGCCCGTAACGCGCTTGCTCCCGCAATCGTAACGGACTCCCGAATTCACCCGCCCAAAATGGAAGAGAACCAATCTTTTAAGTTTCTTTCCATGATTGACAGACCTTCAGGACGAGCGCTATAGTTCATTTGAGATGACCGATTTCTCTCGCCGAGGCACGGTTTCCCGGCTGTTCGCCAGCTTGGCGCTTTGTCTTTCGGCGGTCGCCTCCACTCCCCAGACAAACCCAGCCCGGGAGATCCGCCTCAGCGAAACGCTCGCGCCGGGAATCGAGCACCTGGAAATCCGCCGGGGCGACTTTACCGATGATCCCGAGCGTGACCGCTGGATCATTCACGTCCTTCTTCTTGACCCGAGGCGTTCACGGCTGGTGTTGGCCCGGGCCATGGATGAGATCGTCGGCGCTGAAACAACCTCTTCGCTCGCGGCGCGGCATGGCGCCTTGGCGGCCGTCAACGGCGGCTACTTCCGCACCACGGGCACCTATCGCGGCGAGCCGACGGGTCTGTTGGTGATGGAAAGGAAGGTTTTAAGCGAGCCGCTCGGCCGCCGCACGGCGCTGGCCATTTCCAACGCGGGCGAGCGCACACGCCTCGCTTCGGCCCGCTTCGAGGTCAAGGCCGAAGTCCTCGTGGAAGGGCAAAAGACATATCCAGTCAGCGGTTTCAATCGTCCCCGCGAGGAGAACGAGCTAATCGTGTTCACGCCGGAATTCCACCGCACCACGCTCACCGGCCCCGACGGCTTGGAAGCAGTCATTGAGGGGGGGCGCATCGTAACCGTGAGCGACGGAGCGGGCAGCCAGCCGATCCCCCGCGGAGGCTACGTTCTATCAGCCGACGGCGCCGCTCGGCACTGGGCGCGAGATCACCTCCGGGCCGGAACGCGCATCGAGATCCGAAACGAGATCAGGGCCGATCCCCCTCTCCCCTTCGCTGCCGATTTCATCATCGGAGCCGGACCTCGGCTGGTGAAGGATGGCCAAGCCGCAGCCGAATCCGAGCAATTCTCCGCCGATTTCAGCCTCAAGCGTCATCCGCGTACGGCCGCCGGGATCCGCGGGGCGACGGCATTCTTATGCTTGTCACGGTCGACGGCCGGCAGCCCAAGAAGAGTGTCGGGATGACTATCGAAGAGCTGGCTGTCCTGATGACCGGGCTCGGCTGTGTCGAAGCCATCAATCTCGACGGCGGCGGCTCGACGACGATGGTCATCAACGGCCGGGTGGTGAACAATCCATCCGATGCTACCGGCGAGCGGCCAATCAGCGACGCCCTGCTCGTTTTTCCAAGAAAATAAAAAAAATTATCTATACTAGAATTGCCCCACTTGGAAATTGACTTCATTTTTCGGCTGTGCTATAAAAATTCTACGCTGATTTGAGTTTTCGTTTGAAGAAAGATAGGGCGACTTGAAGAAGGGAAAAAGAAAAAGCCAGCTTTCCAAATCATATTAAATTAAGCCTATGTTTTCGCTTGGCGATAAAATAAAACAGTACGAGATTATCCGTCTTATCGGGAAAGGCGGAATGGGCGAGGTTTATCTCGCCCACGACTCGATCCTTGACCGAAGAATCGCCCTTAAATTCCTTCCTGATGAGCTCGAAAGCGATCCCCAGATCAAGGACCGATTCCTCCGCGAAGCCAAATCGGCGGCAGCCCTGGATCATCCCTTCATTTGCCAAATCCATGAGACAGGAGAAATCGGCGGGAAGGCTTTTATTGTTATGGAGTATGTCGAAGGGTTGACCCTCAAAGAGAAAATGGAGGCCGCGAAGCTTCCTCTCAGAGAGGCTCTCCAAGTCGTTTTGGAGGTCAGCGAGGCTTTGGAAGTCGCCCACAACAAAGGCATTGTCCATCGGGATTTAAAACCCGCCAACATTATCCTCACGTCTCAAGGACATGCCAAGGTCATGGATTTCGGTCTGGCGAAGCGTTTCCTTCCCAGCGGGGATGAGTTGCTCCAGACGCTCACCCGATCGATCACAGGAGAGGGCGCTATTGCCGGCACAGTGGCTTACATGTCGCCTGAACAGGCCCGCGGGGATATTGTGGACGGCCGGAGTGACATTTTTTCTTTGGGGATCATTCTTGATGAGATGATCTCCGGGGAACACCCTTTTTCTAAGCCAACACCCGCAGAGACTCTGACCTCGGTCCTGAGGGACCCTCCGCCTCCTGTCAGAGTCACCCCGAAAAGCGCGGATGCTTCCATTGCCCAAATATTGCAGAGATCTTTGGCCAAAAATCCGGCTCAAAGATATCAAAAAGTGACTGACCTTGGTCTGGATATTCGAAAACTGCAGAGCGAGCTGGCAGCCGGCGGACTCATTTTCCGGAAATGGGCCAGAATCGCCGGCAGTGTCCTTTTGGCAGCCATTATTTTAATAGGCCTCTGGCAGTTCGTCTTTCGGCCTAGAGAAAAGGCTCTGCCGGCTGCGCCAAGTCCGATATCGGTGCTTGTGGCTGATTTTCAAAATTTGACGGGAGACCCTGATTTTGACGGCACATTAGAACAACCCATGGGGATTAGCCTGGAAGGAGCTCCCTATATTTCGGTTTACAAACACCCTAAAGCCCATTCTGTGGCCAACAAACTCTCTTCCAGTGCCGATGATCGGTTGGACACCGAACGGGCGCTGCTGGTCGGCCGCAGAGAGGGCATCAATGCCGTCGTCGAAGCCTCCATCAAGCCCAATGGTAAGGGTTACACAATCAATGTTCAGGCCTTGGACTCGGCCACTGGCAAGAAGATTGCCCAGGCTGACCAAATAATCAAAACAAAGGCTGAAGTTCTCCAGGCGACTTACGACCTGGCTGTTAAGATTGGGTCGAAGCTCGGCGGAATTCCGCCCGAGTCCGTTGAAGCCCTCAGTAAAGAAACGTTTTCCACGTCTTCATTGGAAGCCATGCGGGCCTACTCGCGGGGACAGGAATTATCGACCCAAGGCAAGGATGAGGAAGCCATTCAAGAATACGAGAAGGCGCTCGCCGGCGATCCAAACATGGGACGGGCCTACTCTGGTTTAGCCGCCATCTATTATAATCGCGGCCAGTTCCAGGAAGCAGAGAGATATTACCGGCTGGCCATGGGTAAAATCGATCAAATGACCGAACGGGAGAAGTATCGTACTAGCGGAGGTTATTATCTTTTCAAACAGGACTATCAAAAAGCCATAGAACAATATAGTTCACTGGTGAATAAATTTCCTGCCGACGCCGCAGGACGGGCCAATCTGGCTTTTGCCTATTTCGCCGCGAGGAAAATGGCCGAAGCCCTCGAATTCGGACAGAGAGCGGTGGAAGCCAATCCGGGCGATGTCACTGCCCGCTATAATTTGGGCTGGTATGCCATGGGATCAGGCAATTTTGAGATGGCCAAGAACGAGGAACTCAACGTGCTCAAAGAAAGCCCTGCCTTTGAAAAAGCCTACCTCGTCATCGGCTTGTCTGAATTGGCGTTAGCGCAGAACGCTAAAGCAACTGAGGTGTATAAGAAGATGGAGACTCTTAGTTCTTACGGAGCCTCCGTAGCTTCGGAGGCATTTGCCGACCTTGCCATATATGAAGGGAGACTCGAGGACGCAATCGTCATTCTAAACAAAGGCATCGCCACGGATTTGAAGAGCGGCCAAGCGGATTATGCGGCTGATAAATTACTTATCCTGGCCGATATGTTTTTACAGAAAAATCAGAAGGTCAAGGCGATTGAGTGTGCCGACAAAGCCTCGATGGCCAGCAAAAATGAAGACGTAATGTTTGCGGCTGCCCGAATTTATTTACAGGCAGGTGCGGATCATAAGGCAAAAGCTATAAACGTCGAACTCGGTAAGAAAGTACAGCCTATCAACCAGGCCTATGTCAGACTGCTTGAAGGCGAGATAAGCCTAAAGAAGGCCGATGCAGCCGGCGCCATACGGCTTTTCCGGGAGGCTCAAACTCTTGTCGATACCTGGCTCGGACGATTCTTTATGGGATATGCCTCGCTTGAGGCGAAGGCTTTTGCCGAGGCTTATACAGAATTCGATCTTTGCCTGAAGCGCCGCGGAGAAGCGACTTCAATCTTTATGAACGATCTTCCTACTTACCGCTATTTTCCCCAGGTTTATTATTATTTGGGCCGGGCTCAGGAAGGATTGAAGAGCCCCGCCGCCAAGGAGTCTTATCAGACTTTCCTCAAAATCAAAGAAAAATCCGCGGGGGGCCCGCTTGTCGAAGATGCGAAGCGGCGGCTGGCTGGACTCAAGAGACCATAATTCCAGGGCTAAATAATGTTCGTACATCAAAAAAAGCGATTACGTCCTTCTCGATCGCCACATTTTTCAGTAATTTGACAAAATGTTGGGGGCATGATATTTTTTAGTTAGCAAAAGAAAAATGGCCATTCAAAACCCGCGGTGTCATTCTGAAAACCCTGGTACCTTCAGATTCTGCTGTGCGTGCGCGACGCCGTTAGCCGGGTCGGGCCAAGATACCCCCTCCCCCACTAAGACTCTTCAGACTTCGGTCGCAGGCTTGGCCAAAGCGAGTCTCGTCGCCGGCAAGTACAAGATTATCGAGGAAGTCGGCCGGGGTGGGAAGGGGGTTGTGTATAAAGCCGAGGACATCAAGCTCCAGCGTATGGTGGCCCTGAAGTTCCTTCCTGCGCAATGGACTACCAACCGGGAGGCCAGAGAGCGTTTTGTCCAAGAAGCCCGGGTAGCCTCGGCTCTGGATCATCCGAATATCTGCAATATTCACGAAATCAAAGAAACCGAAGACGGCCATATGTATATCGCTACGGCCTATGCTGTGATCGGAGAGAAGGACAAGGCGATCGCGTGTCTGGAGAAATAAGATCGACCAGCAAGAAACCATCAAAGGAGGATGAAAATGAATAAAATGTTCAAGGTCATCTGTCTGTGTATGCTAGTGCTTTTGATTATAGAGCCCATCCGGGCCCAACAAACCGGAGAGATCCGGGGGAAGATCGCAGAGGAAAAAGGCGAGGTCCTTCCCGGTGTCACGGTCACGGCGAAAAGCCCAAGCCTCCAGGGGCTTCGGACCGCGCTCTCCGATAAGAACGGCAATTTCCGGCTTCCTCTTCTCCCCGTGGGGACATATTCATTGACCTACGAGCTCCCCGGGTTCGAAAAGCTGACCATGGTCGAGCAAACCGTCCCGCTCGGATTCACGGTGAACCTTTCCGTGATATTGAAGCCGGCCCGGCTTGCCGAAGAGATCACGGTCACCGCGACGAATCCGCTGATCGACAAGACCAGGACCGATAACAGCTATCGATTGAACAGCGACGATCTCTCCCGGATCCCGACGCAGGCGAGGACGATCGCCGAAATCGTAGGTTTCACCCCTGGAGTCACGGGAGTCAGGGTGAACACAATCTCAGGCGGAGCGAGTTCAAGCCTGGGAGCCGAGGCCGGCCTGCCCAGCTTTAGGGGCGAAGGGGATGCCGCGAACAATTGGCTTGTCGACGGCCTCACGATGAACAGCGTTGTCTACAACAATTCCGGAGTCAAGATCAATTTTGACTCCTGGGAAGAAGTCCAGATCGTCTCCGACAAGTTCGCTCCCGAAATGGGCTTGGGCATGGGGGGCCTCATCAACATCGTGACGAAATCCGGAAGCAACACAATTCACGGTGAACTGGGAAGCCTTATCCGTGATTCGAATCTTCGTGCTCAGAGGATCGAACAGCTCTCGGCGGCCACATTGCCGGAAACTTCTCTCTATCAATATTTCGGAAACCTGGGCGGCCCGGTCTTCAAAGACAAACTCTGGTTCTTCATCTCTGACAATTATTTTCGGAACCGGGATCGAACGGGATCACAATCCCTTGGTTGGCTGACGATCCCAGCCGGCGATCGACGCGTGGGCTCAAACAACGCTTTTGGAAAGCTCACGTTCACCCCCCAAAAGAACCACACGATTTCCTTGAGCGCAACATTGGACAAGTTCCTGAACCAGACCGGCGGCATCGGCCTCACCGAGACGTGGACGAAAACCGAATACACAGATTATTCTTATCGACTCAATTACAGGGGAATCCTTTCCGAACACACTCTCTTAACCGCGGCCTTTGGACAGAATCGGCAGAAGGCCACCCCCGTCCTCCTCAGCGGGGACTACGGCCCGCCCTCTTATTTCTGGCAGGATATCGGACAAACGACAAACAACGCCAACGGCTTCAATGACAATACGGAATGGAGAACCGACGCGATCGTGAGTGCGACTCAATACTTGGATCTGGGCCGTTGGGGCAGCCATGAGGTCAAGGCCGGCGTCAGCTATTATGAAAATAAATATGACCAAAGCTGGCGGTGGGCGGGACGGGATGCCGATCCCTGGCCCGGGAATGAATTCGATAACGGGCTGACGATCACCTGGGCCGCACAGGGCATTCCCCTCCAGTTACAGGAAAATGGAGCCGGTGTAACCAAGGACTCGACCCGAGGATTCGGTTTCTATGTCGAAGACAGCGTCACTCTCGGCCGTTTTTCTATGATGTTCGGGTTGAGGGCCGACACGCAAAAAGTTTTTAATGATGCTGGAGTGAACGTCTGGAGCTGGACACTTGGTGATTTCGTGCAGCCTCGGGCCTCTTTGGCGGTCGATCTTACCGGAGACGGCCGGAATGTCCTTAAATTCGGCTTTGGCCGCTTCGCCATGCCCATTGCCGGTTCATACCTGACGTTTGTCAATCAGAGCTGGGGATTCAACACCCGAAACTATGAATGGATCGGCCCCGAAAACCCGACAAAAGCCCAGCTTAAAGATGCCGCCAATTGGCTTTTCGTCTGGGAGCAAAGCGCCACGGCTTCTCCCATAGAGGTCGATCCTGAGCTGAAGCCCAACAAAATGTCCAAGTTTCTTTTGGAATTCGACCGGCAACTCGGGACGAACTGGTCGCTCAAATTCAGGGGCATCTATTCCTTTTCCAATAATCTTTTGGAGGACATTGCCGTTTATGACCCGGAGACGCCGGGGGGCCTCAAGTATATTTTCACGAACTTCGACTTAAGAAAAAGAGATTACAAAGCCCTCGAAGTCGAATTGAACGGAAGGATCGCCGGCCGCTTCATGCTGAATGCTTCATACACCTGGTCCCAGGCGAAAGGGACGAATCCAGGAAACTCTTTCGAGTCGGCGGCCTGGGATGTTGGATGGGGGAGCGGATATGACGGCGGTGTTTTTGGCGATCGTCCTTACGTTCCCCCCGGGGCTCCCGAAAAGGAGGACTTTGACAGCTTATTTTATGGCCTGGGCGGGCGAGGCATCGGAGACGAAGGCTGGTATGGATTTCTTCCCTACAGCGTCGACCATGTCGTTAAGGTCCTGGGAACTTATCTCGCGCCTTACGGCGTCAACATCTCCCTATATGCGGAATACCTTTCCGGATATCATTGGGAGAAGAAGGGGTGGTCGCCCGGTTATGGATTCTATTTCACTTTTCCCGAGGGCCGAGGAGGGCGAATCACGCCGGCGCATTTGAACCTCGATCTGGCTGTGGAAAAAGATATTCGGATGAAAAACGGGATGACCTTGGGCCTTGGAATAAACGCTTATAATATCTTGAACAGCCAGCGGCCGGTTTCCTACATGAAGGAAGACAATGAATTGTTCGGCCAGGTCTGGGCCCGCCAGCTGCCGCGCTGGGTTCAGCTCAAGTTGAATTTTCGATTCTAGTAGATCGGGGTCAAACCTACTCGTTACGCATAATTATCAGGGAGGTTTGCGTAATGAGTAGGTTTGACCCCGCCAACCCCTCTAATTTACGGCGATTTGACTCTAATTTTTTCTTATGTTATATATCGCCTGAAATTAAATGGTGGGTCAGTCTTTAAGCCAGGGATAAGCTTGGGCGCGCAAAAAATGCTCAATGGTTTTTAATAGAAGCATCATCCATGATATCTCCCGGCGATAAGATCAAGCATTACGAAATCATCCGCCTTATCGGGAAAGGCGGAATGGGTGAGGTCTATCTGGCCCACGACAAACTCCTAGACCGTCGGGTTGCCCTAAAGTTCCTCACCAAAGAGCTCCGCGGCGACGAAAAAATCCGAGTGCGGTTCCTCCGGGAAGCCAAATCCGCGGCCGCATTGGACCACCCTTTTATCTGCAAAATCTTTGAGGCCGGAGATGAGGGCGGCAGGGCCTACATCTCCATGGAGTATGTCGAAGGCCAAAACCTACAGGAAAAGCTGGAAAAAGAAGTCCTGCCGCTCCGGGAGACTCTCCGCATTGTTCTCGAAATCGCCGAAGCCCTGGAAGAGGCGCATAAAAAAGGCATTGTCCACCGCGACCTGAAACCGGCCAACATCATGATCACCCCTCAAGGCCATACCAAAGTCATGGACTTCGGCCTGGCCAAGCGGTTCCAGCCTCTGGAAGGGGATTTCGCCCGCACTCTGACTCAAGCGTCGCTAGGCATCTCCGGGCAGGGGATGATCGCGGGGACAATCGCCTATATGTCACCGGAGCAGGCGCGCGGCGCGCCCGTCGACAGCCGCAGCGATATCTTTTCTTTGGGGATTATCCTGTACGAAATGATCGAGGGAAAGCATCCCTTCTCCAAGCCGTCGCCGATCGATACTCTCACCTCCATCCTCAGGGACCCGACTCCGCCGACCCATTTGAAACAGAAATCCGCAAATCCCATCGTCTCCCCCATCGTGCGCAAATCCCTGGCCAAAGAGCCCGGACAGCGCTACCAAAAGATCGGCGAGTTCATCACAGACCTCAAGAAAATCCAAAAAGAAACATCCGGCGGGACGCGGACTCTTGTCCGCGGCTGGCCCGCCATCGCCGCAGCCGTCTTGGTTGTCGCTCTGCTCATCACGGGTGTCCTCCTGCTCACGCGCCGCTCAGCCGTGAGCCCACCGGCCGGTGGGCCAAAGACCATCTCTGTGCTCGTGGCGAACTTTCAGAATAAAACAGGGGATCCCATCTTTGACGGCGTGCTTGAAAAAACATTGGATATCAGTTTGGCCGGCACGTCCTACATCTCGCTTTACAACCGTCAAGAGGCCCTTAAAGTGGCTGCCAAACTCGATCCCAGCGCCGGTGAAACTCTTAACGAAAAGCTGGCCCAATTGGTCAGTCGCACAGCGGGAATCAACGTGGTCGTGGGAGGATCGATTGATAAGAGTGACAAGGGGTATACGATCAAAGTATGGGCTCTGGATACCATCAAAACTAAGAATATCTATGAGGACTCAAAATCCATCGGCACCCAGAGCGAAATCTTGAAGGCGGCCGATCAATTTTCAGCTAAGCTGAGGTCGAATATAGGCGGCGTCTCAGCCGGTTCTGTGCAAGCCCTTACGAAAGAGACATTTACGACGACGTCCCTCGAAGCGATGCAGGCCTTTGCCCGCGGTCAGGAACTCGATGATATCGGCAAATCGGAGGAAGCCCTCAAGGAGTACCTCCGGGCGATCGATCATGATCCCAATTTCGGCCGCGCTTACGCCAGCCTGGCCGTGATCTATCTCAACTGGGGCCGCCTGGACGAGGCTGAAAAATATTTCCAAGAAGCGATGAAACGGATCGATCAAATGACGGACCGGGAAAAATACAGGACCCGCGGCATCTATTATCTCATGGTCAAAGACTGGAAAAAAGCGATCGATGAATACAGCGCGCTCTTGAAGCAATATCCGGGAGACTATGTCATCCATGCCATGCTGGCCATCGCTTATTACTATGCTCGGGACATGCCCAAGGCCGTTGAAGAAGGACGCCTCGACGTCAAATACAATCCTCAAGGCGTTCATGCCCATGGCAACATGAGTTGGTATGCCCTTGTCGTAGGAGATTTAAATACCGCTGAGGAGGAATCACGCACGGCGCTGAAAATACAACCTGATTACGAAAGAGCCTACGTGACTCTGGCCCTGGCACAGCTGGCCAAAGACCAACCCGGCCAAGCCGCAGAAACATATCGAAAGCTTGAGGCTTTGAGCTCCTATGGTGCGTCATTGGCGGCGACAGGTTTGGCCGACCTTGCCGTCTATGAGGGTCGGCTGGCAGAAGCCGTTATAATTCTCGAGAAAGGAATCGCTTTTGATCTCAAAAACAGCCTGTCTTTGCACGCTGCCGATAAATGTATTATGCTGGCCGAGGCGTATCTCCTTCAGGGGAAAAAAGAGTTAGCCATAGGAGCCGCCGAGAGGGCCGTCAAAATTTCCAAAGAAGTCGAGATCCTCTTTTCGGCCGCTCTCGTCTATTCCAATGCCGGGCAGGAAGACAAAGCCCGGGCCCTGCATACAGAATTGAACAAAAAGCTCCAGCCGGAACCTCGGGCTTACGCCAGGCTGATTGGGGGGGAATTGAGCCGGATCAGAGGGGATTTCGGCAATGCCGTAAAGCTGTATCAAGAAGCCAAGTCGGAAGTCGACACATGGCTCAGCCATTATTTCCTTGGCCGGGCCTACCTTCAGGCCGAGGACTATACTGCCGCTATTTCAGAGTTTGAAATGTGTCAGAAAAGGAGAGGGGAAACGGCCTCCATTTTTCTGAACGACCTCCCCTCCTTCTCTTACATACCTCCTCTTTATTACTACCTGGGCCGGACGCAGGAAGGGGTGAGCAGCAAAAGTGCATCTGATTCTTATAATAAATTCCTTAAGCTTAAAGAAAAAGACGATGGAAGCGACCCTCTGGTCAAAGCCGCCCGCCGCCGTCTAGCCGCCATCGGCTAGCCGGGTCGCTCAGAAAAATCGGCTCCGTCCCTCAAGCGAAAAAAATCGTCTTCCTTTAAGCGCGAGGCCGCATCTTTCAACCCGAAATTTGCCGGCTATTGTTTGTACTTGACCGTGGCGTAATCTAAGCCTTTTGTGCCGCCTTGGCTCCTTCCTGTCACATAGATATTTCCTGCGGAATCAACAGCAATGGCCGCGGCTTCATCAGCGCCGTTGACATCTTTATTATTGTACCTCGCCCGCCAGATGAGTTTCCCGGCGTTGTCATACTTGATGGTTAAGTAGTCAAGGCCTGTGCCGTTTCCTTCGCTCCTGCCTGTTACATAGACATTGCCTGCGGAATCAAGACCGATGCCCGTGGCTTCGTCAATCAGCTTGACGTTGTCGTACCTTTGAATCCACTGTTGAAGTCCGTTGATGTCATACTTGATAGTGACATAATCAAAGCCGCTTGTCGCACCTCCCTGGCTCCGGCCCGTCACATAGACATTGCCCGCTCCATCGATAGCGATGGCCGAGGCTTCATCAGGGCCATTAAACGCGGGATAATTATACCGGGCCTCCCAGAGGAGAACTCCAGAGCTGTCGTACTTGATGGTCAAGCTGTCGAAATCTGTTCCGCTCCCCTTGCTCCGGCCCGTCACATAGACATTCCTCCCGGCATCCACAGCGATGGCCGCGGCTTCGTCGTTGCCATTGATCTTATTATCGTACCGTCGCACCCACAGGGGGGTTCCGCTGGAGCTGTACTTGATTGTGGCATAGTCAAAGCCCGTTGCGCCTCCGTAGCTCCTGCCCGTCACGTAGACATTTCCTGCGGGATCGACAGCAACGGCCGCGGCTTCGTCAGCGCCCTGGATATTATTATCGTATCTTGCTCCCCATTCCACTTTGCCCGTATTCGCGTTGTACTTGATCGTGTAATAATCATAGTGTTTGACATCCGTTTTGCTTAGACTATCCTCGCTGCGTCCTGTGATATAGATAAATCCGGCGTTGTCGAGCGCAATGGCCTTAACTTCATCATTCCCATTCCGGCGGTCATCGTATTGCACATCCCAGACGAGTTTTCCCGAGCTGTCATATTTTTGCGAAGAGTAGTCAGAATGTTTATTGACCATTCCTCTGTAGCCATAGCCCGTGACATAGACAATTCCCGTGGCATCAACGGCCACGGCCGTGCCGTAATCCCCCAGGTGGGCGGGACCATCATACCTGGCGCTCCAGTTCTGGAGTCCTTCAGTGTTATAGCTGATCGTGTAAGCATCGGGTCCCGTTGTCCGCCCCGTGCTATAACCGGTCACGAAGACATTCCCGGAGGGTTTATGGACGGCAATGGCCTTGGCTTCATCATCGCCGTTCACGGAATCATTGTTATACCTTTTGACCCAGCTCTCCAACGGCCTAAACTTTGCCGTAATCAAGTGATCCGACCGGACGTTGAAAAACGTGTACGACAGCACGGCTCCCTGCGATGAGCCGTCCACGATGACATCCTCCAAGAGATAGCCCTCATTGGGCGATATGGAGAACGCCTGGCTATTTCCACAGACAACCGGCACCGGGCCTGCAGGACTGATCGTGCCGCCCTCCGGAGGAGCGGCCGCGGCCGTTATGGTGTACATGTTCTGGGCGAACGTAGCCTGGATCGTATGGTCGGCTCTAACATCCATGAACGTATAAGTCGTCTTGGGGCCCTGAGAAACACCATCAACGAGGACATCCGCCACATGATAACAATCGGCTGGATTGACAGCGAATGTCGCGTCCGTTCCATGAGCCACATTCACAGGACCCGAAGGATTTATGCTTCCCCCGCCTCCTGCTGTCGCCGTAATCGTATGATAGGCGAGGCCGACGCTTATTTGAAACATCCTTTGGGCTTTTTGCGGTGGAGTGCTTATGTCCGTGACCTCGGCCATAAAGGAGATAATCGCCGGGTATGAGACATTCGGGTCATAGAGCGGGGTTCCAGAAATACTTCCGTTGGCATTCATGGACAGGCCGGAGAACGAACGGGTGACTGGATACTGAAGGAGTATCGGCTTCCAAATATAGATCCCTCTGTCATCATTCGGATCGTTGGGCGTACCTCCATTATCGATCGAAACGGGTTGTCCGCCATATGCGTCCAACTGGGCCGTCACGTAGGGATCATTGACCATAGCCGCAGGCAGCGTTTGATCGACAACAAACAAGGAAGAAGCAAGGGGTATTTGCCCGTCCGGATTAAGGCCTTGGGAGACGGCCGCGCCGGCGATCGTCTTGGCGTAGTCTTCAGGATTAAAGGGGGTCGAGGCAGCCGTGGTTCTCAGAGTCTTTGAGCTTTGAATTGTTCCGCCTCCCGAGGAAGGACTGGGCTCGATGATTCTGATCGTACAAACCGCGGTTTCTCCCGGGGCCAGGGAAAAGGTGTTGCTGCGGAAGGCCGGGCTGCGGAAGGCCGGGCTCCGGAAAGCCGGGCTGCGGAAGGCCGGGCTCCGGAAAGCCGGAGCTTCTACTTTTAAGACGAGATCGTGGTGTTCGTCCTCAAACAGATGGCAATCGTTGAGAAGGGCACCGGACGAAGGCGTCGTGGAAACGCGATAGATCAGGAGCTGATAGGTCCCTCCCGTAGGCAGAGATGGTTCTTCCCCGACGGGGACAAAGGAATAGGCGGAAGTCATGTTGCTGGTGTTTTTTACCCTCCATTGAAGGTCTGTGACCTTGCCATCGGGGATATCGCGGACCGCCGAAGAACGGAACGCCGGATTGACGACATTGCCGCTCCTGAATGCCGGGCTTCTAAAAGCGGGGGTGACGATGTCGGGATTGACGTTTTCTTGGATATAAGCCAAATTCGGTAGGTAGACGATCTCTTGACTCAGCATCGTCGGGTCCGTCAAGTTGATCGGGGAGGGGGCATCCATCATCATGTCGGGAGTGTGATATTCCTCTGCAACAGGGACAATTTGAGTGTTGACAGGATCAGGATTGAGCGCAATATAATCGACAAAGTTGCCGGAGCCATTGATTTCTTCAACCTTGACCTTGAACGTCGCATAAGGATTTGTTTCATACGGTTGAACAAAAACGGTCATGGTTACGGATGAATATGGGGCGATATCGACCTCGACCCACTTTTCGCCGCCGTTGAGAAATGGAGGTTCCCAAGTTCCGGGAGGCCCGGCTTCCCAGAATGAGGCCGGCATCCCGTTCGGGCACTCAATCGTCAATCGGACATTCTTGTGGCCCTCCATCATATTTTTCGCAAAAACGAGAAACGTTCGCCTGTAGGTGATGAGCGGCTTGGTGTTGACGGGCGAACCGACCATCAAACCCTGGGTGATGTGGGACGAATAGATATTTTGATTCCGCATTCCCGTTGTCCCGCCGCTCGAGCAGGGATAAGCGGAAGAACAAGGCTGCGTTGGCGGAGTGTATTTTGTCCAATCGCCGTTTGAGGGAGGACGCACATCGCGGTTGTCGGTCCAGCTAATAATAGAGGTGGCCGGGTCCGTCAATTCCGTATTAAAGCGCCAGCTCCCCGCTTCGAACAGGAACGGGGGAGCAGAAGCGATATCGATATAGTCGCCGAAAAACGGCGTCAATCCGCCCCCAAATAAAGTGAAATTGGGATTATTACGCTCAACCCGGACAATCTCGACAGGCTCGGTGACTTTGCCTTCGCCATCGGTCTTCACCCAGTGAAGGTATTTGGAGACCTGCTTGATTTCGGTAAAGGATGGAGTGGCCGTCGGCGAGGCCTGGGCCACCCAGACATCCATCGTATGCCGTTTTCCGGTCGGTCCCAGATCGGAAATGTTGTCGGCGAAACCTCCCTCGCTTTTTCGCGTATCATACCAGGTTATCCTCAGCCGTCCAGCGGCGAAGGCCATGGAGGGCATGATTTGATGGCCGCGTTCTTCATGGTTATTAATGGCCTGGGGCGGTCCCCAATTAATACCGTTGGTCGAGGAGGCGATGACGATCCGGGCATCACCGCCGGGTCCCCAACCGCGCTCCGACCAGGCGACATAGACAATGCCGTTGCCGGCCACGGCCAACGTGGGGAAGGCATAGGTCCGGAAAGTGTTTCCCGATGAATACTGATCGAAGGCATTGATCAGGGTCGCCACGACAGTCGGCTTGGTAAATGTATTGCCGAAATCCGACGACTGGCTCATCATGATGGCCGAGGGCTCGCTCTGGGAGCCAAATCGCCGCCAGGCGATATAGATTTTGCCGTCCTGGGGGCTGACGGCGATCGTCGTGCCTTGATTGATGTGCTGACTTTCGCTGACTTTTATGGGTCTTTGCCATGTCGTGCCGCAGTCGGTCGACCGGGCAAACATGATTTTGCTCTGGTCCCCGCCGGATAAACTCCCCAAAAAGATGCTATAGGCAATGTAAACGTTGTGACGGGCCACATACTGGACGGGCGTATTCGGTGTGCTGATCGGAACTGTTCCGGAGCCATTCCTCGGCGCATCAACGGTGATCCACGGTTTATCGGCAAACTGGCCGGATGTCCCCTCATCGATGATGGTCGCGCCAAGATATTTTATGGGGTCCGTCTCCCCGACTTGGACTACGTTATTGTCAATGAAGCGGGCGACAAAGATGACGCTTCGTCCATGGAGAACTCGATCAAAGGCAATCCCGCTGTAATAGAAAAGACCGTTGGACCCTGCCCGGACCGTGGGGTCGGACGCGGCGCTGAGCCCAAATAGCGGAGAGCTCCTTCCCTCGGCCGACGTGTCTAGAGGAAATCCCGGAAGAAGCGTGCTGATCCAGGATTCGCCGCCGTTAAAGGACTTGAACAGGCCCAGCCAGGCATCTCCGGCCGCGGCTTTCTCGGGAATTCCCGGCAGCGACCCTTCCGATATGGGCATATCTATCAAGCGGTAATCATTTGAACCGAAAACAAGATGAAGGTGGTTTCTTGTAGAAGAAGCCCCCGAAGGCTCGTTCTGCCTCTGCAGGTAGGGATCCCCGTTGACGCATTGGGTCCCCGAAACCATGTTGACATTTCGACCGACGACGAGATCCGAATCCTGGTTTGAGCTCTGAACCTGCGGCTTAAAATATTGTGATTTCGACGGAAGCCCGACGAGAATCACGGCCAAAAGAATGAGGAAAAAATAAACGGAATACCGCCGAAGGGACATGTTACCCTCCTTTATGTTTTATTTTGGATTGACTTTCCCCCGATGGGAAAATGTTGACGACGAATAAGCTTAGATTCAAGCCCCGCCCATCCCTTCTATGGCCAATTTAAAAACGATAGATCAGATAACTTAATAACCTGATCTAAAAAAGATACGCCCTGGCGATGTCTTGAATTTTACTATTTTTGATCGATTTGTCAAGTTATTTATCACCCTTGGCGGCCGCTAACTCTGTTTATCTTATTGAAATTATTACAATTAGCTATAAGAAGCCCCATCACCCCTAAAGGCTAACTATCCTTTCTTTTTTTTAGAATTGACTTCCCTCGCTCTCCGGCGATATATTTAGGGTAAGGAGCAACCATGATTCTTCGAATCAACGGAGGGGGCCCATGAACTTCATCATCGAAGAAAAGGACGATATCTTCATTCTGAGGATGCAGGGCGAGCTCAGGCTGACGGAAGCGCCGGCCCACTCGATCACGATGCAAAAACTGGTGAAAGAGCAGCTCGAACTCGGGAAAACCAAGTTCATCCTCGATTTCAAGAGAGTCGATTTCATCGACAGCTACGGCATCGGCGATCTTGTCGCCAGCTACGTCTCGGCCCAGAACAAGGGCGCCAAGCTGAAAATCGCCAACCTCTCCCTGAAAGTCCGTCTCGTCCTCAACTATTGCGGGATCCCGAAAATCATCGAAATTTTCGACGACGAAGAATCCGCCGTCAAGAGCTTTCGCTGAAGCCGGCTGAGCATGGAAGAAGGCACATTTAAGGTCTACAACTATCGCTGGCTGGTCCTGCTGGCCTTTGTCCCGATTGCCTGCATGACCCAGGTATTTTGGATCACGTTCGCCCCGATCACAAGCGTAGCGGCGCAGTTCTACCACAAGTCCGACCTGATGATCGGCCTGCTGTCCATGAGCTTCATGATCGTCTATGTCCTCGTCGCCCTGCCCGCAGCTTGGGCGATCGACACCTGGGGTTTTCGGACCGCGGTCGGTATTGGCGCCGTCCTGACGGCCGTCTTCGGCCTCACGCGCGGGATTTTCGCCTCGAATTTTACTCTGGTCTTCCTGTCTCAAATCGGCTTGGCCATCGGCCAGCCCTTTGTCATCGGCGCTATCACCAAGATTGCCGCCCGCTGGTTTCCGGACAAAGAACGGGCCACGGCTTCGGGGCTCGGGACACTGGCCCTCTACTTGGGCCCCCTGGTAGCGATGCTCCTCACACCGTTCCTGGTGCTGCGCATCGGCATCAGCCGGATGCTGCTGGACTACGGAATCGCTGCGGCCGTGGCGGCCGTCATCTTCCTTCTCATCGCCCGCGAGCATCCCCCCACCCCGGCCGGCCGGGATGAGCGCGTCTTGATGTTGGCCGGTCTCAAGTCCATGCTTCGCCAGCGCGATTTCATCTTCCTCCTCATCCTGTTCTTTGTCGGCCTGGGCATGTTCAATGGCGTTTCAACCTGGATCGAAGACATCATCCGGCCGCGCGGCTTCACGATATCCCAGGCCGGATTGTTGGGCGGACTGATGCTCATCGGCGGTATCCTCGGCGCGATCGTCATTCCCCTGATTTCCGACAAACTGCGGCGCCGGAAGCCGTTCCTCCTCCTGGCACTGATCGGACTGATTCCCGGGCTGATCGGCATGATCTATTCCACCGGCTACTGGCTGTTGCTCGCTTCGGGCTTTATCTTCGGTTTCTTCCTGCTCAGCGCCGGCCCGATCGGTTTCCAGTACGGGGCCGAGATCACCCGCCCGGCTCCGGAAGGCACCTCCAACAGCCTGTTGATCGTGATGGGGCAGATCTCAGGCATCGTTTTTATTTTTGGCATGGATGCGCTCAAATCTCCGGCGACCAAAGCTATGACAGTTTCGCTCCTCGCCCTTGCCGCTCTGACCTTCATCACCGTCATTCTCGCCACATTTCTCCGCGAATCGCCTGTGCATGGGTCCCCATAGGATAAAACCCCGATTTCGCCTTCAGACCTCTAACGGGGTCAAACCTACTCGTTACGCAGCCTTTTCCCCTGGAATTTGCGTAACGAGTAGGTTTGACCCCGATTCTATTCTTTTCCTTGACATGCCTTCCCGTCTGGCGGTATATTTTTTTCAAGGGAAAATGAATTGTTTTCTGCCTTTACAAGGAGATTTTTCTTGCATCCAAAAAAGTGAACTCCTGTTCCCCTGCGGGCTGCGTTCGAAAGCGCCACTCGAAAGGAGGTCGTCATGAAGAAGGTATTGATTGGGCTCGTTGTCGTTTTGGTGGTGATCGGGGCCATTGTCCTCTTGGTTTTGCTCCTGACAGGCGGCTTGACCCGATCAGCCGATGAGTTTTTCACGTTGGTCCGCGAAGGAAAAGCCAAGGACGCTTACTTATCGACCACCCGTGAGTTTCAGGCGGCGACACTCGAAGAGAACTTTATGGCTTTCTTAAAAAACTCCACAATCGCCGATTACGAAAGTGCGACCTGGAGCTCCCGGTCCGTCGCCAATAAAATCGGCGAACTGGAAGGATCCATCAAGACTCGGGCCGGCGGCATCATTCCGGTTAAGCTCCGGCTGATCAAAGAGGATGGCCGATGGAAGATTCATGCCATTGAAAAGGCAGCGGCCGGTCTGGTCACAACTTCGACGGAGCCAACCGTGCCCGCCGTGGATGATCTGAAGGCCATGACGAGCAGCTCCGTGCTGCTTTTGGCCCGAGCCATCAACAACAAGGACTTCTCGGAATTCTACAATGCGACGTCCAAAGTCTGGCAAAGCCAAACGACCCCGGAAGCCTTGAAAGAGGCGTTCATAAAATACATCGAACAAAATATCGATTTGACGTTTGTTGAAGGCCATTCTCCAGAATTCACCGAGAAACCTTCTCTTGATGAGAGCGGAAGGCTCATTTTGAAGGGCTATTATCCGACTCAACCTTCTCGGTTGACCTTTACGGCTAAATTTATTCGCCAGGAATCGGAGTGGAAGCTGGTGGGCCTTTATGTTTCGCTGGAGGAAGCGTCCGGCAGCTCGCGAGCGGCGGCAGACAAGAAAGAAATTCCGGCCGAGGACGAACTCGTTGCTCTGGTGAACCGGACTATGATGCTTCTCGCTCAGGCCGTCAGCCGCGACGATTTCTCGGAGTTTTACGCGTCGATCGCGACGGAGTGGCAACGGCAAATAACTCAGGATAAGCTGCGCGAGCAATTGGTAAGCTTCATCGAAAAGAAGATCCCGCTGACCATCATCGACGGTGTCTCTCTGGTATTTTCAGAGAAGCCCTATTTCGACAAAGACGGACTCCTCTTTGTAAAAGGTCAATATCCGACAACGCCCTATCGGGTCGAATTCGAGCTGTATTTTTTTAACGAGGAGTCGCAGTGGAAACTGTTCGGCTTTCATGTCGCCAGCCGGGACCAGAAATAAAGATAGGGAATTTTTCTGCGACGGCCGCCTTGGCGAGCAGCTGAAATATCAATTCGGAGTCAAACCTACTCGTTATACAAGCGCCCCTGGAGAATAATGCATAACGCGTAGGTTTGACTTCGGTTCTATTGACTTGGGCGATAGACAAAACTATCATTTCGAGCTCGAGATAAAACATGATCAATCGACCTGACCAACTCTTGGAGCGTTCAACAGCATGAGTCCATCAATCCCGACGAAATCAAAAATCCTTCTTTTCTGCGGCATCCTTACGGTAGCCGTTTTGGAAGCGTCCGCGCAAGCGACTGCGATGGTCGACAAGGATTCCCCCGAAGCCTTGATCGAAACAGAGCATTGGAAAAGGGCCCGTGACATCGTCGAGCCGCGACTGAAATCCGATCCCAACGATCTCCAGGCTCTTTTTATCATGGCCCGCTATAAGGAAGCCGCCGGAGATTTCAGCGCGGCTCTCGCTCTTACGGAGAAACTGCTTGCCCTCGATCCAAAAAATGCCGACTACCATTGTCTACTGGCGTTCATATACGGGCGGCAAGTTGTCAGGGCCGGCATTCTTCGTAAAATTGGACTGGCCCGGCGCATTAAAAAAGAGGCCGAGACGGCCCTTAGGCTCAATCCTAATCATGTGGAGGCACGCCTCATTCTGATCGAATACTTCCGGTTAGCTCCGGGAATTATCGGCGGCGACAAGAATAAGGCTCGCGCCTTGGCCAAAGAAGTTGTCAAGCTAGACCCGGTGCGAGG
>Ga0315289_10002497_pt1 | contig 28100 bp, 26 predicted proteins | sample YL17G11_40_MG_FD_203452 | JGI IMG/M metagenome (GOLD analysis project Ga0315289, IMG submission 203452) | Sediment microbial communities from Yellowstone Lake, YNP, Wyoming, USA - YL17G11_40 | ecosystem: Environmental > Aquatic > Freshwater > Lake > Sediment | place: USA: Wyoming | collected... | reverse complement strand
CGAAGAAAAGGATAGATACTAATTTATAATCGATGCCACTCCCTTTTCCTCGGCTTGGTCATCCTCAAAACTCAGAATGTCCACGCGTCCGTTATGCCCTGCGAATCCGGATGGCTTTGGCAAGCGAACAAGACCTCTGACGAAATCGTCGGCCAGCACTAGGATTTGCTTTGGGCACCTTCTATCCCTAGGCAGTGGGTATTCTGTTGGGGCATAAACAGATTGAAATTGCCTGATATAGTCCGCATGAGCTCTTCGAAAATCATTTATTGCTTGGTCATCATCACCGAAAACAACGAAAATTGTTCCGACCTCATTGAACTGCTGAATGATTCCATGCTCGGTCGGATTAAGATCCTGAAATTCATCAATCACAACCCGCGGCACAGCAACTTCTCGTCTCAGAGATGGATTTGCCTTGATCGCCTCATAGAACCTCAAAGCAAGTTCATCGAGAAAAACGATCCCGTAGATTCTCTTGCACCGTTCTACTTCTTGTCTATATTTTTCAAATAGATCGTCAACTGTCCTTTGAGGAGATTCTGAAATCAACCAGTAGTCTCTCAACTGGTTCCAGAGAGGGCCTCTCACGTGCCGAATGTCCAGACGCTTGCCGTCTGTGGTTTTCTTGATCCCATGCAATATTCTTAACCTATTAGTTATCGGTTTCCATAATAGATGCTCTTTTCCACAGTCCCCCAAATCATCAGTGATTTCGAAATTGCCTAAAAGATCCTTAGCATGTTTTTTGCTTTGGTGGAGAATGAAGGCGTGAATAGTCGTAGCCCGTGGTGCCTGTTCCCCAAGGTCTTTGTAGAGTGTCTCGCCCAACTTTGAGGCAATGTCTCTATTGAAGGCCATGACCCACACATCAGCGGGAGGCACCCTCCTCTCAAGGATGAGTTTCTTGACGTGGGCTATGAGCGCTGTTGTTTTGCCCGAACCAGGTCCTGCTATGACAAGTGCGTGTCCATCATAATGGTTAATTATTGGCTTTTGGAGTTCTGTTGGTTTAAACATTAATCCTCCTCATATTGATGCGGCACAGACCGCAGTTTGTCCCAAATTATTAAACACCTCATCCTATGTTAAACCCACTTGATGATTATATATTACGATTGGCTCAATCGTTCCAGAAACAAGCGCGGCGAAAGTATACGTATTTCCCCAACCTGTTTCAACTCAAGCAAATACCGGTTCCCGCTTACGATAACCTCCACATTCCCGGCCACTGCCGTGGCGATCACCCAATCATCCGCCGGGTGGCGGCAAATGGCGGGCACGTTTTCGGGCAGGTCTACCAGTTCACTCAACACGGCGACGAGGGCCACAAAGCGCAAGAGGGTTTCTGGGTCGTAATAGCGTTGGAGTTTGGGATATTGCAACACCCGCTCCAGCTCTTTCAGCAATATTGGCGAAGTGACGGCTTCGAAATCGCCGCGCGCCAGATGGATGTCAACCACATCGGCAATCGGCGGATGATGGGAAATGAGATAACTGACCCAGAAATTGGTATCCAGCACGACGCGCATTATGGTAGCCTGAAATATGGCTACCATTATCCGCTCCGCGTTTTATCCACCGCCTCATCAACCAGATATTGAGCTTTTTCCTCACTCAGAGCAGCACTGGCAGTAACGCCTTCGGCGATGCGCTGCAATTTGGCCAGCCAGACAATGCGTTTCTCTTTGGCTGACCGCCAGGCTAAAAACTCGTCATAATCTTCGTAGGGAATGATGACTGCTTGCGGGGTGGCGTAGTTCTGGATGATAACCGCTTCTTTCTTCGAGCGCACGCGGTCTAGGATTTCACGCGAGCGCCGTCGCAAATCTGTAGATTGGATGGCTCGGAGCATGTTATTCTCCTTAAGTAGCACAAGATATGATAAATCTTGTGCTATTATAGCATATTCACATCTATTTATTGCTCTCTTTTAACAATCTTTATCTTTTCTTCATAGTACCTTTACATGGCTAAGGTATCCTTTGGGCAGTCATCAGGATCGAATCCTGAAATTCTACCAAGGAGTTGTGTTATGAAGAAAACCCTATTAGTTGCTCTCGTACTGGCTGCCGTGGCTGGACTGGCCGTTGCAGGCGTCGCCAATGCCCAGGGGCCACAGCCCACAGGAGGTACATCAGACCCCGGCGCGGGATATGGCCCGATGATGTCCCAGGGTCAGGAAGGCCCGCTGCATGAGTATATGCTCGCTGCGATGGCTGAGGCGCTCGGCATCCCGGCGGCTGACTTGGAAACCCGGTTGACAAACGGCGAGACCTTCTACCAGATCGCCCTCGCGCAGGGCATCGCCGCAGATGAAATCCCGGCTTTGATGCAGACGGCGCGCAGCCAGGCGCTCGCGACCGCCCTTGCGTATGGCGTCATCACCCAGGAGCAGGCGGACTGGATGCAGGCGCACGCTTTCGGGCGCGGCGGATACGGAGCCAGGTCTGGGATGCCGTGCGGCGGAACCGGCGTACCGGTCGGCAGTGGAATGCACCGCGGTGGAAGCTGGCAGCAGAACAATCCATAAGGGCCATTCAGTAGCAATAAAGAAAATGGGATGAAGCAATTTCATCCCATTTTGAATTTAACATTAACACTTCTTATCCAAGTGCCACATCCAGCATCATCATCACAGCGAAGCCGAGCATGGCTCCGATTGTGGACCAGTGAGTATCTTTCCCCAGTTGCGATTCCGGGATTAGTTCCTCGACGACCACGTAGATCATCGCGCCCGCCGCGAAGGCCAGGGCGTAAGGCAGGATGGGACGCATTGCCAGGACAGCCACCGCGCCCAGCACACCTGCAATAGGTTCCACGAGACCGGATGCCTGTCCGTACCAGAAACTTTTCAGGCGGCTCATCCCTTCCCGGCGCAGCGGAATGGATACGGCCGCGCCCTCCGGAAAGTTCTGCAATCCAATGCCGACAGCCAGGGCTATCGCTCCTGTCAGCGTGGCGGACGGGAAGCTGGCCGCCACTGCGCCGAACGCCACGCCCACCGCCAGTCCTTCCGGGATGTTGTGCAGGGTGATGGCCAACACCAGCAGGATGCTGCGCTGCCAGGACGTTTTTATGCCCTCCGCCTCGTTGGTGGGGAGACCAAGATGCAGGTGCGGCAGGACCTTATCCACACTCCAAAGAAATGCGCCGCCCAACAGGAAGCCTATTACGGCGGGGAGCCAGCCCGGGATGGTGGAATTTTCCGCCATCTCGATGGCCGGGGCGAGCAACGACCAGAAGCTGGCCGCGATCATGACTCCAGCCGCGAAACCCAACATGCCATTCAGGATTTTCCGGTTGATACTTTTGAAGAAGAATACGCCCCCCGCGCCCAAGGCGGTGAGAAACCAGGTAAAAAGCGTACCAATCAGGGCCTGCAGGATTGGGTTGAGGTGGGTAAACCATTCCACGTACATAGATGTTATAACCTCTTAGAACTTGCCATAGTTTTCTTTATGCCTCTCGATCGGTCATAAACCAATCAAGCCCGACAACAGAAAAATGGAAATTGCACCAATAATGATACCCAGCGCGGTGGAATGCTGGTGTCCATATTCCCGTGCGCACGGAATAAGTTCATCCAAAGTGATAAATACCATCACACCGCCTGCGAACGCCAGCGCCCCGGGGATGAACTCCTTGAAAGAGGCCAGGAATAGCGCCGCCATCAGTGCGCCGATTGGCTCTGCCAGGCCGGAGAGCAGTGCGGTTCGAAAGGCAACCCAACGGCTTGCCCCGCTCTGGAATAACGGCAGGGCGGTCGCAATACCTTCCGGGATATTGTGCAGGCCAATCGCCAGGGCAATGAATAGACCGAATTGGGGCGCGTGCATGTACCCGGCACCCACGGCAATGCCCTCCGGCGTGTTGTGCACAGCAATACCGATGGCAATCAGGATGCCTGTTTTGAACAATTGTTTGTCAATCGTGCGCGTCTCCATCCACCAGCGATGGCGACGATGGCGGTGTGGCAGGCGGCCTCTGGGATATTCATCCGCGTTCGATTGCAGCCTCAGGTTGTCTGGCTCCCTTTCGCCAAAGCGGATGTGGGGTGTGAAAAAGTCAATCAGGAACATGCACACTGCCCCAAGGCCAAAGCCGATGGTCGCGGTTAGAAACCCACCGTGAGTCCAGGCTTCGTTGACCAGGTCCAGGAAAGATAACGTGATCATCACGCCTGCGGCGATACCGATCAAGAAGCCAAATGAACGGCGTCCAGGCTTACTGACGATCGCGATCAAGCCGCCCACCCCCGTCATCGCGCCGGCCAGTAAGCTCAAGATTATCACAGGCAGGATGTTATTTATGAGCACACAAGTCTCCTCTACTGCGGCGACGATCACTCGCGGCAACGAAACGCATGAAGCCTGCCTTCACAGGTTGAAATGGCAGGGATCTTACTTGACGACCTCGACAAAGATTTGATGGCTGATTTCAAAGCCTAAGGTGATCGTTTCAACTTTCCCATGAATTCTAAAGCGAAGGTTGTGATCGAGGGCAGAATAGTTGAGAATGTCAATTCGTGTCCCGGGTAGCAGCCCAAGTTCGCCAAGGGTGCGTAGAAGTACTGGGCTGCTGGGGCGGACTCTCCGGAGGGCGGCGGACTGACCGGCGCGCAATTTGCTGAGGGGAATATCGGCCGTCACCGGATGGACAGGTCGTGTGTTATGTAGGACGAGATAATATCTCTTCCTACATTATACACAGCTGAGGCGTATTGGGTGATTACCCATATCTTGCGTGAATGTCAAAATCTACGCGTATAAGTCAATGTTTACTAACGCTGGCTACTAGTTTAGGCGTTCGCCTGCCCTGGCTAGACTCTATTTACCTACAATGGATTACGTATACAAATCGTTGAAATAATCAATCAAGACCACATTCGCCAGTTCATCCGGCAGCGCATCCAGAACCTCGTTAATGGTCGCCATCTCCTGCGGCAGGTCTTTTCCGGCAATGCCTGCCATCTGTGCCAGCACGCCGAAAGCCTCCGATGTGGGATTGGATATGAATTTCATCACCTCGGCGCGGATGGCTGCGGTGTCTATTGGCCTGGCCTTGACAATCTCGACGCACTCACGCAGGTCCTTGAGCATGGCATCTACATTGTGGACGGTGCCGTAATTGACCGAAACATGCAAGTTGCGCGGCGTGTACGGCGTGGAGAACTGTCCCTGCAAATACCAGCCGCGCTTGTGCATTTCATCGGTCAATTGATAGACGTTGATCTCGTCCGAGGCAAAAGAGAACATGCACATGGCCGGCTGGCCGAGCACGCGCAAGCCGGGGATGGCGTTGATGCCCTCGATCAGGCGCCGGGTGGCATCCTGGACGGTTTTAATGATGCGCGTGTAGCCCTCCTCGCCGAGATAGTTCAGGATCGCCCAGGAGCCGGCCATCGGTCCGCCCGACTTTGTGCTGAGCACGGTCGGGTTGATCAGCGTGTAGGCGGTCGTGTCGGTGCAGGCGAAGATCTGGTACTTGCGCAAATTCTTATCGCGGTACATGATGACCGAAGCGCCCTTGGCCGCATAACCGTACTTGTGTAAGTCAGCTGAGATCGAAGTCACACCCGGTACCGTGAAATCGAAGTCGGGCAACTTATAACCCATTTTGCGCATGAACGAGAGATGGATACCCCCCACGCAGCCATCCACGTGGAAAAGTAAGCCTTTCTCCTGTGCCAGCGCGCCGATCTCGGAAATGGGGTCAATCACGCCCTGCGAGTAACTCGGCGCGGAGGCCACCAGCAGGATCGTGTTCGGCGTGATGGCGGCGCGCATGGCGTTCACGTCGGCGAGGAAGGTTTGTGTGTCAATCGGCGTGACCACGGGCTTGAGTCCCAGATAATGGGCGGCCTTGTGGAACGCGGCGTGGGCGGTGATGGGCAGCACCATCTCAGGCTGAGTGATCTCCGGTCGCTCGGCGCGTGCCTTGTCGCGGGCGGTCTTGACCGCCAGAATGATGCTCTCCGTGCCGCCGGTCGTCAAGTGCCCCACCACTTTCTCGTCGCCGCGCAGCAGCGTGGCGATCATCCGCACCACATCAATTTCCAGTTTCAACATGCTGGGGAAGACCGACGGATCGAGGCCGTTCTCTGTCAGGAACATCAAGTAGGCTTCGCGCACAACCTGGGCGGTCTCGTCTCCGGGATTGTAGACGTAGCACCATACCTTGCCCGATTTCCAATCCATGTCATATGTTTTAAAGGATTGCAGGGTCTGCAGGATCTGTTCTTTTGATAAACCTTTTTCCGGGATTTGCATTGTAATCTCCATTTGGATTATTCCAACCACGGCAGACTATTCAGGTCAACGTTTCCACCAGAGAGGATGACGCCGATCCGCAGGCCGGAGAAATCGACCTTCTTCTCCAGCAAGGCACCGATTGGAACAGCTGCAGACGGCTCGATAATTATCTTGGCACGCTCCCAGACCGTGCGCATGCCCTGAAAGATGGCCGCCTCGCTGACAGTGACGATCTGTTCGACATACTCCCGGATGATGGGGAAAGTCAATTCGCCGAGCGATGTCAACAAGCCGTCGGCGATCGTCATAGGATTAACCGAGGGGATGATATGCCCAGCTGCCAGCGAACGGCAGGCATCATCCGCCATTTCCGGCTCGGCAGCAATGATACGAATGGAAGGGTTCAGCGCTCTGGTGGCAAGGGCTGTGCCGCTCAACAACCCGCCGCCGCCTACCGGCGTCATGACCAGATCCAGGTCAGGGACCTCCTCCAGCAGTTCGAGCGCGGCTGTCCCCTGCCCGGCGATGACGCGGGCATCGTTATAAGGATGCACCAGGGTCGCGCCGGTCTGGGCGATGATCCGGTTCGTGGTCGTCTCGCGCGCTTCCAGGGTCGGCTCACAGAAAGTGATCTCACCTCCGTAACCGACCACCCCCGCCTTCTTGATCGCCGGAGCGTTGGACGGCATGACGATGTAAGCATGAATGCCGCGCAGGCGCGCCGCCAGCGCCAGCGCCTGGGCGTGGTTGCCAGACGAGTGGGCGACCACCCCGCGCCGGGCTTCATCTTCCATCAGTGAGAAGACCGCGTTGCACGCGCCGCGGAACTTGAATGCGCCCACCTTCTGGAAATTCTCGCATTTCAGAAAAAGACGCGCCCCGACCATGCGATCGAGGCTGGCGCAGGTCAGCACCGGCGTTCGGTGGGCGTGGGGCTGGATGCGTTTTGCCGCGGCGCGGATATCCGAGAATGTTACACCCATGTCAAATATTGTTCTATTCGCATCAATCGCCCATGCGCGGAATTCGCGTTGAAAAAGGGCTGGAAGCCATTATATCCATATAATGGATCACCGTCTCGATGCCCTTGTAGAAATTCGGCAGGTGGAGTTTCTCGTTGGGAGCGTGGGTGTTGTCATCTGGCAGGCCGAAGCCGATCATCACAATGGGAATGTCGCCGCGCCCGGGCTGGCTCAAGACGTCAATCATATCCCGCACAATGGGCAGCGACCCCCCGCCGCGAAGATAGACCGGGCTCGCGTCAAAGCCACGCGCGTAGGCTTGCGCGGCGAAGCGGATCGGTGCGACATTGGTATCCACCACAACAGGCATGGCCGTGCCGATCACGCGCACCTCCAGCGTCACCGTGGGCGGGAGCAGGCTGCGCAAGTAAGCCTCGGCCAGGCGGATGATCTCCTCGGGATCCTGGTCGGGCACCAGGCGCATGCTCAGTTTGGCGGTGGCTTTGGATGGGATGACTGTTTTGCCGCCCTCGCCGGTGAAGCCACCCAAGATGCCGTGAATATCCAGCGTCGGGCGGACGCTGACGCGTTCGGCCAGGCTGTAACCCGATTCCCCGCCCAGGGCTGGCGCGCCAGTCAGGTACAAGCCAACGGCTTCGGTGATCGGCGCTTTGGCGATCAACTGGCGCTCCTCAGCCGCGAGCGGACGAACGCGGTCGTAGAATCCGGGAATGAGTACGCGGCGCGTGCTGCCATCCTGCAAGGCGGCCAGCAGGCGGACTAACACGTTGAACGGATTATCCACTGCACCGCCGAAGGTGCCGGAGTGCAGGTCACGCTTCGGCCCGCGCACTTCCAGCTCGAGGTAAGCATTGCCGCGTACGCCGTACATGATGACTGGAACCTGCGGGTCGAGCATCTCCTGGTCGGCGATCAGCACTACATCGGCGCGCAGATCGTCTTTGCGCTGGCGCAGGAAGATGGGCAGGTTGGGGCTGAGCACCTCCTCCTCCCCTTCCGCCAACACCTTGACGTTGACCGGCAACCTGCTGCTCGTCTTTAGATAAGACTCCAGGGCAGCCAGGAGGGCGAAAAATTGCCCCTTGTCATCAGCCGTGCCGCGGCCATAGAGATCATCGCCGATGACCTGCGGCTCGAAGGGCGGTGAGCGCCACTCCTCCAGCGGGTCGGGCGGCTGGACATCGAAGTGACCGTAGAGCAGAAGGGTCGGGGCGTCCAGTCCCGTGTGCTCGGCATGGACGATGGGATGGCCTTTCGTCTCGACCAGGTCGACGCGTTCCAACCCCAGGCCGTGCAAATAATCGGCCAGCCATTGGGCAGCGCGGCACACGTCCTCGGCGTGTTCGGGGAGGGTGGAAACGCTAGGGATGCGCAGCCAGTCGCAAAGTCCGGCCAGGCGCGCGGCGCGGTTTTGGCGCGCTAGTTGAGGGCGGAGTCCAGCATAAAAACCTTTGGATACGGATTTCACGGAAGGGCACGTATTATTCTTTTGCTTGTCCATGCAAATCCGTGGGTTCCGTGTTTTCCGTGTCCTGTTCTTAGGCCTTCGCAGGGGTCAAGAAGTAGAACGCGATAGCGAAGAACAGCACCAGCACCGCCGAGACCCAGATGGTGGGATTGGTGATCCCGACGGTGAAGGCATAGCCCAGGATGGTGAGGAACGCGATAGTGTTATCCACCACGGCGTAGCGGATCATGTCGCGGTTTTTGACGGGGTTGCGGAAGGCGAGCCAGTAGAGGAAGAGGAGGCCTATCTGCGTCGCGCCAAAGATGCGCATGTAGAAAGGCGGATTGGGCAGCGCCTCGCCGAAGAGTTTCAGCACCGACTCGGGGGCGATCCAGGTAGGCAGGCCCCACATCAGCGCAACGATAAGCATCTTGAAGATGAGCGTGCGCTTGAGCCAGGTGAGTTTGGTTTCTTCTTTCATGGCAGTCTCCTATCGTGATTATTATATTAGAAAATTGGGGGTGCGGATGGGCGAAGCCCATCCACACCCCCCAGACCCATCATAAGAAGTTACGCTACATGACTATCGCGCCCCAACGGATAGCGCCACATACAGAAGATGATGATGAGCGAGGCGAGGATGGGCGTCCCGCCAATCAGGAAGCGGATGCCGTTTACCGCGCTGGCGGATTGTACGGCCTGTCCCGCCACGTAGCCCGCAGCCGACATGATGGATGCGAACAGCACGCCCTGCGCCGAGAAGGCCAGTTTGGTGATGCCGCCATTCATGCCAAAGAAGATGCCCTCGCGGCGGTAGCCTTGCTCCCGTTTAGCGTCATCGTCTATGACCTCGGAGATGACCGGGAAGGGCATGATCATCGAACCTGCCAGGCCGGGACAGATGAGTAGGGTGCCGATCAAGCCGCTGGTGAAATCGTGGGCCAGACCGGTCAGGAGCAAGCCAGGGATAAAGGTGAAAGCGGCGATGATCCACGTGCGGCGGTAACCGAGGCGCAGAACGATCGGACGCCAGATCAGCAGGCAAGGGATGGTCAGCAGGATCGGCAGGCCAAGTAGGACGGCTTCTGCGTCGCCGGGCCCAAGCTGCGTGCCAAAGACGCTGACCGGAGCCTGGATGCCCAGCGCGTACTTGCGCCAGAAGGGCAGCATCGCGCCCAGAACTAGCCAGACGTATTCTTTGGCGATGTTTGCGCCGAGGAACCAAAGGAAGGGTTTACTGGAAAGCACGATCTTCAACGACGCGCCCAGCCCCAACTGCACCTCTTTCTCGTCAATCTTCTTTTCCTTCACGCCGATCATGGCGATCAGGTAGCCGATGCCGACCAATCCGCCCATGATGGCGCCCATCACAATATAGCCCACTTCCTCGGCAATGATGGGTGCCAGTATGTACGAGAGCAGGAGGGCGATGGTTGCCAGGATTTCGCGCGTCGCCGAGAGGTCCACCCGGTCGCGCACCGTTGGCGCCACTTCGGGGAAGAGGGCATTGTAGGCGATGATGGTCAGGCTGTAAAGCGTATCGAAGATGAACAGGATCATCAGGAAATACGCGGCCAGCACCCAGGCTGGTTTCTGCACCGGCGCCCACAGGAAGAAGAACGACAGTCCGAGCGGGATGGCGCCGAACATCACGTACGGCACGCGGCGTCCCATCTTGGTACGCGTGCGGTCGGAGAGCTGCCCCATCAGTGGGTCGTTGACCGCGTTCCACAGGCCGTAGATCGTCCACAGGATGCCGGCTGTCGCCGCGTTCAGTCCCAGGATATCCACGTAATAGAACTGGATGCGGTTGCCAAACACCTGGTAGGCGATGGTGTTGGCAAAGTTACCCATCGAGTAACTGATGTGCTTGAGCGTCCTTTTCATGCTGCCTCCTTTGGTAGGTTAGGGGGTGGGGCAGATTGACAATCCGCCCTATGTTGCTATAAAAAATTCATTCCTTCGTCGCGATAGGTCAGTACGGTATCCACGATTCTTCCTCCTTGAACCAGATATAACTCGTTGAACCGCTCGCACAACTCGCCCGCCTTTGCGTGCTGGAAGAAAATGGGATCGCCCAATTTCAATACGGGGCAATCTTTCGGCAAGATCAAGGGTGTGGACACTTCCCCAGCGCCCTCCAGCGGGAGATATTGCAGTCCAACGGGCATGACCGGCAGTGGGGCTTTTTCCGCGCTGGTCGGACCCGAGGCCACATACCCGCCGCCATGGCAGGCTATCATCCCTGGCGTGGGCCGTCGCACCACTTGAATGGCAAAGAAAGCCGCCGGTTGGAAATGCACTTGGGCAAAGTGATGGAACAGCCCCGGCGCGTAGAGGCCTGAACCGATGGTCGCTTCGGTCACTGCGGGATCGCGCAGCGTACTGACCAGGCTGCCGCTACCGCCGCCGTTGACAACGCGCAGTTCAACCCCTTCATCCCGCAGCGTCTGCACCACCACCCCTCGTCGGCGGGTCAGTTCGCGCACCGAGGCGTTCTTCACCAGGCGTATGAAGCGGTTCTTCAGCGCCTTGCCCGGTACGGCGTCGCTCGTCCCGGCGATGTGGCCTTCGTAACCCATCAGGCAGTCAATCTTCACGCCGGGCAAGTTCCGCGCCTGCCTTACCAGTTCCAGCGCCTGTCCGGGTGTGCGGATGGGACTTCGCCGCAGCCCGAGGTGCATGGATGGGAGCGGACGATAGGCTAGGTCAATTTCGAGGCAGGCCGGGAGAATTACGCCCTCCCGTTCTCCAGCCGCGGAAAGCCACTCGAGGTGTTCGATACTGTCCACCATCACGGCGGCCCGCTTCCCATCCCGCGTGAGGCGGGCGAGCAGGGCCAAGTCAGAGGGCTGGACAGTCGGATATGCCACGATGAAATTATCGTGGCCTTTGTCCGCAAGGAATTTCGTTTCTTCGACAGTGTAAGTCAGGAATCCTCGGTAGATCGGACTTGCGTCCAGTATCCGCCGCATGAGCGGCACGCAGCGCAGCGACTTTGTCCCCAGGCGCAGGGTTTTATCAGCTGCCTTTGCCAGCCCGGCGGCGTAGGTCACGTTGGCGTCGAAGGCATCCAAGTCCACGAAGGCAAACGGAAGCCGTTTGCCTCGAAAGATGTCCCGCAGGGTTTCGTACCGTTCGTTGGTGAAAACCATGGACATGTTGTCTGGAATAACACCGCAGGTAAGGGAAAGTAACATAATTGTAGCAGAGAGGCTATAATTTGGCTACAATCCCGGAGGCCTAGATGATCCCCAAAACCAGAATTCTGATTCCCCTGCCCGATCACGATTTCGACCCAACTGAATCAGCCACGCCGTGGAAGGTCTGCACGCAGCGCGGCTGGGAAGGTGGTCTTCGCCACCGAAAACGGCGCGGTAGCGGCTGCAGATCATCGTCTGCTGATGGGCATCCTGCGCGGACCGCTTGGGGCGGGACCGAAAGGGCTAGCTGCCTATCAGGCCATGACCCAGAGCGAAACCTACCAGCATCCGATCCGTTTTACTGATATTGACGCATTACAATTCGACGGGGTCTCTCTCACCGGCGGTCACGCTCCGGGCATGAAGCAGTATTTGGAAAGCAAGGTGCTGCAAGCGAAAATGGTGGAATTCTGGAAGCAGGGAAAGGTGATCGGTGCGATCTGTCACGGCGTGCTGGTGCTGGCTCGCGCCTTGGACCCAGATACAAGTCATAGCATTCTCTACGGCTCGAAGGTCACGGCTCTGACGAAAGATCTGGAAATGACAGGATATGGGCTGACATTCTGGTTATTAGGCCGCCGCTACCGCACCTATGACTGCTACGTGGCCGATGAAGTGCGCGGCGTCTTGAAAGACCCCCGGAATTTCAAAAGCAGTTGGGCGATGCTGATCCCATTCGAAGTGGTGGATGGCAACCTGATCATGTCGCGGTGGCCGTTCGACGCGATGGCGTATTCGCTCAAGTTTGTGGAGATGGTGGAGAAATCCGTTAGAAGTTCGGGGTCTTAATTGTCAGGAACGCACAATTTTCCAGGGCAGCAGGCTCCCACGCCTGCGATTCGAGGGCATGGGAGCTCCCTCGACGAGGAAATTGTGATCTACTGAGTCTGGCGGTGCATATTGAAAGCAAGCATCTTCCAGCCACTGGTCCCGAAAATGCGCACGTTGCGCCGCGCGAAGAACAACCAGGCCAGCTTAAACTCTTCTACTCTTCTGCCTTGCCTTTTTCTTCCTTCTGGCGGGCAGCGATGATTTCCTGCGCCAGGTGGTTAGGCACGATTTCGTAGCGGTTGAATTCCATTGAGAAAATACCGCGCCCACCGGTGACGGAGCGCAATTGCGTGGTGTAACGCAGCATTTCGGCCAGAGGCACCTGGGCAATGACGACCGTCCGCCCGCGCTCCGATTCGGTGCCCTGCACGCGGCCACGGCGGGTATTCAGGTCGCTCATCACGTCGCCCATGTTGGCGTCTGGCACGGTGATGCGGACATTCATGATCGGCTCGAAGAGCACCGGGCTGGCATCCGCAACGGCCAGCTTGAAGGCCTCACGTCCGGCAATTTCAAAGGCGACCGGCTTGGAATCGACTGGATGCTCCTTGCCGTCGTACACGATCACCCTGACGTTGCTCATCGGATAACCGGCAACCACACCTGTCAGCATAGTGGCGTGGATGCCTTTTTCAATGGCCGGCAGGTACGACTTCGAAAGGTTCATGCCCACCAATTCATCGGTGAAATCAAAATCATCCTCCGGGTATGGCTCGATTCTCAACCAGACCTCACCAAACTGACCCGCGCCGCCGGATTGTTTCTTGTGGCGGTACATGGCATCGGCCTTCTTGGTGATACCCTCACGATACGGAACCTTCGGCTCCACGGTTGTCAACCCGACCTGGAGCTTGCTCACGGCGCGGCGGATGGCCACGTCAATATGTTGGTCACCCATCCCTTGCAGGATGGTCTGGCCGGTTGTCTGTTCGCCATACCAGCTAAGGGTCATATCTTCTTCGCACAGGCGAGTGAGTGTGGGCGAGATCTTGGCCGCATCCGCCTGGGTTTTGGGCATAATTGCTACACGATACAGCGCGGCCGGATATTGCGGCACCGGCAGGGTTAGTGGATGGCCTCTATCGCACAAGGTGTCGCTGGTGGAGGTCTGGCTTAACTTGGCGACCACGCCGATATCGCCGCTGTGCATTCCCTTGACCGGTAGGGTTTCCTTGCCGCGCATCACGCTCAAGGAAGCCATGCGCTCTTCATTGCCTTTGGTTTGGTTCCAGATGTGGGCGTCACCCTGCAGAGTGCCTGAATAGATGCGGAAGTAGGTCAGCTTACCGACATAAGGGTCGGCGGTCGTTTTCCAGACATAAAGCGCCAGCGGACCGGAATCAATGGCTGACAGGTTCTCCTCACCATCTTTACCTTTGGCAACGGCGGCAGGCACGTCAGCCGGTGAGGGCATCAGGTTGAGGATGGCGTCCAACAACGGTGCGATGCCCTTTTCATGAGCACCAGCCGCGCAGAATACCGGGATGTAAGTGCCGCTGCGGACAATGCTCTTCAGGCCGCGCATCAGCTCTTCAGGAGAGAGTTCACCGGTTTCCAGGTATTTCTCCAGCAGCGCATCTTCACCCTCGGCAGCGGCCTCGACCAGTTTCGTACAGGCTTCTTCGGCAGCCGGCTTCAGGTCGGCGGGAATTTCTTCAGCGGTTTTACCGTCGCCTGCGTAAGCCTTCATCGTAATCAGGTCAATCACGCCCTTGAAGGCGGCTTTTTCGCCCCAGGGCAACTGCACCGGGATGAAGCGCGTCTCGGAGAATTCCTGCACCGAAGCTAGCGCCTTCTGGAAATTAGCGTTATCGCGGTCAATCTTATTGACAACCAGGAAACGCGGCAATTTGAAGGTGTCGCAGTAACTCCAGGCAATTTCGGTGCCGACCTCCAGGCCTGCAACTGCATCTACAAGCACCATCGCACCATCGGCGACGCGCAGCGCAGAGATCACCTCGCCGATGAAGTCAGTGTAACCTGGGGTATCCAACAAGTTGATCTTGTAATCTTTATACTCTACCGGCAGCACGCTGGTATACAGTGACAGCTTGCGGCGGATTTCCTCATCCTCAAAGTCTGAAATGGTCGTGCCATCGTCAATCTTGCCCAGGCGCGTGGTCGCCCCCGTAAAATGCAGAAACGCCTCGGCCAACATGGTCTTTCCTCCAGAGCCATGCGATACCAGGGCGATATTTCGGATGAACTCGGTAGTATACTCATTCATGTGAGAACCTCTTATGAAAATGGGATGAGAACAGCCGGTAGATTATACCTTATTTTAAAATGCGTCTAACATGAAGGTCACGAAGGCACAAAAATGAACTTCCTTCGCCGATTGAGCTTTCACCTGTGGTATTTGCACCGCCCGCCCTGGGACAGCGGTATTGTTGCTCCAGAAGTTGAAGCTTACATTCGGACACATCAAGCCGGCCGCGCACTCGATCTCGGCTGCGGCAGCGGGACCTCGAGCTTGGCGCTCGCCAATGCAGGCTGGCGCGTGACCGGTGTGGATTTCGTCCCGCGCGCCATCCAGATCGCAAAACGTAAAGCGAAAAAAATCAACGCGAGCGTGGATTTTATCGTTACCGATGTAATCCGCCTCCCCCATTCTCTATTCGCCAACTTCTACGACCTGGTTTTGGACATTGGTTGTTTCCACGGCCTTGCGGCAGGGGAAAAGCAGAAATATCTCGATAACTTGGAAACCTTGCTCGCACCAAATGGGACATGGCTGCTTTATGGCTTCTTCAAACCGAGCGAAGATCCCAGCCCTGGTCTGCTGGAGGCAGATATCGAAGGAGTTCGGCAGCGCCTGACCCTGGTCAAACGCCAGGATGGGATGGATATGAAGGCGCGACCCAGCGCGTGGTTTTGGTTTGAGAAAGGATAAGCTGCGCTTCCCGGAGCGGTGCTTTCGAGGTCCGAGTCCTGTATGAATGACAAACGAATTCGTATCGCTAATTGGTTGTCCCACTGTTAGCGCCGTGCTATAATCGAATGAGATACAGGGTACGCAGACGAACATGAGCCAGATCTTCGCACAAACCTTCATGCTTCTAACCACGCCGCCGGGGAACCTGATCTATCACCTTGTTCTGGCGTTTTCACTCGCCGGCGCGCTGCAAGGCGCTATTAACCTTTGGCGTTCGAACGAATCCCCACAGGCTCGTCGGATGATCTTCGGTTTGAGTGTGCTCCTGGGCCTGCAACTAATCCTTTTCGGGATCAGCGGGCTGGTCTGGCAAAAGGTGCTCACCTCTCAGACCGCCCTCCCGCCCCTCGACCGGGCCATCACCCTGCTCAGCCTGATCTGGATAACCTGGCTGTGGGCTTTCCCTGAGCCAGTACGCAAGGCTGACGCCGCCACCCTGTTGCTGAATTTGTTAGCGATCGCTTTGTTGGGGGTAACGTTCATCTCGTGGTCCCAAAGCAACAACTCGGCTTCTTTCAACCTTTCCAATCTAGATATTATCTGGCAGGTTTTCAGCTTGGTCTTAATCATCCTGGGGACCGTGGTGATGTTCCTCCGCAGCCCAAATGGATGGGCTTACGGCCTGGCCATGCTAGGTCTGGCCTTCCTTGGGCACCTGATCCAACTTTTCTGGCCACAACCCGCAGGGAACCTCCCAGGGGTTGTCCGCCTGACTCAGATCGCCATGTACCCCATCCTGCTCACGCTGCCACAGCGTTTCACCGCCCCCCTGCAGACAGTAACCGTCCAAAGCGATCAGAAAGCCGTCGAACCGCGGCGCTATAGCATTGACCAAAAAACTTTCCAGTCCTTGGTAAAGCTGGCCTCAGAAGTGAACCCAGATAACCTGGGTTACGCCATTACCCGCAGCGTCGCCCAGGCCATGCTGGCCGACCTGTGCTTTCTCATCGCATTGACCGACGATAAGAACTTGGTGGTCACCGATGGCTTCGACCTGATTCGCGAAGAGAATCTTGCCGGAACCGCAATCAACAGAATGGCCATACCACTGCTCGCAAATGCTATACAGCGCGGCCGTCCTTTACGCCTGCCGGCCAGCAGCACCTCTGCGGACTTGAAAAACCTGGGGCTGATGCTCGGCCTGACCAGCCCCGGCCACCTGATGAGCGTGCCTGTTCTCTCCTCCGAAAGCAAGCCGATCGGCGGCATCCTGCTTCTCTCGCCGTACTCGAACCGTCAGTGGAGCGCAGAGGATCAGACCTTCCTCTTCAACGTCTCGGCCTCGTTCGCCCCGATTATTGAGCGCACCAAGCACACCTCGGCGATAGACCGCGAGCACGATCATCTCCAGCAAGCAATCCAGGAGGCGCAGGAAGAAGCGGTTGAAGCCAAGAAAAAATACGCAGAACTGCTTGAACAAGTCGAGAACGCCCGGCCGCAAAACCAATACGAGGCCGAGAACATAGCTGCCCTATTGACAGCCCAGGAAGAAGCGCAGCAAACGATTGCTAATTTGCGTGCCGAAAATGAACAATTGCAGAAGACCACCAAGGCGACCGGCATCCCCGCACAGACAAAACAACTGGAACGCGAACTCCGCCTCTCACTTGAAGAGGTAGCTCGCCTGCAAAACAGCCTGGCTGACGCAAAAATCCGCCTCCATGAACTAGAGAGTCTACCCAATTCACCGATCTCGAATGAACAGGTGCAAGTGCTCGCATCCATCTCCCAGGAATTACGCCAGCCGATGTCCTCCATCGTCGGCTACACTGATCTTATATTGGGCGAGTCGGTCGGCATCCTAGGCAATATGCAGCGCAAATTCCTCGAACGTATCAAAACTGCCTCCCAGCGTCTGGGCGCACTGGCCGACGACCTGATCCAGATCACCACACTGGAAATCGCCCGCAACAAGATCAAGCCTGAGCTGATTGACCTCAACCTGATCGTGGACAATGCCATGGCGTATACCAGCAGCCAACTTCGGGAAAAGAATATAACCCTGCGGCTGGACATGCCGGAGACCTCCCCCCATTTGCAGACCGACCGCGAAGCACTCCAGCAGATCATCATCCACCTGCTCCAAAATGCCAGCTTGGCCAGCCTGGTCGAGGGGACAGTCACCCTACGCGTCCAATTGCAGAACGAGGCCAAACAGGATTACCTGCTCATCCAGGTAACCGATACAGGCGGAGGCATCCACCCTAAAGATATACCCCATGTATTCCAGCGCCGTTACCGGGCGGATAATGTGCTGATCCAGGGGCTGGGCGATACCGGCGTCGGGCTGTCCATTTGTAAGTCGCTTGTAGAGGCTCAGAACGGACGGCTGTGGGTGGAAACGACGCAGGGCGTTGGCTCGACTTTCAGCGCCTTATTGCCAGTCGCGCGTCCGGCCTCCGCGGCCAGGGAGAAATAGGATGCGGATCGCACGGCAGATCCTGTGGGGACTTTCGATTGCCCTTTTCTCCAGTGGGATCGTTCTGGGAAGCCTCTCGCTATCCCTGGCCGAAGCGGATATGGCTGCCCTTCTCCCGACTACACCTTCGTTGTCACCACCCTTCCTGGCTTTTCCACCTTTCACGCTACTGGCCGGGACGACCTCGACACCGATCCCGTCGACCGCGACTTTCACACCTCCGCCTCCATTCACGACCTGCCCTCCGCCAGTCGGTTGGCAGGCTTACCTGGTCCAACCCGGCGATACGCTGGAAGGGCTAGCGGAGAGCTACCGCGTCCCAGTCGATCAGCTCTCCCAAGCCAACTGTATGATGACCGCCAGCCTGCTGCCCGGCTTATACCTCTACGTGCCGCCTGTGCCCACTCGCAGACCTGCCCCTTGCGGCCCTCCCTCCAGCTGGATCGGCTACACGATCTTGAAAGGCGATACGCTCTACAGCCTGGCGCAATACTATCTGGTAACGGTTCAGCAGCTACAGAAGGCGAACTGCATGGGCAATTCGACCATTCTCTATGCAGGACGCCAGATCTACGTGCCACCCATGCCGACGCGCACACCCTCGCCAATGCCTACGTTTTCACCGACACCCACCTCGACTTCGACCCTCACGCCGACACAGACACCGGTGACCTCTTCAGATACCCCAACCGCCTCGGATACTCCTACTACGCCTACCCCAACCGAGACGCCCACGCAAACCTCCTCGCCTACCTCGACGGATACGTTTACGCCTACAAATACCCTGGTCTGATCCCACAAGTCTAAAGCCAGGGCGGTTTTATCGCGTCCAGCCATGCATCGCCGTTCGATACTTACGCTTTTCCTGATCCTGTTGACCGCATGTGAGGCCTTCCCAGTCCAAAGCCAAGCGCCCGCGGCCACACCCACTTTGCTCCTCTTAGTGACTGTTCCGCCGAATGCTACCCCCACACCGACACCTTTCCAGCCGTTGCTCGATGACGCCGCAACCGCTACGCCAACTTCTATTCCGCCCAGCCCTACTACCGAGCACCCCACCGACAATGCTGACACGCCCACCCCGGTAATCATCACCGCCACGCCAGACCCTTCGTCGCTCCTGCCAACCGACTGGATACCGCCGGACATCAGCGCTCCCAATTACGCTCCGACTCCCTTCCCCATTCTGACAGATACTGATACGGCCACATTCGCCCTGCTCGGATCCGATACGCGCGGCGGACAATCCTTCCGCACAGATACCATCGTCATCGCCGCGCTCAGGCCCAAGTCCGGGCAGGTGACATTGATCTCCATCCCGCGCGACCTGTGGGTCTACGTCCCTAGCTACGGGATGCAGCGCGTTAACACCGCTTATGAGTATGGAGAGATATACCTTTATCCAGGCGGCGGGCCAGCCTCGCTCAAGGATACTCTCCTGTACAACCTGGGCATCCGTATTGACCACCTCGCCATGGTGGACTTCAACGGTTTCCGCCAGATCGTGGATACCCTGGGCGGGGTTGACGTGCCGGTCGCATGCGCCTACACCGACTGGCACCTGATTGATCCCTCTTACGACCCCTACAACGAGAACAACTGGTCGCTGTATACCGTCGGCCCGGGCGTGGTGCACATGGATGGGGATCTGTCCCTCTGGTACGCACGCTCACGCCAGAAATCCAGCGACTTCGATCGCGGCCGCCGTTCGCAGGAAGTGCTGCGCGCCATTTACAGCCGCGCCCTGCAAGCTGGCGTTATCACCAAAGTCCCCCAACTCTACAATGACCTGAATTACACAGTGAACACAGACCTGGGCTTGCCCGACCTGCTCCAACTCGCGCCGCTGGCGCTCCATCTCAACAATGCCGACATCCGCAGTTACTACATTGGCAAGAGCCTGGTGACGGGCTGGATGACACCGGGCGGCGCCAGCGTCCTGCTGCCGAACGGCCCGGCCATCCAGGCAATGTTGCAGGAAGCCCTCTCCCCCTCGAGGCGCACGCCTGAGATAGAATCCATCCTCATCGAAGTGAGAAACGGAACGTACAACAACGGATGGGATACGCTGGCTGCACAGCGCTTGAACTACGCTGGTTACGAAGCCCGCACCGCCCCTGCCGACAGAACTGACTACCCCGGTTCCCTGCTCTATGACTTGACGGCTGCTCAGGAGCCAAACCGCGCCGCCTCACTCCTGGCTGTTCTCGGCCTCCCGCCCTCAGCCCTCGTCTCCAAGCCAACGCAAAGTGAACTATCCTACGTTCTCATCCTCGGCGCAGACTACCAGCCGTGCTTCAACCCGGATAACCTGGCGCCGTAATCCTCTCTCCCTTTGGGAGTGACCAGGGGTGAGGGCATTTGACTTTTCCCTTCTTTTCCGCTAAACTATACGCATTATTGCGAACTTGAAACTCGAAACGCGGCACATGACAAGAATATGAAGGAGGTTCCCATGTCCGATCTATCCTCCACCGCTCACCTGACTGCCCAGACCGCCCTCATCCCGGCCATCAACGCCTGGGAGTTTTACTTGAACGACCAGGGACGCTCTCCCAACACCATCAAGGCCTTCCTTTCCGATGTGCGTTTGCTGACGAAATTCCTACCTCCCGACCGCAGCCTGGGAGCAATTACCACCAACGAACTAAACAGCTTCCTGGCGTGGATGGAAAAAGAGCGCGGCGTGCCGTGCAGCCCCAAAACTCTGGCCAGGCGCATCACCACCCTGAAATCCTTCTTCCGTTGGCTGCAAAAGGGCGGCGCCCTGCTGATTGACCCGGCCGAGAAGGTCGTTCAACACTCGGTCATCAGCCCCCTACCTGAAGTGCTGACCGAGTCCGAGATCGAGACTGTAATACTGGCCGCGGACCGTCACCGCCGCAAGCCGAAGCCGGACGCCCGTCCCTATGCGTTGCTGGCCCTGCTGCTCGCCACCGGCGTCAAGAAATCCGAGTGTTTGGGTATCCATCTGAACCATGTTGACCTGGAAGCGCCCGGTGGACCGATCGTCTTCATCCGTTACGCCAGCCCGACTAACCGCTATAAAGAGCGCAAGATCGCCCTGCCGGACGATTGGATTCCAGCGTATGAGGAATACCTGATCCAGTACAACCCAGTGGATCAACTCTTCCCCTGGTCACCGCGGCGGCTGGAATATTTACTGGAAGATATCGGAAAAGAAGCCGGCCTAACGAAGCACCTCTCCTTCGACATGTGCCGCTGGACGAGCGCCCTGCAAGATGCCTTGAATAAAGTCGAGCCGGAGAAGATCCGCCAAAAACTGGGCATCTCGAAGATCCAGTGGCGTGAGATAAATATGAAGCTGCGGCAGTTATCGGGGAAAACCGCTACAAGAGCTTGGGCTTTCGAATGAGGATTACCTACCCAGGGAGAGATGAACAGCCCGTTTCGTCTTTCCGGTGATGCGGAATGGGTGCGCCAAGCGGAACCCTGGCACCCAGGCGATCTCATCCCCCACACATACCAGCGGCCACTGTGACCTGGCCCTCTTGGTCAGTTTGACGTTGACGAAGAAATCGGATAATTTGACGGATTGCCCACCCATGCCGAGCGGCTGAAAGTGATCACCCGCGCGGCGGGGCCGGACCTGAAGCCTGCTCCCCGTCACATCGGCATCCAGCCAGGCTGACCAGTTATCAATGGTCAGTGAACAGTGACCAGTGTCCAGCGGACATTTGTCAATCGTAAGAATCCATCCATTTCCCAACTCACACTGATTGCTGATGACTGATAATTGATCACTGACCTGCGGCCACTGTGCGAAAGGCAGGTTCGCCTCGTAAGCGGCGATATAGATTTTTCCATTTTCCGTACAAAGGTACAACCCATTCACGAAGTCAACCTGTTTGCCGGCAGGAGTCTCGACAAAAGCCGCCGCTCGATCCAACGCGTCGAAGCCAAAATCCCGGCTGTTGGGCCGCAGCGACTCGACAGCGCGGCGGATCAGGTTCCGCCGCAAGCCCACTGATATCCTCACCAGCCTAGCGCGGTCGAAAGCCACGAAACCGTCACCGCTTTCGGCGAGGCAATTTTGCCAGGCTCCACCCAGCACTTCCTCTAGGACGTCGTAATCACCTTGCAAGGCATGCGCTGTTCGCAAGAGGATTTCTTTGAAGCGGGGATTGTAGTTTTCAAGTTCAGGGATCAAGGTGTGGCGCAAGCGGTTGCGGAAATACCTCTGGTTGGCGTTGGAAGGATCGAAGTGAGGCTTCAAATTATGTTCGATGCAATAGGCTTCGATCTCCGTGCGCCAAACGGAGAGCAGTGGCCGCACGATGGGAATTTCAGGATTAAAGCTTGAAAGCAGGCTACGGTAGGTCATACCCTTCAACCCAGCCAGACCAGCGCCACGCAGGAAGTGCATCAGCACTGTCTCCACCTGGTCGTTTGCGGTGTGACCGATAGCTACGGCCTGGGCGTTATTCTTGCGTGCCTGCGTGAAGAGAAAGCGATAGCGCAGCGTGCGGGCAGCCTCTTCGATGGAAAGCATCTCACGATCCGCGAAGGTGCGCACGTCGGCGGATTCGGTCTCGAAGGGCAAGCCAAGGCTGCGCGCCTGTCCGACAACAGCAGCAGCCTCCAGGTCCGCTTCGGGGCGCAGCTTGTGGTTGAAGTGCGCCACAATGACCCGGTATCCCCTCTGGTGCAAGACATCCAGCAGGCACAGGCTGTCTGGGCCGCCCGAAACACCTGCTAAAACGGGCAAGTCGGGTTTCAATCCACAGGATTGGCGCAGGATCAATTCAAGCTGTTCGAGCATGAACCAAGTCTAACAGAAAATCCCCGTGGCGTGGGGATTTTCATAACGAATGTCGGAGGTTAACCGCGAAGTTGCGATACTTACACCTGCGTAAGTACAGGTGAGGAGGCGAAGTTTTATAAGCCTTGACGAAGGATAATGTTCCTTCGTGCGCGCCTGCCCTCGTTCTTTGAGGGTCGTTTTTTGCGGTTTATGAAGATTTGCGGCGGGCTTCGTTTACTTCGGAAATTACAACCGCACGTAATTGGTCTTCTTGTGGCTAAACAGACCGGCGAGCAGATGGTAGAGGGCGTACAGCTCCAGCGAAAATGGCAGGTATCCGCCGTAACCGAGCAGGGGCATCTCGAAAACCTTGAGCCAGCCGCCCCAGGGTACATGATAGACCCACTTCGGGTATGCGTAGAAATTCCACATCTCCCAAAAGAAAGCCGCCAGCAGCACGCCCAGCCAGAGCGAAATCACTGGCCGCCAATCCCCGTGCCGGGTGTGTTCAGCCAGGGAGCGGTTGCCCAGCCAGACATTGAGCGGTTCCAGGATGAAGAATACGGAAAACCAAAGGAAGGGAAAGAAAAGGCGCGGCCAAGCCAGCATCAAAGCCAGCATGACCCATCCGGCAACGAAAAAGCTGATCGTAGTCACTTTGTTTGGGCGGATGAGCGGGCCGTGGCCCAGGCGCTTGATGAATCCAAAGCTTGCGACCAGCTCGGCACTTCCGAAGACAGCCGGGATGACAGTGGAAAAACTCAGCGTCGTCCAGAAAGCATATTGCAGCGGCGTGAAACTCGATATGCCTTCATAGACCCAGTTCTGCGTGCGCACGTTGAGCGCCTCGAACAACCACCAGACCGGCGCTGATGCGATGAACAGGCCAAGGTATTTACGCCAGCCGCGCGCCAGCAATGATGTGCCGGTGCGCCAAAAGGCCAGCGCGTCCACCGTCAGGCAGTAGCCCAGCCAGAGTGGGAAGAAAGCCCAGATCGTGCGTGTCCCGCTCAAGGTCCAATTAAGCATCCAGAAGACAGCGATTAGGGTGAGTCCCAGCCAGCCGTGGAGAGGAAATTTGCGTTTCATGCTTCGTACAATTCCACCAGCACTCCGCCCGTAGACTCTGGATGGATGAAAGCATATTTCTTTCCGGCGGTAGTAGTTATCGGCATTTCGTTGATGAGACGCACGCCCCTGGCTTTGAGCTGTGAGAGCATAGCCTGGATGTCGTCCACCTCCACGCAAATGTGATGCAAGCCAGGGCCGCGCTTTGCCAAAAACCTGGCAATGCCCGAATTGTCGCTGGTCGGTTTGACCAGCTCGACCTCGCTTTCGCCCGCGGGTAGGAAGGCTACCTGGGATTTTTGTTCGGGCACGTCATGGACCTCTGACAGGTTCAGCCCCAAGGCGTCGCGCCAGAACGAGAGCGATTTCTCCATATCCTCCACGACAACGGCGATGTGGTGGATGCGTTTGATTTTCGGCATATGATTCTCCCGTGATGTTTATGGTAATTCTACACCAACTCGTACTGCTGTATGATCACAAATGGAAAAGATGCTATACTTCGCTCTGTAATTGACTGATCGAAGACAAAAACCTCCGAGCTATCCGACCTAAAGCGCTGCCATGGTCGGGTGGACAGCTCCTTCGAGAGCCAGGGTCAGCCTGGAAATGGGCCGGCCTCCCGAAATCCCGTCACGGGATGGAATTGGAAAGGAGAACCATCTGTGCAAGCATTTATTGACTCGCCAGATTCTCTCCTGGCGAGTTTTGCATCTGGAAACGAACCTGGGCGATTGATCCTTGTCACTGGCCCAAGCAGGTCGGGCAAGACACGCTGGTGCCTGGCGTTGGCTGATCATGCTACCGCCTTAGGCATCTACGTGGGTGGCCTGGTTTCTCCAGCGGTCTTCGAGGGTGAACTTAAGATTGGCATTGACTTACTTGACCTGGGATCCGGTGCTCAGCGGCACCTGGCCGTCCGCCGGGGGGGATCTGGCAGTGGTCAAATCACAGAAGATTGGCACGTTGACGATGAGACCCTGAACTGGGGGAACGCCATTCTGGCACATTCTGGAGCCTGCCAGCTTTTCATCCTGGATGAGCTAGGGCCACTTGAGTTGGAACGGGGCGTTGGCCTGACGAACGGCATCGAGTTGATTGCCGCGCGCCTTTATCGGCTGGCCTGCGTGGTCGTGAGACCGACTTTGCTGGAAATTGCCCAGGCACTTTGGCCTTGGGGGGAGGTTTTCTGCGTCCGTTCCAGCCATCCATTAGAGGCTTCCACATGATCCACGTTCGTGACCTGACCGTTCACTACGCGGACCAGACAGGTTTGCAGGAGGTTTCGTTCGACGTGCGCCTCGGCGAATGCCTGGTCGTGACCGGCCCTTCCGGTTGCGGGAAGAGCACGCTGGTGCGCGTTCTGACCGGCCTCATCCCGCAGGTGATCTCGGCTGAAATAAGTGGGGAAGTGGAAGTTGCCGGCCTCGATGTGGCCCACTGCCCGACAGCAGAATCGGCTCAACATGTGGGGGTTATTTTCCAGAACCCGAGGGCGCATCTTTTCCATTTGCGGGTCGCCGACGAAGTTGCCTTTGGGCCGTACAACCTGGGGCTTTCTTCAGAAGAGGTCGAAGCCAGAGTAGAGTGGGCGTTGGAGGCCGTCGGCCTGCGTGACTTGCCTGATCAAAATCCTGCCTCTCTCTCCGGTGGACAGATGCAGCGGCTGGCAATCGCCTCCGCCCTGGCCATGCATCCAAAGGTGCTCGTACTGGACGAACCGACCGCCTCGCTTGACGCGCCGGGAACTACCAGCGTCATCAACGCGCTGGGGCGATTGCGCCTCGAATATGGTCTGACCATCGTCCTGATCGAACACCGCCTGGCCGAGGTCCGCCACCTGGCTGACCGCGTACTTGTTCTGGATGAAGGGCACGTCGCTGCCGCGGGGGCTTTCGAGACCGTGCTGGGCGACTACGATCTCTTACACCGTTATGGTCTGCGCCGACCTACTGAGGAACCGCTGATGCCATGGACCGAATTACTCATGCCTGACGGTGAAGCTCCTAAGGCTGCAAACCCTTTGCTCGAATTTCAACACCTGTCCGCCGGCTACAATGGACACGCCGCTATTCACGATGTAAACCTCAGGTTTTATCCGGGCGAGTTCGCCGCCCTGGTGGGCGATAACGGCGCCGGGAAATCCACCCTGGCGCTGGCCGCTGCCGGATTGATCCGCCCCATGAGCGGACGGTTGCTCTTCAACAATGGTGCGCGGCCGCGCCCTGGCCTGGATATTGCCCTTCTTTTCCAAAATCCAGCTGACCAGTTGTTTACCGATTCGGTAGAAGAGGAGATCGCTTTCGGACCGCGAAACTATCGCTGCTTCGATCCCGCATGGCATCAGCAGACTTTGACCAACGCGGACCTGCTCGCCTTGCGTGACCGACGGCCGATTTCACTCTCTGTGGGTCAGCAGCAGCGCACGGCACTGGCTTCTTGCCTGGCGCTGCGCCCCCGCCTGATCATCCTAGACGAGCCTACCCTCGGTCAGGACTGGTGTCACCTACAGCAACTAATGGACTTCCTCGTCCGCCTCAATCGCCAAGGTACGGCCGTTTTACTAATTACCCATGACTATAAACTTGTGTACCGCTACGCCCACCGCGTTATCCTGATGGAAGCTGGCCGCATCCTGTTGGATGGTCACATTACTCCAGCAGCGCAAAAGCAAATGCCAAAACTGGCAAGCTTTCCTTGAATGACAACTGCCGATCCTGTTTACTAGAAAACCACCTGACAGAAAGGAGTTTGTGTAATGAAATTTACAACCCGTCAACTTGTGACCATGGCTGTCATCGGAGCACTGTGGGGAGTGGTCGAGATCAGCCTGGGATCTATTCTGCACGCAATCAAAATACCGCTGACCGGCCTGGCCCTTTCTACGATTGGGTTATTGGTCGCCCTGATTGGGCGCCTGTTCGTTCCCAAACGCGGATCAACCTTCTTCATTGGGGTGATCGCCACGGTGCTGAAGATATTCAGCATCGGCAATATCGTTATCGGACCCATGATCGGCATCCTGACGGAGGCGCTGGTGGCTGAGCTGATACTGGATATCTTTCCAAAACCGACCCGACTGGCCTTTATTCTGGCTGTGGCTGGAGGCGCCCTGTGGACGCTGATCCAGCCCTTCATTACAGGGCTGCTGATTTTCGGCCGCGATCTTCTGTCTATCTGGCTGGATACAGTTGACCTGGGCAGCCGGCTGTTCGGTTTGAGCAGTCAGGCCGCGTTTTGGATCGTACTGGCGCTGATTGTCCTGCACCTGGCCGTCGGCGCGGTAGGCGGTTGGCTGGCCTGGAACCTAGGTCATTTAGTGAGCATCCGCCTGGGGGGACATTCCCCAACGGCTGCTTAGTCTCAATCCATTATGTATGAACAGGTGATCACCATGAAACGCATCTCGTTCGTCCTTCTCGTTCTAGCGCTGACCCTGGCGGCCTGCGCCCCAAAGCAGGAAGCTTCCTCCGGGGCTGTCCTGAAATTGACTGATGGCACGGTTGAGAAAACCTACTCGGTCAACGATCTGAAAGCCTTGGGAGAGGTACAAGCTTCAGATAAAGGTGTCAGCTATGTCGGCGTGCCGTTGAAGGTCTTGCTGCAAGACGCCGGGATAGATCCGTCAAAGCTTTCGGCGGTTAAGGCGGTTGCTTCGGATGGCTTCACTGCCAACTATGATCCCTCCCTGTTCCTGGCTGAGAATACGTTGGTGGCCTATGCTCGCGCGGATGGTCCTCTAGCCGAGGATGAGGGTACTTTCCGCATGGTCCTTCCCGACTAGGGCGGAAAGCTGAACCCGCGCATGCTGGTCGAGATTGACGCCATCCCATGACGGTAAGCAAGCCCCGCGTCTTTCCCTTTCTGAATGGACAATCCAGGCCGCTGGTCGGCAGTGTGGGACACCTGGCGATCTTCCTGTGGTCGCTAGGGGTTGTCCTGCTGACCCCGCTACGAGGCGGTTTCATTATTGCATGCCTCTGCCTGGTGCTTCTCGGATTGCTCTACCCCTTAGCCCTGAGACGCATCCTGCGGCCACGCTGGCTGATACTGCTGGGAGTCTTGCTGATCGTCAGTGTGCTGTTCGGCAGCGGTGAACCCGACCTGGAGGTGTGGGGCATGCCTGTTTCCACAGAGAATGTAATTTCTGGAATACAGATGACGATGCGCGCCGTCGTCATCCTCCTGGCTGCGG
>Ga0315289_10002496_pt1 | contig 28110 bp, 24 predicted proteins | sample YL17G11_40_MG_FD_203452 | JGI IMG/M metagenome (GOLD analysis project Ga0315289, IMG submission 203452) | Sediment microbial communities from Yellowstone Lake, YNP, Wyoming, USA - YL17G11_40 | ecosystem: Environmental > Aquatic > Freshwater > Lake > Sediment | place: USA: Wyoming | collected... | reverse complement strand
CGAGACTTTTGCTACTCTGCGAAGTAGCTCCCTGCTCTGCGAGCCTACTCCGCCGAAGCAGCTTCGGCTGCGAAGGCCGGAAGCCGCTACGCAGGGCGAAGCAGAGTCGCTACGCAGCACGAGCCCGCAGGCCTCTGTCGCCCCCTGCGGGGGCTTGATCGCATTCGACAATTCAGTCCACGGGCTCACGCCCGTGGCTACATGCTGTCGCGCTGCGCGCTCAGATGAAAGGCCAAGCACCAGGCTTCATGCACGCCAGTTGCGGCGCGTTTCTTTTCGAAAGATCAATAAAGCCATTCGATCTGCGCTTGATTCCTGCGTCCGGGAATCAGTAGGCTGTGTAGGCGCAGTCCGACAGGACAGCACGCGCCGCGCCGGGCGGATAGCTCAATTGGTCAGAGCGCCTGCCTTACAAGCAGGAGGTTTCGGGTTCGAGTCCCGGTCCGCCCACCACACGGCCTTCTTGCCGGCGCTGCTCCACTGCACCGGGCCAGCGGCAGACTCCGCAAACTCCAGGGAGAACGGCGTATGGGAAAGAGTGACACCGACGGAATGAAGCGGTTCTGTGACTTCTACGTCGGCCACGCAGGGATCATCGGAGCACTCTACTGTGCGATTCCGACCCTGCTGTGGTTTCTGGGGGCGCTCGTCTTCGGCCAGTTCCGTCAAGTATACGTGCTGCGGATGGTTCTGTCGCTCGGCATGGGCGGAGGATTGGCGGCCTACGTCCACCGGTTTGGGCTCTCGCTTTGGCTCGCCAAACACAGGTCGCAGTACGGCCCCGCCACTGTTATGGACGGGACGCTCATCGGCGCGGCAGTCGGCCTGGGGGTGGAGCTGGTGCCGCCGCTTGCCGGGCTGATCCGCTACAGCAGCTTCGAGCGGGCCATATCGTTGATAATCTGCGTCTGGCTGATAGCAATCGTGGTAGGCGCAATCCTCGGCGGCGTTCTGGCGGCTATGGGGCGTAGGGTTCTCGAGCCCTCCGGCTCCACTGAAGCGGAGCAGACACGCTGAGGCGCCCGGTCATCGAGCGGATCGGTTCAGCAGCCGATTCTTGACCGGAACTCCGGCAGGCCGCGTATCCCGACGTTGACTCGGAACAGCGCCCCCGCGCCGGACCCTTCCTTCGCCTTGTCGCCGCCGCCCGCGGTGGTCACGTACATATCGGTGTAGTCCCTGCCGCCGAAGATCAAACTGGAAACTTTCTTGGCGGGAAACGTGATGCGCCGCTCCTCCCTCCCGTCCGGCGTGAAACGGACAAGGCACCAGCCGTCCCAGTAGGCCGACCAGACGAATCCTTCGGCGTCCACGGTCATTCCGTCCGGCTTGCCGTCCCCCTGCGGGACTCGGACGAACAGGCGCTGGTTCGTGACGCGCCCGGACGCCTGATCGTAGTCGTAGAGGTGTATCTCGAGCGGCAGCGTATGGGTGAAGTACATGTGCCTGCGGTCGGGAGTGAATCCCAGGCCGTTGGCGCCCTCGACTCCGTCCAGCACCTTGGTCAGCCGCCCGTCGAGATCGAGCCTGTAGAGCCGGCCGGGCTTCGCCCCCGCTCCCGTTGTGCCGCAGAAGACCCGCCCTGCCGGGTCAGCGATCACATCGTTAAAGCGCGAACCCCGTTCCTCCGGCAGATGGTCAACGACGGTGCTCAGTTCGCCTTCCCGCCAGACCTTGACCGCCCCTTCAGCCATAAACAGGAGCAGCGACCCGTCGGCCTGAATGGTGAACCCGCCAACCGGCCCGTCCTCGTAACATTGCTCGTGCTTTCCGGAGGCTGGATCGTAGCGGAACAGCCGGCCGGGAGTGATGTCAACCCAATAGAGCCTCTGCTCGTCCTCGTGCCACAAAGGGTTCTCGCCGCACTCGCACGCGTAGTCCGCGATCAGCTCAGGCTTCACACTGGCCCTCCCGCTGGAGTATCCGGCGCGCGGTCCGCGAAGCACGTCGCCGGGGGGCGTCGTCGGCCCGTTCATGACCCATAAGAGTCTCTTTCAAAACTGGCGGCTGTCGATACTGAAGGCGGGCGGGGACGCCCGCCCTACCTATATTCTGGGTAGGCGCGGCGTCCCGCCGCGCCGTGCAGAACCCGATAGGCAAGGTCTTGAAAGAGACTCTGAGCAACAAGCATGGCGGCTGAGCCCCATCAGCTTCAGGGTGAACAGCGGCCATGCTTTCGAGTATAGTAGGCACTCGCACGCGCCAATGCAACCGGCAAGCCGCGCGCACGCCGGCCGGGATAGAAAGGCCACGAGGTGAACCTGCTGCACGGGATCAGGCTTTTTGTCCGGCGGGTCTTCAGCAGCACTCAGCCCCCTTCCCCACCCAGGCAGGAGCTCGGCAGACGCGGGGAGGACGAAGCCCTTCGCTACTTGAAGGCGCGGGGCTATCGGATACTGGAACGCAACTTCCGCTGGACGGGAGGCGAGATTGACCTGGTCGCCTTCAAGGAGGGGGTTATCTCCTTCGTCGAGGTGAGGGCGCGAACTGAGCCGGTGCAGCTGGACCCTCTGCTCACAGTCACTCCGCTCAAACAGCAGCGGCTCGTGCGGACCGCCAATCGCTACATCGCGACCCACAATCTTGACCGCCAGGACGTTGCCTTCCGGTTCGACGTCCTCACCGTCCGTTGTCCGCCGGGAGGTGCGCCCGCCGAAGTTGAGCACATAGAGGATGCATTCTAGCCGCAGCACAAAGACCGATTGCCCGAATCGGCGGCCTTTTGCTGCCTCTGCCGAGGGTCTCCTTTCGCGATGGCAGAAGCCCGGCTCTGCCGCGCATAGTGGTATGGCCTAACCCTTGTCCAGCCAGGCAGATAGGACGTTCAGAGGAAACAGGTCGGAGCGGCCGTCGTGGGCGCCCTTGACTTGTTTGTGCCGGTTCGTGTACAGTGTACCAATCACGGGACGCAATGCCTGTCCAACATCGGGCGCAACATCCACGCGTCCCATCAATCCCCAACTTCTTCAGGACGCACAGCATGTCGGATGCCGAGGGCAGCAAGCCCCCAGAGAATGAGTCAGCAAACGCCGAGCAAGAGGCCGCCCAGGAGGGTGTTCGCACCAGCGTGACGCGATCGGCCGCCTGCGAGTGCCTCATCAGGATAGAAGCGGACGGTGACCGCCTGAGAAAAGCCTACGAGGAAGCCCTCGCCATGCTCCAGAGGGAGACAACCCTGCCCGGCTTTCGGGCAGGCAAGGCGCCGCGCGGCCTGGTCGAGCGCCGGTTCGCCAAAAGAGTAAAGAGCGAAACGCTGAACTCGCTGGTCAGCGAGGCCTACGACAAAGCCGTGGAAGAGAACGGGCTGACCGTCGTCGCGCAACTGGACTCGCCCAACATAGAGGAGATGGAGTGGGAGGTCGGCAAGCCGGCGGAGTTCGAGTTCAGATGTGAAGTCCTGCCTGAGTTGAACTTGGAGGAGAAGCACTACAAGGGCCTCACCGTCGAGGTTCCACGAGTTGAGGCGACGGACGAGCTTTTCGAGGTGGAGCTGAAGCGCTTTGCGCATCAGATGGCCAACTGGGAGCACGTCCAGCAGCGGGGCATAGACTGGGATGACTTCGTGGAGGCTGAAGTCAGCACTGTCGCCACAGGGAAGCAGTCCGAGGCCTGGAGCGGCGAGCTGCAGTGCTGTCCCAAAGAGGAGCAGATCGGACCGTTCGTGGTGAAGGGGCTCAAGGCCGCCGTGATGGACGCAAAGGTGGGCGATGCCCTCGAGCTGGAGGCGGAAGTCCAGGAACAGAAGGTGGCCAACGCGGACGAGACGCTCAAGGCTCTCGCAGGTCAGACGGTCAAGATCAACGTAAAGATACGGAACGTCTTCCGGCTGAACATGCCGGAACTCAACGACGAGCTGGCCAAGAAGCTGGGCCTCCAGAGCGCCGACGAGATTCACTCCATGGTCAGGGAGAGACTCGAGAAGCGCCTGGCAGCGGAGAAGCAGGAAGCAGTCGAGTACGCCGTCCTCGATGCTGTCCTGGACAACGTGGAAATGGAAATGCCTGCGTCGCTGGTTGAGAAGGCCACTCAGGACCAGCAGAGAAGAGTCCTCGTGCGGGCCTTGAGAATGGGCACGAGCCGCGCGGAGGCTGACGAGTTGATCGAACGCACGGAGCCCCAGACACGCGAGGCGGCCGTGCGCCGGCTCAAGGGCTCCTACGTGCTCAAGAAGATCGCAGAAAAGCAGCGCATCGTCGTTCTCGACACGGAAGAGCAGGAGCAGGTGCGCGCCCTGGCAGCCAGGCAGGGATGGACGGAGCGGCGAGCCGAGCGCTACATGGAAGACAACGACCTCATGAGCGCGCTCCGCGCGGAAGTGAGGGAAGACAAGACCCTGAAGTTCATCATAGAAAACGCGCGACTGAAGGAAATTGACGCCGCGGAATTCTCCAGGCGCATCCGCGAAAAGAGACAGCCGGCCCCGCAGCCGGAGCAGCAGCAGTAGGTGCGCTGCCAGGCGGCGCAGAAGGAGCGGGATAAGAAGTGAGAGACTATGACATCGAGCGCGCCCTCAAGGTGCAGCAGGAGTTGGAGGCACAGGCCAGCGGGATAATCCCCATGGTGGTGAAGAAGACCTCCCACGGGGAACGAGGCTATGATATATTCTCCCGGCTGCTTGAGGACAGGATCGTCTTCATAGGATCCGTGATCAACGACCTAGTGGCCAATACTGTCATAGCACAAATGCTGTTTCTGCAAAACGAGAACAAGAACCAGCTCGTCCATCTCTACATCCACTCTATGGGCGGCCTGGTGACCAGCGGTCTTGCCATCTACGACACGATGCAGCTTATTCAGCCCGAGGTGGCCACTTACGTTGTTGGCGAGGCGTACAGCATGGGGGCCGTGCTTCTGGCCGGCGGCACCAAGGGCAAGCGCTATGCCCTGCCCCATGCCAGGGTCATGCTTCACCAGCCGTGGGGTGGAACGGAGGGCACGGCGGCGGACATCAGCATCCACGCCGACGAGATGGTGAAACTGGAACGCTGGATCAACCAGATACTGGCGCGCCACACGGGTCAGCCGTTGGAGCGCATCCAGGAGGACACTGACCGCGAGTTCTACATGTCGGCCGAGGAGGCCCGGCAGTACGGCATCGTGGACGAAATCCTTGGCACGCCGGAGGGCAACGGGTCGTCAGGCAAGTCGCAGTAGCAGGTGCCGCTTAAGGAAGGAGTGAGTCAGTCATGCCCACCAACACCGGAAAACGTGACGGGCACAGAGAGGCTTGCTCGTTCTGTGGGAAGAGCTACGATGCCGTGCGCCGGCTGATTCGGGGCGGCCACAGCACGTTCATCTGCGACGAGTGCATAGAGCTGTGCCACTCGATCATCCAGAAGGAAGCCGTCTATGAACCCGGCCCCCAGGTGCCCAGCGAGGTCCCCACGCCGAGCCAAATCAAGGAGAAACTGGACCAGTACATCATCGGCCAGGAACGGGCCAAGATGACCGTCGCCGTCGCCGTGAACAGCCATTACAAGCGGTTGGCCCACAAGGTGAGCGGCGATGTGGAGATCGAAAAAAGCAACGTCCTGCTGCTGGGCCCGTCCGGATGCGGCAAGACGCTGGTGGCCCGGGTTCTGGCCAAGTGTCTCAACGTGCCCTTCGCAATAGCGGATGCCACGACGCTTACGGAGGCGGGCTACGTGGGCGAAGACGTCGAGAACGTCCTGCTCAAGCTCATCCAGAACGCGGACTTCGACATCCACCGCGCACAGCAGGGCATCATCTATGTAGATGAGATAGACAAGATCGGCAAGACGTATCAGAACGTCAGCATCACGCGTGACGTCGGCGGCGAGGGCGTCCAGCAGGCCCTGCTGAAGATGCTCGAGGGCACCATCTCAAACGTCCCGACCCACGCCGGACGCAAACACCCCGAGGAGCAGTACATCCAGATTGACACGACCGACATCCTGTTCATGTGCGGCGGCACCTTCACGGGCATAGACGAGCTGGTCAGAAAGCGCACCAACCAGCAGCGCATCGGGTTCACCGGAACCGATGGTCAAGGGGAAGAGCAGAGCCTGGCCGCGCTGCTCAAGCTCGTCAACGACGAGGACCTCATAAGGTTCGGAATGATCCCTGAGCTGGTGGGCCGACTGCCCGTCGTCGCACCCATGCTGCCGCTGACGCGTGAGGAACTGGTGCGCGTACTGCTGGAGCCCAAGAATGCCCTCATACGGCAGTACCAAAGGTTCTTCGAACTCGAGGACGCCACACTCGAGTTCACCGACGAAGCCCTCGCCGCGATCGCTGAAAAGACCGTCGGCAAGGGGACGGGGGCAAGGGGACTGCGCTCGGTGATGGAAGAGATCATGCTGGAACCCCTTTTCTACCTGCCGTCGCTGCCCAAGGGGCGAACATACCTGGTCACGCCCGAGGTGGTGCGCGGCGAGCAGCCCCTGCTCGAGGCCAAAAGGCGTAAGAGAGCCTGACGCCGCGTGAGGCCTCCCCCATCTCTGGTTGCAACTCTTCCCTCAGTGCGGTATAAGTTCATCATGGGCGTTTCGCCGCGTCCAGCGCGTCCGACGGGACGTGTGCGCCTCCCAATCCCGGGTCCGTGCTTCCCCACTTGCAGGGAACATTTGCACCCTTCTTAGTGAACGTGCTGAGGACAGACAATGGTCCGCCAGATCCCCGTTCTCCCTGACTTCGAGCCAAGGGTGCTCGAATTCCCCTCGATTCCCGCTTTCCAGTATTCCAAGACGCTCCAGGATGAAGTGGCGCAAGGCAGCATCACGCCCGAGATGGCGCTGGACATGCTCGAGTGGATGATGAGCGTCCGGGCGTTCGAAGAGATGATATCCGCCCTGCGAATGCAGGCGTTCGAGCCCCTGCGCAGGATGCGGTTCAACTACCGAGGACCGACCCACCTGTCCATCGGGCAGGAAGCCGCGAGCGTCGGCGCGTGCGCTGCGATAAACCACGACGACTACATCACCAGCACTCACCGCGGACACGGTGACTCCATCGCGAAGGGATACGTGGCCATCAAGCAGCGAAGCGACGAGTACCTGCGCAAGTGGATCGGCACGCAGCAGGCGCAGGGACTCGAAGGTGCGCAGCTTCGCGATGCCGCCAAGTTCCAGCACATCTACCGGACCGTCGCCGAACTGTTCGGCAAGTCGGACGGCTATTGCCGGGGCCGCGGGGGCGGCATGCACATAGCCGACTTCTCGAGCGGCCACCTCGGCGCCAACGCCATAGTCGGCGGCTCGGTGGCCATCGCCACCGGCGCGGGCTACAGCGCCCGCTACTTCGCTAGCGGCAAGGTGGTGGCCTGCTTCGTCGGCGACGGCGCCTTCGGCAACGGCGTCGTGCTCGAATCGCTCAACATGGCCTCCATGGCCCAGTTCACCAACGAGCTGGCCGAAAAGCCCTTCGGCGTGCCCACGATCTACCTCATCGTCAACAACCAGTACGGCATGACCGGGCAGCAGCGAGGCGAGGTGACCGGGGTGGACTTCCTGGCGCGGCGAGCGGCCGGCTTTGACCTGACGATTATGCACGCAGAGGTCGTGAACGGCATGGACGCGCTTGCCGTGCGCGATTCCGTCCTGCGCGCGACCCGGCTCGCAAGAGAAGGCAAGGGGCCGGTGCTGCGCGAGTTGATCTGCTACCGCTACCAGGGCCACAGCCTCAGCGATCCCCGCACGGAATACCGCAGCAAGGAGGAAGAGGCGGCGTGGAAGGCGGTCGACCCCGTTGACCGCCTGAGGCGCCAGGTGATCGAGGCGGGGATCGCAGACGAAAAGCAAGTCAGCGAGCTTCGGGCCGCCGTGCAGAAACGCCATGAAGACGCGGCCATCGCCGCTGCCAAGGCTCCCGACCCGGACTCGAAAGAGGTCACCCGATACGTGTTCACCGACTCCTTCTGCCACGAGGTGCCTCAGGCCCACGCCGAGGTGCGGACGTTCGAAGACCCGCCGCATGCCGAAAGGAAGGACGGCAAGATAACCTTCAAGGAGGCGCTCCGGGAGGCGCTCGTCGAGGAGATGCTGCGGGACAATCGCGTCATCTTATACGGAGAGGACGTGGCGGATTACGGCGGGGCGTTCAAGCTCTCGAAGGGACTGCTTGAGGCATTCGGCCGGTCGCGCGTGTTCAACACGAGCATCAGTGAAGCTGCCATCATCGGCACGGCGGTCGGCGCCGCAATGACCGGCCTGCGGCCGGTGGTGGAGCTGATGTACAGCGACTTCGAGTTCATGGCGGGCGACCAGCTCTTCAACCAGGCCGCGAAGTGGCACTACATGAGCGGCGCGCAGACCACCGTCCCCATGGTCGTGCGCACGTCCACCGGCGCGGGGAAGGGATACGGCGGGCAGCACTCCCAGGCACTTGAATCGCACTCCACGCACACGCCGGGGCTCCTGGTCGTCTATCCTTCGACTCCCTACGATGCAAAGGGTCTCCTGAAGACCGCTATCCGCGACGACAACCCAGTGATGTTCGTCGAGTCGCAGGAGCTCTACAACATAACCGGCGAGGTGCCGGAGGAAGAATACCTCGTGCCCTTCGGCAAGGCCGCCGTCAGGCGCGAAGGCTCGGATGCCACCATCGTCGCCTGGGGCCTGCTTGCCGAGCTGATGCGGAGAGCGGCGGATGTCCTCGCCGAGAAGCACAGCATCCAGGCCGAGCTGATCGATCCGCGCACCCTCATCCCACTCGATCTCGATACGATCGTCGCCTCCGTGCGCAAGACGGGGCGATGCGTGATCGCCAGCCAGGCCTGCCGAACGGGAAGCTACACGGGCGAGGTCGCCTCGCAGGTCCAGGAAGCCGCATTCGATTACCTTGACGCCCCAGTGGAAAGGGTCGGCTCGGCCGACGCGATATCGCCACAATCGGAGGTTCTCGAACGCGCCTTCCTCCCGGGGGTGGACGACATCGTGCGGGCCGTGCTGCGCGCGTGCTGCGTCGAGGCGGAATAGGCGGACCCCTTCTCGCCGCGCTGCATGGAGGGTTGAGGAGCCTCTAAGAATGGGCAGACTGATCGAATTCGTCAGGACTCGTCCCAAGACCTCCTTCCTGATACTGCTTGTCGCGGTAGTCGCCCTCTACGTCCTCGCCTTCAGCCTCATCGAAACGGACCGAAAGAAGATCACCGACGTCATATGGGCATCGAAGGAAGCGCTGGAGAACAAGAACGTGGACGGGGTCATGAAGTGGGTGGCGCCGGACTTCCGGCAGGAAGACATGGACAGGGAGGGACTGCGCTCCTTTATCCGCGACGGGCTGGATTCTTTCGGAGCCCCGGAGATAACAATCCTGAAGAGGGTCACAACCGTGGACGGCGACCAGGCCACCTGCATGCTCAACGTTCTCGCCGGCTTTCCTGAGCTTGTTGACGTGCCGAGGAGCAAGACCATCACGAAGTGGCGGGTCTCGCTGCGCAAATCGGACGGCTTGTGGTACATCACCGAGGTCATGCCGCTCGAGGTGGAAGGCGAGGACGTAGAGGGCATCAAGGCACTCCGGGGAAGATACTGACCCGAGGAAGCGAATGATGATCGGGCGCCGTCGAATCACGCGGTGAAACATGGCACTGCTTCTCAACACCCTGTCGCTCGCGCTGCTGGCCCTGGCCGCCACGTCCTATGTGAGGCGCAGGTTCGCGATACTGTGCGGCGCCGCCCTCCTTTTCTTCCCCGTCACCGCCGCAGCCGCAGTGCTCACCTGGTGGCCCCTGAGCCCGGCCCTGGCGGCTGTCATCGTGGCGCTGACACTGGGGATTTCGCTGTGCGCGCTGGCGCTGTTCGGCATTGACGTGGCCTGGGCGCCGTTCTGCCTGGAGATGACCTACCTGACGGTCCTGTGCTGGATCTTGTGCCCGCTGGCCGTGCTGCTCGACTACCTGGGGCTCGCCCTTCGCGCGTTGCTCGGGCCGGGCCTGTCGTAGCATAGCCGACCCCCCCCTCCCCGCCTGCCGCCGAGCAGCGGACTTTCTTGAGAACCCCCTCCTGGTGTAATATATTGACTCGTTCCGTTGCGCCGAGTCCCCACCGGACACCTGTAGGCGAAGAGAGACGGCAGAAAGAGCGCTTGGTCACGAGTTTCTGAAGGGCCTGGCTGAGGGGAACCCGAATGGATCTCGTTCTCGTAATCGTAACTCGATGTCCCCGTAACGACGATTACGAGAACGAGAACGCAGGCGACAGGGAACGAGCGACACAAGTTCCTTGTGTCAGGCGGAAGCCGATAACGTGAGGGAAGCTCAGTGAAGTTGCGCCGCATCAGCATTCCGGCATTCGTTGCGGCCGTCTGCATCATGGCAGGCGCCGCGGAGTGCGCCGTGCCCGACGGCGCCGTCGCGCTCATAAATGGCGAGGCTGTGTCGCGGGCAGACTTCGGTCAGGCGCTCCTGTCGTCGCTGGGCGCCTCGGCGATTGACGGATTCGTGGATTGGGTGCTTGTTGAGCAGGAGGCTGCAACGAACGACATCAGTTGCACCAGCCAGGAGCTTGAGGCTCGCAGGGAGCTGGAAATGCAGCTCCAGATGCGAAGGGTTTTCGAGCGCACTCGGATGAGCGCCGAGGAGTTCTGGGCCTCCGAAGGGAGGCACGGCTGGGACGAAACCGCCCTGCGCAACGAACTCGGTCCTGCGATCTCAGACGAGGCCCTCCGAATAAGACTCCTGGCAGAGAAGCTCCTGCGCGCACACGTCACGATTGCCGAGGATGACGTGCAACGATACTACGAGTCAACGCGCGGTGAGAGGTACGCCGCCGCACACATCGAGGTGCCCACGGAGAAAGTTGCGCGGGCCATCGTGGACAAACTTACGGCCGACCCCGAAGCGTGGAACGAAGCGGTTATCCAGTTCAGCCTTGACCGTGGCAGCGTCCCGTACAAGGGACGATTGGTTCCCGTGTCAGTCGGATCAGAGCCGGGCAAGGCGTTGGATGGGATGAAACAGGGCGAGCTGAAACTCTACTTCGACGGACAGCGCTGGCACGTGCTGCAATTCATAAGCCGTCTGCCGGCCGTCGGCGCCCCGTTCGAGGACGTGAAGGACGCGCTGAAGAGGGAGCTCTACTGCCGCCGCGTGGAAAGCCTGGTTGATACCTGGCTGGCGAGACTGAACGCGGGCGCCACGGTCGTGACAAACCTGTCGGCGGATCCGGAGGTGCGCGGCGTCCTTGGGGCGGGCGTGGCGGCGTTCGTGAACGGACAGGCAGTGCCTCGTTCCCGGTTCAGCGACGCCCTGGTTGATCTCTACGGGAGCAAGCTGATCGGTCCCTACATCGAGCGCCAGCTCATCTTTCAGCAGGCGCGCGCCGCGGGAGCAGTTGTTCCCGAGGAGGCGCTGAATGAGAGACTCGAGGAGATCGGCGAGACGTTGTTCGCTGAAGCCGCCGCTGAAGCGGGCAAGAGCCCGACGGAGTTCGAAGCGTCTCTGAGCGAAGGCGGCACGTCGCCGGAGCGCTACAAGAAGGAGCAGCTAAAGAGGCTTGTTTCGCCGGACGACGTGAGAGCCACGATGCTGGCGGAACAGATGGTTGCGCAGGACGTCGAGGTCTCGGAGCAGGAGTTGGAGCTTGCCTACCAGGACCGCTATGGCGAACGAATTGACGTCAGGCGCATAATCCTGGATAACGCCGCGAAAGCCGAGGAGGTTTACAGGCGGGCTCTGGAGGGAGCCGATTTCGAACTGCTGCTGCGAACTGAATCCACCGAGCCGCTGGCGTGGATGCACAAGGGGCTTGTAGAGAACGTGACAGCGCGACATCCCTACTTCGAGAGCGTCAAGGACCTCAGCGAAGGCCGGATCTCGAACGTGCTGGAGCGTCGCGGCAAGTATGAGATTCTGAAGGTCGTGGCGAAGCACGTGCCGCAGCAGCAGCCCCCGCCGCTGGACTCGGTCGGGGACGTGATTCGCGAGGATGTGAGAAGGGAAAAGGTTGCCCTCCGCGTCAGGGCCTGGCTGGTGAAACTTGAGGCGGAGGCGCAGATAGAGGTTGCATTGAGATGAGCGCAGCGGGCCGCATCAAGCTGTCGCAGCGACTGAGCGAGCTGCCGCCGTACGTCTTCGGCAGGCTCAACGCCCTCAAGGCTGCCAGGCGCAAGGCCGGAGTGGATGTCATTGACCTGGGCATGGGCAATCCCAACGACCCGCCCGCCCAACTCATTGTTGACAAGCTCTGCGAGGCCGTGCAGGACCCGAGGAACCACCGCTACAGCGTCAGCGCGGACGGCATCTTCAACCTGAAGAGGGCGCTCGCCGTCTTCTATCAGGAGGAGTGGGGTGTTCAGCTCGATCCGGCCAGCGAGGTCGTCTGCACCATTGGGAGCAAGGAAGGCCTCTCGCACCTGTCGCTGGCGCTTGCGGACCCGGGGGATGTCGTGATAGTGCCCACGCCGGCGTTCCCCGTCCACGTTCAGAGCGTGAAGCTGGCGGGCGGAACGGTGGTGTCAATGCCGATGTCGAACGGGCCGGAGTTCTTTGAGGACCTTCGTCGGGCCGTGGACGGCGCCCCCCGTGCGCCCAAGGCGCTCGTCCTGAACTTCCCCCACAACCCGACCACGCTCACCGTCGAGCTGGAGTTCTTCGAAAAGGCCGTGGAGTTCTGCCGCGAGCGTGGCATCTTCATCGTGCACGATTTCGCCTACAGCCACATCACGTTCGACGGCTACAAGGCGCCGAGCCTGCTTCAGGTCCCGGGCGCGAAGGAGATAGCCGTCGAGTTCAGCACGATGTCCAAGACCTTCAGCATGGCCGGGTGGCGCGTGGGCTTCTGTGCGGGCCAGGCCGAGGTGGTCGGCGCGCTGGCGCGCATAAAGGGATACTACGACTACGGCCTGTTCATGCCGATCCAGATCGCCAGCATCGTCGCCCTGCGCGATTGCAGGGACGACGCCCGAAAACAGGCCGCCGAGTATCAGGTCCGAAGGGATGCGCTGTGCGACGGATTGGAACGGATCGGGTGGCACGTGCCGCGGCCGCGGGGGACGATGTTCGCCTGGGCCCCCATCCCGCAGCAGTACGACGACATGAGTTCGCTGGACTTCAGTCTCCTGGTGCTCGACAAGGCCAACGTGGCCGTGGCGCCCGGCGAGGCGTTCGGCGAGGGAGGCAAGCGGTTCGTGCGCCTGGCTCTGGTTGAGAACAAGCTCAGGCTCCAGCAGGCCGTGCGGCAGATAGGACGCGCCCTGAAACTGTGAAGGAAACGGACAGTAAGTAGTGAGCAGTGTGGAAGGAAAACACGGACAAGATATTCCCTGTCGCAGGCGCCACCATAACCAGCAGGACCGAATGAGCAACGAAGAACCAAAACGCGAATCAGAGGAACAGCCGGCCGCCGACGCCCGAGCCGATGTGAGCAAAGACGAGGCGCCCGCCGCGGAGGATGTCCAACCGGGAGAACTCACGGGCGAAGAGACACGGAGCATCGTGGAGGCGCTTCTGTTCGCCGCTAGCGAACCCATCACCCCCCCCAACCTCGCCAGGCTGTCCGGCATGCGCGACGTCCGCGAGCTGCGCCAGGTTATCGAAGAACTCAACAAGGAATACGCTGCCCAGCGCAGGGCGTTCACCATAGAAGAGGCTGCGGGCGGCTTTCAGCTCATGACGCTGCCCGAGTTCCATCCCTGGGTCAGCAAGCTCCGCGAAAACGAATACGAGACGACGCTCAGCCAGGCGGCGCTGGAAACGCTGGCCATCGTCGCCTACAAGCAGCCCATCACGCGTGCGGACATCGAGGACGTCCGGGGCGTCCAGAGCGGCTACATCCTTCGATCCCTCATCGAGAAGGGCCTCGTGCGGGTGACCGGCAGGAGTGACCAATTGGGGCACCCCCTGCTCTACGGGACAAGCAAGCGGTTCCTGGATGCATTCGGCCTCGCCTCGGTCGAAGCGCTGCCAACGCTGGACGAGCTGGAACCTTCCACCGGAGAATAGTGAGGGCAAGGGGATGCGCAGCAGCGACAGTCCGGCAGGCGCCCCTCCCCCATCCGGCATCCCGCAATCCAAGAGACTGCGCGACGCCGTTCACAAGGACATACGGCTCAGCGAGCCCGAGCTGCGCGTCATAGATACGCCGCAGATGCAGCGCCTGCGGGGAATACGACAGCTCGGCGCCGCCTATTACGTCTACCCCAGCGCGCAGCACACGCGCTTCGAGCACTCCGTCGGCACGTGCTGGACGGCGAAAGAGATTGTCTCGCACATCGAGTCAGCCGGCGCGTTCCGCTTTTCCGACGTCGAGCAGCAGGCGATCTTCCTGGCCTCGCTCGCCCACGACGTGACGCACATCCCCTTCGGCCACACGTTCGAGGACGAACGAAAGCTGCTGGGCCGACATGACCGCAGCGTGGAGCGATTCGCCTTCTTCCTAGAGGACAGCGAACTCGGGCGCGTGCTGGACGGCAGCGAGGCCGGGCAACTGGCGAAGGAAATCATCCGACCCGACCACGCCATGCCCGCCGGGAAGGGCTACCTGCGCCAGGTCGTGAGCGGGACGATCTGCGCGGATCTGCTCGACTATCTGAAGCGCGACAACTATTTCTGCGGACTCTCGCAGCAGTACGACCAGAGGGTGCTCGACTACTTCACGGTGGCTGACGGCGAGCTCATGCTGGACCTCCAGCACCACGGCCTGTTTCGACACGACGCCCTCAGCGAGATCACGAACCTGCTGCGCATCCGCTACGTGCTCAGCGAGCGCGTCTACTACCACCACGCGAAGATAGCATGCGGCGTCATGATCTCGAAGGCGATCGAACACGCCATGGCTGAAGGGCTCCAGGAGCGGGAGCTGTGCGAGCTGACGGATGACGCTCTGATCTATCACCTCCGGCAGCGCTACGGCGGCGACAGGGCGCTGCGGGAGCTGGTTGATGCGCTGACGGCAAGGCAGCTCTACAAGCGCTGCTACATGCTTTCGCGCCGCGTGGGCGAGGAGGCCGTGCGCGAGATGGTCCGCAACTACCACCTCAACGAAGGCAACTCGCGCGGTAAGGCTGAGCAGCGGATCGCACACGAGCTGAAGGCAGAGCCGCACGAAGTCGCCATCTACTGCGCCCCGGAGGAGATGGCACTGAAAGAGGCCGAGATGCCGGTGATCCTGGGCGGAGGCGAGCGGGCCAGGCTCTCGGAACTCAACAGCGCCGAGATACAGGTCCTCAAGGACAAGCACCGGTGGTTGTGGAGGTTCTACGCGTTCGTCTCGCGGCGGCTCGCGCAGCACCTTGAGAAGGCAGGCGCCGCGTGCGAGAAGGCCGTCGGCCTGCCCAACGAGCTGCCGGCGGAGATGCGGGGCCGCTTGTGATTTACGGGGACACCTTGCGGGTCCACAAGATGTCCCCGTAAATCGTTCTCGTTCTCGTAATCGTAATCGAACGTGGCCCAGCCCCGCCCGAAGACGCAAGCCAGTACTGAGTACGGTCCGGCGAGACGCCGGACCTACCCAACCTGGGTAGGCGTGGCGTCCCCGCCGCGCACTCTCGGCCTCGTTCTCGTAATCGTAATCGAACGTGGCGCAGCCCCGCCCGAAGACGCAAGCCAGTACTGAGTACCAGTACTGAGTACGGTCCGGCGAGACGCCGGACCTACCCAACCTGGGTAGGCGTGGCGTCCCCGCCGCGCACTCTCGGCCTCGTTCTCGTAATCGTAATCGAACGTCGCCCAGTTGTGACTCTGAGCGAAGCTTGGGCGCCTGTGAATCTCGTTCCTCCAGCGCTCCAGATCCTTCGCTGCGCTCAGGGTGACGACTCTAAGCTCGTCCCGGGCGGGTTCCGCAACAGCGCTTAAGCCGGCCCCTCGAACAGGTCCTTCGCCTTCCTCCCCTTGCGCTTCGCCTTGGGCGCTTTCTTGAAGGTCACGCTCGTTTCGTGCGGGTAGTCTATTTGCTTCCCGTCCAGCAGCTCGCGCACCGTCAGCAGTTGAAGGCGGGGGTAGTCCCGCTGCCCGACCACCGGTGACTTGTAGAAGCCTGCGCTTGCGGCGTCGCTGCGCATGTCTCTCGTGGACTCCTGGAGTGTGATCAGAACGCCAATCTCCGCTTTCTCCCGTTCAATCACACCCATAAGGTCACGCACATGGGCAGGCCCCGTGTGGCCTCCCTTGACTTGCAGGATGATCTGCTTGGTCTTCTTTCCCTCTGGTTCGTCGTGGAAGTAGATCCGGCCATCAATCCCTCTGTCCCGTCCCTTCTTCTCCTCCATTGGCCATGCGCTAACCCGCCCCACGGCCCAGTGCTGGAACTCATGTGGGTCCTGCCGGGCAAGGGCTTCGGCATCCGGCACTGAGACCGGCGCGCCGATCTCCTTGTAGTCCACTGCCGGCACCATCTGCCCGTCCTCCATTATCTCTTCCCCGAACGCGTCACGGAGGCGGTTTTTGATGAGGGCTACTGCCAGATAGGTAATGTCAATCCCAATCCAGCGCCGGTTGAGGCGTTGGGCTACCACTACCGCTGTGCCGCAACCGCAGAAAGGATCGAGGACCACATCGCCCTCGTTGCTGCTGGCCTTGATGATGCGCTCCAAGAGCGCCTCCGGCTTCTGGGTCGGGTACCCGAGGCGCTCACGAGCCTGCGAGTTTATTGGCGCAATATCCGTCCAGACATCGCCCAGTGCACGTCCCTTTTGCTCATCAAGGTATCGTTTCAATCGGGGCACATTGCCAGGTCTCGTCTGCACTATCAGCCCGGCTTGTCTGGCTGATTCCATACGCTCCCTCGTCCAACGCCAAACGCGGGTAACGCCCATGAACTCATACGTGAGGTTTGGCCTGTCGGGATTCGGATTGATCAGACTATCGAGCATGTAAAGCCTGCCGTCGGGGCCCCGATGGCGGTACTTGTTGGCTGTCCTCTCGTCCAAGTTATCAGCATCATACGGCTCGATCGTCGCCTCCCTGTTCCACGTAGCTTCACCCGACTTCTGATAGGCAAGTAGTGTGTCATGGTTCACCGGGAGCCTTCGCGTCATCAGGCTCTTGCTGATCGTCCTCTTCCACACGATTTCGTTGCGGAAGTTCTCTGGCCCGAAAACCGCGTCCATCAGCAGTTTGAGGTAGTGGCTGGCCGTCGGGTCGCAGTGGAGGTAGATACTGCCCGTAGGCTTGAGGACGCGGCGCAGTTCCACCAGGCGCGGGGCCATCATCGTCAGGTAGGCCAGCATGTCGTTGTCGCCAAGGAATTGCCGGAACGCCTGCATCACCTGGGAGACGCGCCCGCCCGCTAGCACAACCTCCTGGTAGAGCCGTGCCGCAGCCTCGTCCCAGTGCCAGGTGTCCTCGAACGCCTTGATCTGCGAGGCCGCCTGGGAGCCGTTCTTCTCGGCGAACAGGACGTTGTAGGTGGCGTTCGAATTGAACGGCGGGTCCAGGTAGATCAGGTCCACGCTCTCGTCTTTGATGTAGCGATGCAGAATGTCCAGGTTGTCGCCGTAGTACAGGAAGTTCTCTGCCATGTCTTGCACCCCCGCGCCTGTCAGAGGAAAGAAACACGCACCGTTGCCCAGTAGTTTATACAGGCCGGATGCTACAATAGCAACCGGACACGGATGCAAGAAAGGCACCCCGCCATGGCGGGCAAGCCTCATAATCGAACGTCGCGCAACCTGGCGCCTCGTCATTCTGAAGCCGCCTCAGGGCGGCTGAAGAATCTTGCCTCACAAACGGTAGACCCTTCGGTCGCCATACGGCGACTCAGGGTGACAACTCTAGGTAGACCCGCACAATAGGGAAAGGGTTTGGCCCGCCATACGGCCGGCGGGTAAAGACGGCTGGCAAGCCTCGTCCTCGTTCTCGTAATCGTAATCGAACGAGCGCGGGCCACTCGCCGAATTTGACATATCTGCCGGGGCCCGTTCTAATGTACGATGAAGCCAGGATCGAGAGTTCGTTTGAGGAGGGCGGTGCTGTGAAACGGTGGATGCGCTGGACGTTGGCGGGAATCATTGCGATCGTCCTGATCGCGGTGGGTCTATTTGCATGGGCTGGAAACATTTGCAGGGCTGCCAGGGATGGAAGGGTGGTCGGGGTAAGGATGCTCCTCGCACTTAAGCCAGACCTCGTGAGCACCCGGGACAAGCGGGGCGACACTCCCTTGCACCTGGCGGCCTCCGCTGGCCACGCGGACCTGGTTTCGCTGCTGCTGGCGAGAGGCGCCGACGTGGACGCTGAAAACAATGCAGGCTTTCGCCCGCTGTACGTCGCCGCGCGAGAAGGCCACAGGGACGTGGCTGAACTCCTCTTGACGGGGGGCGCGGACGTCAACGCCAAGGCCAGCAAGGTGGACTCCAAAACGGCGCTGCACGCGGCGGCCATGAGCGGCCACAAGGACGTGGCTGAACTGCTCGTGTCCAACGGCGCGGACGTGAACGCCAAGACCGGTCACCGCGAAACCCCACTTTATTTCGCTGCCGAGGCCAAAGACATGAGCGTGGTCAAGCTCCTGCTGGCAAACGGCGCTGATGTGAACGCCGCGACAGCGCTGGCAACAACGCCCCTGCACAGTGCCGCGCTGTATGGGCAGAAGGATATGGTTTTTCTGATGCTTGCGAACCGGGCTGACCCGAATCCCAGAGACGATCTCGGGCGGATCCCCTTGCACGGTGCAGCCTCGCGGGGCCACAAGGACGTGGTCGAACTGCTCCTGGCGCATGGCGCGTGCATTGACTGCAAGGACGACGGCGGCCTGCCGCCCCTGGAGGCGGCGGTCGAGAATGACCACATGGACGTGGCCGAGCTGTTGCTGGCAAAGGGCGCCGAGATAGACATTATCTCAGCATGCTTGCTGGGAAGGCTGGATGCCCTCGCAGCACATGTGGATCGAGACAGTGCAGTAGTGAGCTTCCGCACATGGGAAGATATGACGCCGCTGCATTTTGCGGCCTATGCCGGGCACGCGCCTGTGGTGCAATTCCTGCTTGAACACGGCGCTGACGTCAGCCCCAGAGACTCCGCGGGGCGGACGCCCCTGTTCTTCGCGACCCAGAAGGGGCACAAGGAGGTGGCCAAACTCCTTGTCGATAGCGGCGCCAATGCGGCCAAAGAGTGCCCGACCTGCGCACAAATGGCGAGCCAGAAGGCCGCTAACGGCAAGTGAGCAGTGAGTAGTGGCCAGTGCCGGTGCCCAGCAGGAATACAGCCGGGGACACAACGCTACGGCATCCGAGGCGCACGCCGGCCGCCGGCCTCGCCTGCTGTGCCGCGCAGCACGGCATGCGCCGGCGATTGCGCGCGCACGTACCGCTCGACGCGCTGAGGCCAGTCGATAAGAAACAGCGCCAGCAACAGGCACACCACCCCGGCCCACGCGTGCAGGCTGACCTTCCGCAGGTGAACCATCCACTGCCAGCCCAGCAGGGCGCACATCAGCGAGAACGGGATGCTCAACGCCAGCGCGCACCCGACCACAAAAGCCCCCAGGTGGGTCCGCAGGGCGCTCAAGGGCCGCCCCCGCGCCAACAGGCTGACGCTCGTCGTTGCGCCGCAAGTGGGGCAAGGGATGCCGTACCTGACAAGGTAGCTGCAGCGCGGCAGGCCGAACCGGTAATGCGTGCCCACCCCCTCCGGGGCCGGCCCCACCAGCGAGCACAGCGATAAAACCAGCACCGACACGCCCACCACGGCAAGCTGAAGGTTCGTATCGGTGAGCGGCAGCCTCCGCCCCGCCCCCGCCGGCTGAGCCCTCTCACTTGACATGGTCGAAGACGCTCTGATTGTCATACAGGAACATGCCCAACCGCCACCCGTTTACGGCAGCCATGTATACAGTCACCGCCATAATTACGAGGAAAACAAACAAGCCGCCAAGCAATCCCACTCCCTGCGCCGCGGGCGCGACAAGCGTGACCGCCAGCACGATCATGATGGGCGTTATCGCGAGGTTCACCATGAAGAACGCGCATAGTCCCGCATAATGCAGGGGCGCTTTGGCAAGCGCCTTGATCATGCTGACGGGGTTGGCGGTCTTCATCAGGCTGTGAGACGCACCCAGGAGCATGAGTTGCATGGGGAAGCACAATATCCCTATCAATACGCCCGCCACCACGAGACCGGCGCTCGCCACCATGCCGAGCAGCTTCGCGTATTCCTGCGTTCCCGCGGCCCCCCTTCCGGCCTCGATCAACTGCCCATAGTCGAGGCTCCCGGTGAACTTGGAGATCACAAACCCTGCGATCATCGGCCCGATCACGAGCAAGTTGCTCGAGCATATCACCAGCAGGAAGGGAACAACCATGTCATCCCATATCCTTGGCGCCGCCCCTTGCATGGGCGCCAGACCGCTGCTTGCGGAGTGGCCCATGAAATGGTACATCCCGCCTACGATAGCCCCGAGCGCTATGATTATCGCTATTGGGAATGCGCAACATGCTACGCAGCCCAAGATCGGGACATGGGCAAGCAAGATGACCAGCACAGGCGCAATCACGCCGCCCAGCACGTAGGCCAGCCAGGATTTCCACCCGCCGCCGGCGAACACGGCAGCGTAGGCGTACCCGAATTCCCCGGCGTAGGTGCCTGCCCACGCCGCCGCGCCCTTGGCGGCAGCCTTCCCGGCACCGCCTTTCGCCGCCGCCTCGACGGCCCGTCGAACCAGCGTGCCGCACTCCGGACAGGCCACGACCCTGGCTTCGAGAACCCTGCCGCACCTCGGGCAGAGCTGTATCTCGCCGGTCGGCACGCCGGCAGGCGCACCTGACGCCGCAGGCGCGGCAGGCGGGCCGGCAGCCGGTCCCTCGCGGATGTCCATGATCTGGTCGCCGCCGATCTCTATCGGGCCCTCTTCTTCCTGCGAGGGCTTCGCCCCCGCGTCCAGCGCGAACTCCCCGCTGTCGAAGGCCAGGTCCTGCTTCCCGACGTTCAGCGGCTCCGGCGGCGTCGGCGGCTCCTCCCGCTCGGCTGCGCCCTTGGCCTCGCCCTCCAGAGCGAACCCCTTTTTCCAGTCGCGGGCCTCCGCCTTACCCTTCGGCTTGGGCTTCTCGGCTGGCTTTCGGCTGGCGGGCATGCGCACCTTTCGCCCGCAGGCCGGGCAGTTGAACTTCGTGCCTTCCTGGTCCGGCGTCACCTCAAATACGTGCCCGCAACTGCACTTTGCCTTCATTGCCGCGTGTTACTCCCTCTCGCAAACCGCCGAACCGAATCCGTGCCAGGCGCGCGCATGCCGCCGCACTTAGAGCCTCTAACAAAATGCCCCGTGGCCGCGACGGGGTGTATTTCGCTGCAGGCCAAGGAGCGTGAGCGACGGCGCATAAGGAGTCCGATACGCCGAGTCTGAGCGACACAGGCATGCAGCCAAAGACGCCCCGTCCCCGCCTGCTGTCGGCGGGCAGGCCTTTGGGTTGCGCCTCGGGCCGGCGTCTGCGGCGTCAGGGCGCCTCACCGTGCCTGACCCTGGCACGGCGTCGTCGCCCTTCCTTGCATCCATCCGGCCGGAGGCGCAACGCGGCTCACGCGGCATTTTGTTAGAGGCTCTCACCCCGGACCTCCCAGGACTGACTTCCAGTGCTCAATCTGCCGCTCCACCTCCGCGGGCGATGACGAGCCGTGCGAGCGGTAGCTGTCAACAACGTTGCGCATGCCCAGCACGTGAAACACGTCCTGCTCAATCAACTCGCTGAAGGAACGCAGCTCCTCCAGCGTCAGCTCCGACAGGCTCGCGCCCTGCGCCGCCGCCTCCCGCACCACCGCGCCCACAATCCCATGCGCCTCCCTGAAAGGAAGCCCCCGCTGCACGAGATACTCGACCAGCGACGTGGCATCCATGTGGCCCTTCTCACTCGCCTCCTCGGCCCGGTCCTTCTTGAACGTCGTCCTCGCGACAAGCTCCGACAGCACCGTCAGGCACATGCTCACCTGGTCGGCCGCCTCGAAGAGCGCAATCTTGTCCTCCTGCAAGTCCCTGTTGTAGGCCAGCGGCAGGCCCTTGAGCATCGTCAGCAGCGCCACCAGGTGGCCGTATATCCTCCCGCTCTTGCCGCGCACCAGCTCCAGCACGTCCGGGTTCTTCTTCTGCGGCATTATGCTGGAGCCCGTGCAGAAGGACTCGTCGAGGTCTATGAAGTCGAACTCCGGCGTCGCCCAGAGCAGCCATTCCTCCGCAAACCGCGACAGGTGACAGGCGACGAGCGCGAGGTCGAACACGAACTCCACCACGAAGTCCCTGTCGCTCACCGCGTCAATGCTGTTGGAGAACGCGCCGTCGAACCCCAACTCCGCGGCGGTGAACTCGACGTCAATCGGCAGCGCCGTCCCAGCCAGCGCACACGCACCGAGCGGGCTAACGTTCAGCCGCCGCCGGCAGTCCGCCAGCCGGCCCCTGTCCCGCTGCAACATCTCAACGTAAGCCAGCAGCATGTGCCCAAGCAGCACCGGCTGCGCGTGCTGAAGGTGCGTGAAGCCGGGCACGATCACGTCCTTGAACGCCTCGGCCCGCTCAAGCAGCGCGCCCTGGCACTGCTCGATCAGCCCGTCAATGTTGTCCACCGCGTCCCGCGTCCACATCCTCGTGTCGCAGGCCACCTGATCGTTGCGGCTGCGCGCGGTGTGCAGCTTCAGCCCGGCCTCGCCCACCTTGCGGATGAGCGCCGCCTCGATGTTCATGTGAACGTCTTCGTGCGACTGCTGGAACTGGAACGTCCCGGCCTCGATCTCGCCCTCGATCTCGCCCAGCGCAGCCTCTATGCCGACCAGCTCGTCCTGCGACAACAGCCCGCACCGCGCAAGCATCTTCGCGTGTGCGATGCTGCACCGGATGTCCTGCCAGTACAGGCGCACGTCGAACGATACCGACTCGGTGAACTCCTCAACGAGCGGCTCGGTTTCCTTCTCGAATCTTCCGCCCCAAAGCTTGTCCATCCGTCACGCAACCCTTCGCATCTGGCACATGCGCCTCTGAGCGGCCCCCTCAAACGCCTTCGCGGGCGAACGCGAGATAGTCTATGCCCCATCCCCCGTAATTGCAAAGGGAAAAGCCCGCTGTTGCCCACGCACCCTCACCCTCTCCTCTCCCACCGGGAGAGGGTAAGGGAGAGGGCGTTCGCCGTTTCTTTTCTTCTCGAAACACCAATAGCCGCTCAGTAACCACGAAGTTTACCCGCCTTTGGCGGGAGCACGAAGAACGGCCGATTTTGGCGTCGCCGTTCAAAACCAGGTATGTTACCAGGAGCACCGAATACATAAGACATGTCATGCTGAACGAGGTGAAGCATCTCGTCCCCCTGCAAGGCCTTGTGAGATTCTTCGCTTCGCTCAGAATGACGGCCAAAGGCGCTCTGAGGAGTATGTTGTTCCGTAGTCTGCTGCTTCCTTCGTGTCCCCGCCACAGGCGGGTAAACTTCGTGAGCTTCGTGGTGCATAGCCTTTCGATACAGTTGAGAACCCTTGCCGGATCGCACATGCCGTTGACAAACGGAGCCCGCCGCCGTAGGCTTGAACGTCTTGCCGGCCGCGACGCCGGCGCGAACTTGGAGCCTCTAACAAAATGCCGCGTGAGCCGCGTTGCACCTCCGGCCGGATGAATGCAAGGAAGGGCGACGACGCCGTGCCAGGGTCAGGCACGGTGAGGCGCCCTGACGCCGCAGACGCCGGCCCGAGGCGCAACCCGAAGGGACGGGGCGTCTTTGGCTGCATGCCTGTGTCGCGCAGGCTAGGCGCATCGGACTCCTTATGCGCCGTCGCCCACGCTCCTTGGCCTGCAGCGAAATACGCCCCGCCGCGGCCACGGGTCATTCTGTTAGAGGCTCCTAAACTCGAACGAGGAAACCCGCAATGGCTAAACGCCCGAAGCTCAGCTACAAGCTCGTCCCCGACTGGCCTCGCCTGCCCGAAGATCGCCCGCTCGGACACGTCCCCGGCGTCGCAGTGAACTCCCACGACCGCATCTACGCGATAACCCGACAGGAGAAAGGGATCATCGTGTTCGACCTCGACGGCAGGATTCTCGGCTGCTGGGGCAAGGAAATCTTCACCAACCCGCACGGCCTGCACATCGCGCCGGATGACTGCATCTACATCGCAGACGCCGATGACCACACCGTGCGGAAGTTCTCGCCTGAAGGCTATCTGATGATGACGCTCGGCACGAAGGGCTGCCCGGGCGAAGAGGGGAAACCGTTCCACCGCCCCACCGCCGTCGCCGTCGCGCCGTCCGGGGAGATCTACGTCTCGGACGGCTACGCGGGCTTTCGGGTGCACAAGTTCTCGGCGGCCGGCGAGCTTCTGCTCTCGTGGGGATCGAAGGGCACGGGGCCGGGCGAGTTCGCAGTGCCGCACAGCGTCACGGTGGGGAGCGACGGCCGTGTGTGGGTGGCCGACAGGGAGAACCACCGGATCCAGATATTCACGCCGGACGGCGACTACATCACCGAGTGGACGGGCCTCGACATGCCCTGCACGGCGTTCATTGACAAGGAGGGTCTTGTCTACGTCCCCGGCGTGAAGCGCCGTTTCGACATCTTCGACCCCGAAGGCAAAGTGCTGCTCAGTTGGAGCGAGGACAAGGGGAACTCGCCTGTGCAATTCGTCGGCCCGCACTGTGTCTGCACAGACTCGAAGGGCGACCTCTACATCGGCGAGGTCTTCGACGGCGCCCGCCTTTTCAAATTCGCCCGCGTCTAACTCGTCCTCGTCCTCGTCGTCTCCCCTCCGTAGCCCCTTGACCGCCATAGCCTTGGCGACGGCGGTTCGCGCGAAGGAGGGTCGTTCTCGTAATCGTAATCGGCCGATGCGTCCCACCGCCGAAGCTACAAGACGCCCACGATATTAACCACGAAGAGCACGAAGGCAAGCAAGGAAACTCACCACCACGACATTTATCCGCCTCTGGCGGACAACGCCCGCCATACAGTGTGCCAGTCCGCTTCTGATGCCTGCGCTTCTTCTTCGTTGTGCCCGCCGTGCCGTAGTGGCTAATACGCCGTCTTCGTGTGCTTCGTGCACTTCGTGGTGAGAGAAGCGCCTGGTCACCTCGCGGACTGGCTGGAGACCATGGACTCAAGGGCCAGCCAGCCCTGGAGCTCCGCGGGGGAAAGGGTCACCTCCTGCCCCGTCTCCATGCAGTGCCGAACAGCGCGCAGCCAGCGCCTGGTCTCGCGCGGCAGGTTGGCCGACTCGTTCACCACCAGGCCGGTCACCGTCTGACGCTGGTGCGCACGCCAGATCCGGAGCTTCTTGCGATCGTGCAGGACGTAGCCTTCCTCCCCCAGGATCAGCGTCGCCCCGCGGATGAGCTTGCGGATGGACGTGCTGACGTCCTCCGCGAAAGAGAACGTCATGTCGTCGGCGTAGCGCGTGTAGGTCGCATCGAGGCTTTCGGCAAGGCCCGAGAGGCGCGCGTCAAGGCGGTAGTTGACCAGGTTGCTCAGCCGCGGGCTGGTGGGCGCCCCCTGCGGCAGCCCGCCGTAGTGGGTGCACAGGCGCACGAGCAGGTCACTTGCCTCGCGGTTCCACCCGATCCGGCCCAGCCATTCCCCGACCCGTCTGGCCTTCGTGCTCGTGAAGAAGTCCCTCAGGTCAAGGCGCACGACGACGGCCTTGCCGACGTGGGGCAGGGCGTTCGTCACCACCGAGCGACCGCGCTCGAAGCCGTTGGCCGCCGGGTGGCTGTCGAGCCGCGCAAGGAGCCGCCTGAGGATGCGGCGCTGGAGTTGTTTGAGGGACGCGTCCGGGGCGGCGATGCGGCGGGTTCCTCCGGCGCGCTTGGGGATATCGAACTCGCGGTAGACCGGTCTGAAGGCCCGAAGCTCGTCAGGCGTTACGCCGAGCCGCTGCGCGAGTTCTTCGACCCCTCTGCCCTTCTCGGCTCCGCCGAACAGCCATCCCAGCAGGCCCCGCGCTGCCATCGGCCCTCTCCGGCTTGAACCCAAAATAGTGGACACGGGCGCTGAAGGCCCGTGCCCACGCTGCCTTGCAAGAGGTGCGACCTCTTACGCATGGTTCTCAGTCGAACCGTTTGGACCAGGTCGGCGAAACACCGACCACGCTGTTCTGCGTTTGAACAGCCACCAAGGCAGCGCAGAGGATTCTACGTTCAGTCGGCGGGCAAGTCAAGACCCAAGAGTCAGCCTCTCGCACACCTGTCTCAATGTTTGGTGTGGCACAGGTTCACACGCCGAGGCGGCGGCCGCCTCCTCGAATTCGCCCAGGTGTAACACACGCCCGGCACCGTTCTCGTCGTCGTAGTACTAATGGAAAGATGCGCGCCCAGGCCAACGGGCTGCGTGCGATCTTGGCTACGTGAGCAATGTTCCAAGCCAACTCACGATTCCCTTTATCGTCGTGTACGCCCCATTCAGGGCAGCGACTGTCCGGATGAAGGTGGCGAGTTGAGAAAGGCATGTCTTCAGCCGAGAGATGTTCGGCTTCTCCTGCCGAGCTTCGGCCTGTGCCTTTCTCAGCAATGTCCGAAGTTGCTCCTTGGAGATCGAGTCAGGAATCTGCTGTGAGCGGATGGCGTCCTCTATTGCTTCCAGCGCCTTCAACACGTCACCGCGCTTCTCCGCAGTCCACTGCTGCATGACGTTGGCAATGTTCGAGTCGCCGACCTGGACTGCACCGACCGGTGCGTTGACGGTGATGTTCACATTCTGGCCAAACTGCGCGGTCTGGGATTGCGTATTCCGGACGGAAAGCACGAACAGATCAATCGCGCCATACACTTTGGCGAGCGCCTTACCACGGGCTGTATCGAGCGCCTTCTTCTCCCGCATTTGAACGCCATAGAGCTTGATTGGCTTGAAATGCCGCTCGACAATAGTGGCAATGTCACCGTGGTCTTCGGGCAAATGAACGGTCACAGCGAGCTTGAGTTCTGCCCCCAGGGCATCGGAGTAGGTAATGCCCGCCACTGCAATGTGCGTTTCAATCGTACTCCAGGCGATTTGCGCCCTTTCCGCAATGGCGTCGCAACAATGGCTGACGATCATGCCCAGGGTTATCGAGGAACGAAGAAGGCCTCTGACGATCATCTCCTCCATTCCCTGCGCAATTGCGTGTTGCAGGCGTTTGCCCTGTTCGGCGATCTCCAGACGGATCTGCGTGTCGGCGAGATTCAGTAGCTCAGCATTGGGTGAAGCACCAGCGTCTGCACATGGCGTCGTTGACATCACTGAAACCTCCCCCGCTTGACGCAGTTCTGCACTGTTTGCGGCACCAGACTCCAAGAGGATGTCAACTGCCGCAATGGATGCCAGGAAGAGGTTGTCAAGAACCGAATAGAAACGATCGGCCGGATCAGGAATCTGGGCCAACAGTTCCGGAGGCAGAACCTTTGCCCCGGCGGCGTCGGCCCGCCGAAAGTGCGGGAGGCTTCGGAGCGAGACAGAGGTATTGCCGACCCAAGTGGATCGTTCGGCTCTAAGAGGTGATCCTTCAATTCCCCACCAGGCCAAGTCGAAGAGAACGTATAGCCAGCACCTCAAGGAATCAGTCTCCCGCACCGTCTCAGGAAACAGCGGCTTCCTTGCCTCCGGCGGCATTGCCGGAATGCTGCAGCCGGCCTCGCTGGCAATCTGGGAGAAGGATCGGAACGCTTCATACTCGCCATAAACTTGGAGTGTTCGGGTGGCACCTCTTTCGATGGCGTACGCCTCGCCTGCCGAATTCGCTATAGGCTTACCGTCTACGTCCAGAACTGGCTTGTCTGCAAAGACTGGCGTTCCATCGGCGTTCTGGATGAGGCGCACCTCGCGGTAGCCGCCTGCGGCGAAATGGACCATAGTCTCTTTGCCGAACCCCGCGATGGGTGGCAATTCCGGCTCGCGTTGCGGAGGACTAGCGTGTTCTACCAAGAGACAACGGAGAGGGGAATGCTCCCGGGCGGCGTCCTCAAACCGCTTTTGTGCCCGCTGCAGCGTCATGCGCCAAAGAGCGCTCATGCGTCCTCGTCCTCCTCTGACAGGCCCATGCGGTACTTGATGTCATAATTGAGGACGTAGTCTAGCTCCTCGTCCGTGAGCTCGTAGTGTGCTGCCAGGGACGGCGTCATCTTGTCCCTGCGCCGCTTACGCATCACGTCATACAAGAACATCACAACTCCCGCGGAGAGCATCAAGCCGAACACTATGGGCAGCCAGTCGTACATTCGGGTCCGCCTTTCCCGTCCGACCCGCACGCCCCATCAGTGTATATCAGTGTCAATCAGTGTCAAGTCTTGC
>Ga0315289_10002495_pt1 | contig 28115 bp, 22 predicted proteins | sample YL17G11_40_MG_FD_203452 | JGI IMG/M metagenome (GOLD analysis project Ga0315289, IMG submission 203452) | Sediment microbial communities from Yellowstone Lake, YNP, Wyoming, USA - YL17G11_40 | ecosystem: Environmental > Aquatic > Freshwater > Lake > Sediment | place: USA: Wyoming | collected... | reverse complement strand
CGCGGCCGACGCGATCGCGGCCGTGCTCGAGCCCGACCCCGACGCCCGCGCCGCGCGCGGGTGGTTCGACCGGGCCCGGCTCGGGCGCGTCTTCGCCGACGCCTACCGCTGGCGCGGCCTGGACGAGAGCGCCGCGTGGTGGACCGTCGAGACGGTGCGCCACCTCGTCGCCCGCCCCGGCGCGGCGGCGCTCGCGGCACCGATGGCCGAGCGGGCGGGGCGCCTGGTGCGCGCCTGGTTCGCCGACGACGACCTGGGCCGCTGGTTGGGCGTCAACCGCCACGAGGGGATCGCCTACCTCAACCGCGAGTCGTTCGAGGCGGCGCTGCGCTGGATGGTGGTGCTCGTCGCCGTGGGCGGCAGGGCCGATGGTCGTGTGGATCCCGGAGTCGGAGCGGACCTCGGCGGCGCGCACGCGCTCGCGCTGCGGCTCACAGCCGACGCCGAGGCTGCCGGCTACGAGGTCGGGCGGCTCGTGGAGCGCGCCACCGCCTGAGCGCGCGCGCGCGCCGCCGGCGGCAGAGGCCATCCCCGGGAGGTCCCGGTGCCGGTATGCTGCCGGTGAGTGTCATGACCGCCGAGCCGTCCCCGACCGCCGCCGCGTCGCCCCTCTCCGCCTTCGGGGCGCAGTCGATGACGGCGCCCCTGCGCGACGTCCTCGTGCAGCGACCCGGCGCCGCGTTCGGGGCCGCCTTCGCCGACCCGGCCCATGGCTTCCTGCACCCGGTCGATCTCGACCTCGCCCGTCGCGAGCACGATGCCTTCGCCGACCTCCTGGCGCGCCTCGGCGTGCGTGTCCACGAGCTGGGGGCAGTCGCCACGCGCCACCCGGACCTCGTTTACGCCTTCGACCCGCTCCTCGTGACCGACCGCGGGTCGATCGCCCTCCGCTCCGGCAAGCCGACCCGCCGGGGCGAGGAGGTCGAGATCGAGGCCTGGCTGACCGCGCGCGGCGTCCCGACGCTGGGGCGGATCGCGGCTCCCGGCACCGTCGACGGGGGCGACACCTTCTGGCTCCGGCCCGACCTCCTCTGCGTCGGACGGACGCTGCGGACGAACGGCGAGGGCGTCCGCCAGCTGGCCGGCCTCGTCGGCGACGACGTGCGCGTCTTCGACGTCCCGTATTGGCGCGGCGACGCGGAGCTGATCCACCTCCTCTCGGTGGTCTCGCCGGTCGCCGACGACCTCGCCGTCGTCTACCTGCCGCTCCTGCCGGTCGGCCTCTGGGAGCTGCTGGGCGACCTCGGGATCCGGATGGTGCCCGTGCCCGACGAGGAGTTCCGGACGCTCGGCTGCAACGTCCTGGCCGTGCGGCCCGGGGTCTGCGTCGTCGCCGACGGGAACCCCGCCACCCGCCGCGCCCTCGAGGCCGCCGGGTGCGACGTCCACGCGTACCCCGCGTTCGAGATCGGGACCAACGGCTCGGGCGGTCCCACCTGCCTCACCCGGCCACTCCTCCGGCGCGCGTGAGCGACCACGACACCGGGGCCGTCCCCGACGCGGTGGCGGCGCGCGCCGCCCGGGCCGCGGCGGCGGTCGACCCGGCAATCCTGCGCGCCGATCTTCTCGACCTCCTCGCGATCCCGTCCATCACGGGCGACGAGGACCCGGCGCGCGACGCCGTGGCGCGACGGATGGCCGGCGCCGGCCTGGAGGTCCGCTCGTGGGACGCCGATCCCGTCGCCCTCGCCCGCGACCCGGAGCACCCGGGCTCGGAGGTGCCGCGCAGCACCCTTCCGCTCGCCGCGGGCACGCTCCGGGGCGCGCGGCCGGGCCCGCGCCTGCTGCTCGCCGGACACACCGACGTGGTCCCGCCCGGCAACCGCGCCGCCTGGTCGCTCGATCCCTTCCGCCCTGAGGTCCGCGACGGCCATGCCTACGGCCGCGGCGCCTGCGACATGAAGGGCGGCCTCGTCGCGGCGCTGGCGGCCCTGGCGGCGGTCCGGGCGGCCGTCGATCCGGCCGACCTCGCGGGCGAGGCGGTCGTGCTCGCCGTCCCGTCCGAGGAGGACGGCGGGGCCGGGATGCTCGCCGCGATCCGCGCCGGCTTCGTCGCCGACGCCGCCGTCATCACGGAGCCCACGCGCCTGGAGATCGTGACCGTCCAGGCCGGCGCGATCACGTTTCGCCTGGCCGTCCCGGGCCGCGCCGCCCACGCCTCCGTGCGCCGCGAGGGCGTCTCGGCGCTGGAGAAACTCGTGGTGCTGCACGCCGCGCTCCGCGCCGACGAGACGGCCCGCAACGCCGCCGAGACCCGCCCGGAGATGCGGGCGCTCGGCCTCCCCTACCCCACGATCATCGGCACCGTGCACGGCGGCGACTGGGCCAGCACCGTGCCGGACCTCCTGGTCGCCGAGGGCCGCTACGGCGTCCGGGCCGGGCAGACCGCGGAGGAGGCGGCAGACGAGCTGAGGGCCGTCGTCGCGGCCGCCTGCGCCGCGGATCCGTGGCTGCGCGCCCATCCGGCGGCGCTCACCGTCGCCGGCGGGCGCTTCTCGTCTGCCGAGATCCCGGCCGGCCACCCGCTGCCCCTCGGCCTCGCGGCGGCCGCGGAGAGCGTGCTCGGGCGGCGTCCCCCGTTCGTCGGCGTGCCGTACGGGGCCGACATGCGGCTCCTGGTCCGCCAGGGCGCGACGCCCACCGTGATGTTCGGGCCGGGCGACGTCCGCGATGCCCATGCGGCCGACGAGCACGTCGCCCTCGACGAGGTCGTCGCCTGCGCCCGCGTCCTCGCGGCCTGGGTCGTCCGCGAGTTGGCGTCGGCCTGACGACCGCGGAGCGACGCCCCGGTCCGCGGCCGGCTACTTGCGGCCGTGCTTCTTCTTGCGCTTCTTGCCCCTGCCTTTGCCGTCCGCGTCGTCGGCAGCGGCGGGGCGCGCAGCCGGGGCGGGGGCAGGCGCACCGGCCGGCACGGGCGGCGGCGAGGCGACGGCCTCTCCCGCGTCTTCCAGCCCCCACATCGCGTCGAGCCTGCCCTGCAGGCGGACGAGGCCGATGGGGTCCAGGCGGTAGTAGCGGCGCGTTCCCTGCGGGCGCTCCTGCACGAGGCCGGCTGCCTTCAGCACGCCGAGGTGCTGGGAGACCGCCGGCCGGCTCACGGGGAGGTCCGCGGCCAGGTCGCCGACGGTCCGCTCGCCGTCGCGGAGGCCCTCCACGATGGCCCGCCGCGTGGCGTCGCCGAGGGCTTCGAGGGGGTCGATGGCGGCTCGGTAAGCGTTCACGAACGGTAATCTGCGGCTCCGCGGCGATCGTGTCAAGCCCCCAGTCCGTTCGGCCCCCGCGCGCGGGCCGTTCAACCCCGGCACGGACGACCGGCGCGCACCTATGCTGCGCGCGTGGCCCGTGATCTCGTCCACGCCGGTCGCCGCGTTCCGCTCGTCGCGGGCGGGACGCTCTTCGACGCGGCTGACGAGCTGGCGATGGTCGTCCCGGCCTCGTGCCGGCGGTCCGGCCGCTGCCACGAGTGCATCGTGGAGATCCTCCGGGGCAGGGATGCGCTCACGCCCCCACAGGAGCAGGAGGCGTTCCTTCGGCCGGGCTACCGGCTCGCCTGCCGGGCGACCGTGGCCCGCGAGCCGGCCGAGGGCGATCTCGAGTTCATCGTCCTGCGCCGGCACCTCAAGATCCTCATGCCGCCGTCCGGGCCGCCCCTCGAGGTCGATCCGGCGATCACGGTCCGGGACGGCCGGGTCCGCTGGCACGACGAGGACGTGGACGCGGCGCGAGGGCGCCTGCTGGGGATCGCGCTCGACGTGGGGACGACGACCGTCGTCCTCCAGCTGCTCGACCTCCGGACGGGCGAGGCGCTCGCCGTCGGCGCCTTCGAGAACCCACAGCGCTTCGGCGGCAGCGACGTCATCGGCCGGATCTCCTACGAGGCGGAACGGCCGGGGGAGCTGCGGCGGGCCCTGCGGCGAGCCCTCAACCACGAGCTGTCGCGGATCTACGCCGAGAACGGGATCGAGCGCCACGACGTCCTCGAGGTGGTCGTCGTGGGCAACACGACGATGCGCGACCTCTTCTTCGGCCTCGACGTCGCCCCGATCGGGCGCTCGCCCTTCCGCAGCGTCACCGAGTCAGCCTGGCGGGCCGGCGCCTCCCCGGATTCGAGCGTCGTGCGGCTGGCCCACGAGCTCGGCGTCCTCGTCCACCCGCGGGCCCGGGTCTGGGGCGCACCACTCATTGCCTGCCACGTCGGCGCCGACGCGGCCGCCGACCTCGTGCCGTCCGGGATCCTGGAGGCGGCCGATCCCGCGACGTCGAGCGGGCCGGCGATGCTCGTGGACGTCGGCACGAACACCGAGGTCGTGATCACCGACGGGCGGCGCGTCCTTGCGGCCTCGTGCCCAGCCGGCCCGGCCTTCGAGGGCGGCCTCGTCCGTTACGGGATGTCCGGCTCGGAGGGGGCGATCGAGGCGGCCCATCTCGACGGGGCCGGCTGGGTGGTGCGGACCATCGGCGACGTGGAGCCCGAGGGGATCTGCGGCTCCGGCCTCGTGGACGTGCTGGCCGAGCTCCGCCGCGGCGGTGCCATGACGCCGACCGGGGCCTTCACGGGCGGCAGCCCGGAGGTCGTCCTCGTCCCCGGGCACGGGATCACGTTCTCGCGCGGCGACGCGGCCCAGCTGGCGCAGGCGAAGGCGGCCAACGCCGTGGGGATGCGCGTCCTCCTGCGCCGCCTCGGGCTGGCCCCGGGCGATCTTGCCGCCCTCCACCTGGCCGGCGGGTTCGCCTCGCACCTCGACGTCCCCAACGCCCAGCGGATCGGGTTCCTGCCCCCGGTCCCGGCCGACCGCGTCGTCCAGCAGGGCAACGCGTCGGTCCGTGGCGCCGCCGCGCTCCTCCTCTCCCGCCAGGCCCGCGCCCGCCTGGAGACGTTCGTCGGCCGCATCGAGCACGTCGAGCTCGAGGCGGAGCCCGACTTCTTCGACCTGTTTGTCGACGGCCTGCGGTTCGACCCGCTGCCGTCCGTTGTGGACGCTTCGCCCGCATGACTGCCACCGCCAAGCCGACCCTCCGGCACCGCCTGCTCGCGACCGACGAGCTCGTCACCGTGACCGAGATCGTCCCCTCGCGCCAACCGGCGATGGAATGCAGGAGGTGCGTTTGGAGGCCTGTCTGCGGGCCGTGCGCCTGCCGGAGCGCCCGGCGCGGCCGGCAGAGGCGAGACCGGCCGCCCCGGGGCATCGGCTATACTCGCCCGGCGCCTCCACGGTTGCCGAGCCCCGCCGCGTGAGGAGGATCCAGCCCCGCACACGGGGACAGAGCGATTTCTGGAAAGCTCAGGAGGTGCGGTGGTCGAGATCCGCGCGAGGCGCGCCCCGGCCCAACCCATCGCTGCGGTTACATGGCAGCCGACACGGCTGGCGCCCTGCAGCTCCAGTACCCGGCCAACGTGAAGTTCGTCCGCCTGCCGTGCACGGGCAAGACCGACATCCGGTATCTGTTGCAGGCCTTCGAGAGGGGGCGGACGGGGTGTACGTGGTGGGCTGCCCCCTGGACAACTGCCACCACGTGCGCGGCAACGAACGCGGGCGCGCGCGGGTCAAGCGCGCCCAGAAGATGCTGGATGAAATCGGCCTGGGCGCCGCCCGGCTGGACATGTTCTTCATGTCCGGCAGCCAGGCCCATGCTTTCGCGATCGCGGCCCAGACGATGACCGATCGCATACGGGCGCTGGGCCCGAACCCGCTCAAGGGCAAGGAGGCCGGCTGCGCGCCCGGGGCCGAGGAGGCGGATGACGACGAAGCTGGATTCCGCGATCGGCGGCCAGGCCCGACTCCGCCCGGCCTGGCCGGCCGTGCGCCGCTGATCGACTAGCCCTGCGATGGACCCCATCTCTGGAACCCCGGTTAATGAGCAAGCCATCGGCGCGGTGATGGTCGTCGGGGGCGGCATCGCCGGGATGCAGGCCTCCCTGGACCTGGCCGATCAGGGCTTCAAGGTCTATCTCGTCGAGTCCAAGTCCGCCATCGGCGGGCACATGGCGCAGCTGGACAAGACCTTCCCCACCAACGACTGCGCGATGTGCGTGATCTCGCCCAAGCTGGTGGAAACCGGCCGCCACCTGAACATCGAGATCCTGACCAACGCCGACGTCCTGGCCGTGGACGGGCAGGCGGGGAACTTCAGCGTGCGGCTGCGGCGCCGGCCGCGCTATATCGATCCGCTGAAATGCGTGGGCTGCGGCGATTGCGAGAAGGTCTGCCCGATCCTCCTGCCCGACGAATTCAACGAGGGCATGGCGCCGCGCCGCGCCGTCTACCGCCTGTACCCGCAGGCGATCCCCGCCGCCTACGCCATCGAGAAGAAGGGCATCGCCCCCTGTCGCGACGCATGCCCCGCCGGCCAGCGTGCCCAGGGCTACATCGCCCTCGTCCGTGAGGGCCGCTACGCGGACGCGCTGCGCGTCATCAAAGAGGACAACCCCTTCCCTGGCATCTGCGGGCGAATCTGCAATCACCGCTGCGAGCTGGCGTGCAATCGCGGCCTGGCGGACGAGCCGCTGAACATCCACGCGCTCAAGCGCTTCGTGGCCGACTGGGCGATGTCCCAGGACCGCGAACCGCTGGCGGCTGTTCCCCAGACCAGGCCGCAGCGGGTGGCGGTCATCGGCGCCGGACCGTGCGGCCTGACCGCGGCCAAAGACCTCGTCACGCTCGGTTACGGGGTGACGGTGTTCGAGGCCCTGCCCGTCGCCGGCGGGATGCTGCGCGTGGGCGTGCCGGAGTACCGCCTGCCCTCCGCCATCGTCGATCGGGAGGTGCAGGACATCCTGGACCTGGGCGTTGACCTGCGCCTCAGCACGACCGTCCACGACCTGGACGATCTGTTCGTGCAGGGCTTCGAGGCAGTGCTGATCGCGGTCGGCGCACACGAGGGCAAGAAGCTGCCCATCCCCGGTGCGGATCTGCCCGAGGTGCTGGTGAACACGCAATTCCTGCGGGACGTGCGCCTGGCGGAGCTGGGTCAGGCCGCTGCCGCCAGCCGCGAACAGGTGGAGGGCAAGCAGGTACTGGTCCTCGGCGGCGGCAATGTCGCCATCGACTGCGCCCGCACGGCGGTGCGCCTCGGAGCGCGGTCGGTGGCGCTGTCATGCCTCGAATCGCGCGCCCAGATGCCGGCCCATCCGTCGGAGATCGAAGAGGCGGAGGCGGAGGGGGTACAGCTCTACCCGGCTCGTTCCTTCCGACGCATCCGCGACGAGGGCGGGCACGTCTCGGGCGTGGAGTGCGTGGACGTCAGGTCAATGGAGTTCGACGCCGACGGCCAGCTGAAGCTCGAAACCGAGCCCGATACGGAGCACGTCATCGCCTGCGATGCGGTCATCTTCTCCATCGGTCAGCGGGTCGGCCTGGCGTTCATTCCGGACGACGCGGGGGTGGGCATCACGCGCCAGCAGACCATCGCCGTCAACCCCAACACGTTCGCCGCCACTCGCCCCGGTGTGTTCGCGGCTGGCGACGCGACCACCGGCACAGCGTTCGTGATCGAAGCGGTGGCCGCCGGCCACAAAGTCTCGGCGACCATCCATCGGTACCTCGCGGGCCAGCCGCTCGAGCTGAGGTTTGCGCCCGACCTGCCGGTCGTCAAGATGGCGGCGGCGGACGTGCAGACCAGGGTGCACGGCGGCGAAATCCGCCTGGCCCCGCGCGTGCCGATGCCGATGATCCCGGCCGGCCAGCGGCTCGGAGGTTTCGCCGAGGTCGAATGCGGCTACAGCGAAGCCCAGGCCCAGGCCGAGGCGGCGCGCTGCCTGGTCTGCGGCGTGTGCGCAGAATGCCTGTCCTGCGTCTACGCCTGCGGAGCCAAGGCGATCAACCATGACGAAGTGGAGCGCACCGAGACCATTCCGGTCGGCGCCGTCATCCTCGCACCCGGCTATGAACCGTACCAGGCCGAGCTCTCCGAGGAATTCGGCTTCGGGCGCTACCCCAACGTCGTCACGGCCCTGCAGTTTGAACGCCTGCTGTCCGCCTCCGGCCCCACGGCCGGCCACGTCCGCCGCCCGTCCGACGGTGCGCGCCCGCACAGGATCGCCTTCCTGCAGTGCGTCGGCTCACGCGATCAGACACACGACTACTGCTCGGCCGTGTGCTGCATGTACGCCGCCAAAGAAGCCGTCATGGCCAAAGAGCACGAGCCGGACACGGAAGTGCACATCTTCATGATGGATATGCGCGCCTTCAGCAAGGGCTACGAGGACTACTACCGGCGCGCCCAGGAGAAGTATGGCGTGCGCTATCACCGCAGCCGCATCTCGGGCCTGCGCGAGGAGCCAGGGACTCACCGCCTCCTGGTTCGCTGGCAGGCCGGCGCGGAGGCCGCGGACGGCGGTCGGCCCACGCTCGTGGAGGAGCCGTTCGACCTGGTCGTGCTCTCGGTCGGCATGGAGATGTCGCCCGCCGTCCGGCGGCTGGGCCGTGAGCTGGGCATCGAACTGGACCCCTACGGCTTCTGCGCCACGGTGAGGTTTGATCCGCTCCAGACCTCGCGCCCGGGCATCTTTGCCGTCGGCCCTTTCCGTGAACCGAAGGATATCCCTGAAACGGTGGTGGATGCCTCCGGAGCGGCGGCTCAGGCGGCGGTCCTGCTGGCCTCGGTGCGTGGATCGCTGGCGCGCGAGCGGGCCTATCCGCCCGAGCGCGAGGTCGCAGGCGAGCCGCCTCGCGTGGGGGTGTTCGTCTGTCATTGCGGCTCGAACATCGGCGGCTTCCTCGACGTGCCGGCCGTGACGGACTACGCCCGCGATCTGCCCCACGTGGCGCACGCTGAGCACATGCTCTACACCTGCTCGCAGGACTCCATTGTGCGGATCACCGAGCGGGTGAAGGAGCTGGGCCTCAACCGCGTCGTCGTCGCCAGCTGCACGCCACGCACGCACGAGCCGCTGTTCCAGGATTCCATTCGGGCTGCGGGCCTCAACCCCTACCTGTTTGAGATGGCGAACATCCGCAACCAGTGCTCGTGGGTGCACTCTCGTGACTGGGCTGCGGCGACCGCCAAGGCCCAGGAACTGGTGCGCATGGCCGCCGCCCGCGCCGCCGCCCTCGAGCCCTTGCAGACGATGCCCGTGAACATCGAGCGCTCGGCGCTCGTCATCGGCGGCGGCCCGGCCGGCATGACGGCTGCGCTCGCCCTGGCGGGACAGGGCTTCCCGGTACACCTGGTCGAGCGCGAGGCGCAATTGGGCGGGAACCTGCGGAACATGTTCTACACCGCCGACGACGCAGCCGACCCACAGGCCTTCCTGCAGGAGACGGTCGACCGGGTGCGCCGGGATCCGTTGATCCATGCGCATCTCGACGCCGAACTGGTGGACACGGCGGGCTTCGTCGGCAACTTCACCAGCCGCCTGAGCGACGGCACCGAGATCCGGCACGGCGTCACCCTCGTCGCCACCGGCGGCCAGGAATACCGCGGCGACGAGTATCTCTACGGCGCCGACCCGCGCATCCTTACCCAGCAGCAGTTCGAGGCCTGGCTGGCCGGGCAGCCGGCCGATCGCCCCTGGCCTGAATCGGTGGTCATGATCCAGTGCGTGGGCCCGGCCGAGCGCTACTGCGGCCGCATCTGCTGCGCCATGGCGTTCAAGAACGCCCTGCGACTGAAGGCCCTCCATCCCGCGGCTCAGGTGACCATCCTGTACCGCGACATTCGCGTCTACGGCTTTGGCGAGCGGCTGTACACCGAGGCACGGCGGCAGGGCGTGCGCCTGGTCCGCTACGACTTCGACCGCAAGCCTTCCGTGCAGATCGCCAACCCCGACCTGCGCGGGCGCGCCGACGCTGCTGTCGCGGACGCCGATCGCCAGCCAGCCGGCCTCCTGGTTCGGGCCTGGGACTCCGTCCTGGGCCGTGAGCTGGAGCTGCGCCCCGACCTGCTGGTGTTGAGCACACCCCTGGTGCCCTCCGCCGGCGCGAGAGAGCTGGGATCGAAACTCAAGGTGCCCGCGGACGCTGACGGCTTCTTCCTGGAGGCGCACGTCAAGCTTCGCCCGGTGGATTTCGCTTCGGAGGGGTTGTTCCTGGCAGGCGCTGCCCACTATCCAAAGCTGCTGGAGGAGACCATCGTGCAGGCGCAGGCCGCAGCCTCGCGGGCGGCCACGATCCTGGCCCGCCCGGCCCTCATGGCCGGCGGCGCGGTGGCCGTGGTTGAGCCATCCAGGTGCACCGGCTGCCTCACCTGCGTCCGCATCTGTCCGTACGGCGTCCCACGGATCATGACGAACATCACCGGGGTGGGGAACATTGCCGGCGCGGCTCACATCGAGGCGGCTATCTGTCAGGGCTGCGGCATCTGCGCCTCGGAGTGCCCCGCCAGGGCGATCCACGTGCTGCACTACCGCGATGACCAGATGATGGCGACGATGGGCGCGTTGCTGGAAAGCGGTGGAGTGACATGGGAACGCCCGACGCCCGTAGCCAGCCCCCCGAACAGCTTGGCGACCATCAATTGAACATCCTCGCCTTTTGCTGCCACTACTGCGCCTATGCCGCCGCGGACCTGGCGGGCTCGCTGCGCCTGCAGTACCCGCCCAGCGTGCGCGTGGTGAAGCTGCCCTGCACCGGGAAGCTGGACGTGCTGCTGGTGCTGGGCGCGCTCGAGCACGGTGCGGACGGCGTGATGGTCGCCGGCTGCCTGGAGGGCGATTGCCACTATCAGAACGGCAACCTGAACGCCAAACGGCGCGTCGGCTACGTGCAGGCCCTGCTGACGGAGATCGGGCTTGAACCAGAGCGCGTGCGCATGTTCAACATGTCGTCCGCGATGGGCCAGCGTTGGGCGGAAGCGGTCACCGCGATGGATGGGCAGATTCGCGCCTTGGGCCCCAGCCCGCTGCGCCGGCCCGCCGATGATCTGGACGCTGAGCGACGCTGAGCCAACGAGGAAGGACTGGCGATGACACCGCAGCATGCGACGAGGCTGCCCGATGGGCGCACGAGCAACTCGACGGTCTCGCGTTTGTGCCTGCGCCAACCTGCGACGAATTCGGCGTGCTCACGAAGGACTGAACCATGATCGTGGCCGAGCAAAAGCCCCTGGGCGAGATCAAAGGCCTGCTGGGTGAGGCCCGGAAGGTTCTGATCGTCGGCTGCGGCACCTGCGTCACGGTCTGCTTCGCTGGCGGCGAGAGGGAGGCGGGCGTGCTCAGCTCGCTGCTGCGCATGTCCTCCAAACTTGACGGCGCCTCCACGACCGTGACCGACGTCACGGTGCAGCGGCAGTGCGAGTGGGAATACCTGGACGCGATCCGCGAGCCCCTGGCCGACGCGGATGTCGTGCTCTCCCTCGGTTGCGGCGTGGGCGTGCAGGCCCTGGCCGAGCATTACCCTGAGGCGGTCGTGGTCCCCGGCCTGAACACCAAGTTCATGGGCTTGCCGTTGGAGCAGGGGGTCTGGGTCGAGCGCTGCGCGGCCTGCGGCGAGTGCCTGCTCGGCATGACCGGCGGCATCTGCCCGATCGCGCGCTGCGCCAAGCAACTGCTCAATGGACCGTGCGGCGGATCTTCACACGGCAAGTGCGAAATCAGCCCGGAGATCGACTGCGCCTGGCAGCTGATTCACGACAAGCTGCAGGCCCAGGGGCGACTCAACCTGATCATGGAGATCGTCCCGGCCAAGGACTGGCGCACGAGCCGGGACGGCGGTCCGCGCACGATCGTGCGCGAGGACCTCAAGCTGCCCAAGCCGGCCACAGCGGAAGCGTGAGGGAGGCGGGCGATGAGCGAACCTGACGGCTACAAGTCCGGAAGCAACCTGGAGCGGACGCTCCGGTCCGGCGCCTTCGCCGTGACCGCCGAGCTCGGACCTCCGAAGAATGCGGATGCCGACGTGATCCGCCAGAAGGCTGCACTGCTCACAGGCTGGGTGGATGCGGCCAACATCACCGACAACCAGACGGCCATCGTGCGCATGTCCTCCATCGGCGCCGGGGCCCTCACGCTGCAGGCGGGCCTCGAGCCGGTGATGCAGATGACGTGCCGCGACCGGAACCGGCTGGGGATGCAGTCCGATCTGCTGGGCGCCTATGCGCTCGGCCTGCGCAACATCCTGTGCCTGACGGGCGATCACCAGACGTTTGGCAATCACCCCCAGGCGAAGAACGTCCATGACCTGGATTCGGTGCAGTTGGTGCAGATGGTCGTCGGCCTGCGGGATCAGCGCCGTTTCCAGTGCGGCGAGGAGATCAAGGGCGTCTATCCCCAGTTCTTCGTGGGCGCGGCCGAGAACCCTTTTGGGGATCCGTTCGAGTGGCGGCCGCTGCGGCTGGGCAAGAAAGCCCGGGCCGGCGCGGACTTCATCCAGACCCAGATGATCTACAACGTGCCGAAGTTCCGCGAGTTCATGCGGCGCGTGGTCGACCTGGGGATTCACCAGCAGACCTACATCCTGGCCGGGGTCGGCCCCCTCAAGTCGCCCGGCGCCGCCAAGTACATGCGCGATCAGGTGCCCGGCATGGACGTGCCCGATGAGATCGTCGAACGCATGGAAGCGGCGGGCCGGGGCATCGAGGACAAACAGGCCAGGGCGGCGGCGTGGCGCGCTGAAGGCATCCGCATCTGCATCGACCTGATTCACCAGATGCAGGAGATCGAAGGCGTGGCGGGCGTGCACATCATGGCGATCGAGTGGGAAGAGGCGGTCAAGACGATTGTGGAGGGCGCCGGTCTACCCCCGCGGCCCAAAGTCGTCGAGCTCGTGACGTCCACCTAGGAAGCGAACGATGACCGACCACCGACCGGCTGGGCAGACGCCGATCAAGGCCGACTTGGCGCAACGCGTGCTGAGTGAGGTCGGGCAGAACGTCTACCTGTGCTACCAGTGCGTCAAGTGCACCAGCGGCTGCCCGGTGGCCGAGTTCTTCGACTGGCAGCCGAACCAGATCATGCGGGCGCTGCAATTGGGGGACGCCGACCTCGCCCTCCGTTCGGAGACCCCCTGGCTGTGTGCCTCGTGCCAGACCTGCACCACGCGCTGCCCGCAGGGGCTCGACGTCACGGCGATCATGGAATTCCTGACGCGCGAGGCGCTCGCGCAGGGCCTGAAGCCCGCCGTGCCCGAGGTCGCGATGTTCAACCGGGCCTTCCTGCGCGAGGTACGGCTGTGGCGCCGGGCGTACGAGCTGGGCCTGATGGCCGAGATGAAGCTCCGTACGGGCCGCCTCACCCAGGACCTGGACCTGGGTATCAGGATGATGCGCAAGCGCAAGCTGGCGCTCCTCCCACGCTCGACGCGTGCCCCGCACCGGCCCAAGCCGGTTCTCGGCGCCCCGCACGCGGTGGCCTACTACCCCGGCTGCTCGCTCCATTCGACGGCGACGGAATTCGACGTTTCGGCACGCGCCGTCGCCGAAGCGTTGGGCCTGGTCCTGATTGAGCCCAAGGGCTGGGGATGCTGCGGCAGTTCGGCCGCCCATCGCGCCGATCCGGAGGCCGGGCTGCGCCTGCCGCTGGAGAACCTCGCACTGGTCGAGCAGAGCGGCTTCAGCGAAGTGACAATGCCGTGCGCGGCCTGTTTCAACCGCCACAAGACCGCGCAGCACGAAACCCGCCAGGACCCGGAAGACATGGCCGCCGGCCGCGGCGCGCCGGGCGGCGCGGGCCAGGCTGGCGTGCGTGTCAGCACCTTCATCGACACGATCACCCGGCATGTCGGGCCACAGGTGATCGCCGAGAAGGTGAAGCGCCCGCTGACCGGGCTGCGCGCCGTCTGTTACTACGGCTGCCTGCTGACGCGCCCGCCCCAGGTGACCGAGGCGCCACACCCTGAGAACCCGACCGACATGGACCGGCTGATGGCGGCCGTCGGCATCGAGGTGCTGGACTGGTCGTACAAGACCGCCTGCTGCGGCGCGGCCCACTCGTTGACGCGTCCGGACATCGTCCTGCGGCTGAGCGGCAACCTGATCGAGCAGGCGCGGGCGGCGGGCGCCGAGGTGGTCGTGGTCGCCTGCCCGCTTTGCCACCTCAACCTGGATGCGCGCCAGTTCCAGATGGGCTTGGCAGAACCGTTGCCGGTGCTCTACTTCACCCAGTTGATGGCCCTGGCGCTGGGCTTGCCCGACAAGGCTGCCTTGCACAAGAACCTGGTGGATCCACGCCCGCTGATGCGCGAGAAGGGCTTTCTCGACTTACACCCATGAAGCCCGTGCCCGCTGACGGCACGCCTGGGGCCACGGGAGAAAGCGCACGCTGACCGGCCCGACAATGGCACATCGCGCGCCGCCGCCGAGGCAGCGGCCGCCGCGGCCATTGTCGCCGCCGAGCTGGTCGGCGGGGACGTCGAAGGAGACCCGGCATGACCGACACCGTCCGCGGCCCGTTCGTCGTCATCGGCGAGAACATCCACGCCACTCGGGTCCTGCTCCGGAGCGGTGCCCGGGTCGCGTCGCTGGCGGACGGCTGGCCGGCGCTCCCCTTCACCGACGACGAGGGGGCCGAGCGGCTCCTGCCGGTCCCCGATGCTGCCCTCGACGGCGCGGGCGCGAGGCAGAAGGTCAAGCACGTCAAGGCCGCGGTCCTCGCCGGGCTGACCGGCGGGGTCGACGCCGCGCTGGGCCGTGGCTACGTCCGCTTCCTCGCCCGCCGCCAGGTCGAGGCCGGGGCCGACTACCTGGACCTCAACGTGGACGAGGCGAGCAACGACCTCGAGACGCGCGTCGGAGCGATCCGCTGGCTCGTCGGCGCGGTGGAGGACGCCACCCCGGCGGCCCTCGCGCTCGACTCCTCGGCGCCCGAGGTGCTCCGCGCCGGCCTCGCGGCCGCGGCGCGGTCGCGCGGGGCCCCGCTCCAGAACTCGGCCGCGCGCGAGCGGCTCGACGTCCTGGACCTGGCCGCGGCCGAGGGGTGCGCCGTGGTCCTGAGCGCCAGCGGCGAGCACGGCATGCCGGCGTCGGCGGCCGAGCGGGTGGCGAACGCGACCCGGATCGTCGACGAGGCGACGCGCCGCGGGATGGCCCTCGGCGCTCTGCACGTGGACCCGCTGGTACTGCCGGTCGCCGTGGAGCCCGAGGTCGGCACCTGGTTCCTGGAGGCGATCCGCACGCTCAGGGCGACCTACGGGCCAGCGATCCACCTCACCGGCGGCCTCTCCAACGTGAGCTTCGGCCTTCCCCTCCGCAAGCTCCTCAACGACGTCTTCATCGACCTCGCGGCCGAGGCGGGCGCCGACAGTGGGATCATCGATCCCGTGGCGAGCGACCCGCGCCTGGTCTTCACCCGGGACCGAGGGGACCGGGCCGGTATGCTCGCGGCCGACCTCCTGACCGGGCGCGACGCGTTCGGGATGGCGTTCCTCACCGCCTACCGCGCCGGCGAGCTCGCCTGAGCCTCGGCACCCTGACTTTCGAACGCCCGACCCACGAACCGACGACGAGCGAGAAGGGAGCACCCCCATGGCGGATCTCGAGGCCCTCGCAGCGGCGATCGAGGCCGGCGACCGGGCGACGGCGACGGCGATCACGCGGGAGGCCGTCGCCGAGGGCGTGGACCCCAGGTCCGTCCTCGAGGCGATGACCAAGGCGATGGAGGTCATCGGCCACAAGTTCCAGTGCAACGAGATCTACGTCCCCGAGATGCTCATCAGCGCCCGGGCGATGAAGGAGGCGACGACGATCCTCGAGCCGGTCCTCACCGCGGCCGGCATTCGGCCCGAGCACACGGCGGTCATCGGGACGGCCAAGGGCGACCTCCACGACATCGGCAAGAACCTCGTGGCGATGATGTGGAAGGGCGCCAACATCGAGGTCGTGGACCTCGGCACGAACGTCAGCCCCGAGGCGTTCGTCGCGGCCGCGAAGGAGCACGGGGCGTCGCTCGTCGGGGTGTCGGCCCTCCTGACAACCACCATGGTCGGCATGAAGGACGTCGTGGCCGCGGTCCGCGCCGCCGACCTCGGCGACGTCAAGGTCATCGTCGGCGGGGCCCCCGTCACGGCCGAGTACGCGGCATCGATCGGCGCTGACGGCTACGCCCCCGACGCCGCCAGCGCGGTCGGGGTGGCCAAGACGGCCGTCGGCATGGCATAGGGGGTGGCGACCCCGGCGCCTCGCACGCGTCCCTTGGTGGCGACGCAGCTGCCCGGGCGGGTCGACGCCGTCCTCCTCGACGTCGGCGGCGTCTTCGTGCTCCCCGACCACGCCGAGATCGTCGCGGCCGGCGCGCGCGCCGGGATCGCCGTGGATCCCGGCCGCCTCGACGCCGCTCACTACGCAGCCATCGCGGCTTGGGACCGCTCGACCGAGGTCGAGCTGTGGCGCCCCTACGTGGCCGCCTACTTCGAGGCGGCGGGCGTCCCCGCGGCGCAGCTCGACGCGGCGCTGCCCGCGCTCGTGGCCGCGTTCCGCTCCACGATCTGGTCGCGCCCGATTGCGGCGGCCACCGCCGCGCTGCGGGCGCTCGCGCGGGTCGGGATCCCCATCGGGATCGTGTCGAACGCGGACGGCCGCGTGGAGCCGCTCCTGCGGGAGCTGGGCGTGTGCCAGGTCGGCGCCGGGCCCGGGGTCGAGGTCGGGGTCGTCGTAGATTCGACGGTCGTCGGGTACGAGAAGCCCGACCCCCGTATCTTCGAGCTCGCGCTGCGCGCGCTGGGCGTGGCGGCGGAGCAGACCATCCACGTGGGCGACTCGGCGCGCGCCGACGTGGCGGGCGCCATCGCCGCGGGCGTGACGCCGGTCCATCTCGATCCGTACCGGCTCTGCGGCGAGCGCGGCCACGTTCACGTCACCGCGCTCGCCGACGTCGTCCCACTCGTCGTCGCGGCCGGGCCCTGACCCGGCCGACGCCGCGTCGGCGCGGGGCGCCGTCGCGGCGAGCGGTCAGCCCGCGGGCTCGGCCCGGATCACCGCCTCGTCGTAGGACATCGCCAGGCGCTCGCCGGGCTGGAGGACGAGGAAGTCCTCGGGGCCCCAGTCGGCGTCGATGAGGCGGCGCACGAGGATCAGCTCGCCGGCCAGCTTCTCGAAGGCCCAGCCGCGTCGCTCGGCGTCGTCGCGCGCCCGCGCCTCGGCGGCGACAGCGACCCGCGCATCGGCGACCGCCATGTCCACGAACGCCGCCCGGTCGTAGTGCGAGCTCCAGCCGCCCAGCGCCTCCATGAGGTAGGCGGCGTTGTCCTCCCCGTACTTCGCCACGTACGCCTCGTACGTGGCGCGCGCCTCGGCGTCGGAGACGGCCCCCATCCCGGCGAACGCGCCCCCGTCGTCGGACCGCTCGACGAAGTCCTGCACGTACCAGTAGGTGCCGGGGTGGCCCGTGAACTCGGCGGTGTAGCGGTCGCGCGAGCCCAGGAAAAGGGTGATGCAGTCGTGCGCCCGGGGCACGACGAGCGGGATCGACCCCGCCTGCAGCCCGGCGGTCGCGGCCCCGCACAGGCCGTAGGCGAGGACGATCGCGTCGTAGGGGGCGGCGGCGGCGCCGGGCGCGCCGGCTCCGTCGCCCGCGCCGGGCGCGTCGATCTCCCCCTGGAGGATCGCGCGCAGGTTCGGGGGGTCGTCATGGAGGCCCCTGCGGTTGAGATGGACGTCCACGACGTGGGGCGAGCGCGCGGCGCACAGGTAGACGGAGCGGGCGAGGACCTCGCAGGTGAGGGCGAGCAGGCGCATGGGCGCAGGATACCGGGCGCGCGCGGCGCGGCCGCAGGCTAGTTCGTGAAGGCGAACGTCGAGAGCATCGCTGCGAAGACCGGCGTATCGTCCGCCTCGGAGCCGGCCTGCTCGGTCAGGAATACCTCCCACGCCGCGTCGCCCCGCACCGTGATCGCGTCGGCCAGGTAGACCTCGACGCCCTGGTCGTTCTTGAAGTGATACGTGAAGAAGCGGGCCGGCTGGCCGCCCAGGGCGATCTCCTCGGTCGTCTCGGGGGTCGCTCCCAGCTGCTCCTCGTACAGGGCGAGCAGCTCCTGCGCATATCGCTCCAGGGTGTAGCCCGGCAGGGAGGAGGGTGAGACCGTCACGTAGGGCGTCCCGTCGACGAGATACGAGTCCTGGCCCTCCGCCTCGTTGACCGTCCAGTCGGCCGGGTGGGCCATCGAATAGGCGAACCGCTCGGATACGAACCGCTCCCAGGCGTCCTCGGGCGCGGCGACCGTCGCCGGCTTGCCCAGCCCGGCCAGGTCGAAGTCCATCACGAGGCGGGCGGGGACCGTGGCGGTGCCGCTCGCCTGGTTCCAGGCGACGTCGAACGACCACGCCGCGGGCGTGCCGTCGTCCTCGGCCCAGAACTCCATCGAGACCTTCGCGTCCTGCACGCCCGGGTTGTTGAACCCCAGCGCCTCAGCCGAGATCGTCACGGAGGCGGGCGGCACCAGGCGGTGGAGCTGCCGGCCCCCCTTGGGCGCCGTGCCCCGATCCTCGAGCGAGGTCAGCGTCTGGAGGAACGCGGAGAGCGACTTCGCCCGGTCGTTGGGCTTCGGGTTGAGCACCCACGGCCCGCCCGCCGAGCGGTTCCATTGCTGCGTGCCGACCCGGATCGACTCCTGGGTCTGGCTCGCGCCGGGGGTCTCGAGCGTCATGCTGGACTGCGAGTCCAGGCCGCTGATGGTGATGGTCCCGGAGATCGGCACCTCCACGGTGTCCACCGTGATGGTCCCGGAGATCGCCATGATGCCGGTGCGAGCCGCGACGAGGCGGGTGAGGAACTCCTTCGCGACGTCCGCGGCGGCGGGCGTCGGCGCGGGCGTCGGCGCGGCCGTCGGCGTGGCCGCGGCCGTGGGCACGGGCGTGAGTGCCGGCGTGGGAGTGGCCGCGCCGCCGCACGCGGCGAGGGAGAGCGTGAGCGCGCCGGCGACGGCGACCCGGAAGAAGCCCGGTCGGGACATGAGCCGCGTCCTCCCTTGCGTGAGCCGCCCGCGTGATGCCAGGGGCTGGATCCGCATTGTGCCTCATCGGCGTGCCGCATTGGCCTCGCCGGTCAAGGGTCGCCGTTCCGCTACAGTTGCGCGACGGCGCGCCCCCGCCCCCACGCCCCCTCGACGCCCCAGGAGATCCCGCGCCATGGCCCTTCCCTCCCTTTCCCGGGTCCCCGCCCCGCCCGACCCGATCCTCGGCCTGACCGAGGCCTACCGGACCGACCCGCGGCCCGGCAAGATCAACCTGGGGTCGGGCGTCTTCGTCGACGAGAGCGGGACCACGCCCGTCCTTCCTTCGGTCACGGAGGCCGAGCGGCGGATCCTGGCCAAGGGCGCCACGAAGCTCTACCGCCCCATCGACGGCGACGCCGCCTATCGCGACGCCGTCCGGGCGTACGTCTTCGGGGAGGGCCACGAGCTCGCCGCGAGCGCCAAGGTCGCGGTCAGCCAGACGCCCGGCGGCACGGGCGGGCTGCGGGTCGCGGCCGACTTCCTGCGCCAGGCCGGGGCCTCGGCGACGATCTGGATGAGCGAGCCGACCTGGCCGAACCACCCCCAGCTCTTCACCCTGGCGGGCTTCCGGATCCGGACCTACCCGTACACGGACCCCTCGGGCCGGCGGATCGACGAGGAGGCGCTCCTCGCCGCCCTCGGCGAGGCGTCCCCCGGAGATACGGTCCTCCTCCACGGCTCGTGCCACAACCCGACCGGCGTCGACCCCTCCCCTGCCCTCTGGCACGCGATCGGCGACCTCGTCGAGGAGCGCCGCCTGCTGCCGTTCGTCGACTTCGCCTACCAGGGCTTCGGCGATGGAATCCGCGAGGACGCCGACTGGATGGAGGGGCTGATCCGGCCGGGGGCCGAGCTCCTGATCTCGACGTCGTTCTCCAAGAACTTCGCCCTCTACAACGAGCGGGTCGGCGCGCTGCTGGTCGTCGCCCGCTCCGAGAAGGACGCGGCGGCGGCCCAGAGCAACGTGAAGATCGCGATCCGCTCGAACTACTCGAACCCGCCCTCCCACGGCGCGGACATCGTGACCACGATCCTGGGCGACCCGGCGCTGCGGGCCCAGTGGGAGGTGGAGCTGGCCGGGATGCGGACGCGGATCAAGGAGAACCGGGCGCGCCTGGTCGAGGCCCTGACCTCGCGCCGGATCCCCGGGGACTGGACCCCGATCGCGACGCAGCGGGGCATGTTCGCCCTCCTCGGGCTCTCCCTCGAGCAGGTCGCGCGCCTGCGCGATGAGCACGCCGTCTACGTGGTCGGGAAGGGCCGGATCAACGTCGCGGGCTTCACCTCGGCGACCTTCGGGCCCTTCGCCGACGCGCTCGCCGCGGTCGTGGCCGGGTAGCCGGGTGCCGATCGAACCCGGCGCCCTCTTCCGCGCCGTCGGCCTGACGCCCGACGGGCCCGCCCGCTGGGGCACGCCGATCCGGGCGGCCGGGCCGGGGGTCTTCGTCGTCGAGTGGCCGGCGCCGGCGGAGCGCGCCCCCATCGACATCTCGGCCGTGGGGACCTGGCTGGCCCGCGTCGAGACGCTGCGCGTCGACGGAGAGCGACCGACCGGCAAGGCCCTGGCGGCACGGCTCGCCGCGTGGTGGCTCCCGGGTGAGACGGTCGTCTACGTCGGCTCGGCGAAGGCACTCGGCCGGCGCATCGAGGGGATGGCCGCCACGCCGCTCGGGGACGCGCGGCCCAACCCCGCGGGCCAGTGGCTCAAGGCCCTGCGCGGGTTCGAGCGCGGGCGGCTCTGGTGGGCCGCGACCGACGCCGTCGAGGAGTACGAGGACGCGCTCCTGGAGGCGTTCGCCGCGGCGGTCCCGGCGACGGCGGCGGCCACCCTCCCGGACATCTCGCTCGTGCTCCCCTTCGCGAACCGCCGTCGGCCCGGCGGCAGGCCCCGGGCCGACGGGGTCACGGGCTCCACCACGGAGCCGGTCGCGCCGGCCGAGTCGGCCTCCGCTGCCGCCGGCCCCGGGCCCCGCCGGCGCCCGGGCGACTACTCCGACGACGACCTGGCCCGGCTCAACAACCTCCTGCAGCGCATCGCCTGCGGGGAGCCCGCCCTTCAGATCACGCCGACCCAGGCCAACGCCGAGGGTGCCGTCCGGCGCCTGCTCGGCGAGGACCCGTCGCGGCCGGCAAGCGCGCTCGGCCAGCTGCTCCGCGCCGGGAAGATCGAGGGCGCCCGCCAGGATCTCGACGGCCGCTGGGCGATCCGCTGCGCCCGCCGCGGCGAGTGACCACGCCCCTGCGCGGCGGGTACGATCGAGCCCCACCGGCCGCGGCCCCCCCCCGCCCGTCCCCCGCCCGCCGATCTACCCGATGGTCACGACCTTCGACGAGACGGTCACCATGAGCCGCCTCTGGGGCATCCCGCTCCTGAAGCGGCAGCGGCGGGTCCTCCGGGGTGGTCATGGCCCGATCCTGCGCCGGGCCCGTGCCAGCTTCTCTGTCACGACGGCTCGGGCGGCGTTCCTCCAGAGGAGTTCCCAGCGGCAGTCAGCGCCGACCATGGTCGGCACGCTGGATCGCGGGCCCCCGGGCGAGGGCAGGCTCGGCCGCCGAGGTGGGCCGTCAACGGTCAGAGGTAGTAGTCGAAGTCGGCCTCGCTGCGGACCCGTCGCCGGATGGCGAAGATGTTCGCCTGGGAGGTGGCCGGGCGCAACTCGACGTAGTTGCGCGGGCCGTGCCAGAGGTAGCGGGCGTCGGTCAGCAGGTCATGGACCTGGTAGGGCTGGTGGGGGTCGATCCGCAGCTCGTCCAGCGGCAGCTCCACGTACCCGGATTGGACATGGTGGGGATCCAGGTTGACCACCACCAGCACCTGGCTGGACAGGTCGGCCGTGCTCTTCGTATACGCGATGAGCTGGTCGTTGTCGACGTGGTGGAAGCGCAGGTTGTCGTTCGAGTGGAAGGCGGCGTTCTCCCGCCGGATCCGGTTGACCCGGCCGATCAGCCCGGCCAGGCTCCCGCCCCGGTCGACGTCCCAGGACCGAATCTCGAACTTCTCGGAGTGCAGGTACTCCTCCCTGCCCTGGGCGAGCGGCGAGTTGAGGGACAGCTCGAACGCGGGGCCGTAGATCCCGTAGCTGGGACCGAGGGTCGCCGCGAGGACGAAGCGCGACACGAAGGCCGGCCGGCCGCCGTACTGGAGGTACTCGGGCAGGATGTCCGGGGTGTTCGGCCACAGGTTGGGGCCGAAGAACTCGCGCACCCGGGACTGCGTGAGCTCCGTGACGAACTCGGTCAGCTCCTCCTTGTTGTTGCGCCAGGGGAAGTAGTTGTAGGACTGCGCGAAACCGAGCTTCGCCAGGCGGTAGAGCACGTTCGGACGGGTGAACGCCTCGGCCAGGAAGATCGTCTCCGGATGGGCCGCCTTCACCTCCGCGATGAGCCATTCCCAGAAGGCGAACGGCTTGGTGTGCGGGTTGTCCACCCGGAAGATCCGGATGCCCTGGTCGATCCAGAAGTCCACGACGCTCTTGAGCTCGTCCCACAGCTCCCGCCAGTGGGCGGTCTCGAAGTCGAAGGGGTAGATGTCCTGGTACTTCTTGGGCGGGTTCTCGGCGCACTGGATCGTCCCGTCGGGGCGCTGCCGGAACCACTCCGGGTGCTCCTTCGCGTAGGGGTGGTCGGGCGAGCACTGGAAGGCGAGGTCGAGGGCCAGCTCGATGCCGTGCTCCGCCGCCCGCGCCACCAGGTGCCGGAAGCCCTCCAGCGTGCCGAGCTCCGGGTGGACGGCCTTGTGGCCGCCCTCGGCGGCGCCGATCGCCCATGGGCTGCCCGGGTCGTCGGGCCCCGCACCCGGGTCGTTGTTGGGGCCCTTGCGGAACGAGCGGCCGATCGGGTGGATCGGCGGCAGGTAGAGCACGTCGAATCCCATCGCGCCCACGTCGGCCAGGCGATCCTCGACATCCCGGAACGTGCCGTGGCGGCCCGGCTCGGTCGCGGCGGAGCGCGGGAACAGCTCGTACCACGCGCCGAAGCGGGCTCGCTCGCGGTCGACCACCACGGTGAGCTCCGGCGCGACGGTGGCGAAGAGCCGCTCCGCGTGCCGGGCCGCCAGGCCGGCCAGGTCCGGCGCGAGCGCCGCGCGCGCGCCCTCGGCGCCGCCCCCGCGGAGGGCCCCGGCGATCTCCGAGAGGCGGCGGGCGTCGCTTCCGGACGCCCGCCCGGCGGCGGCCTCCACCAGCGCTGCGCCGATGAGCAGGTCCACCGCCACGTCCCCGTCCGCGGCGAGACGTTTCGCCAGGTCGCGTGACCAGGTCGCGACGTGATCCACCCAGGCCATCACGGTGTACCGGTACCGGCCGATCTCGGGAACCGTGAACGCGGCCCGCCAACCGTCGTTGACCAGCGGCTCCATCGGCGTCTCGGTCCACTCGGTGTCGACCTCCCGGCGGTGGAGGAGCACGCACCAGAGGGCGTCGTGGCCGTCGGCGTAGGCGACGGCCACGACGACCACCGCGTCGCCCACGATCCGCTTGATCGGGAACTCGCCGCCGTCGACGCGGGGGGTCACCCCATCGATCACGACGCGGCTCCGGCCTTCAGTCCTGCTCACGGTGCACGCTCCTGCGCAATCGGCGGCTCTTCCCCGGTGTGCCATCTCCCGGCGGGCCGGGCGCCACCCGCCACCTGCTACCCGCCCGCGACCAGCGACCGGTAGAGGTCCATCGTCTGCTGGGCGATCGCGGCCCAGCTGAAGTGGTCCTCGACGCGTCGCCGCCCCGCCCGCCCGAACCGCTCGCGCAGGCTCGGATCGAGGGCGACCCGGTTGATCGCCGCAGCCAGGTCGGCGGAGAACCTCGCCGGGTCGACCGGGTCGAACGTTCCCGCCTTGATCTCGAGGTCGACCAGCAGCCCCGTCTCGTCCGGGACCACCACCTCGGGGATGCCGCCGACCGCCGACGCCACCACGGCCGTCTCGCAGGCCATGGCCTCGAGGTTGATGATGCCGAACGGCTCGTAGACGGACGGACAGCAGAAGACCGCCGCGTGCGAGTAGAGCTGGATAGCCTGCCCGCGCGGCACCATCTCCCGGATCCAGATCACGTCGGCCCGGCCGGCGCTGATCTCGGCCACGCGCTCGGTCATCTCGTCGCCGATCTCGCGGGTGTCGGGCGCGCCCGCGCACAGGACCACCTGGAGCGAGGGGTCGATCGACGGGATCGTGTTGACGAGGTGGATGATCCCCTTCTGGCGCGTGATGCGGCCGACGAACAGCACGTACGGGCGGTCCGGATCGATCCCGTGCTCCAGGAGGGCATCCACGGCGGGATCGAAGCGGTATTGCTGGAGGTCGATCCCGTTGTGGATCACGTGGACCTTCTCGGGCGCCACCGAGAAGTGGCGCAGGACGTCGTTGCGGGTCTCCTGCGAGACCGCGACGACCGCGTCGGCGTCCTCGATGGCCGTCCGCTCCATCCAGGCGGAGAGGCCGTAGGCGTTGCCCAGCTGCTCCACCTTCCACGGCCGCAGGGGCTCCAGCGAGTGGGTGGTCAGGACGAGCGGGATGCCCCACAGCTTCTTGGCCAGGAAACCGGCCATGTCCGTGTACCACGTGTGGCAGTGGACGACGTCGGCGTCCAGGGTGTCCTTGGCCATCGCCAGGCTGCGCTGGAAGGCGTCCAGGGCGCCGCCGAAGCGTGGGTCGGTGTCCTGCCGCGCCTCGGCCCACGCCTCGTACCCCCGGACCCGCAGGTTGGGCTCCTCCACGTCCTGGCTCCCGAAACAACGGACCTCGACCGGGACGAGTCGGGCCAGCTCGCGACTGAGGTACTCGACGTGCACGCCCGCGCCCCCGTACACGTGCGGCGGGTACTCGTTGGTGAAGAGCGCGACCTTGTCGACGGACGACACGAGGACCCTCCTCCGCCTGCAGCGCGAACGGGGTTGACGGGCCGGGCGGGCTCCCCGGCCCCGACAAGGCCAGACGGTTCGAAGGCCGCCGGGGGCCGGGGGCTCATTGTAGGCGCCCGCGAACGCCCTCCGCGACCATCGGGCCGAGCCGGACTGACCCGAGACGCCGCAGGCGCGGAGCTCAGTGGCGCGCGAGGAGCGCGAGGATCTCCTCGCCGTAGCGATCGAGCCTGGCGGGGCCCATCCCCTTGATCCGCCGCAGGGTCGCCGGCGACCCCGGTCGCTCCTCCACGATCGCGGCCAGCAGCACGTCGTGGGCGACGACGTAGGCGGGCACGTCGTCCGCGCGGGCGCGCGCCGACCGCCACGCGCGCAAGTCGGCCATGAGCGCCTCGTCCGTGGGGCGTCCCACGGACGCCGGGACGACCGCGGGCCCCGGCAGAATGGTCACCCGAGGCTTACGGAGGCCAGGCGGGCCCGGCACCGCTCCCGCCCCCGCCGCCGCGCCCGGGCGCCCGGCCTCCAGCGCGCGCAGGAACCGGCTCGGGCGTCGCCGCGCCTCGCGATCGCCCGACCCGACCCGCCGCTCCGCCCACGAGAGGGCCAGGTGGCGACGGGCGCGCGTCAGTCCCACGTAGAGGAGCCGCCGCTCCTCCGCGAGCGCGTCGTCGTCATCGGCCGCCTGCCGGATCGGCAGGGTTCCCTCCTCCAGCCCGGGGAGCAGCACGGCGTCCCACTCGAGCCCCTTCGCCCGGTGGAGGGTGAGCAGGTTCACGCCGTCGGCCGAGCCCTCCGCCTCGGCCGCGGCCCGCGCCGCGAAGTCGGCGAGAAGGTCCCGCGGGTCGAGCGCCGGCTTCCCCGCGCGCCCGGCGACCGCCTCCCGGGCGATCTCCAGGACCAGCGCCAGCGCCGCCGTCCGCTCGCGCGCCTCCGCGCCCGCGGCCTCGCCGTCGGGGTCGAAGCCGAGCTCCGCCCGCAGGCGCGCCTCCAGGGCGTCGACCACCTCCGCCCCGCGCCCCGCCGCCGGCAGCGGACGCAGGAGCCGGAGCGCCTCGCGCACCTCGGGCCGCTCGAAGAAGCGCTGCCCGCGGACGCGGAACGCGATCCCGGCCCTGGTGAGGGCCGCCTCGAGCGGCGGGATCTGGGCGTTGATCCGGACCAGGACCGCGATCTCGGCGGGCGGCACGCCGTCACGGATCAGCCGACGGATCGTCGTCACGAGCAGCGCCAGCTCGGCCTCCCCGTCGGCGCAGCGCCGGATCGTCGGCTTCGACCCCGAGGGTTCCGTCGCGACGAGCCGCTTGCCCCGCCCCTGCGCGGCGAGGAGGCGGTTGGCGAGGGCGAGGACTTCCGGGCTGCTGCGGTAGTTGCGGTCCAGGGTCACCTGGCGGGCCTCCGGGAAGCGGTCCGTGAAGCCCGTCAGGAACCCCGACGTCGCGCCGGCGAAGGTGTAGATCGTCTGGTCTTCGTCACCGACGACGCACAGATCGTCGCGGTCGCCGAGCCAGAGCTCGAGGAGGCGCTGCTGGAGCGGGTTCGTGTCCTGGTACTCGTCGACGCTGAACCAGCCGTAGCGCGCCCGGACCGTCGCGGCCGCCGCCGGGTCGGACTCCAGGAGGTCGACCGTCCGGGTGAGCATGTCGTCGAAGTCGAGCCGGCCCGCTCGATCCTTCTCGCGCTCGTAGTCGGCCCACAGGCGGACGAACAGCTCGACCGGGATCGGCGGGGTCCGGGCGCCGGCCTGGCTCGCGTACGTCGTCGGCAGGAGGCGCCGGCTCTTCGCCCACTCGATCTCGTCCGCCAGGTCCTTCGCCGCGGTGAAGCGGTAGCCGCCCGGCAACGCGCGGGCGAGGCGGCCGACGATCGGGATCTTCGAGTCGAGCACGGCGGGCGCGGGCTCGCCGTCGTGGTGCAGCGGCCAGAAGTGCCGGAGCTGCGCCAGGGCCGCCGCGTGGAAGGTCCGGGCGGCGATGCCCGGGAGGCCGAGCTCCGCCAGGCGCCCCACCATCTCGCCGGCGGCCTTGTCGGTGAAGGTGACGACGAGGATGCGCCGGGGGTCGACGGCGCCAGTTGCGACCGCGTAGGCAACCCGGTGGCTGACGACCCGCGTCTTGCCCGACCCAGCGCCGGCGTGGACGACGAGCGGCCCGCGCGTGATCCGGACGGCCTCGACCTGGGCCGGATCGAGGCCGGCAAGCAGCGCCGCCGGATCGGTGGTTGTCATGCCCGCCGCGTCCCGGCGAGCCGGGCCAGCACCTCGGCCGGCGTGAGGACTTCGATGCCGCGGGCGGCGAGCCAGGACCGGAGGCGGGCGTCGTCGAGCAGGTCGCGGTCGCCGCTCACGATCACGTCGGCAGCGCCGGCGAGGGCGGCCCCCACGACGACGGCGTCGTCCGGGTCGCGGATCTCCACCTCCACGTCGACGTCGGGCAGGAGCGGGCCCAGAACGGCGAGGACGTCGTCGATGTCGGCCTCAGTGACGCCGTAGCGCCGGATCTCAGGGCGGCGCAGCACCGCGGCCAGTTCCCGCGCGAGCTCCCAGCTGGCGACGAGTTCGAGGTTGCCCCGGCGCACCGCGTCGAGAACTCGACCGGGGGTGCCCCCGGGGACGATCAGGCCGGAGACCCAGACGTTCGTGTCAACGACGGCCCGCAGCCCGGGACCTCCTCACCTCCGCCACCGCACGGGCGATGTCGGGCGCGACCTGCTCGTCGCTCCAGCCCTCGGCGGCCGCCAGGCGACCGCGCCGTCCGAGCAGCTCGGCGAACCTCCGGGTCCATTCGTCCTCGGCGACGACGCGCACGCCCCGGGCGTCCAGCCACGCGTCGACCGCTTCGCGGACGAGCGCGGCCACCGGACGGCCAGTCCGCCGGCTCAGCATCCGCAGGGCCGCGACCTCTCGTTCGTCCAGGTAGATGTTCGTGCGCTCCATGGTGCATACATCATACACCGCCGCCGTCATCGCGCGGGCCGCGCGGCCGCGCCCGGCAGGCCTCCCAGGCGGCACGAGCCTCGTCCGTTGTCATGGCGCGGATCTCGTCCTCGCCGAGGCCGACGGTGAGGAGCAGTCGCTCGACGAGCCAACCGGGAAGCGCCGGGGCCTGCGCCGGGGGCGGCTCCGCACCGGTGGCAGACCCGCGGACGACGGCCCAGAACCGGTCCTCGGTGACACCCAGCTGGTCCCGGAGGATGTGTCCGAAGAGGTCGGCGCCGATCTCATCACGGAGGCAGTGCGGTACCTTCGTCCGCCGGATGGTCCCGTCGGCACTCTCCTTGCGGAAGCGCCACTGATCGCCCGTCCCGGCGCGTCCCCGGGCGAGGTTCGGCTCCTCGATCCACCCGTCGCGCAGGACGAACGTCCGGAGGTCCTCGAAGGTCGCCGGCGCAGACGCCTCAGGATGA